>P_2C_Liq_2_UnCtyDRAFT_1000126_pt1 | contig 21157 bp, 23 predicted proteins | sample Pon2CUnioCityCA_FD_10236 | JGI IMG/M metagenome (IMG submission 10236) | reverse complement strand
CCTGAGATGCTCTGATTAGGGGGACTGACCTCTTGTCGTCCCGCAGCCATTACCCCTTCCATTGCCGGTAGTAACAGGGCCGCCACCACCATCGCCCTCAGTAACTTGCCGCCATTAGCCATCATTGCTGCTCCCTCGATTTACTCAGTAAATTTACTGATGCCTTTATAATTTATATTTCTGGCTAAGATGACCTTATTCACAAAGTCCCCACGGAGTTGGTCGAAAATCGCGACTCTCCCCTCCCGGCGGCCCAGAGAGTAATCCCATTTTTTGATAAGCTTGCCAGACATTAGACACCGAAGAGGGCGACCACAAGGGTTCGCCCCTACGGACATCTAGGGCACAATCTTCGAAGGAGGGTATGAGAAACCCTAACCACTAGCTGCCCTCACTGCGATCGCACCGACCGCCAACAATTTCATCAATAGCGCCCTCTTTTGCGATACACTGGAAGATCCTTGCTTCAGTGCCACTCGGCGACGAGGAAGACACCGAAGCCACTCTGACCACAAGGACTTCACAACGGCGAATGAAAGAGTTTATTTACGAAACCATGTACATCCTGCGCCCTGACATCGGCGAAGAGCGCACGGATGGGGAAATCGACAAATATCGCAATATTTTGCTCGAAAACGGCGCGGAAGAACTCGATGTTCAACATCGTGGCAAACGTCGCCTAGCCTACGACATCCTTAAACATCGGGATGGCGTCTATGTGCAAATGAACTACAAGGCTCCTGGCGCGTCCATCGCTATCATGGAAAAAGCGATGAAATTCTCCGATGATGTCCTGCGCTATCTCACCATCAAGCAACCGGTGCAACAACCGGATGCCGATGACGAAGACGGCGACGAAGAAGAGTAACACGATCGCAGAGAAACTTGACAGCCCCTACACCCATGGGTGATAATTAGGGGTTTGGTTTTGTGTCACTGCTCGGAACGGGTGATGAAAACGCCAAATCCACGCCAACTCGACCTAACCGGCGACTTTTGGCTACCCCTACGGCATAGTTTTGAGGACAGTTGAATGACTTACGCAATTATTGAAACCAGCGGAACCCAGATCATGGTAGAACCGGGTCGGTTCTATGATGTAAACCTGCTCGATGCGGCTCCTGGAGACGAAATCACCATCGATAAGGTGCTGTTTATCCGCAATGAAGACGATGCTCACGTCGGTCAACCCTGGGTTGAAGGCGCGACGGTTCGGGGGACGGTGCTGCAACATCTCCGGGGTCGTAAGGTGATTGTCTATAAGATGCAGCCGAAGAAGAAAACCCGCAAAAAACGGGGACATCGCCAAGAACTAACCCGTTTTGCGGTTTCTAGTATTTCGGTCAATGGTACGGTGTTGGCGGAGGCTGAAATCCCCGCTCCCCGTAGCTTAGATTTGGAACCCGCCACGGCTGATGAACCGGCTGAGGTGGCTGAAATGGTCTCGGCTGAGGCAGAATAGAAGTTTGTGGGGATAGTAGTCGCCTCTGTCTCTATCCCCGCGTTGGGTGGAAACACCGTTAGAACACTGTAGCGTGGAGATTTTTGAATCATGGCTCACAAGAAAGGAACCGGTAGTACAAGAAACGGTCGCGACTCTAATTCCCAGCGATTGGGTGTTAAACGCTATGGCGGTGAAGTCGTCACGGCGGGCAATATCCTGGTTCGCCAACGGGGTACGAAAATCCATCCTGGAACCAATGTTGGTTTGGGTAAGGATGACACCCTATTTGCTCTGATTGACGGTATTGTCACGTTTGAGCATAAAACCCGCAGCCGCAAGAAGGTGAGCGTTTATGCTCCTTCTGAGGCTTAAGAATAGACAGATTTGAATGAGTCCATTTGCAGCATCATGCTGGCTCGACTGGCTCTAGTCTTAGCAGTACGTTTTCTTTTGAGAACGTGCTGCTTGTTTTTTAGACATGGTTTGGCGGCCCGGTATGAATGATGCGTTCGGGCAAGTTGAACAGGAGTGGTCAAAGCCCAACCTGCTCTTGATGCCCGAACACATCCTACCGGCTAGGGCGACCACAAGGGTACGCCCCTACGTCTTTTCTTCCCCTCCTGGGAGGGGCAGGGGTGGGTTATCCCTATTCACTATTCCCTATTCCCTTCTTGTTATTAAACGATCGCTAAGTTTGTATTTGCCGATACTAAAAGTTGGCAGAATTTGCTAAAACTATTTCAGCTTGACTACAACACACCACAAAGGTCCCTCTCTCGGAGATGGGGCAAGGAGATACCAAGCGTTATGGATTGCCGTCACATTCGCTTCTGCTCGCGTAAGTCGGAGATTGATTTCACGCAACTTAAGTCTTTATTTGAACTCTCAGCCTTTTGGGCCGCCGATCGCAGTTTCGAGGACTGGAAAATCGCCATNGAGAACAGTGTCCCCACGATTACCGTCTGGGATGGCGATCGCCTGATCGGCTTTTCTCGCGCCACCTCGGATGGCATTTTCCGCGCCACCATCTGGGATGTGGTCATTCACCCGGAATATCGCGGCGTAGGACTCGGCCGCAAGATGGTGGAAACTCTCTTAAGTCATCCGCAAATGAATCGCGTCGAGCGGGTGTATCTCATGACCACTCACCAGCAACGGTTCTACGAACGCATTGGCTTCGAGGAAAACCAAACCACCACTATGGTTCTGCAAAATCAACTCATTCTGACTCAGTTTCCGGGGGTGGAGGAACCTGTTGCAGCCGGTATTGAAGCCGACTAAGCCAACCGGACTCGGCATCGGGAGGCGGTTGGAGGATGTCTAACTGACCTCCCATAATCTCTAATAAGGTATAGTCCACCAGCCAGCTTAACCCCGTTGAGAGGTGAGGCAATTCTGTCGCAGAAACGGGGATTTTTGGCTCGGGAGGGGGCGATCGCAACTGCTCGACAGGTTCATTCCAAAGATCCAAAGGACAAGGAGAATCCAGCCAAATATAAACCTGATTCTGCCCGTCCACCGAAGACAACAGGCGCAAACTGCCTTCACTCATCCTATCCACGACGGCCATGATTTGATGTAACAACACTTGCAGCAGCGGTTTGTAATCCGCCTGTACCCACAGATCCCCGGCGGGCATTTGTACGTCATAGTGATAGTTGCGGTTGGCCACTTGCAGCGCGGACAGTTCCCGGACTTCCTCGAAGACATCATAGAGGCGCACGGGTTCGACTTTCAGCGGCGATCGCCCCTGTTCGGCCCGCGCGACCTTGAGGACAATATCCAGCATTTCTACCATTTTCAGGGAATACTCATGAGCGCGACCGAGAAAATCTCGTTCTTCCTCTTGGTCCTCACATAAATCATTGAGAATCAGTTGATGAGTGCCAATTAACCCACTCAGGGGCGATCGCAATTCATGAGATATCCGCGCCAAAAACCCCCCTTTAAAGCGAGACATCTCTTGAGTCAGATGAATTTGCAGTCTTAGCGCTTCAAGACGCTGTAGCATCGACTGGCGCTCATGATCGAGGCGATCGCATTGCTCAACCAACGCCGCCACTCGTTGACGAAGTTGGGGATCAGCAATTTGGGCTAACTCCGCCTCAGTTAGAGTGACATCATTGTTCTGAGACAAATCCAGGTGATCTAGGGTCATGCCAGTTTTAAAGAGTCTTCTTAATTAACCCCCAGCTTAACGGTCTTATCCGTAGATGGGTTAACCTCTACAACTCTACGGCTCCCTGTCGCAGAATCTGCCAATTCCCCCCAGTCCATTGCACAACGGTCGAAGGTAATCCTGAGCCGATACGGTTCTGATAGACTTCTGGCTCTAACACGCACACCGTCGGAAAGGCCGCCGCGATGGCTGCCGCTTCTCGTAAGGGGGGTTCCCCAGAACGATTGGCACTGGTGGTCGCTAGGGGGCCGGTGACGGATAATAGCTTCTGGGCGATCGCACAATCGGGAACCCGAATCCCCAAAGTCCCGGAACCGCTGGGATTCATCCCTGGCGGAACTTTGGCACTAGCCGGGAGAACCAGCGTTAACGCACCGGGCCAATGCTGGTTCGCCATCTCTTGCCAAATTGCCTGCTCATCAGGCGTTCCCTCAACATACTCCCAAAGATCGTCGGGACTTGCTCCCATCAGAATCAAGGGTTTATCGAGACTCCGTTGTTTGAGGTGATAAATGGCTTCAGTCTTTTGGGGGGCTACGGCTAAGGCTGGAACGGTATCCGTCGGGAAACTGACCACAGACCCGGATTTGGCGGCGTTAATTAGCTCGTTGTAGGTCGAAAGCATGGGGGAACAAGGCAAAAAACAACGTAGGGGCGTACCCTTGTGGTCGCCCTCTCGGCAAGAGGCAAGAGAACCTACCCCTAGCCCCTCCCAGGAGGGGAGATTGTGGTTGCTCTGCTTTTCGCTATTATTCACGATTCACGCTTTTTTGTCTGCGTGAGGACGAAGCGATCGTGGCCGGCGAAATCGTGGATGACTTGGGGAACTTCATAGTTACCGCTGTCTTGTAGCAGTTGACAGACGGCGGAGGATTGACCACTCATGACTTCCACGAGCCAGAGTCCTCCAGGTTGCAGATAGTCAGGAGCCGTTTGAACCAGATGACGCAGAGCCGTTAAACCATCATCGCCGCCATCGAGGGCTAAGTGGGGTTCGTGGTGGCTGACTTCCGGTTGTAGATGAGGAATTTCGCCACTGGGGATATAGGGAGGATTGGACAGCATTCCTTCGAGTTGTCCTTGTTGCGCCGCTAGAGGGTCAAACCAACTTCCTTGACAAAATTGGATGCGATCGCCTAACCCATGAGCGTCAGCATTGGTTCGGGCCAGATGTAGGGCATCAGCACTACAGTCTACAGCATAGATTTTAGCCATGGTAAGGGCTTGAGCGAGTCCAAGGGCGATTGCCCCGCTTCCCGTGCCTAAATCGACCCAAATTCCGGCGCTATCTGCCCCTTTCGTCTCCAGAACGATATCAATCATGGCTTCGGTTTCTGGGCGGGGAATGAGGACGGCTGGAGAGACAAGGAGGTTGAAGTTGCGCCAGGGAACCGAGCCGAGGAGATATTGGAGGGGGGTGCGATCGCCCAGACGTTGCGCCCAGAGTTGGCTCAGCTCCTCCAGAGAACGGCTCAGTCCGAGGCGATCGCCCGGTTGTCCCAAGCGGAACCCGAGGCGATCGACCCGAGCGCCTTCATATAACAGCCAATCCACCTCAGCCGGGTCAAGATCTTGAGCCAACGCATCGCGACGGGCCTGGTTGCGCCAGGCCCGTAACTCCGACACCGTTACCGCCACTGTCTCTCTAGGACTCAGATTCACCCCTTGAGATATCACTCCCATGCGTTTTCCTAGATCGAGCTAGTTCGACCCAGGAAGTGGAGGCGCACCGCTTCCTGGCTGAAGTTGGGGTTGTTGCTGCTGTTGCTGCTGTTGCATCTCCCGCATCATGTTGCCAACAAACTCCAACGAATCACTATCGGGAACAAACATCAACTGTCCCACCATTTCATTTTCTTCAGTTCGCAGGGTTTCCAAAACTCCCTCAAGCTGAACCACATCCGTTTCTACCGTGGAGGCAAAATCAGGCTGTTGTTCCTGAAAGCGAGCAATGACATTATCCAAATCCCCCCGATCAAAAAACAGAGGAATCACGACTTCTCCGTTAAACTCAACCGTCATATAACCCTGATCCGGGCCAGCCGTTGCCATAAACAGCGGTACGCCAGGATAGATATATTCGCCATTTTGTTGTAACAGTTCGTCTTCCCGACCACTATCGAGGAGTACGGAAACCGCCGATTCAATATCCTGACGAGTGGGAACATAAGAAAACTCGATCGGCGTATTTTGATCTCGGTTGCTTTGTTCTAGTTGATAAATTTCCGCCAAGGAAATCACAGTCACCTGAACTTCTCCAGCCATTTCCGGTTGCTCTTGGGTGAGGCGTTCGACAAAGCGATTAGCATCTTGAGGGTTCATAAACACCCCAGCCACTTCCGTCATTTCACCATCTCGTTCAGGATTAGAAATACTTGCAATCAGCGGTGATCCCTGAGCATCGGTAATCGCAAAAACCGGAACCGATGACAACTTTTGCAGAATTTCCTCTTCAGACAAGGCTAAAGCTGGATGGATGGGGGCGATCGCCCCAAGAAGCGTTCCTCCCATCAGTCCTAACACAGCGCCCCAGCGAATTAATGATTTCATAGAAACTCCTTGAAACTCCTTCGTTAATTGTTGCCGAATGTAACCCATTATTTGATCTAAGGCCATGAACTCGTTGGCGATCGCCATAAACAGACAGTGCTTAGAATGCCACAAGGCCATCATCGATGATGATCTACACGATCCCTGTACACCATCAGTTTGCATCATCAGTTTGCATCATCAGTTTGCACCATCAGTTTGCCGATGTGGGACGATTTCCTGCCCCCGCTCCCGTGCGTGAATCCGCCACAACCGTCAACTCCTCAACACTTCCCGGTGCTCCCATCGGTTGAGCCTCATCGCCATTAACCGCGATCATGACACCTCCAGCATTCCCCGCAATCACCGTCAGTTCACTGTTTGCGCTCCAGGTATGAGTTCCTTGACTAAGCATTCCCTCAAAGGTGGTTTCACCATCAGCCACCACCTGAATCCAGGATTCATCCGTCAGAGTTACTCCCACTTGGACTTGTTGCGAGGGGGGATTCGCCGGAGCGGAGGAACCGGCGTTTGCTGTTACCGTTGACGGGGTCATCTCAGGCAGCGAGACATCCCCAGACCCCGGAGTTGGGGTTAACTCATCGAGATGATCAGCCGTTTGCGAGGGGGGTATAGAACTATCGGGACTGCGAGAATCGGAGTTGACCGATTCTGAGAGTCTTTGAACTGAGATGATCACCAAGACAATATAAAGAAGATAGAGATGGAACGGACGCAGTTGCATGAGCGAAGACCCCCGCCAACTGCGTCGAGCGGGACTTAACTCGTTCCCTGTGGGAAATTCCCGAGCATAGGTCGAGCCATCCAAGCCAACATAGTCAGCAAAACGGCGCAAAAATCCCTGAACATAGACCGGTTCAGGTAGCTTTGCCAGGTCACCGTCTTCAATGGCCCGCAGCAGGCGAGCCGGAATCAGAGTTTGTCGGGCGATCGTATCGATGGCCAAGGACTGCTCTTGACGAAGTTCGCGCAACTGAGCCCCCATCGTCGCTAGGGTTCGAGCTTGAATCTGGGGAAGACTAAGCTGTTCCTTTTTCGGTTTTCGTTTGAACTGCATCCACGAGAACTTCATCCGCTGTGCTCCTTGAGCTTCGATCGCACGCCTACTGATTTTAGGGTGAGTTGCGTTTGCCATGACTGTAACGCGTTAATTTCTGATTGGGTCAAACAGCGATAACACCCTGGAGCTAAGCCATTCTCCGGTCCACCGTCGAGTTGAACTGAGCCAATTTGGGTTCGGTGCAATGTTTCTACGGGATGCCCGAGTTGTTCAGCCACACGACGAATCTGGCGATTGCGACCCTCCGTTAACACCACTTCGAGTTGAGTTCGCCGTTGGCCCTCCCGAGAAATTACNCGCACCTGAGCNGGTAGAGTTTTGCGTTCATTAAGGATGATGCCATCTNGCCATTGTTGCAATCGTCCCTTCGATGGGGACCCCTGGACCCAGACCTGATAGGTCTTGGGTACATGATAGCGAGGATGGGTTAAAGCATAGGTCAGACCACCATCATTCGTCAGTAATAGCGCTCCCGTTGACTCAACATCAAGACGGCCCACGGGGTGGAGTCCTTGTCCTTGAGCCAAATGTTGAGGCAGAAGACTGAGTACCGTCGGTCGTCTATGGGTATCCCGACAGGTGCTGACCACACCCGCCGGTTTATTGAGAAGGATATACCGTCGTTGCGGTTGTTGAGCCGGATTAACGGCGCGACCATCCACGAGGATGCGATCGCGCTCAGGATGAGCTTTCGCCCCCAACTCTGCCGTAGCCCCGTTTAGGCTAACTCGTCCTTGACGAATTAGCTCTTCGGCACGGCGTCGGGAGGCGATGCCCCAATGCGATAAGAGTTTTTGTAGTCGTTCTTCCACGCGCGAACAGATGGCAGATGCCAAAGTGAAAGCTAGTCCCGATTTAACGGCCGGGTTGTTACACAAATCTTACATGGAAATCCCCCCATTGATAGTATGAATAGGGAAATCTCAAACTCAGGGTTTAATGATGAAAGTGGCGATCGCAGGCGGAACGGGTTTTGTTGGGCAACGGTTGGTACGACAACTGACTCAGGATGGGGCTTCGGTAGTGCTGTTAACCCGCAATCAACAAAAGGGGACACAACAATTTCCCCCCTCAGCGTTTCCAACGGTAGAGGTCGTTCCTTACGATCCTCGCCAGTCTGGCCCCTGGCAGGAGTCCATTTCTGGCTGTACTGGGGTCGTTAACTTAGCCGGGGCGCCCATTGCCGATCACCGCTGGACGGCCGACTATAAACAGGAAATCCTCAACAGTCGCACGCAAACCACCGAAAAACTCGTCGAGGCGATCGCCACCGCACCAGACAAGCCCCAAGTGCTGGTTAACGCCTCAGCCGTTGGCTATTACGGAACCAGTGAAACGGCAGTCTTTGACGAAACAAGCGCCCCAGGAGACGATTATTTAGCCCAAGTCTGTCAAGCCTGGGAAGCGGCGGCGCAGGAGGTAACCGCCGTCGGCACTCGTTTGGTGATTGCTCGCTTTGGCATTGTTCTCGGTCCTGATGGCGGGGCGCTCGGCAAAATGTTAACCCCATTTCAATTGTTCGCCGGGGGGCCGATTGGCAGTGGGAAACAATGGGTGTCTTGGGTTCACCGTCAGGATGTGGTGCGATTTCTCACCGAGGCCCTCTCCAATCCAGACTTGTCTGGAGTCTATAATGCTACCGCCCCCAACCCGGTACGGATGCAAACCCTCTGTCACGTCTTAGGTGAGGTCATGTCTCGTCCCTCCTGGCTACCGGTTCCCGAGTTTGCCTTGGAGTTACTTTTAGGCGAAGGTGCCATGGTGGTCTTGGATGGTCAACAGGTGTTACCCAAACAAACGTTGGCGGCTGGGTTTGACTATCGCTTTGATACCCTCAAACCCGCTTTAGAGGATGTTTTGGCTCACCAGTAGGCAGATCAGAGATCCTGCAACCCACCCATGAAAAAGGCAACACCTGAGGAGGTGTTGCCGAAAAGATGTTTAGCTAAAGTTTTCTGTTTCAGAGTCCGGAACATCCAGAACCTTAGACCTTAACGGTTCTAGTCAACCAGGTCTTCAACGGATTCGAGATTGTCGGGATCGACATAATGGCAGCTCACGTCATCAAAGCAGATGAGTGCCCAGCCGGACTCGTCAACGCCCATAAGCTGATATTGTCCATCACGGACGAAGAACCCTTGGTGGTTACGGGTTTCGGGCTTAATGGAAACGTTGTTGTTAGTATTACTCATGTGATGTTTCTCCTTATAAAGTTGTGATTGGAATAGTTAATGTCTGACTTCACATAATCTTATCACTATCTTTTTGAGTTTTTTATAAAGTAATTTAAGGAATTGTGAAGCACACGTTACAATCGCCGGCGGATTATCAGTTCCAAAAACGAGACAAACCGCAGTGTAGGTAAGCGTTTCAGGGGTTAAGAGGGGACCCCTGGATGGATGAAATTAAAGACGATCGCCCCCCAAATCGAGATCAAATTTATCCAGCCATCCCTCGGTTTCCACCTCGATTTCTTAACAGAACGTTACGATTGAGGCCAATTTCTAAGCAAAGAGCCAATTTTGGACTCGTTTGAGATTATCCCAGTCAGGTTTACGAGTGAGTCCATCCTGACAGTTGCGCTGAAGTTCCTCCCGCAACTCCTCGGAGTAGGCCATCACCTCAAGAGCGTGATCAATATGTTGACGAACCCCCTTCTTCTGGGTATCGAGCATCGCTAGGGCTAAGTTAACCTGGGCCTGAGGATCTTGAGGACTAAGTTTGACGGCTTTGCTGGCGGCTTTATAGGCGGATTTCGGACGATCGCCCAATAGATAAAGCCAGGCCAGACAAGTCCAGGCGGCGCTATTTTTGGGGGCGCGATCGCAGATATCCTTAAACACAGGGATCAGCACATCGATAGACTCACCATTCTGATAGCGGGCGATGGCCTGTTCAAATTCCGTTTCAACGGGTGCATTCATAAGATACGAGACTCCAACAGGATAGGGTTTATCAGCCAAAGGCGGGATCACCCGCCATAAAAAGAGGGACGTCTATAAAAAACGCCCCTTCCTAAGATACGGGAAATTGAGAAAATTCTCGCCAGTTCCGGGAAACTAGGCCGAGAACGAGCTACCACAACCACAGGTTTGCGTGGCGTTGGGGTTGGTGAAGGTGAACCCTCCCCCAATCAAAGCGGTGTTGTAATCCAGGACTAAGCCATAGAGATATAACATACTCTTGCGATCGCAGATGACCTTAAAGCCATCATAATCATAGACTTCATCATCCTCACGGACATTGCTGGCATCTTCAAAGTCCATCGTATAGGACATTCCAGAACAACCGCCCTGACGAACGCCAACCCGTAAAAACAGGTCTTCTCCCTGCTGTTGACGCAACGCCATCACCTGCTTGAGCGCTGTTTCCGTCATCTGAATACCCCGTTGCGGAGCTTGAGTTGCTTGAGTCATTGGTGTACAGAACTCCTAAACTAAGTTGATTAAGGGCAAAAGAAACTCTTACCCCATGATAGTTAGATCTCGCCCGTGATTCTATTGTCTATACAAAAAAATGAATGGGCGATACTGGATTCGAACCAGTGACCCCTTCCGTGTGAAGGAAGTGCGCTACCACTGTGCTAATCGCCCATAGACTCCCATTGTAGCTGAAGTGGTAAACTTTGGCAAGAGGCAAAAGGCAAGAGGCAAGCATACCGCTATCTATCCCCTATTAACTATTAACTATTCACTATCCCCTATTCACTATTCCCTATTCCTGCGGGAAATCCTGCCACAACTTCGTTTGCTGACGTAGGCTGGCATAATTCCCATGACCGAGAATCACATGATCGAGAATGGGAATCGAGAGAATCTGGCCAATTTGTAGTAAACGACGGGTTAAATCGAGATCCTGCGGACTGGGACTAACATTACCCGTGGGATGATTATGAGCCACGATCGCCCGATTCGCTCCTTGACGAATCACCTCGCGAAAAATATCCGGCGGATGGGCCAGAGTTTCCGTCGCCGTACCAATCGTTAACACCTGAGTTCCCAAGACGCGATTGCGGACATCCAACAACAACACCGCAAACCGTTCCGCCTCCTGCCACATGAGATCATGGCTTAAATAGGCCACCGCCGTTGCCGGATCTTCAATAACTTGACGTTCCGCCGGACGAGTTTGGAAGGCCCGTTTCCCCAACTCGATCGCCGCCACAATCGTCGTCGCCTTGGCCAAACCAATCCCCGGAATTTGCATCAACTCCTGAGGCGACACCGTGCGTAACACCTCCAACGGTTCCGGACTGCGATCGCCCAACTGACGTAAAATCTCTTGGCCTAACCCCACCGCCGAGAGATTTTCACTGCGAGCCCCCGTTCCCAACAAAATCGCCAACAATTCCGCCGTGGCCAAATGATTCGCACCCGAGGCCACCAAGCGTTCCCGAGGACGTTCTGTAGCCGGCATATCTGCGATACGAACGTTATACCCCATAACTGATCTCACCCTGAACTAGCCGAAATTGCCCGCCATTCTAAACGATGGTTCCAAAAATGTCCCTGAAAACCCGTCAATTTCCGTGATTCCACTTAATTCTGGACCCTCAAATTGAGCTGACACGACTCGTCACGGGTGATAAAAACACTCAGATAGCTAGGAAACTCCGGCGGCGTCAGTGGATAGTCAAATGGCCCCTCCAAGAGTGGAAATCCTTGTTGCTGTAACACTTGGCCCCTTCGATTGTGAAATGTTATTTGTAGCTCTCCCGCTGACGCCGCCAGATCCGAACAATCTGACTGAAGTTGTCCCTGAAGCGAATCGGTTTCCGTGAGTGGGGAGACGTATAACACAGATAAGGGGGATTCTCCTGATATCTCCTCATACTCCCCGGCGGTTTTCGTCACCGTCGGCCCTGGGGGAACCGCGAGCCAGCGTCGATGTCCTGGATAACGTGGCGCGATCGCCTCCTGCATCCTAGCCAACGTCTCGATCGCCGTCGCCAAATCTGTATCTCGTACCCGCCGATAAAATCGAACGTTGAGATCCGCAAGCTGAAAACTACGATTCAACCGCAAAAAATCCCGAACCAGAGTCCATTCCTGATTAAAGGCTTCAGATACGACTCGAACCACTGTTTGTTCTTCGGGCCGCAACATATATTGAAACGAATCGGGAACGACAACCGTATTAGCCCGCAAGAGATCTCGCAAAGGATAATCATCACTCGAATCCACTTGAGGAACCCGTAACACCGACAATTGCACATCATCAGGATATAGTTGTCGTTCCGCACTGCGAATCAGATCCGGGTTAATGGTCTCAGAAGAGGCGGCAATATAGACAGGTTGGGGCATTTCTCGTAAGGCGGCCACCAAAACCTCCACCTCGGCCATATCCTCGCGCATCAAGGGTGGATAGCCTTCGGCTAATCCCGGAACTTGGGGTAAGGAGAAGGGGGTTAAGCCTATCACCGCATTTAATCCCACTAAAATCCAGACTAAAACGCCTACCCGTCGCGTTTCCCAGATTAAGGCGGCGATTCCCCAGACGAGAAAAGGGGCAAAATGGAGGGTGTAATGGACATGGGTGTAGCGAACGAGTCCCAGCCAAAGCCCAATTTCCCAGAGTCCAACTAGAAAGGGAAAGGCTCCCCGTTGAGAATCTTGAATGGTTAACCAGCCCAAGATTGCTAATCCCCAAAGGAGCCAACCAGCCCCATTTCCGTAGTAGTTTAAGACCTCAGGAATTGGATAGGTAAAGGAGGAATAGAGCGCTCGATAGTCGCGAGTGAGACTATCTTGTAAGAAATTGGGCATGGCGATCGCCAAGGTCAAGAAAGCGGATACGCCGATGGTGGTCGCTCGTAAGACTGTGGCGGCGATCGCCCGCAATCCCCAAGTCCAAAAACTCGCAATTTCCCAGATTAACAGGGCAGCCAAGAAGGCGACGGCGCTATAGGCAAAATGACGACGAAAGGCGATCGCCCCCGCTAACAAGATTCCCACAACCATCAATATTAGGATAGTTTGTAGTTGTACTTTGGCGTGCGATCGATGACTTTTGAGATAGAGAAAAATGGCTAAGCAAATTAGCGTTATTCCTCCTGTATCCGGCAAGCCTCGTAAACTAGCGGCGAGGGTAAATGGGCTTAAAAGACTTAGAAATACAGTTCCCCAAAAGACCGATCGAGGCGGCGCTTGGATGATTTGAGTTGCTACAGCACCTAAACTTAGAGAAAAAGGCAGCAAATAAACTAAAACGAGACTGAGAATATAGGTGAATCGAGATAAGCCAAAGGCATCAAACACAGGCAACAGTGGGGCAGAAAATAATAAGTTGTAAGAGGTTGTATCCCTAGATAAAATAATAACACTTAACGCTTCTACTGGCGATTCTTTATAAATATCAAATATGTACTCGACAAAGTATTGATAATTTATGAAGTCTGACCAGTAATAGGTATTTTCGCGAGAGATATAGAGTATCGTAAATAGGCATAAGTCGAAACATAATATCACAAAACAGGTTGCGTGAAAACCCCTTTTGTTGTGATTAAATAGAGGCAAATTATTCATTTTAGTTATATTTTAGTAATAAACAAAAATAGGAAATACATAAAACTAGCCATGGTTATTTCTCTATTTTCTATTAGGCGCTAATCCGAAGAGAGTCTTTTTTGTAGTATTTTAATTACTTAAAAAAGTAGCCTAAGTTTGTATATTTTAGGTGGGCAATCGATTGCCCACCCGACTGAGGCTCGATGTTATCACCTGTTCGGTTGATCGGGGTGTTCTGTATCTTGACCTTGGCGAGAGACAAGATCCCGAGGCAACAACGGAGTCAAAAACCTCTAAGAATACAGAGCATAATAAGTGACCATAGGAATTACCGTCGCCGCAATGAGTAGCACAATAACAAACGTCGTAGCATCACTGCGTTTTTCCGCCGTTTCCTCCGCCGTTGCGAAGGTTCCTTCGACTTGCACTTCTTTGACCTTAAGTTCCGGCGCACCGGGATCAGGTTCTCCTGAAAGAACAGCCACCAAGCGATCTTTGGCATCAATGAAGGCTTCATTATACTTATCACCTTCAATGAGGGGATACAGTACCGTTTCCTGAGCGACACTCTTGGCAATCTCAGGCGTAAGTTGCTCCGTGAGGCCGTCTCCCACACGAATCCCGGCGTTATTAGTGACCACATCTAGGGCAATCAGCACCTGATTCGCTTGCTCGTCAGCTGTAGGAAACCATTTTTCAAACACCTTATCAGTAAAGCTCTGGATAGTTTCACCATAATCGACGTGCCGGACCGTGACAAAACGAACCTCAGCGCCGGTTTGCTCTCGCAGTTGCGTCAACGCCTTAGCAATTTGGATCTCGTTGATGCGACTGATACTATTACCTTCATCGACAATCCAGGTGTCTTCACCAGCGGCGATAAAGGGCATATTGTAAACACTAATCGCTAAAGCCGGGGGAGTCCGGAACCAAAGGGCGATCGCGGCGATCGCCGCCAACACCCCCAGCCAACGTCCTTGTAGGCGGCGATGGCGATCATAAGCAGTAGATCCTGTAGATACTGTTTTCATCGGTTTCTTATCAAAAAATTGCGTCATTCCTCTAGGATACAAAGCGATCGCCCCTGCCGTTGCCTCTGTTAACAATGTTCTCAAATCTGGGAACATGGCAAAATACAGGTCTGAGATCTTGCTCAGCCATTGCTAACCTCTATCTCTAACCGCGCACTGTGCTAGACATCAAACTCATTCGAGACAACCCCCAAGCCATCCGAGAGCAACTCGCTCGACGGGGGGATACCTATGACTTAACCCCCCTTGACGCCCTCGATCGCCAACGACGGGAACTCGAAACCGAGCGATCGCAACTTCAGGCTCGCAGCAACGAAATTGGCAAGGCCATCGGCCAGAAAATGAAATCTGGGGCCGATCCCCAAAGCGACGAGATCCAAAGCCTCAAAGTCGAAGGAAACCAACTCAAACGCCAACTGGCTGAACTCGAACCCCAAGAAAAAGAGATCAGCCACCAACTTAACGCACTGCTCCTGTCCTTCCCCAACCTCCCCAGTCCAAGCACCCCCGAGGGAAAAAACGAAAACGACAACGTCGAAGTTCGTCGCTGGGGAGACGAATACAAACCCAGCCGCGAGGGGATTCTCTCCCATATTGACATTGGCGAAGAAATGGGGATTATCGTCAGCGATCGCGCCGTCAAAGTCGCCCAAAGCCGTTTCGTTGCCCTTATCGGTGCCGGAGCCGCCCTCGAACGGGCCTTAATCAGCTTCATGCTCGATCAACAAATCGCCGCTGGCTACACCGAAGTGATGCCCCCAGTGCTGATTAACAGCCGGTCCCTCGAAGCCACCGGCCAACTGCCGAAATTTGCCGACGAGAGCTTCAAATGTGACGCCGACGATCTCTGGCTCTCCCCCACCGCCGAAGTTCCCCTCACCAACCTCTACCGCGACGAGATCCTCAACGCCGAGGAACTTCCCATCCATCATTGTGCCTATACCCCCTGTTTTCGTCGCGAAGCCGGCAGTTACGGCAAAGACACCCGAGGCTTAATCCGACTCCATCAATTCAACAAAGTTGAACTGGTGAAACTCGTCCATCCCGAGCAGTCTGAAGCCGAACATCAAACCCTCGTCGCCAACGCCGAAGCCATCCTGCAAGCTCTCAAACTTCCCTATCGCGTCATCGAACTCTGCACCGGCGATCTCGGCTTCAGTGCCAACAAATGTTATGACCTCGAAGTGTGGCTGCCCTCGGCCGGAACCTACCGAGAAATTTCGAGTTGTTCCAATTGTGGCGACTTCCAAGCCAGACGAGGCAATATCCGCTTTAAGGAGAAAGGCAAAAAAGGAACCCAGTATGTCCATACCCTCAATGGTTCGGGTTTGGCTATTGGCCGCACTATGGCCGCTGTTCTGGAAAACTATCAACTGGCCGATAAAACCATCCAAGTGCCTGAAGTGTTACAACCCTATCTCAAACGGGAGGTTCTCTAGCCCTTCAACATCTCCAACCCGAAATACAGGGCCGGCGCACAACTGCTAGAATCCAGAAGGCCTACACTCGGCTCTGTTTGGCTTCAATTGCAATCCAATTTCAATTCCATTTCAATAAGGACATAACTCATAGTGTTGATGCAGTACAAATCCCAATTGACTCGTTACAAATCCCTGGGTCTGAAACTCACAGTTGCCCTGACCTTGACGGTTTTGACCCTAGTCGGAAGCAGTCAAACGGTCTTGGCTCACCACCCCACTGGAGGCAAAACCCCCAGTAATGTTTTTGAGGCCCTACTCTCAGGCTTTGGCCATCCGATTATCGGGTTAGATCACTTGGCGTTTGTGATTGCCAGTGGCTTACTGGCAACTCAGCTACGTCGGGGTTGGATCATTCCTGTGGGGTTTGTTCTCACGGCGATGCTGGGAACGGGCCTGCATCTCCAGGCGGTGACGTTACCGATGGCTGAGCTGTCGATTGCTCTTTCGGTGATTGTTGCTGGGGGATTGATTGCCAGCGAAAGTCAAAGCCAGTCGTCGGATTCGTCTTTCTCTCAATCGTTTGGCCTGACTCTGGCGGTGGCGATCGCCGCTGCGGTGGCTGGCCTGTTTCACGGCTATGCTTACGGTGAGGCGATTATTGGCGCGGAAATGGGTCCGATGCTGGCCTATTTGACTGGGTTTACGTTCATTCAATTGGTGATTGCCGCTGGAACCTATGCGCTGGTGCAAGTCACGCTCTTCTCGTCTCAATACCGCCGTGCGATCTTGCGTGCTTTAGGTCTGGCTATTAGTAGTTTCGGCCTTGTGGTTCTGGGAACTGGCCTGTTCAGTTAAGCCTCACACCGGTTCAAATACAGGACAGGTTCCGTCAGCGGTGACCTTAAAGCCGTAAAGCGGGGAGTTCTCGTTGAAACATTGTTGAGCGCGATAGTAGGCACAATTGGCACAACAAGGAAGGCTCGGGGGAATTTGCAAGGCTCGTTCTCGCCCTAAGAGTTCTCGTTGGGAAATCCCCCGTAGCACCAACTCGTCTCCTTGCCAGCGGGTTTCCACCAGTCCGGTATCGGCGAAGTGATGCCAGCGCGAATCCCGGCTGAGGGCTTTATCGAATTGTACGGTGACCCCCCCGTTGCTCTCGCTGACTTCCCCTTGATAGCGAGAGTCGGGCAGTTCCGGTTGTGGACGTTTGTCTCGTAGGGGCAATTGCACCAGTTTACCGGCAGCGGGACAGTGAATTTGATAGCGGCTACAGAGTTCGTCGAGGTTGGCTAAGTCCGCTAGATAGTTGGGGGAACCATGGACGAAAACGATATGTTGTGGCCGCAGGTTATGGATGAGTTGGCTGGTTCCCGAGCGATCGCAGTGGGAACTGAGAAGATAGGTTTCGAGGTGGATGCGGGGATGCTCGTCTAGGTCAGCGTCGGGATCGCTATGGCCCGGATGGAGGGGGTAGAGAATCAGCCAAGATTGGTCCGGGTTGGCATTCACCTGTTTGCTACAAAGGTGATGCCAGTCGCTCTCGATGTCCGTCAGAACTAGGGTTGGAACCTCTCCCAAGCTCACGTCTGGGGTGAGTCGGCGCATTCGCGGCCGGATGCGATCGTCCCAGAATAGGGGTTGATGACGGGCGAAGTTTTGGACAGCGGTGGGAAGATGGGGGAGGAGGTCGAGGTAGCGATCGCAACCGGCAGCCAGAGACGCGTCAACCCAGATATCGATGTTGCGGCCGGTGAAGTGGTGATGCGATCGCAACAACATCAGCAGTTCTTGCCCTAATCCCAGCCGGGGGACAGGCATTAGGATCAGTTGTTGCTCAGCGAGGGCGCGATTGATGCGTTCGGCCAGTTGGTTTTCTTGAGTCCGTCGCCGGGGATAGCGGGCGGTTCCATAGCTTCCTTCGGCGATGAGAACATCCGGGTGCCAATTGCGGACTTCTTCGAGGGGGAGGCCTTCAGCGAGGCGAGAGTTGGAGAGTAGAAAGTCGCCGCTATAGACCACCGAATAGGTGCGATCGCCACCATGATAGGTCAAACGAACCAGAGATGCTCCCGGCAAATGTCCCGCTGGGAACAGTTCTAGCCACAAGTCTTTGGCAATTTCGATCGCCGTCCGCCAAGGTAAGACCTGGCACAGATCCGCCACATCTGGCACATCGAGCCAGTTCAGCGACAACAGTTGCGCCGTCACCTCACTGGCGTAAATGGGCAGTTGCGGCCGCCCTTGATGGAGGCTTAACAGTCCCCGAGCATGGTCACTGTGAGCATGGCTACAGATGACACAATCAATGTTAGCCGCCTCGCCATCGGCCGGCTCAAGCAGGGGAGAGAGATCCTCGATGCCACAGTCGAGCAGCACCTGATAGGGACCGAGCCGCATTTGTACACACAGCCCCTCCTGGGCATGACCGACACCGTAGGGTAGACATTCAAGCTGAAGGCTCACGGATGGCTGTCGCAGTCCTTGAAAAGTATCCCCCCATCCTAACAAGTTGTACTCGTTGCTACTAGATGCCCCCAGCTAATTGTTACGAATTGATAAATCTTGGATTTTTTATTGACAAAAACCCAAAAACATGAATAGACATCAACCCATAGAAATAAAGAGCTAGAATACAAAAGTTGCCCATTGCCCATTGCCTCTCGCCTCTCGCCTCTCGCCTATTCACTATTCACTATTCACTATTCCCTATTTCCATGGAACGTCCCAAATTCGGCAACATTAAACATCCTAGCCGCTGGCTCATTGCCCTGATTGCAGCCGGGGTGTTGGGAACCGTTGCGGTAGCCGGAGTGACGAGTCGCCGCAGGGGTTCTGACGTCAGTCTTGAGGATTTGACGGTAGAAGTTGACGCGGCTGATGTTCGAGTTCGCATTGAAGCCACCGGGGAAGTGCAACCCATCCAGCGGGTGAACCTTAGCCCCAAAACCCAAGGGCGCTTGGAACAGCTTTATGTTGAACAAGGAGATGAAGTCAGCCAGGGAGAAGTGGTGGCGGTGATGGAAAATGACGAATTGGCGAGCCAGTTAGCCCAAGCTGAGGCCCGCTTAGATCGCGCCCGCGCCCGCTTGGCAGAACAGGAAAATGGTCCTCGCACTGAGGAAATTGAACGGGCTAGATCGTCTGTGCGTCAAGCCGAGTCGCGTTTGGCCAGTGCCGAGGCCAATTTGGCTCAATTAGAGGCCGGAAATCGCCCGGAAGACATTGCAGAGGCGGAGGCGGCTCTGACACGGGCGCGATCGAGTATTCGCGAGGCAGAATCGAGAGTGACGTTGGCCCAAGCTGACGTACGCCGCAATGAACAGCTTTACCGAGATGGGGCAATTTCCCGTCAAGATCTCGATCGCACCCAAGATGAGGCCCGTCGTGCCCAGGCGGCGGTTGAACAGGCTCAGGCGGCCGCGTTAGAAGCTCAACGACGGTTAGAGCGCCTACGCAGTGGTAGTCGTCGNGAGGAAATCGATCGCGCTCGGGCGGAGGTAGACTCGGCTCAGGCTGATGTGTCCCAGGCTCAGTCTCAGTTAGAGGAATTGTTGACGGGAACTCGCCCGGAAACCCTAGCTCAAGGGATGGCCGATGTGATGGAAGCCGAGGCTCAAGTGCGCTTTGCCGAGATTCAGTTGGAGGATACTCGGGTACGCGCGCCGTTTTCGGGGATTATTACTCAGCGTTATGCCGATGAGGGGGCGTTTGTAACACCGGCGACGTCAGCTTCAGCGGTGAGTTCGGCCACATCCACCTCTGTGGTGGCCTTGGCTCGGGGGTTAGAGGTGTTAGCGAAGGTTCCTGAGGCGGATATTAGTCAGATTAAGCCGGGCCAGTCTGTCGAGATTGTGGCCGATGCGTTCCCTGATGAGGTGTTTATGGGGGAGGTGGAATTAATTGCCCCCGAAGCGGTGGTGGAACGGGATGTGACGTTGTTTCAGGTGCGTTTGAGGATTGTCTCGGGGTTGGATCAGTTACGCTCGGGGATGAATGTGGATTTGACCTTTTTGGGCGATCGCTTGGCCAATGCGTTAGTGTTACCAACGGTGGCGATCGTCTCTCGTGCAGGGGAGACGGGGGTTTTGGTTCCTGATCAGGATAATCGTCCCCAGTTTCGGGCGGTCACGTTAGGGCCAACTCTGGGCAATCAAATTCAGGTTTTGGATGGTTTGGAAGACGGCGATCGCGTTTTCTTGGAGTTACCCGAGGGGGAAAATTTAGATGACATCCTAGAACAAGATTTATAGCAAAAGTTGGTCTGAATGGGACAAAAGAAGGGAACACCGGAACAGGGAACACCGGAACAGGGAACAGGCAAGAGGCAGGGGATTCTCTCCCAACTCAGAGTGTCCTAAGCCAATCTTCGATTGCTATATAAGGTTGAATTGCATCTTTAAATGGAATTACTCTGCTAATTTTACCCTTCGGCTCATCAGCAGAAGCACTCGATTAAGATGCGATTACCCTGAACTTTTGACTTAGCCTAAAGCTCACAACGAACACATCCGAACAATGTACTATAACCTACCGAAATGCCTTTGATGAAGTTAAACCAAAAACTGGCTAGCGCCTGCGTTGGATTAGGTCGCCCATCGTCTATTTTTCCATTGGTCTATTATCTATTATTCCTATGATTGCCAGCCAAGATAACTGCCCCCATCTTAGTCCTGAAGAGTACTTGACCTGGGAAGAACAGCAGCTAGAAAAGCACGAACTGATCAATGGTCAACCTTACGCCATGGGGGGGTGGCAGTATTAATCATAGTCGTATCGCAGTACACTTGACGACCCTGATTGATACGCACCTAGACAGTAGCCAATGCTTCACCGGTAACTCTGACTTGCGAATCAACATTGTGGGTACGGATAATACCAATTTTCGATATGTTTGCTATACATCAACACTGGGAGAGGGCGCGCCACTTGCGGTTCGCCCCTACGGCCATCTATGGCATGAATTTTG
>P_2C_Liq_2_UnCtyDRAFT_1000124_pt1 | contig 21322 bp, 23 predicted proteins | sample Pon2CUnioCityCA_FD_10236 | JGI IMG/M metagenome (IMG submission 10236) | reverse complement strand
GGACTATGTTGATGATAACTCAGTCGCGGTGAATGAGAATGCCAGTCCAGGTGAACCTCCGGGGTGCAGTAACGGCTCAAGCGCCTCCAGAATTGCCTCCAGGCGTTCCCGTAACCAAGTTGAGTCAGGCATAGACAACGTCCTGTTCTATGCGCTCCTTCAGGCGCACCGGTGTACTCTGGTGTAGTGCAATCAAGTCCACGGGTCGTCCTAGCCGTGCTACCAGTTCTTCGTGCATCAGAGCTAAGTCAAACAGCGTCAGCCTTGCCGTTGGCTGGGGGCGATACACTACATCTACGTCGCTTTTAGCTGTGGCCTGCGATCGCGCCACCGAACCGAAACAGCCCAACGCTTCTAACCTGTAGACTTCGCCACGATCGCGTAAAAATGACCGCAACGTCGCCAGCACGTCATCGCGCTGCGGGATGCTAACATCTTGGCTCATGCCATCACCTCCACGATCGCCATCGTATCATTGTTAAAAATATCCACCACCAGTCGTTCTTAGGCTACATCATCACCTATCGAACATTGCTAAAATTTCAACCAAGGAAACAGCCTCTCCACGACAGCTCAACCCTATCCATCACCCAGGAGTTTGAAATGACCCACACCCTACAACTCAATCTCCCCAACACCGTCAAATTCCACGTCACTCCCGAACAGTTCGCCACCCTCGCCACCCACAACCGCGACCTACGCCTAGAACGCACCGCAACCGGAGAACTCATTGTGAACCCACCCACCGGCTGGGAAACCGGCAAACGCAACAGTAGCCTGACTGCACAGCTCTACAACTCGAACCAAGATAACAACTACCCCGGCGAAGTTTTCGACTCCTCCAGTGGATTCACCTTGCCTAATGGTGCCATCTTGTCTCCCGACGCCTCCTGGGTTAGCTCAGCGCGTTGGAACGCCCTCACCGATACACAACGCGATACCTTTCCCCACATTTGCCCTGACTTCGTGGTAGAACTGCGCTCCAAATCCGACGCCCTCCAGATCACACAGGCGAAAATGCAGGAATATCTTGCCAACGGAGCGCGACTCGGGTGGCTCATCGACCCGAAACGCCAGATTGTAGAAATCTATCGCACCAGCGCCGAACCCGAAGTGTTGTCGCGTCCAGCCAACTTGTCCGGCGAAGATGTACTGCCGGGATTCGTCCTCAAGCTCGATCGCATTTGGACATAGCCTGAAAACTTATACTATTGCGGCGCTACGATCAACATAATTTCGGTTCCTAGATATAGCGATCGCCCTGACTCAAAGATGTTGACTTACACCCTCGACCTCACCCCCTTCATTCAACTAAGCGATCGCCAGTTCGCGCAACTGTGCGACAACCACCCCGACATTAAATTGGAACGAAACACCCGAGGAGAACTGATTATCATGCCCCCCACTGGTGGCGAAACCGGCAACCGCAACGTCGAACTATCAGCCGAGTTTGTCCTCTGGAATCGTCGCAGCCAACTCGGCTACGTCTTTGACTCCTCCACCGGCTTCAAACTTCCCAACGGCGGCAATCGATCGCCGGATTTGTCCTGGATACGTCGCGATCGCTGGGAAGCCCTCAGCCCGGGCGATCGCGAAACCTTCCCCCCCATCGCCCCCGACTTTGTCCTCGAACTCAAATCCCCCAGCGACAACCTCAACGACTTGCGGGACAAAATGGCAGAATACCAGGATGCTGGAGTGAAATTGGGGTGGTTGATTGACCGCCAAGCACAAACCGTAGACATTTATCGCCAGGGACTCGAACCCGAACGACGCGATCGCCCAACAACCCTCGATGGCAAAACCATCTTACCCGGCTTTGAGTTAGATCTCAGTCTCGTCTGGTGACGCGATCAAGGATTTTATCCAGATTCATGATCGCCGCCAACAACGCCTCAACCCAGACGAAATCCCTCAAAGCCTTCGCCGACTATCACATCGATATTCCCCGCCTCTTCCCCCAGTAAACTCCGGAATCCCACCCCAGCCAAGAGAATCCAGTGAACAAGACGGTCATCGCCCCCTATAATTGGGGCGGTTCCTTGCAGCGATATTTGTGTCAACTCTCCCCCCAACTATGAAAGCACTGATTCTCTCCGGCGGAAAAGGAACGCGCCTGCGTCCCCTCACCTACACAGGGGCGAAACAACTGGTTCCCGTCGCCAACAAACCCATCCTCTGGTATGGGATTGAAAGCATCGTCTCAGCGGGAATCACCGATATTGGCATTATCATTAGCCCCGAAACCGGGGAGGAAGTGCAAAAACTGACCGGAGACGGCGATCGCTTCGGGGCCAAAATTACCTACATCCTGCAAGACGAACCCGCCGGACTGGCCCACGCCGTCAAAATCGCTCAACCCTTCCTCGCTGACTCTCCCTTTGTCATGTATCTCGGGGATAACCTGATTCAAAATGACCTCACCCCCTTTCTCAACCACTTCCAAAACAAACAACTCGATGCGTTGATTCTCCTGCGGCCTGTCGAGAACCCCAGCGCCTTCGGGGTGGCGACGGTGGATGAAACGGGCCGTGTCTTGGAATTGGTGGAAAAACCTGCCATTCCCCCTTCAAACCTCGCCCTGGTGGGGATTTATTACTTTTCCGCTGCTGTTCACCAGGCGATCGCCCGCATTAAGCCTTCGGAACGGGGAGAACTCGAAATCACCGACGCCATTAGTAACCTCCTCGATTATAAAAACCCCGTCGAAGCGCAAATCCTAGAAGGCTGGTGGCTAGATACCGGGAAAAAAGACGATCTCCTCAGCGCCAACCAAATTGTCCTCGATACCCAACTGCAAACCGCCATTTTTGGCGAACTCGACGCCGACAGCCAAGTGGTAGGCCGAGTCAAAATTGGCCAGGGAACCCAACTGATCAACTGTTCGGTTCGTGGGCCTGTGATTATCGGTGACAACTGTCACCTGGAAAACTGTTTTATTGGTCCTTACAGCAGCATCGCCGATGGCGTGATCCTCAAAGATGTTGAGTTAGAACATAGTGTGATCCTACAAGAAACACGCATTGAGGGCATTCAACAGCGGATTGTTGATAGTTTAATTGGCCGACGCGCCCAACTCGGAAGTGGTCGTCCTCGCCCCAAAGCGCTGCGATTTATGGTAGGAGATGATTGTCAAATTGAGTTAGCCTGATAGAGTCTGATTATGGAATCGTCAATGTCTCGCGATCGCCACTCCGATAACCCCACTCCTGGAAATCCCAAGGCCAAGCTGATTCGTCAACTCCGTCAGCATCTCTCATCGAGTATTGGCCTAGAGGATGCGCCACCACCGATGATCGAATCAGTTGATCAGTTACACGACGATCGCGACGACGATCTGATCGCCCTACGCCAACGGGCGAACATCTATCATGTTCCCCTCTTCTCGGCCCATCGCTTCGGCCGGGCCATCACCGCCACTCGGCGCTTAGCCCGGAAAGTCCTGAAACCAATTTTGATGTTCCAGGTCGCCTACAATGGGGCCAATGCCCGTTTTGCAGAAGTCTTAACTGGACGAGTGGCCCAGTTACGCCAAGAGGTGAATGAGTTGCAAGACTTGGCCCGCGATCGCGCGGAGACCATCGCCCATTTAGAGGCAGAAATCGAAGCCCTCAAAACTCAACAAAAACTACAAAACCGCGCCATCCAAAAACTAATTAGAACCACAAACAAAGAGTCATAAAAAAATAGTTATTCATCAAAGAAACAGAAACAAAAACCGGATACCTCTACACCCCAAAACCGCACCACTCGCCTATCAACTATTAACTATCAACTATTAACTATTAACTATCCCCCATGACTTCTTCGCCTATTTGTTCTTTTATTATTGTTAATTATAACGGGCTTCACTATCTCCACTCTTGTATTGGAGCCGTTTATGGACTAGATTATCCGCGCGATCGCCTTGATATCATTCTTGTCGATAATGGCTCTCAGGATGACTCATTACAGGTTGTCGAACAAGACTTTCCCGACGTTCGCATTTTTCGCAATCACCGCAACAACTTCGCCGGGGCGTTGAACCTAGGTATTCAACAAGCCAAAGGCGAGTATATTGCTTTTTTAAACAACGACGCTCAACTGCATCAGGATTGGTTAAAAACACTGTTACCCGCCTTTAAAACATCCAATAAGACAGGGGCAAAAATTGGCGCTGTGGCAGGTAAAATTCGCTTTTTGGATGGACGCATTAATAGTGTTGGACATCGTCGTCTAAGGAACCATTACTGGGCGGATATTGGCTATGGAGAAGCCGATCGCGGTCAGTATGACAAAGCTAAAGACGTTGAAGGACTCTGTTGGGCGGCGACTCTATTTCAGCGAGATTGTTTGCAAGATGTGGGAGAAATTGATGAAGATTTTGTCATGTATTTTGAGGATGTAGAATACTCAAAACGCTGTCGCGATCGCCGTTGGACATTTCGCTATATTCCCGAGGCGATCGTCGATCACCAAGTGGGTGGATCGAGTACCGGGTCAGTTTTAACCGAGTATTTCTGCAACCGCAATCGCTTTTTGTATTTAGCAAAACATGAACCAGAACAGTTGATTAATGCTCTCCCTTCCTCCGTTTTTTGGATTGAACAACATTATGACTTACTCTATGATTGCCTACCTATTATTTTAAAAAAATTACTCGAAGAAAATAGTAATAATATCGTCAATTCCGTTTTACCTACACTTTGTCAAACCCTGGAAAAAATTTATGGCGCTCGGGATATCGACAAGCTACTCGCTAGGCTCGAAGTCATCTTAAACTACCGCAAACCAACCCTAGCAATTTACGACAACGCACTTCATTTTATTGGCGGTGGACAACGCTACTTAGCCACATTAGCCTCGATTTTACAAGATAGATTTGACATTACCTTAATTGGCGATCGCCCCGTCACCCGAGAACAACTCGAAAGCTGGTATGGACTAGACTTATCCCATTGTCACATTCGCATCATTCCCCTACCATTTTTCGACAAACGAGGTTCAGATATCATTGACGCAACCTGGGTTACAGCCGAAACCGCCAACCCATTCGATGCAATTTCCCTAGCCAGCAAAGAGTATGACGTTTTTATTAACGCCAACCAAGTCACAAAAGTGACCCCTTTATCACCGATTTCTATCTTTGTTTGTCACTTTCCAGACACCCATCGCGAAGCCTATTTTGCCGTTGATCGCTATAGTTTACTCATCGCCAATAGTCAATATACCCAAAAATGGATTCGCAACCGTTGGCGCTTAAATCCCACTACATTATTGTATCCCCCCGTACAGATGCAGCCACCAGAGTTGCCCAAAAATAAAGAAACCTTAATTTTATCCGTAGGACGATTTGAACCGGGGGGAACCAAGAAACAGCAAGAGATGATACAAGCCTTTCAACGACTCTATGCCGCCCATCCCCAAGTCATGCAGAGTTGGCGACTGGTGTTAGTCGGAGGAAGTAGCAAGAAAAACAATTATCTGCAAGGGTTAAAACAACAAATTAAACAAGCAGAACTCCCCGTTGACTTGGAAACAAATGTCTCTCTGGAACGATTACAGACACTGTATCAAAAAGCAGCAATTTTTTGGCATTTATGTGGTTTAGAAGAAACCCATCCCGAACGCTTTGAACATTTTGGTATGGCCACAGTCGAAGCCATGCAAAATGGCTGTATTCCGGTGGTGTTTCGGGGTGGGGGACAGCCGGAAATTGTGGACGAGGATTCGGGAATTTTGGTAGAGTCTTTGGACGAGTTGGTGCAACAGACCTATGATCTCTGTTGTCAACGAGAGAGTCAACCCGAAGCCTGGGCGGCGCGACAAGGGGCGGCGCGACAGCGGGGCGCCTGTTTTGATGGTGAACGCTTTAAAGAGGGGGTGTTGCGCCTTTTTGAGACCATTGAGGCGGAATATGGCCAGGTAACGTTGCCCAATCCGGCGGATGTGGCGAAGCGGCCGACGTTATTGCGGGAATTGCGGGAATTGTAGAATTATAGGGCGCTTCTCTTGTGGACGGCCAAAGTCAGGGCTTAGGATGGAGTTTATCTTTCATGGGCGGGTTCTGAAACTGGAGTAGCTGAGATGACGATGAAGTCAGTGACGATTTATACAGATGGCGCTTGTAGTGGTAATCCTGGCCCTGGGGGGTATGGAACGGTTCTGATGTATCGGGATTTCCGTAAGGAACTCTCGGGAGGTTTCCGACGCACGACTAATAATCGCATGGAGATGATGGCGGCGATTGTGGGCTTGAAGTTGTTGAAACAGGCTTGTCAGGTGACGCTGTATTCCGATTCTAAGTATATTGTGGATGCGATGCGTCAGGGTTGGGCGAAACGCTGGAAGGCCAAGGGGTGGTGGCGTAATAAGAAGGAACGGGCTAAAAATCGGGATCTTTGGCAGGAATTATTGCAGTTGTGTGAGTTTCATCAGGTGGAGTTTGTCTGGGTGAAAGGCCATGCGGGAAATAAGGAGAATGAATGCTGCGATCGCCTGGCGGTAGCCGCCTCCAAAGAAGCCGATTTACCCATCGATGAAGGGTTTGAACGGGGGGAAGCCTAGGCTTGGGGGAGAATGGTGAGATATCTTAATCCAACCTTGATGATTCGCGATCGCCAATTCTCTTGGGGCGATCGCACCTATATCATGGGAGTTCTCAATGTCACCCCCGATAGTTTCAGCGATGGCGGAGAGTTCATCTCCCTGCAAAACGCCCTCAACCACGCCCAACATCTGGAGATCTCCGGGGCCGATATCCTCGATATTGGCGGCCAATCCACCCGGCCTGGGGCGGAGGAGGTGTCTCCTGAAGAAGAAATCAAACGGGTAATTCCGCTGATTGACGCCCTGCGATCGCGCTCAAATTGTCCCATTTCCGTCGATACCTATCGCGCCCGAGTCGCAGCGGCAGCCTTAGATGCAGGAGCTGATATCATTAATGATGTCAGTGGTGGAACCGCCGATCCTGAGATGTTACCCCTCATGGGTAAACGTCACGTTCCCGCCATTCTCATGCATATGCGGGGAACCCCGAAAACCATGCAATCTTTAACCCAGTACGATGATGTAGTGGCCGAGGTGGCCGAGAAACTGCAACAACATATCCAGGCGGCGATCGCCTGTGGTGTCTCTCCAAACCAGTTAATTCTCGATCCCGGGATTGGCTTCGCTAAAACTCAAAACCAAAATCTACGCCTGCTACGGGAACTCCCTCAATTACACCCATTAGGCTATCCCCTCCTACTCGGCGTCTCCCGCAAAAGTTTTATTGGCCGGATTCTCGATCGCCCCGACGCCAAAGATCGCCTTTGGGGAACCGCAGCCGCCTGTACAGCAGCCATCGCCGCTGGGGCGGACATTCTCAGGGTTCATGATCTCCCGGCTATGTCCGATGTGGCCCGAGTCGCTGATGTTCTGTTTCGGGGTTAATCGCCTCGATCGAGGTCAACAATCCCCGAAAAAAGATGCCGCCGGAACCAGAATGTGGCAAAATTTGTAACAACTGTCCACCACCAACCGTCCGATGACCCGCAATGGCAATTCCGTTGATTTCTCTGCGATCGCCTATTGGCGTTATGTTGTAGGGATTCTGGTGGCGTTGTTTGCCATTCCAGCCCTCTTACAAGGGGCGATGGCGTTCTTTCGCGCCTTCTTTGCAACCCTGACAACGATGCTACTCGCGGTGAACGTGGTGGCCTTTGGGGCGATCGCCGCCGGAGTTGGCCTGTTTTTCTGGCAACGAGAACGCCAACTGGCCTCAGCCGAAGATTCTCATGCAACCGTCGAGGCTAACTCGACTAACGCCCCTGGCCTGCAACAGCCGTACCAAGCAGCAATTGACCCCCATCTCGAACAGCAGCAGCCTCCTAACTTACCCGCATCACACCAGAGTACAACCGGCGATCGCCAACCGGGCCAACAACCAACACCCGTAACCGTCAATCAGGACGTTCAAAATGTCAAGGCTGTCAAGGCTGTCAAGGCTAAAGTTGAACAACCCCAGACCAACACGATGTCGGCCTCAGCCGCCGCTGAACCTCGTCAATCCCTAATTCAAGCCCAACTGGCCCGCCGTTTACAGGTGAGTTCGAGTACCATTGGCAAGCGCAAACATAAGCCGGATTTTAGTCAGTGGGCGCAAACTAAAGATCCAGAAGGTCTGTTGTGGCAGTACTGTAGTGACAGCAAGGAATTTTTCGCTTCACATCGCCCAACCTAGGCTGGTGACGGGATTGGGGATTGGTTCCCCAAGTCTCAACATCCGTCCTGATGTCAAGTTCTAGTTGTTAACCTGTTTTGACCGAAGCTTTGGATCGATCCACCCTATCTGCCCTAAACCGCGCGATCGAGCGTCATAATCCTTTTATCGGGTTAGCCACCCTAGAAGAAGCCGATCTCTGGCGCGGTAATCTCCCCGACTGTCCATCGCCTCACCGCAGCGCCATGGCGTTGGTCCAATCGGCCTTGGCGGAAATTGATCACGGTAAACGTGTGTGTTCCCTGGTCATTCTCGGGGAGATGGGAACCGGTAAAACCCATTTTCTGGCCCAAGTTTGGCGAAAACTCCAGCGTAGTGGGGAAGCGGCGTTTATTTATATAGACCTTCAGCAGTTTCAAGATAGCACGACGGTTCGTCAGGTGTTGCTGAGCGCGATCGCCCAAAGTCTAACTCGTAAAGGGGCTTCGGGGTTCATGCAATGGCAAGAACTCGCCAGCGCCCTAGCCACCCACGCCTTAGAAAGTCTCGATACCCAAGTTAAGGAGTTAACCCCAGAACTCGCTGTACGGCGGCTACGGGGACAACCTCAAGATCGTAATCGCCATTGGGTCGATCGCGTCGCGGAGGGCTTTTTTAAGCAGCGCCCGGATATTGGCGATCCCGATGTGGTACGGGCCATTTTATGGACCTTAGCCCCCGCCCAGGCCCCCTTCGCCCGTAAATGGCTGGCGGGGCGATCGCTGGCCCCCTGGAAACTCGATGAACTCGGCCTTCCTCAACGTCAGGGGGAAAGTCGCGAAAGTCGCGCGGCGGAGTTGCTAGAGGAAATTTTACAAGTCTTGGGAGATTGGAAACCCCTGGTGGTGGCGTTTGATCGCCTTGATGGCGAGGAGTTGGATGAAACTGACGAAGACGCCCTCGAAGATGAATGGGATATGCGGGTTCCCGTTGGGGCGATGGTGCGCCTCTCTCAGAGTTTGCGGGCGCTGCGTTGCACTCATGGAACGGTGTTGTTGAGTGTGATGGACCCGGAAACCTGGGATCGCATTGTACAGCCGATGTTGGGACGCATGACTCGCCATTTGAGCGATCGCGCCGATCCCATTGAACTCCCCGAAACCGATGAAACCGTAGTGCGATCGGTGATTCGGGCTTGGTTACGCAAGTTCTATCACGATCGCAAGTTAGTCCCCCCCTCGCCCCTGTATCCCTTTGATGACTCGCAATTGAAGGCCCTAGCCCGGGAAGGGTCCGATCTTCATGATGCCATCGAATGGTGTGCCGAGAACTTCCGCCCGGTGGAAAATGACCCCCTCGAACGGGTGACGCAGGCCTTTGAACGCAGTCTCGCCCAAGTGCAAGATTTAGGCGAAATGACGGAAACGGCGGTGATTGAAGCCCTCGGCTTGGGCTTCGAGAGTTTGCTGGGAACCACCGTAGAAGGGGTTGAGATTCGCACGGTGGAACAGCGCGTCTCGGGGAAATCCCAGCGGCGTAAAACCATTGATTTGAAGATTATCGGGAGTGAACGGGGCCAAGATCTGTGCATCGGGGTGATGGTGGTGTTCGATGAACGGGGACAACGGGTGGGAAATCGCCTGCGAACCCTTTGCGATTTTGAGGACTTTGGCTTGACGCGAGGCGTTTTAGTCCGTCCCTTTGTCCGAGAGATTCCCTCAAATTGGAAGGCGCGAGAATGGATTAGTTGCTTGGAAGCCAGCGGCGGCGGTTGGCTGGATTTATCCTTGGAGGCGATCGCCCCCCTGCTGGCGTTGACTGAAATCATCGCCCAACGACAGGAATGGGGACTCTCGAAATCTCGGATCTTAAGTTTCGCCAATGGGAAGGGGTTGGCGACGGGAAATCTCCTCATTCGCCAACTGTTACGTCCCTCGAACCCTGAGGCGATCGCCCCCAACCCGAAACCCGATGGAACCCCCGATTCTCGTTACTCCTCCCAGCAGCAGTCGAGTGATATTGAACGCTAGAGGAACTTGGCCGGGTCAGCCTGAAAAATTAGTCCCACCTCGGGCAGCATCTTCTCCAGCACGATGCTAAAATACGGCTGCAACGTCCCATGTTGATTGTTCATTGTTGATTGTTAATTGTTGACGGTTGATTGTTGACGGTTAATTGTTGACTGTTGATTGTTCTTAATTTACGGCGATAAACGCTTCAGCTCAATCCCATGTTAGAAAATCGTGACTATACGTTAATTGTTGACCGCAGCGGTAGTATGTCCGAACAAGACCAACCCGGTGGAAAAAGCCGCTGGGAGGTGGTTAAAAATTCGGCGATCGCTCTGGCTGAAAAATGCGACGAATATGACCCCGATGGAATTACGGTCTATCTCTTTTCCAGCCGTTTTCGTCGCTATGATAATGTCAATTCTGATAAGGTTCGGAAAATTTTTGAAGAGAATACCCCCGTGGGTAAAACCGGATTAGCAACCGTCTTGGACGATGCCCTCAATAACTACTTTGAGCGCAAAGCCGCCGGAACCAGTCAGCCGAATGGTGAAATCATGCTGGTGATTACCGATGGGGAACCCGATAATCGTAAAGATGTGATTAAACTCCTCATTGAAGCTTCTAAAAAAATTGATCGCGATGAAGAATTGGGGATTTCTTTTATTCAAGTCGGCCATGATCCCAAAGTTCGGGAATTTCTCAAAGCCCTCGATGATCAATTGACGGACACTGGCGCCGCCTTCGATATTGTTGATACAATTACCTTAGAAGATATGGAAGGAAAATCGCTTTCTGATGTTCTTCTCAATGCCATTTTAGATTAACGTCCCCATGACCGGAGCAACTGCTACATTACTGTTATCTTGCCCTGATCAACAGGGACTTGTTGCCAAAATTGCCAATTTTATCTATTCTAATGGTGGTAACATTATTCATGCCGATCACCATACGGATTTTAATGCGGGATTGTTTTTAAGTCGCATTGAATGGCAATTAGATGGGTTTAATCTCCCCCGTGATATCATCGATCGCGCCTTTGCTGCGGTAGGAAAACCCCTCAACGCCACCTGGGAACTACATTTTTCTGATGAACGCCAGCGGTTGGCAATTTGGGTGACGAAACAAGACCACTGTTTACTCGATCTCCTCTGGCGACAAAAGGCTAAAGAACTTCCGGCAGAAGTTCCTTTAATTATTAGTAATCATCCAGATTTGGGGGCGATCGCCGAGCAATTCGACATTGATTTTTACCACATTCCGGTCAAAAAAGCAAGTAAAANAGANGCAGAAACACAACAATTAGAACTGCTGCGTCAGTATGATATTGATTTGGTGGTGTTAGCCAAATATATGCAGGTGGTGAGTCCAGAATTTATTAGCCAATTCCCCAAAATCATCAATATCCACCATTCTTTTTTACCCGCATTTCCCGGCGCACGACCCTATCATCGCGCCTATGAACGAGGGGTTAAAATTATTGGCGCAACAGCCCATTATGTGACCCAGGATCTCGATGAAGGACCGATTATTGAGCAAGACGTGGCCCGAGTCAGTCACCGCGACTTAACCCCAGACTTGATTCGTAAAGGGAAAGACTTAGAACGGATGGTGTTAGCCCGGGCCGTGCGATCGCATCTCCAGCATCGGGTTCTCGCCTACAACAACCGCACTGTGGTCTTTTCCTAAGTCCCGTCGTGAACGCCCAACGTTAAACCCCAACTTGTTCAAGCAGGGGTTGCATCGTCTCCCAGGTGAGGCCTTGCTGGATATAGCGAGGCTGATCCGGGAGATAGGGACTCATTAAGCGGTCAATCTGCTGAATTTGCGCGTTATCGGGTAAAACCGGCACATCGGGATCAGTGGCGGTTGGGCGCATCAGGGAACTGGAAAACCCTTTAAATACCAGAACTTCGTCCGTTTCATCGTCCCATTGGGCCAACACCCGCAAGACTTCATCGGGACATTTGAGCGTGTATTGTTCCAAACGAGCGATCGCAGTCATGATATAGCAAAAATTGGTCTGAATGGGACAAAAGAAGGGAACACCGGAACTGGGAACACCGGAACTGGGAACAGGGAACAGAAAAGACGTAGGGGCGTACCCTTGTGGTCGCCCGAGGCAAGAGGTAGGAGATTATCTTCCAACTCAGAGTATCCTTGCTGAGTGTCAATCAGGCAATCTTCGATTGCTATACCAGTCTCAATGACGTTAACGTTTCAATTATGCGTAATGACCCGGCGATTATCCTATTGCTGAACGTCCTTGTTTGCCCAAACGGACAAAGGTAAAATAAAGCAAACACAGGACATAAGCCACTAAACCCACAATACCGAGAAACCCTAAAATATCCGGTGACGCATTGGCGTGGAACATGGCTTGATAGCCCCAAGGTGCCTCTAACCAAACCCGACAACTCATGGTTGAGAGAACTTCCTCCCGAGAGAGGGTTGCACAGGAGAACGCCGGGAGTTGAAACAGAACCCCAATCAAACAATAAACCGTCATCGCCCAACGCCAGGAGGTGAGAACCCATTTCAGGGGTTTACGGGGTGCATCATCGATTTCATCATTCAAATCTGCCCAAAACCAGAGTGCAATGGGGATGAGGATGCGGGCTAATCCTCCTGTCAAGAAACTAATGGGAAGGGAGGCGATGGCTAAATACACCGTAATGGCCAGCAAACTCGCCACTCGCCAATAGATGGTTAACAACCGTTGAATCGCCTCAAATTTCTGGACAAACGCCCAAATGAGAAGAATTAAAGGCAAAATCACCGTAAACACAACGGCGAGGCGATAATCAAGCCAGACGAGAGATTGGAGGGTGGAGTCGTTGAACATGGTTGAAAGAAGGGAACAGGGAACAGGGAATAGTGAATAGNGAATAGGGAATAGTGAATAGGGAAAACACCATCAAATATGACTTATTCGTTACTGTTGACCGTTAGTTGCAAAGAGCCGGATAGGTTGAGAACGCCCTGGTAACAGGTTAAGGCCTCGATGGATACCGTAGCATCTAAGGGAATTTGGCGGGAGGGGAAGGTTTGGTGACTTGATTGGCCCTGTTGGCGGAGTTGGGGCGTTTCTAGGGAAATCTGAGTGGCTTCGTCGTTGGCGTTTACTTGCAGTCCGGTGCTGAGATGGTAGCCTGGGGGGGATGATGTGAACAGATGGAGGCGATCGCCCTTCAGTTGAATCGTTGCCCCTGTTAGGTCAATGTCAACGGGTAAAATCCCTTGGAAGGTCTCACGGATGGCTCCTTGGAGGAGAGGCGAGGCCAGGGAAGCGGTGAGATCGTCTTCTTGCAGTTGTACCGCTAGTTGTACCGGAACCGGTTGCAATAGACGTAGGGGTTTTCCTTGCAGGATTTGCCGGAGATTTAGACGAACTGACCCCGCTTCGAGTGCAACTTGTCTCAGGTGTAATCCTTGATAAACCGCCGCTTGAGCCTTCACTTGAATGCTGGGGATTTCACCTCGCAGCAGTTGGCGATTTTTCCCGGAAAACTCAAGGGTTAGGGTTTCGGCTTGTTCGACTTGCGATCGCAGCCACAACTGAACCGCAGCCGAGAGAATTGAGCTAAGAGACCCTTTGGACGTTTTAGGGTCGGATCGGGACGTTAAGACGGTCATAACCAATTAGACACAAGGGGATAGAAACTCTACAAATCGGCTCATTGACCGTCAATCTTCAAGTCGATAGCCCAATTCTGTCAAGCGGGTGCGAGATTGTCGCCATTTTGGTTGCACTTTCACAAACAGTTCTAAATAAATTTGACCACTGACAAGTTTTTGGATCTGTTCGCGAGCTGCTGAACCAATGTCTTTGAGCATTGACCCTCGTTTACCAATTAAAATTCCTTTTTGGGAATCTCGCTCGACGTTAATCGTCGCAAAGACTCGTGTTAACTTGGGCGTTTCTTCGACTTTCTCGATGGCGATCGCCACAGAATGCGGCACTTCTTCGCGGGTCTTGAGCAAGATTTGCTCTCGAATCAACTCACCCATAATAAAGCGTTCCGGGCGGTCTGTAACCAAATCCGGGGGATAGTAATAAGGTCCCGGTTCGAGATGACTCACCAGCGTATTGAGGAGTTGCGGGGTTTGGGTTCCCTTGAGGGCGGAGAATTTGACGAGTTCCCAGGGGCGATCGCCGGCCAGTTCCCGATAAGAGGCATCAATCTCCTCGGCTTGATCATAGGACTGGCAATCAATTTTGTTAATGCCAATCAACACCGGAACCCGCACTTCATGCAGCAACTCGGCAATATAGCGATCGCCACCTCCCGCCTCTCCAGAACCATCGACGAGAAACAACACCATATCCCCCGAGGAAATCGCTCGCTTCGCGTTCTGCACTAACACCGTCCCCAGTTGATGATGGGGTTTGTGGATGCCGGGGGTATCGATAAAAATCACTTGGGCCTCATCCGTGGTGAGAATCCCCTGTAAGCGGTTGCGGGTGGTTTGGGCCACCGGAGAGGTAATCGCAACTTTTTGCCCCACCAAGGTGTTCATCAGCGTTGATTTGCCCACATTTGGGCGACCGATAATACTGACGAACCCCGACTTAAAGCCAGCGGGGGGAGTGGGGATGAGGGACAATTCAGCGGGATTCATGAGGACACGAGGAAGGGTCGAAGGATCCATCTTATCGCTTTTTTCCGATTCACTCGTCATCAGATTGCCACAAAACTCAGTAAAAACACGGATGAGTGGTCTCAGTACTTTAACTGAAAGACTAGCTTAGCTTTATCTAAATTACATAAAACTCGGTCTTAATTTAAACCTTTGATAAAGATAGGCTTTAAGAACGACAAGTCTAAAATAAGTAGGTTTATCATTGTAGCTAAGAGCGGAATCAATATAGTTACTGTGTCATCTACTCTATTTTAATCATACCCACTTCACCGAGGAAACCACCATGAACACCTCAATTCTTGCCGGACTTACCGCGATCGCCACCACCTTAACCGTTGCTGGGTCTGCCTCAGCCTTTACCATTGAGAGTGCTGATGATAGCTTCAAGACTTTGATTAATAACGGAGTCTTTGAAGACTACATCCACACCGAATACCAAGGACTGGATGCTGACTTGGTGGCTTCTCGGCAACTGAACTTAAACGACTTAAGCCTGAATTACGACCATGAAGTGAAAGTCCACTTCCTCAGTGAAGGCGCTTGGTATCGCAATCAACTCGGTGTGAGCAGTACCGGAACCACCCAACTTTCGGAAACCGTTCTCTTCGATGATATCGTCTGTGTCACCGACAGTTGCTCAACTTTTAAGGGCTATCGTAACTCGGGAGGAGATCCAACAGATTTACCCTTAACCGCCGGGGATTTTGTCAGCCTGAATACAGTCCAAGCCGGTACAACCCTCGACTTTTTCCTCAACTCCGATGGCTATGATCGCAGCAATCCCAGGCAGTTACACCTCGATGCCAGCCAAAATCCTGGAGCACGTCAACAGGTCATGGCCTATCACCAATCGGGCTATCTCGTCTTAGCCTTTGAAGACGTTGTGATTGATTGGGGCGGCAGTGACGAAGACTTTAATGATGTCGTTTTCGCACTTGATATCGGTGAAGACAACCTGAATCATATCATTCGAACAGAACAAGTCCCCGAACCGACCCTTCTCTTCGGTTTGTTGGGAGTCAGTGGCGCCTTTTCTCTGTTAGGTCGTAAAGGCAAAAATGCCTAAACTCGGGGTCTGACGGTGCTAATCAAACGTATTAAGGTGAGACCCGTCAGGTAAGATCAAGACATCATCCAACACATCATCCAACTGGGGAGATCTAATCGCAAGCGATGAGGTCTCCTCGTTTTGCTGACTCGAACCAAAGCCAGTAGTAGCATAGGCGATCGCCCCAACCCCTCCCAGAATAACCATCCCCGTCACCGTTCCCGCTAGAAACGGACCCCATCGAGAGGGCGATCGCCTCGGTTGTACCGCCGTCAGCGGCAATTGTTTGCGTAGCATCTGTTGCTGCTTATCGAGGCGATCGCAGGTTTGTTGAATCTCCCCCCAGAGGGGACTCGCCTCCCCCTCCGATGACATCGGCTGCGATGATCCCAGGGCCGACAACTCGGCGATCGCCCTCTGATAGTCAATCAGCAAGGTATCGGTGGCCGCCAAACCGCGCTCAAAGTGCTGTTGAGCCATGGCCACCAACGTTAACGCCAGCTTACTCCCCACACGACTGTTGCTGAGCAACCGCTGCCAATATTGGCGATGAATCATCAACAAAGTACTAGGACTCGTTGCCCGTAAACTGCTGCTATAAGGGCGTTCTAAAAGAAATTCCAGGGCATTAATCGTTTCTCGGGATTTGACAGCTCCCAGCAGCAATAATTGACCGCTATCGGCTTCCTGGAGACGTTCGGCCTCTCCCTCCAAGAGTAGCCATAAATAATCACTGGGACTCCCTTCAACAAAAATCAACTGTCCCGTCTCAGCATCAGAGAAACTAGCCCCCTCAAGCAGATGCTGCCGTTCACTATCGGATAAATTTTCAGTCAGGGGAGTCTGTTTGAGGAGGCTTAAGAGGCGATCGGAGTCCATGGACAATTCACAATGAGCAATGACACGAAACTAGCTAAGGATACGAGTTAGGGACTAAGTTTGACCAGAACTTGGGCGCGGTGAACTCCGTTCTCACTGCCTTCAGTCGTCAGCAGCAGCGATCGCACATGATCAAACAGCGGATTCCCCGTCAGTTCCAACACCCGCAAAAATGGCAATTGCTGCCGCAAAGGTCCCTGACTCTGTTGCCAATTGAGATAAAAATAGCCATCATTCTCCTTCGGAAGTAGCGGTAACTCCTTACGAAACTGACCATTGGCTAACAGAGAGTTACGCCGAGGAGACGTATAGGCCCAATCAATCGCCTCAATGGAACTGGCCAAAAGACGATAGTCATTCAACTGTCCCCGGACCCCCAAAACATCCGCCTCTAAGCGTAATCGTAAATTCCCCTCCCGAGTTTTTCCCTCTCGGGTCATCAAACGAGTCCAGGCCAGAATCCGATGTTGATCTTTGAGGGTAAACGGCCCGGTACTATAGCCATTCGCCGCCGCCGCCTCATCCAGCCGTTGAATAGCGGCCTGGGACTGGGGTTCGTTTTCGGGCAGATCATCGGCCACGAAAATCCAATCTAAACCATCCTGGTCCACATTGGGCAACAGGGCCAGAGCATAATCTCCCGTTACCCAACTAAAAATATCCTCCTCTAAGGAAATTCCCCAGCGGTTTTCCAGTTCCGCGAGGGGTTGAGTGAGTAGGCGCGAGAGCAAATCTTCTCCAGATACCGCTTGAGACAGGCGACGCCAACGACTGGCTAAATCATGGCCCGCCAAGACCACAGCACTCTCCTCGGGGATGTAGTTCAACGCCGCCACAGGATGCTCTAAATCGGGGTTGACGGTACTATTATCGTTATTGCTGGTCCAGACGGTATCGGCTAGGAGTCCCTGACGGGTCAGACCTAAACCAATGGCCAGGGTGTCGGGAAGTTTAGAGTTGGGTTTGACGGAATCTCCCCCTAGCCAACCACTCAGTTGTGGCACATCGGCCAGTAACACCCCGATGCGTTGTTGATCCAAACGGGCGATCGCCTTCTGATAAGTTGGCGATCCTTGCAAGTTCAAATCCTCCACCTGAGCGTCATTGATGGCTTTACGCAGAACCTCCGGCGCGTTGGCGAACAAGACAAAGCGATCGCCCACCACCGCACTCGACCATTCTCCGGCACTTTCCTTGGCAAAGGGGTTAAAGTCTTTCAGTTGCAAGCCATCCCCCGTCGGAGGTAGAGTTTTACGGCTGTAGATGAGGTTTACCCCCTTATACTGCTCAAAGCGTAACTCTCGCCCAGAGACGGCTTTATTTTGCCAGAACAGATCCAAAAATTCCCGGCTGCGATCGCCATCACGGACTTCTAAAGCCAGGAGATATCCCGGTTGCGTGCCATTTTTGGGGTTGCGATCGAGGTCAGGAGTTGTCACCGCTAAGGTGATTTCCTCGCCCAACCAGGGGTCAATATCCCGCTCATAGTCCAAATTGGTATCCGTCAGCAAACCGGCTTTCAAGCGCTCAAACTCAGCTTTAGCCTGGCCGCGTTGACGCAGTGGCGTCCGCAATTGTCGTAAATCTTGTAATTTCTGAGGATTGGTAAACAGCGACATCACCAGAGGCGCATCTTTAGGGAGAAACAACGCCGCCGCCGGTTCACTCATCGGCGCACCTCGCAGCAGCGTCAGAGAACTTTGGAAGCCAAACCAATACACCGTCGAGATGACCGTGAGAAGAATGACCCCCAGAAGGGTAAGCGAGAGAGGAGACGAGGTGCGTGACTTCATAACAGTTCCTGAAACTTGACCCGATCGCCATTATTCCATTTGTTTCGGCAATTGCGAAATGATCCATAATGGGGACTGTTCGATGGTAGCCCCATCTCAACGCATGGTACAGATTAGCCGTGCTGGTGTGGGTTTTGCTGGCTCTATCCACTTCACTCCTCACCCTGGATTTTAAGTTATGGCACGTGGCGACCAGATTTATGTGATTCGTCCTTTCTTCAATCTCGATGGGTTGTATGAACACCATGGGATTGATTGCGGCGATCGAACCGTGATTCACTATTCCAAGCGGGAGGATGAGGCCACGGTTAAACGCACGTCGATCGAAGCATTTACCTGGAGTAAACCGGTTTATATTCGCCAATACCCGGCCCATTATATTGCTGAAACCACCCTACAACGGGCCGAGAGTCGCTTGGGAGAGCGCGAGTATAATCTGTTGTTCAACAACTGCGAACATTTCGCCACCTGGTGCAAGACAGGAATCAGTGACAGCAAGCAAATTCGCAAATTTGCCCCCTTGTTAGCCACCCTCAACCCGGATCAGTTATCGGGTAAAATCAACCAGTCTTTCCAAGACGGCCATCAACAGGATGCCGCTGGGATGTTGGAGGAAGCATTAGGGGAGATTAAGGTAGCGTGGGATGACCTACAACCCCGCTACAATCAAGCTGTTCGTGAGATGCAGTCTTGGGATCAGGTGGCCCAAACGGCCCTGATGCGCGATCGCGAGGATCTAGCCCGGGCCGCCCTTCACCGCAAACGCAAGTTCCGCCTCAAAGCCCAAGATCTCAAGCAACACCTCGATCGCCTAGCCAAAATGACGGAAAACCTCATCCAACAACGCCAGACCATTGACAACTAGCGGCAGCAGCAAAAGCGCCCTGCCGGGAGAGGGCGACCATAAAGGTACGCCCCTACGTTGTTCCTGTTCCCTGTTCCGGTGTTCCCTATTCCCTATTCCCTATTCCCTATTCCCTTCTCCCCTAATTCACCCGCATTCGCCGGCTAACAATCGTAATGCCTCCCTGGCGGACAATTGCCCCGGATACCCAATAGTCTCCAGCACCATCTTCAGCTTGGCCAACCTTGAACAATCCCCCAGCATTGAGGGGTTCAAGTTCCAAGGCATTGGGATTAAGATGGGTGTTACGAGAAATCAATTCCTGCATCGCGGCCCCCAGGATTAAATCATCCCCGAGGGGTTCTTCGACGATTAAGTCAAAGTGATAGCGACTGTCGACTGAGGCTTCGAGAGGAAGGTTAACTCGGACATCGGGGGGATTTTCTCCTGAAAGGATGCGGATTTCTTCTTCGAGAATCTCCTGAGAGAGAATTTGCCCGTTTTCATAGGTTTGGCGCGATCGCACAGTTCCATGAAGTTCAGTATTGGGCAAATCCCTGGCCTCTAAGCCGACAATGGTGGTTTCGGTTTCAACTTGGTAGCCGTTCGCCGTCTCCTCCCAGGAGAGAATCTCGGTGTCGTAGCGTAGATTGGGGAATCGCTGCCAGAGTTGTTCGAGGGAGGCGCGCAAATCGTCGCGGTTGAGGCCATCAGCATGATCAAAGTCGTTGCTGTAGAAGTCCATTAAGCCCTCGATATCTCCCTCGGTTGAGGTACTATCAATGCTGTCTAGGAGATTTTCCAGTTCACTCGGGGCGCTGTCTGGACTGTTGGCCCAACTCGGTAGGGCGACTAGGGTGGAGGTGAGGCCCGAGGCGATCGCCCCAAGAATCAGCGAGGAGAAAAAACGGGGAAGGCGCCGTTGTGGCTTGGGAGTCTTGGAGGTCATAATCGACAACTACACAGAGGAATCGCCTCTAGTCTAAGGCCTAAAGCAAAAGACCTGCTACAGATGCTGTAACAGATCTCTTACGTGTTTTATAGTGGAGCCTACGGGAATCGAACCCGTGTCCGCCTTGGGTATTGACCTCACGATCATTCACAGGCTTAGCCCCGTTAACCCTTGGGGCGGGGACCGTCCCTTATCCCGGACGGTAGGATGCTCTGGTATTGTCTTAACTCAGTTCACTGACCAGAGACAGTCAATGAGTGCATCCGTTGGGGTTTACCTATAGCCTTTAACGGAGTCGGACTATAAGTGCTCGAACCTATTGGAGGTTTTTTCTAGGCAACCGCAGCTGCTTTACGAGCGAAAGGAACGATGTTGTTCGCATTTACTTTTTGTTTTGAGCCTTTGATTTACGAGAGGAGACTCACTCTCGGCCTGCATCACGCTTCGGGTTTCCCCAACACGTCGAAACCATGAAGGCCCCTCGTGAGTGACGTGAATGCTATCGTTCTCTTTCTGGATCTCTAATTATAGGGGAAAATTTCAGAACTGACAACTGTAGATTAGGAATCGCCTCTTGCCTCTTGCCGGGAGAGGGCGACCATAAAGGTACGCCCCTACCCTCTTGCCTTCTCCCCCAAATGAGAATCAGGTTGTCGTTCTGTAGTATTTGTCCTATCATACCACAAACGACTAAAACATCTAGCTGAGAGTCTCAGTCCCAAACCGTTGAGAGCAATTTGGGCAGGCAAAACCATAATCCACCCTCCCCATTTTTTAGCGAACCCATTAGCATATAGGTGTGACTAACCTGAGACACCCGTTACATTCCTTAAAACAAGGCACCTGGTTTAAGTTAATCTGCGGTGCCAGTTTCCAAGACCTGCCCGCCGTGCATAACCTGAGTTTGGCGTATACCTTGGCCGGAGTTGATTGTATTGATGTTGCCGCCGATCCGGCCGTCGTCGAGGCGGCTCGTGGGGGCATTACGGCGG
>P_2C_Liq_2_UnCtyDRAFT_1000123_pt1 | contig 21590 bp, 25 predicted proteins | sample Pon2CUnioCityCA_FD_10236 | JGI IMG/M metagenome (IMG submission 10236) | reverse complement strand
CGGACATTTCGTCCAGCTCGGCCTGCTCGATATCATCCAGGAAATCGTCTTCTCTGCGATCTGCCATGTCGTCACCTTTAACTTCGGTTGGAGATAAGCTTGCCAACCAACTGCGCTGTATAGTCGACTATCGGAACAATGCGGCCATAGTTTAGCCGTGTCGGCCCTATGACGCCAACAGCGCCGATAATCTTTCGATCAGCGTTCATATAGGGAGAGACAACCAAAGAGGAACCCGAAAGTGAAAAAAGTTTGTTTTCCGAGCCAATAAAAATGCGCACACCCTCGCCTTCTTCGGTGAGTTGGAGGAATTCGACGATATCGCGCTTGCGCTCGAGGTCATCAAACAGGGTTTTGATACGCTCAAAACCCTCGGCCTCGGAGTCTTCAATCAGATTGGAGCGGCCACGGACAATCAGGCGCTCGTAGGTTTCGCCTTGCCCCTCCCAGACCGCGAGGCCGCTATCGACGAGCTGGCGGGCGAGAACATCAATCTCTTGGCGGCGGCTGTCAATTTCACGGCGGATGGTTGTGCCCAGCTCTGTGAGGGTTTTGCCTTCGGCCAGAGCATTGAGAAAATTGGCGGCTTCGCGCATCGAGCTTGGGGTCGCGCCAAGGGGCGGATTGAACACGCGGTTTTCAACATGGCCGTCAGAGAAGACCAGAACCACAAGCGCGCGGTCGGCCGCGAGGGGGACAAACTCGATATGTTTGATCGCGGCTTCATGCTTTGGCGCGAGAACAAGCGAGGCGCCCTGTGTGACGCCTGAAAGTGCGGCGCCGACACGGTCGAGCAAGCCGCCGACATCGCCTGCATTGCGGCCCATTGTTTCGTCAATGCGCTGTCTGTCTGTCGTCTCAAGCTCGTTCACTTCGAGGAGGCCATCGACAAACATCCGCAGGCCCTGCTGTGTCGGGATGCGGCCAGCGCTTGTGTGCGGGCTGCCGAGCAGGCCCATAAACTCAAGGTCGGACATAACGTTGCGCACGGTTGCGGCGCTGACTTTTTCGCTCATGGAGCGGGTGAGGGTGCGGGAGCCGACAGGATCGCCTGAATCAAGATAGCCCTGCACAACGCGCCGAAACACCTCACGGGTTCGGTCGTTCATTTGGGATAGAAGCTGTGAAGTGTCACTCATTTTGGCTTTCCTCGCGCAGCATTTAAGAACCACGCGCCACAAAAGGTCAATCGGGCTTGTGTTATGGGGCTTGGGCCTTGTATCCCAGCAGGAACAACAAAAGGATTTTGTGATGCGACCTTCCGGCCGAAGCCTAGACCAAATGCGCGATGTAACCATCGAGACAAATGTCACCAAACACGCAGAGGGCTCTTGCATGATTAAAGTGGGAGACACCCATGTGCTTTGCACCGCGACATTGGAAGAACGCGTGCCGCCGTTTGTCAAAGGCTCGGGGCTTGGATGGGTCACAGCCGAATACGGGATGCTGCCGCGCTCGACAACAAGCCGTATGCGCCGCGAAGCCACTGCGGGCAAGCAGGGCGGGCGCACTGTCGAAATCCAGCGCTTGATCGGCCGCTCTTTGCGCGCGGGCGTTGACCGTGTTGCGCTTGGCGAACGCCAGATCACGATTGACTGTGACGTCATCCAAGCCGACGGCGGCACGCGCTGTGCCGCGATCACGGGTGGCTGGGTCGCTCTGAAACTGGCTGTGAACAAGCTGATGAAAACAGGTGCTGTGATCACCGATCCGCTGATTGACCCCGTTGCGGCTGTGTCTTGCGGGATCTATGCGGGCCAGTCTGTCCTTGATCTGGATTATCCGGAAGACAGCGAAGCCGGTGTTGACGGCAATTTCATCATGACTGGCTCCAAAAAACTGATCGAAGTTCAAATGTCGGCGGAGGGCCAAGTCTTTAGCCGTGCGCAAATGAACGAGCTTATGGACCTTGCCGAGAAGGGCGTTGGCGAGCTTGTCGCGCTTCAGAAGGCGGCGACCAGTGCGTAAGTTTGACGGCGATCATCTGGTTATTGCGAGCCACAACAAAGGCAAGCTGCGCGAGATTGCCGAGCTGCTTGCGCCTTTTGGCGTCAAGGTCAGCTCGGCGGCGGAGCATGGCTTGGAGGAACCAGAGGAAACCGAAGATACCTTTGTCGGCAATGCGCGGATCAAGGCGCATTTTGCCGCCAAGGCGACGGGCCTGCCTGCTTTGTCAGACGACAGCGGCATTGTTGTAGATGCGCTCGACGGCGCGCCTGGTGTTTACACCGCCGACTGGGCCGAAACGCCAAACGGGCGCGACTTTGGTATGGCAATGGAAAAGGTCTGGACCTTGCTTGACACCAAGATGGCGCCGTTTCCGCGCACGGCGGCTTTTAAAGCGACACTTTGCCTTGCTTGGCCTGACGGGCACGACGAGGTCTTTGAAGGCGAGGTCAAGGGCGAGGTTGTCTGGCCCCTGCGTGGCATTGACGGATTTGGCTTTGATCCGATGTTTCAACCCTTGGGTAGAAGCGAAACCTTCGGAGAAATGGACCCCGCCGAAAAGAACGCAATGAGCCATCGGCAAGATGCTTTTGATAAGCTTGTGAAGGGCTGTTTTGAGTAGCGATTGGGAACATGGCGGCTTTGGCATTTATGTGCATTGGCCGTTTTGTGAGGCCAAGTGCCCTTACTGCGACTTCAACAGCCATGTTGTTCGCGAAATCGACCAGTTGCGCTGGCTTAGAGCCTATCTTTCAGAGATTGAACGCTACGGGCGCGCGCTTTCGGGGCGGGTTGTTTCGAGCATTTTTTTTGGCGGCGGAACGCCGAGCTTGATGAAGCCTGAAGTGGTCGCTGGGGTGATTGAGGCGATCAAGGCGACATGGCCTGTGGCGAATGATCTGGAAGTGACGCTTGAGGCAAACCCCGGCTCTGTCGAGGCGGGACGGTTTCGGGCCTATCAACAGGCGGGGGTGAGCCGTATCTCTATGGGTGTTCAGGCGCTCAATGATCCTGATTTGCGGCGCTTGGGGCGTATACACACTGTTAAAGAGGCGCAAACGGCCTTTCAAATTGCGCGCAATACATTTGAAAATGTCAGCTTTGATCTGATTTATGCCCGCCAAGGGCAAACGCCAGACGCATGGCGCACGGAGCTGAACGAGGCCTTGGCGCTGGCTGTCGACCATCTTTCGCTCTACCAACTGACGATTGAGCAAGGAACGGCCTTTGGCGACCGCTATAACGCAGGTAAGCTGCGCGACTTGCCAGACGATGACGACGCGGCGGAAATGTATGAGATCACGCAGGATGTTTGCGGGGCGGCGGGGCTTTTGGCCTATGAAGTGTCAAATCATGCCCGCGTTGGTGAGGAGTGTCGGCACAATCTGATCTATTGGCGCTATGGGGATTATGTCGGGATCGGACCTGGTGCCCATGGGCGTATTACCCTGAACGGGACACGTCATGCGACAGAGGCCTACCGCCAGCCAAACGCGTGGCTTGAAGCCGCGGAGCGTGGTTCGGGAGACAAGCTGCGCGACGATTTGAGCCATGACGATGAAGCGACAGAGCTTTTGCTTATGGGACTGCGCCTGTCTGAAGGGATAAGCCTGAGCCGTTATGAGGCGCTTGCCAAAAGAGTGCTTAAGCCCAGCACTCTGGCGGAGCTGGTCGAGCTTGGCATGGTTGCTCAGACAGGTGACAGGCTTGTCGCAACGCAGAAGGGACGCTTTGTGCTTAACTCTGTTCTCTCCAAGCTTTTGGAGGATTAGATGCGGTTGCTGTGGCTCTTCTTTGGCCTGATGGCGCTTGGGGCTGGGCTTATTGGAGTGGTTCTGCCGCTTGTCCCTACCGTGCCGTTCCTCTTGCTTGCGGCCTTTTGTTTTGCCCGCTCCTCAGAACGTCTCCACGACTGGCTTGTGACCCATCAAAGACTTGGCCCCTCGATCACCGACTGGCAAGAGCGCGGCGCAATTTCCAAACGCGCAAAACGCATGGCGACTGTCTCTATTGTTGCGGTGTTTTTGCTGTCTGTGGTGATGGGGCTGAAGTTTGCTTTGCTTGCCATCCAAGCTGTAACGCTTGGATGTGTGCTTTTGTTTATCTGGTCGCGGCCAAACTGATCAGCTCAGCTTTGCGCAGAGGACATCAAGCTCATCCAGAGTTTCATAGCGTATTGTTATCTGACCGGATTCACCGCCAGCGGCGTGGTCCAAACTCACCTTCATACCTAGCGCGGCGGACAGATCGGCCTCAAGGGCCAGAGTGTCTGCATCTTTATCAAGCTTGCGGGCCGTGCGAGGCTTGGAGGCAGGGGCGCTTTCTTTCTTTACGAGCTGTTCCGCGCCACGGACCGAAAGGCCCTTTTTAACAATCTCCCGCGCTAAAGAAACGGGGCTTTTTGCTGTGATCAAAGCGCGCGCATGGCCTGCTGTGAGATCGCCTTTGTTGAGAAGCTCAAGAACCTCGTCAGGCAAAGACAGAAGGCGCATTTGGTTTGCGATATGGCTTCGGCTTTTGCCCAAGGCTTGCGCTAGCTTTTCCTGCGTATGGCCGAATTTGTCGATCAACTGACGATAGCCTGTCGCCTCTTCCACTGGGTTCAGATCGGCGCGTTGAATATTCTCGATAATTGCGACTTCGAGCACCTCGATATCATCAAATTCTCTAATAATAACAGGAACTTGGTGTAATTGCGCTTTTTGGGACGCCCGCCAGCGACGCTCGCCAGCAACGATCTGGTAAACGCCATCTTCGCCAGGATAGGGGCGCACAATTATGGGCTGGATCACCCCTTTTTCACGAATGGATTCTGCCAAATCAATCAAAGCTTCAGTCTCAAAATGGCGACGCGGCTGATCGGGATTGGGCTTGATTTGTTCAATCGGGAGCATCAGATCGGAGCGTGGAGCAGTGGATTTTGGAGACTCGGACTCACGCGGCATTTCGGCCATAAGCGCAGACAGACCACGGCCAAGGCCGCGCGATTTGCTTTTCTTATCGACCATTTTAATCTCCTACGTTTTGATTACTGCGTTGTTTTTTATAACTTCTTTTGCAAGCGCTCGGTATGCGAGCGCGCCTTTAGAAGCAGGGTCATAACTCAGAACCGGCATCGCAAACGACGGCGCCTCGCTGACGCGGACGTTGCGCGGGATCACTGTTTTGAACACCAGATCACCAAGATTGTCTCGTGCATCGGCCTCGACCTGCTGGGACAGATTGTTGCGGCTGTCATACATCGTCAAAACGATCCCCTCGATCCGCAACTCGGGGTTGGCCGCTTCGCGCATCTCACGGATTGTCAGCATAAGCTGAGAAAGACCTTCCAGCGCAAAAAACTCGCTCTGCAAAGGAACGAGAACCGAATCCGCAGCCACCATCGCATTCACAGTCAACAGATTGAGCGACGGCGGGCAATCGACGAGAATATAATCAAACGCAAAACCATCAATATCAGGCTGCTTGAGAGCGTCCTTTAGCAAATGATTGCGCTTTTCATTGGAGTAAAGCTCGATATCAGCCGAACTCAGATCAACTGTCGCGGGAACGATACTCACCCTTTTTGTGGATGTTTCCTGAATGATTTGATTCAGCGGCGCGTCTTCAAGCAAGAGATCATAGGTCGTAAGGGCTCGGTCGTCGCGCTCAATTCCGAGGCCAGTTGAGGCGTTACCTTGCGGGTCGAGATCGACGAGCAAGATATTTTGCTGTGCTTCAGCCAGAGCCGCTGCCAGATTGATTGCTGTTGTTGTCTTGCCAACACCACCTTTTTGATTGGCAATCGCTATAATTTTTGGAGCAAGCGGACGAGACAAATCAGACACGATAAATTCCTTTAACTACGAGCAAAACCGCTTCAACATTTGTCTGACTTGTGACCTCTTTCCATTCAAAATGCCAGTTTTCTTGTGCGATTTCCAGCTCGTTGCGCCAATTTTTGCCTTTGAGAAAAATTGCGGTGCCTTCAGGCTTCAAGTGTCGCTCAGCAAACCCCAAAAGAGACGTCAAATCTGCCAAAGCGCGGGCCGTGATGAGATCAGCGTTTTGGGGCGGTGCAAGCTCGATCCTGTCCGTTAACACCTCGGCCGAAACCCCGGTTTCTCTGAGGACGGTGCGCAGAAAAACCGACTTTCGCTGATCACTTTCGATCATCGTAACGTTGGTGTTTGCATCCGTTTCGCTGGCCGCAATCGCAAGGACAAGGCCAGGAAACCCGCCGCCGCTCCCGATATCTACAATATGATGTGATCTTTCAGGGACATGACCCATAATCTGGAGAGAATCTTCAATGTGGCGCTCCCAAAGATCCGAGAGTGTGGACTTAGCAACAAGATTGATCCGTGGATTCCACTTCTTGAGCGTTTCTGCATAAATCTCAAGCTTTGCCATTGTTTCACGTGAAACAGCCTCAAGATAACTCATGCTGACTTCGCTTTCTCATATTGCCGCATTTTGGCGAGCAGAAGAGCCAAAGCGGCGGGCGTCATCCCGTCTACACGGCCCGCTTGAGCAAGGTTTTGAGGGCGCGCGGCCTGTAACTTTGCTTTCAGCTCGTTTGAAAGTCCATCAAGGGGCTGGTAATCAAAATCTGGCGATATTGCGAGGTTTTCGTCGCGCTTCATGGCATCAACGTCGCGCTGCTGACGCTCGAGATAATTGGCATAGAGAGCATCTTTTTCCAATTGTTCGCGTGTTGCAGGCTCTATCTCGGAAAAGTCATCGTTGAGCTTGAGCAATGTGTCAAAATTGACCTCTGGTATAGACAAAAGCTGATAGGCCGTGCGCATCGTGCCGTCTTGCTTGAGGTGAACGCCTGTTTTTTGTAGGTCGTTTGGCGAAAACCGCGTGCTTTCAAGCTTTGTCTTGCCCTTTTGAAGGGCGTCCATCCGCATCTCGAACGAGCGCTTGCGCTGATCCGAAACACAGCCGAGCGACATGGCCAGCGGCGTTAGGCGCTGGTCTGCGTTATCCGCCCTTAACGAAAGCCTAAATTCCGCGCGGGAAGTGAACATTCGATAGGGTTCGGCGACACCCCGCGTGACCAAATCGTCGATCATGACCCCGATATAGCTTTGCGACCTGCTAAACATCACAGGATCGCGGCCCAATACCGCGCTTGCGGCATTCAACCCCGCGACAAGCCCTTGAGCGGCAGCCTCTTCATATCCAGTGGTTCCGTTGATTTGACCTGCAAGGAACAGACCATCAACCGCCTTGAGGCGAAGTGTTAACGTGAGCGCACGCGGATCGATGTAGTCATATTCGATTGCGTAACCCGGCTGGGTTATTTTCACATTTTCAAGACCGACGATAGACTGAACATAGTCTTCCTGCACAGACTCGGGGAGAGATGTCGAAATACCGTTTGGATAGACGGTGGTGTCGTTAAGTCCTTCTGGCTCAAGGAAAACCTGATGGGAGCTTTTGTCAGCGAACCGCACGATTTTGTCCTCAATCGAGGGGCAATACCGCGGGCCAACGCCTTCGATATGGCCGCCATACATCGCCGAGCGCTCCAAATTTGCAGCAATGATCGCGTGGGTTTTTTCGTTTGTGTGGGTGATGCCACAAGACACCTGCTTGGCTTCCGGAGAGTTGGACAGAAAGGAAAACAAAGCTGGAACGTCATCACCAGGCTGCATCTCGAGGATGTCCCAATTGATCGTTCGACCGTCAAGGCGTGGTGGCGTGCCCGTCTTGAGCCGTCCCTTGGGGAGCTCGAAAGCATCCATGCGTTCGGCAAGCTTGATAGACGGCTTATCGCCCATTCGCCCTCCAGCATAAGACACATCACCAATGTGAATGAGGCCGCGAAGGAACGTTCCTGTGGTAAGAATGACTTCTTTTGCGTGAATTTCACTGCCATCTGCAAGAACAACACCCGAAACACGCGCGCCATTCATCAGAAAATCAACGGTTTCGCCCTCAATAACTGTTAAATGCGCCCGAGATAGTGTCTCTGCGAGCATTGCGTTTTGATATAGCTGGCGGTCTTGCTGGGCGCGTGGGCCTTGGACGGCGGGGCCTTTGCGCCTGTTCAGCAGGCGAAATTGTATGCCGCCTTTGTCGGACATACGACCCATAACGCCATCCATAGCATCTATTTCTCGAACAAGATGACCCTTCCCAAGACCGCCCATCGCAGGATTGCACGACATTGTGCCAATATCGCGCTGTCGCAGTGTCACAAGCGCAGTCGATACGCCCATCCGCGCGGAGGCGTGGGCGGCCTCTGTTCCTGCGTGGCCTCCACCAACGACAATCACATCAAATTGTTTCACGTGAAACACTCCTCACTTGCCCAAGCAAAAGCTGGAAAACACTTCGTCGAGCACATTCTCGACATCAACCCGACCAATCAGCGCGTTTAGAGCTTCGAGAGAGAAACGAAGCTCTTCTGAGGCAATATCTGTGAATTCGGGCCCCAAAGCAACATGGTTGCTCGCCTCGGAAAGCGAAATCAAACAGCGCTCCATGGCGTCTTTGTGACGTGCGCGGGTCGCCAGACCAGCCTTGGCTGTCTTGGAGGACAGCTTAGTGCCGATTTGAGCAACAAGATCTGCAACGCCAGCGCCTGTTTTACCAGACACCGCACCGTGCTGCGCACCTGTCAGGTCAGCTTTGGATGTCACAATAATATCGTCAGCGAGAGGAGTGAATTCTGGCGTAGTGTTTGATTCTGTGAGGAAAACTCGCAGATCTGCTGCTTTCGCACGCTCAATCGCACGGGCGACACCGATCTTTTCAACAGTGTCGTCAGTTTCCCTCAAACCCGCCGTATCAAGCAGGGTTACGGGAAGCCCTTCAAGCTCCATACGGACCTCTATGACATCACGGGTTGTCCCAGCGACCTCGGATGTGATCGCGGCATCTCGACCAGCGAGCGCATTGAGAAGAGTGGATTTGCCAACATTTGGGGCGCCGACAATGGCAACCTCATAGCCTGTTCGGATACGTTCCGCCGCACCAAAACCATCGACCTGAGCCTGCATGGCTATTTGAACTTCGCCGATAAGCGACAAAACTTCAGGGGAGACATCAACAGGCACCTCTTCATCGGCGAAGTCGATTGTCACAGTGAGCAGAGCGCTCGCGCGAATTAAACGCTCACGCCACTGCGCGGCAAGCTCTCCAAGCCCTCCTGAAAACAGCCGCAAAGCCTGCTGACGCTGCGCCTCTGTTTCGGATGCGATCAGATCGGCCAAGCCCTCGACTTGAGCCAAATCAAGACGGCCATTTGCCAGCGCGCGGCGGGTAAACTCACCAGGCTCGGCGAGGCGAAGACCTCCGATTTTTGAAAGTTCGGCAAGCAGCGCATTTACGACTGCGATAGAGCCGTGTGTTTGAAACTCGACTGTTTCTTCGCCTGTGAAGCTCGCTTTTTCGGAGAAACACAAGACCAAGGCCTCATCGAGAACCTCGCCAGAAGCACTGCGAAGAGACCGCAGCGCCGCCTGACGGGGGGCGGGCAGTTTTCCACAAAGCTTGGAAGCAGCCGAAAAGGCCTGTGGCCCAGAAATCCGGACCACCGCAACGCCAGCTTTACCCGCCGCTGAGGCGCAAGCAAAAATAGTGCTCATTTTTCATAACCCGTTGATTTTGAACAGGTTTTATGTGTTCATAGAGTCAAAGAATTCGCCGTTTGTCTTGGTTTGCTTGAGTTTGCCAAGCAAGAACTCGATGGCGTCTGTTGTGCCCATCGGGTTGAGAATACGGCGCAGAACGAAGGTCTTTTGGAGATCTTTTGAGTCAACCAGAAGCTCTTCTTTTCGTGTGCCTGACTTAAGGATGTCCATCGCCGGGAAGACGCGTTTGTCGGCGACTTTGCGGTCAAGCACGATCTCGGAGTTGCCGGTGCCTTTGAACTCTTCAAAGATGACCTCATCCATGCGCGATCCTGTGTCGATCAGGGCGGTTGCAATGATCGTCAGAGACCCGCCTTCTTCGATATTACGCGCCGCACCAAAGAAGCGCTTGGGGCGTTGAAGAGCGTTGGCATCAACGCCGCCTGTGAGAACCTTGCCAGAGGAAGGCACAGTTGTGTTGAATGCGCGGCCAAGGCGGGTGATTGAATCGAGCAGGATGACCACATCGCGCTTATGCTCAACGAGGCGTTTGGCCTTTTCGATAACCATTTCAGAAACGGCGACGTGGCGCGTTGCTGGTTCGTCAAATGTGGAAGAGACGACCTCGCCCTTAACGGAGCGCTGCATATCGGTTACTTCTTCCGGGCGCTCATCTATCAGGAGAACGATGAGATAGCACTCAGGGTGGTTCTTTTCGATGCTGTGGGCGATATTCTGGAGCAAGACTGTCTTACCTGTGCGCGGCGGAGCAACGATAAGCGAGCGCTGGCCTTTCCCGATCGGAGCGACAAGGTCAATGATGCGCGCAGAGCGGTCCTTGATTGTCGGGTCTTCGATTTCCATTTTGAGGCGCTCGTCGGGATAGAGCGGCGTCAGATTGTCAAAGGCAATTTTGTGACGGGCCTTCTCAGGCTCTTCAAAGTTGATTTTGGTCACGTGAGTGAGGGCAAAATAGCGCTCGTTGTCTTCGGGCTGTTTTAAGTGGCCTTCGATTGTATCTCCCGTGCGCAGGGAAAACTTGCGCAAAATTTCAGGCGAAACATAAATATCATCGGGGCCGGGGAGGTAGTTCGCCTCAGGGGCGCGCAAGAAGCCAAAACCGTCTTGGAGCACTTCGAGCACACCTTCACCGCCGATCATCCAGCCGTCTTCCGCGCGCTCTTTGAGGATCGAGAACATAATCTCGCCTTTGCGCATGGTTGTCGCGTTCTCGATTTCGAGCTCTTCGGCCATTGTCACCAGCTCTTTGGGGTGCATAGCTTTTAGCTCGGCAAGGTGGAGCTGTTCTTGGGTTTCGTCTGTCATAGAAATGCCTCTACGCCCGCAAATGCGGCGCTTGATAGAATTGGAAATGGGATTACCTGTGCTCCCAGAACGGGCAGGCTTGGCTTTCAGATACGCTTGAGAGGCTAATGAGTCAATAAATTAGAACTTAACGACAACAGAAAGCACAATGACGATCATCAAGACAGTGGGAAGCTCGTTCATCATTCGGAATGTGCGGCCAGAGCGGGTGTTTGTTCCGTTTACAAAATCTTTGCGGCGGTAGCCGAGCCAGTGGTGAAACCACGTCATTGCCAAGACGCTGGCTGCTTTGGTCCAAGGCCAGACAGAAGACCAATCAACGATCCCTGGGGTAAAGACCAGGCAGAGGCCAAACGCCCATGTGGCGATCATGGAGGGGTTCATGATCAGCTTGAAGAGCTTAAGCTCCATCATTTGAAAGAGTACATCTTTTTCATCGCCTGATTTGCTTTGTTCTGTGTGATGCACGAACAGGCGGGGCAGATAGAACAGTCCAGCCATCCAAGCCATGACTGACATGATATGGAGCGATTTGGTCCATGGATATAGATCGGACAAAAGATCAGACATATTCACTATCCTTTCGGTCACCCCTTAATAATAAATATAAAAGAAAGAAAGGTTGATGATTATGTAGGGAGGCTCAAATCTGTGGATTATCGAGTTGTCCATAAGGTTACTCAGATGTGTATATTTTCTCTGAGAACCAGACCTTGTAGAAACCTGATAAACGCTAACTATCTGTTAACTATAGAATAAGTTAAAAATGAATTAACAAAATGCCTGTGGAGAATCTGTGTATGACGGAGCGCAGAGGTCTTTTGAGCGGCGTCAGGAGTTATCCTTTTCCACCTGTCAGGTGAGTCACAATAACACGGTGAGGCACCCGCGTTTTCCCCGTTTTGGAAGGTGGCGTTGATTGTGCTCCCTTTTGTGCATTAACTGTCCGTCAAGATTTACGGGAGTTATCCACATGGCACGGCAGATTGTTCTTGCTTCAGGGTCGGCGATACGGGGGCAAATGCTTTTTAACGCAGGAATTGCCTATGAGGCGATTGTGCCTCGTATTGATGAAGAAATGATAAAGAAGTCTCTTATTGAAGAAGAGGCAACGCCACGGGACATTGCAGATACGTTTGCCGAAACGAAGGCCCGCAAGATTGGCGCGAAATATCCTGAAAAGCTGGTGATCGGCTGTGATCAGGTGCTCGATATTAACGGGCGGATCTTGTCAAAACCCCAAACGCCAGAAGAGGCGATAGAACAGCTCAAAGCCCTGCGTGGGAAGCGTCATAGTTTGCTGTCGGCAGTTGTGATTTATCATAAGTTGGAACCCCTTTGGCGTCATGTCGGGCAAGTAAGGCTCTATATGCGCGACATTTCGGACTCATATCTTGAGGAATATGTTGACCGGAATTGGCCCAGCCTTCAAAGCTCGGTCGGGGGCTATAAGCTAGAAGAAGAGGGTGTGCGGCTCTTTAGCCGTATCGAGGGCGATTATTTTACGATCCTTGGTTTGCCACTCATAGAAATGATCAATTACTTGACTGTCTCGGGAGACCTTAAGGCATGAGTTTGAACAAAATTCCATTGGCGGGTGTTATTGGCTCGCCGATTGCGCACTCAAAATCGCCAGCCTTGCATATGCATTGGCTGAAGACACATGGGATTGCCGGGCATTATGTCCCGATTGATGTGGCGCAAGAGGATCTTGAGCATATTGTTAAAACGCTGCCCAAAATGGGGTTTGTCGGCGTGAATGTGACGGTGCCTTACAAAGAAAAGGTTATGGAGTTTGCTGATCTGGTGACGGACCGTGCGGCGCTGATCGGGTCGGCGAACACGCTTATTTTCCGCAAGGACGGGAAAATCCACGCGGACAACACAGACAGCTACGGCTTTATTCAAAACTTGCGGCAGAAAGCGCCTGATTGGGACCCGAAGGCGGGGCCAGCGGCGATCCTTGGCGCTGGCGGTGCGGCGCGCGCTGTTATTGCGGCGCTTGTTGAGGTGGGTGTGCCTGAAATTATGATTTCAAACCGCACAAAGGCGCGCGCGGAGAACCTTAAGGCTGATTTTGGCAATCGTGTGCGCGTGGTTGATTGGGTTCAGGCGGGCAATATGCTTGAAGATGCAACGACTGTGATCAACACCACCTCGCTTGGCATGGTCGGGAAACCGCCTCTTCGGGTTCCGCTTGACGGCTTGCAAAAGGGGGCTTTGGTGACTGATCTTGTCTATGCACCTCTGGTGACTCATTTGCTCAACGAGGCCAACAAGGCTGGCTGTGTGACTGTCGACGGCCTCGGGATGCTTCTGCATCAGGCTGTGCCAGCCTTTGAGCGCTGGTTTGGCGTCAGGCCGCAAGTGACAGATGAAACCCGCGCGGCTGTGTTGCGCTGATGGTGTATCGTCTTGGGCTGACAGGCTCCATCGGAATGGGAAAATCCACCACGGCAAAGATGTTTGCCGCTGAAGGCTGCTCTGTTTGGGACGCGGATGCGGCTGTGCACCGGCTCTATGGTGTGGGTGGTTTGGCTGTTGCACCTATGAAGGCGGCGTTTCCGAGGGCTGTGATTGACGGGGCCGTCTCTCGGGAGGTCTTGAAAGAAATCATTGGCGCTGACGTGAAGGCTTTGGCCGAGATAGAAAAGATCGTTCATCCTTTGGTGGCGGCGGATCGCGCCAATTTTGCTGAAACAGTGGCGAGCGATATTCTGGTTTTTGATATTCCGCTGCTGTTTGAAAAGGGCAGTGAAGATATGATGGACGCTGTTGTCGTTGTTACTGTTGATGAGGTAACGCAGCGTGCGCGGGTGCTTGAGCGCGGGACCATGAGCGAAGCGCAGTTTGAGGCGATCAGAGCCAAGCAAATGCCCGATGTGGAAAAGCGCGCGCGGGCGAATTATGTTATTACAACGGATACGCTTTCGGGCGCTGAAGCGCAGGTGAAGGCTATTGTAAAAGAGATAAGGGCAGGGCTGACCGATGCGTGAAATCGTTCTGGATACAGAGACCACGGGCTTTGAGCCGATGCAGGGCGACCGCATTGTTGAGATTGGTGCGGTTGAGCTTTTCAACCATATGCCAACAGGGCGGACTTATCACCAGTATATCAACCCTGAGCGTGGGATGCCGCAAGAGGCCTTTGCTGTGCATGGTTTGGGCGACGAGTTTTTGGCGGATAAGCCCAAATTTGCCCAGATCGGTCAGGCTTTTCTTGATTTTGTGCAGGATTCTACGCTCGTTATTCACAACGCGGCATTTGACATGAAGTTTCTCAACGCTGAATTGAAGTGGATGAACCTGCCGTTGCTTCCGATGAGTCAGGCGCTGGATACGCTTGAGATTGCGCGCAAGAAATTCCCCGGCTCGCCAGCGTCTCTTGATGCTTTGTGCCGCCGCTTCAATATCGACAACTCCTCGCGCACGCTTCACGGCGCTTTGCTTGACTCGGAAATTCTGGCGGAGGTTTATCTTGAGCTGATTGGCGGCAAGCAGCCTGACTTTGCGCTGTCGAGCCATTCTGTGGACGAAACGACCGACACTGTTGGCCGTTGGCGTCCGCAGCCGCGCAAAACGCCTTTACCCGCGCGCATCAGCCAAAAAGAAGCCGCCGCCCATGACGCTTTTGTAGAAAGCTTGGGCGACGGCGCACTTTGGAAAAAGCTGGGGTAATCAGGCGTCGAGTTTTTTGCCTTCGTCGGCCTGACGGCGCATCAGCTCTTGGCGGTAAAGCGCCATAAAGTCGATTGTTTCGAGGTTGAGTGGCGGGAAGCCACCATCGCGTGTCACGTCAGACACAATGCGGCGCAGGAACGGGAACAGAAGGCGCGGGCACTCTATCAGCAAGAATGGGTGCAGCTGGTCTTCTGGAACGCCCTCGATATTGAAGATACCGACATAATCCACTTCCATCAGAAAGAGCTTTTCTGCGGTATTGGTTTTGTTCACAGATGTGACGGCTAACTTGATCGCGACTTCATATTGGTGCTCGGCGGAGCGCTTTTTTGCGTCGAGATTGACCTGAACGTTTACATCGGGCGTCACTTCGCCTTGCACGCCTTTTTGGGCGAGGATATTTTCAAACGACAGGTCGCGGATGAACTGGTTGACCACGTTCATTTTGATTTGCGGTGTTTCGACGGGTGCTTCTGCTGCGCCATTCTCGGCCATGATTTTCTCCATTGAACAGTCTTGAACAAACTCTTGTGGACTGCCTTAGCAAGAAGGCAAGCGAGCCTCAATGCCCTAGTGTTTTGTCCAGCCTGAAGGCGGATGGGTTTGGCGCTTTGTCTCGCTGATTTCGTGATACTCACCGTCGATGACGTCGCTTCGGGCGCTACCACGGGGCTGTTGATCTGGGCGGCTGGAGAAGCTTTGAACACTTACGCGACTGCGCACATAAGAAAAGACGGCCTGACGGACAGCGGGGATAAGCAACAGAAAGCCCAAAGCGTCCGTGAAAAATCCGGGTGTGAGTAGAAGCGCGCCTGAAAACAGGATCATGGCTCCGTGGGCCAGAGGCTCTGTCGGGTCGCGCAGGTCATTGAACGAGCTGCGCAGATTGTTCAGGGCCAATGCGCCCTGATTGCGCATTAAAGAGGTTCCGGCCATGGCCGTGAGAACCACGATAAGAAGCGTCGGCCAAAGGCCTATGGCGCCGCCAACCTGAATAAAAAGTGCGATTTCTATCAGGGGCACTGCGATAAACGCTATTAAGAGCCACATTTTCTTAATCTCCTGCTTGTCATTGGGCGTAGTAGACTTGAACACGCCCATAACCTACATAGGTGCTGATAGCGCCATTTGCCACGCTCACTTAATGAGGTTTACATGAATTTGCCCATTCTCCAGTTGCTTGTCCTTGCCGGAATTGCGATTTTTCTAATCTTGCGGTTGCGGAGCGTCCTTGGCACGCGCGATGGCTTTGAGGCCCCAAGCGTTCCACCAGCGGGGCTGGAGGAGCGCAAACATAAGTTTGAAGTGATTGAGGGCGGTCCTGATCAGGATATCACAGACCATGCCGAAGAAGGTAGTGAGACGGCCAAGGCGCTGGCGCAGATGAAACAGCGCGAGCCTTCTTTTGAAGTTGGCGGGTTTCTGTCAGGGGCGCGCAGTGCTTATGAGTTTATTCTCATGGGGTTTGAGCGCGGCGAATTGGCCGAGATCAAGCCTTACATCTCAGATGAGGTCCATGATGTCTTTGCGCAGGTTGTGGAGGCCCGCGAGAAGAAAGGCCTCACTGTTGAAGCCGAATTTATCGGTGTGCGCGAAGTGTCTATCCACTCCGCAGAGTTCCATGCTGCAAGTGGCACAGCTGAAATTTCTATGAAATTTATTGGCGAGCTGACATCTGTTGTGCGAGACAGTGCTGGCGAGATTGTTGAGGGTAAAGAGGGCAAAGTTAAAACCCAGAAAGATATTTGGACGTTCGAGCGCGAAATGGGCGTGAACGATCCAAACTGGATTTTGGTTGCCACGGGTGAATGAAGCGTTTTCTATTAGCGGCAATAACGGCTGGACTGGTCATGACAGGAGCTGCAAGCGCCGCTGAAGAAACGGATGTCCGTATTCTTGAGTTTTCCGAGCTGGACGGCTGGGAAGACGACAACCACGCCGAGGCGCTGACTGTCTTTCTCAACACCTGCCGCGATATGAAGTCACCTGACTGGAAGGGCCTGTGTCGCGCGGCAGAAGACCAGACCAACGCCAAGGCATTTTTTGAAATGTTTTTTCGTCCTGTTGAAATCAGCGATGGCAAGCCCGCGCTGTTCACAGGGTATTTCGAGCCAGAGCTTGAGGGCGATTTGTATCGCTCGGCGCGGTTCCGCTTTCCGATTTATAAGCTTCCGCCCGAGGCGCGGGACGGCTCATGGCTGAGCCGTCGGGAGATGGAAGAAACGGGCGCTATGGAAGGGCGCGGCCTTGAGATTGCTTGGGTTGATGATGCGGTCGAGCTGTTCTTTTTGCAAATCCAGGGCTCGGGACGGATCAGGCTTCCTGACGGGCGGCATATCCGCGTGGGCTATGGCGGTAAGAACGGGCATGAGTATCGCTCGATCGGGCGGGAGCTTGTGCGGCGAGGCGTTTATAATGCACATCAGGTCTCGGCGCAGGTGATTAAGAATTGGGTGCGCCGTAACCCTGTCGACGGGTTGGAACTGTTGCGCCACAATCCGTCTTATGTGTTCTTTCGCGAAGTGAGCGAAGTGCCCGCAGAGCTTGGCCCGCTTGGGGCGATGAACCGCTCTGTGACAGAGATGCGAACGGTTGCTGTGGATCCGCGGTATACCCCGCTGGGAGCGCCGGTTTGGGTTGAAAAGAACGGTAAGGGCAAGATCCGCAAACTCATGATCGCCCAAGACACCGGCTCGGCTATAAAAGGCGCGCAGCGGGCGGATATTTTCTTTGGAACGGGTGATGAAGCAGGGCTTAAGGCGGGGCGACTGAAAGACCCCGGGCGGATGATCGTTTTGATGCCGATCCAGCGCGCCTATGCCTATTTGCCTGTGGATGCGCAATGAGCCGTCGCAAGCTTCATAAGGAGGAACTTGAGCTTTGGGGCAAAGTGGCTGAAACGGCTGTGCCGATGCACCCCAAGCGCGCGACGGCAAAGGACGCTCTGCGCGCGTCAAAGCCTGCCCAGAAGCGGGCTTTGGAGGCGATGCCAAGCTTTGAGATATCTGCGCGAGCGCAGGCCTATCAGCCTGCGCATGATGTGCTGCCTGATATTCGCGAGCGCGTGAAAAAAGCGCCAGTGCAGATGGACAAGAAGGCGCATGGCAAGCTCAAGCAAGGTAAGCTGAAGCCTGATGCGAAGATTGATTTGCACGGGATGACGCAAGATCAGGCGCACCCGCGTCTGACGGCGTTTGTCATGAAAGCCTATCAAAGCCAGAAGCGCCTGTTGCTTGTTGTGACAGGAAAGGGCAAGGCGCGCGACGACGGCGGGCCTATTCCTGTTCGGCTCGGCGTTTTGCGTCATCAGGTTCCGCAGTGGCTCACCACGCCGCCTTTGTCGCAGCTTGTTTTGCAGATCAGCGAGGCGCATTTGCGTCATGGCGGGGGCGGCGCATATTATGTTTATCTGCGCCGCCAGCGCTGATTTATTTCAAGAGATTGAGCAGATATTGCCCGTAGGCATTTTTGGCAAAGCTCTCGGCGCGCTTTTGCAAGTCTGCGGCAGTGATCCAGCCACGAGAATAAGCGATCTCTTCGGGGCTGCCGACTTGCAGGCCTTGGCGCTCTGATAAGGTGCGCACAAAGTTTCCTGCGTCAAGCAGCGAGCTATGCGTGCCTGTATCAAGCCAAGCGTAGCCACGGCCCATTTGCTGAACATTGAGAAGGCCATCGTGAAGATAGCTTTCCAAAAGTGATGTTATTTCAAGCTCGCCACGCTCGGACGGTTTGACTTGAGCCGCGCGTTTGGGGGCCGAACCGTCGAGGAAATAGAGACCCGTCACAGCGTAGTTTGACGGCGGGTTTGCAGGCTTTTCGACGATCGACTTCACTGTGCCGTCTTTGGCAAAATCGACAACACCGTAGCGCTCGGGGTCAGCGACACGGTAGCCAAAAACGGTTCCGCCTGTTTCAATCTGATCGGCGGCGGCAAGCACTTCTGGGAGGCCATGACCAAAAAAGATGTTGTCGCCCAGAACCATTGCGCTGGGCGCGCCGTCAAGGAAGTCTTCGGCGAGGAGGTAGGCTTGCGCCAGCCCGTCAGGCGAGGGTTGTGTGATATAGGTGAGGGTAAGGCCCCATTGTGACCCGTCGCCCAGAGTGCGCTGAAATTGCTCTTGGTCTTGGGGTGTTGTGATAATCGCGATCTCGCGGATACCGCCGAACATAAGCACCGAGAGGGGATAGTAGATCATCGGTTTATCATAGATCGGCAAGAGCTGTTTGGAGATGCCTATGGTGATCGGATAGAGGCGCGTGCCTGAGCCGCCTGCGAGGATGATGCCTTTGCGTTGTGTCATATTAACTCACTTATTACTTTTACGAGCTCTTGTTTCCAAAGAGGTTGAACGATGTTGAAATCTGACTGGAGCGCGGCACAATCGAGTCTTGAGTTGAGGGGCCGTTTTGCTGGCGTAGGATAGTCAGATGTTGCAATGCCAGTCACCGTAATATCCCGATTTGATTGCGAAAATATTTCGCTGGCAAAATCAGCCCAGTTTGTGTCCGGGGCGCCAGAAAAGTGGTATGTGCCACTCTTGGATATTTCGGTCGCGATTTTTGCGCAAGCGGCGGCTATGGCTGAGGCGGGTGTCGGGCCGCCGATTTGGTCTGAGACAATGCCGAGCGCATCTCGGGTGTCTGAAAGGCGCAGCATTGTTTTGACAAAGTTGTTGCCATGGGCGGAAAAAACCCAAGATGTGCGCAGGATTGCATGAAGCGCGCCGCTTGCGCGGATGGCCTCTTCGCCAGCAAGCTTGGTGCGGCCATAAGCATTGATTGGCGCGGTTGGCGCATCAGGGCTGCGCGGGCTTTCGCCGCTGCCGTCAAACACATAATCGGTCGAGATATGAACGAGGGGGATCCCGAGCGTGGCGCAGGCGCGCGCCATGGTTGCAGGGGCCTCTGCGTTTATGGCGTGGGCGAGTGCTTCCTCTTCTTCGGCGCGGTCAACAGCGGTATAGGCGGCGGCATTGATCACAGCGCTGGGCTTGGCCTTGAGAATGGCTTCGCCGCAGGTTTCAGGATTTGAAAGGTCTGCCTCGGCACGGCTGAGATATGTGAATTCGGGGTGAAGACGGCGAAGTTCGCACGCCACTTGGCCTGTTTTGCCAAAAACAAGAATGCTCATGCGCGGCCCAACCTTTCGCCAACACCTGCGCGGGCAAGGAGCGGCTTCCACCATGTTTCATTGTCCAGATACCAGCGCACGGTTTTTTCCAACCCTTCCTCAACCGTCACGGAGGGCTGCCAGCCGAGTTCGTTACGAAGGCGTGTCGGGTCAATCGCGTAGCGCAGGTCGTGGCCGGGGCGGTCTGTGACGAATTCGATCAGGTCTGCGTAAGGCGCGGACGCGGGCTTGAGCGCATCAAGAATGGTACAGATGGTTTGGACAAGCTCAAGATTGCTGCGTTCGTTTTCGCCGCCGATATTGTAACTGCGGCCAACTGCGCCCTTCTTAAGCACCAGCAGGAGTGCATCGGCGTGGTCTTCGACATAGAGCCAGTCGCGCACGTTTTCGCCTTTGCCATAGATCGGGATAGGCTTGCCAGCAAGCGCGCTGAGGATCACCACGGGGATCAGCTTTTCAGGGAAGTGGTAGGGGCCGTAATTGTTTGAACAGTTCGTGAGAACGATCGGCAAGCCGTATGTTTCGGCCCAAGCGCGCACGAGATGATCGGAGCTGGCCTTGGAGGCCGAATAGGGCGAGCGAGGATCATAAGGCGTTTCTTCTGTAAACTGGCCCGTCCCACCGAGCGAGCCAAAGACTTCGTCTGTCGAGATGTGATGAAAGCGGAAGGTCTCGGGCTTGCCGCAGGTTTCCCAATACTGCCGCGCGGCTTGCAGCATATTGTAGGTGCCCATCACGTTTGTTTCGATAAAGGCTTGGGGGCCATCAATGCTGCGGTCGACATGGCTTTCTGCGGCGAGGTGCATGACGGCGTCAGGCTGGTGTTTCGCAAAGATTGCCTCAAGTGCCGAGAGATCACGAATGTCGGCCTGTTCAAATTTATAAAGCGGGCTGTCAGCCACGCTTGCCACGTTTTCGAGGCAAGCTGCATATGTGAGCGCATCAAGGTTAACCACCTCATGGCCGCGCGATACGGCGAGGCGAACAACTGCCGAGCCAATAAAGCCAGCGCCGCCTGTGACAAGAAGTTTCATGCTGCGCCCTCCCATGTGAACGGGCTGTCAAACTCGGCGAAGGGCGTTGCGCCAGCATCTTTGCCGCTCAGCTCTGGTGCGCTGTCAAAGCCCCAGTCTATGCCGCAGCTGTCCCACAGGATCGCGCCGTCTGACTCTGGGGCATAGTAGGCGTTGCACTTGTAGATAATTTCGGTGTCGGGTGTGCGGGTGATGAAGCCGTGGGCGAAGCCTTCGGGAATGAAGAGCTGTTTGCCATTTTCAAAGCTCAGCTCTTCACCGACCCACTGGCCGTAAGTGGGCGAGCCCTTGCGGATATCGACGGCGACATCAAAGAGAACGCCGCGCCCGCAGCGCACGAGCTTGGCTTGGGCGTTTGGTGGTGCTTGAAAGTGAAGGCCCCGCACGGTTCCGACNGCGGACGAGAGGGAGTGATTGTCTTGCACAAAATCTACGGAGAGTCCGTGTTCCTGAAGACGTGCTTTGTTCCAGCTTTCGGAAAAGAAGCCGCGGGAGTCGCCGTGGCGCGCGGGCTCAATTACGAGGATATCGGGAAGCGCGGTGGGCGTAACTTTCATAGATTAACTTTCTTTACTGATACTGTCGTAACGGGCGAGATTGCCGATAAGGGCCTGCATCTCTTCAATCGGGATCATGTTTGGCCCATCGCTGGGCGCGCTGTCGGGGTCTTCATGTGTTTCGATAAATAGCGCAGACACACCCACAGCCACAGCGGCGCGCGCCAGAACGGGGGCGAACTCACGCTGGCCGCCTGATGTTGTGCCTTGGCCGCCAGGTTGCTGGACAGAGTGGGTTGCATCAAACACAACGGGATAGCCTGTTGCCGCCATGATCGGCAGGCCGCGGAAATCAGAGACCAGAGTGTTGTAGCCAAAGCTTGTGCCGCGATCACACAGCATGATG
>P_2C_Liq_2_UnCtyDRAFT_1000119_pt1 | contig 21737 bp, 24 predicted proteins | sample Pon2CUnioCityCA_FD_10236 | JGI IMG/M metagenome (IMG submission 10236) | reverse complement strand
CCTAACCCCCGCTTCCGGCGGAGGCTTCTTCGTATGTGATGTCTTGAGCGCCATCCCCAAGGATGACCTCGCATCGATGGAGCATCCCCTCTTTTCGCTCAGCACGCGGCCGGACTGCCGGATCCTGAACTATACGCATAATGATACCGAGATTACCGTCACCCCCAGTGTGAAGTGGTCCCAGTATTTCGGACAGTTTAGCAGCGTTTCTAAGGTGTATCGTGTTTAGGTTTCATGCTGCTTTTTGCTCTTCCAAGCCTGCCCAATATGCGTCGTCTGGCGTGAGCCGATCAAGCGCGGAATGTGGCCGCTCGGTGTTGTAGAATGCTATCCGGCTTTGTTGCACAAATCCCATCATGAGGGGATTCACTGCGTGAATCCAGCGTGGTAGCGGGTTGCGATGAGCAGCTGGACACCGACGACGTACAAGACCCGGAACTGGGCAGAGTACAATCATTCACTTAAGCAGCGGGGATCGCTGTTGATCTGGTTTGATCCAGAGATGTCATGGGAAGCAGAGGCCTCTGGACGCCGTGGGCGTCAGAAAACCTACAGCGATGCAGCCATCCAAGCCTGTTTGACCCTCAAGGTACTATTCGGCTTGCCCTTGCGGCAGACGACCGGGTTTGTGGAGAGCTTGCTGAAACGGGTTGAGCTGGACTGGTCGGTGCCGGACTTCAGTACCCTGTGTCGGCGTCAGAAGACGTTGTCCGTCGCCATCCCTTACAAGGGATCAGCAGGACCACTTCACCTGCTTGTCGACAGCACAGGCATTAAGGCTGAAGGCGAAGGAGAGTGGAATGCCCGCAAGCATGGCGGTCCAAAGCGCCGCTTGTGGCGCAAGATCCACATTGGGGTCGATGAGGAAACGCTGGAGATCCGCGCGATCGAGGTGACGAGTAGCAGCATTGGGGACGCCCCGATGCTGCCAGACTTGCTCAGCCAGATCCCACCTGATCAGGAGCTTGGCAGCGTCACGGCGGACGGAGCATATGATACACGCAAATGCCATGATGCGATTGCGGCACGCAATGCGCACGCCGTCATACCCCCGCGCAAGAACGCCAAGATGTGGAAACCTGACACAGCAGGAGCGAAAGCGCGTAACGAAGCAGTGCGATCCTCAAAGTATCTGGGTCGTGCTTTGTGGCGAAACCTGACTGGATATCACCGCCGGAGCCGCGTTGAGACAAAAATGCATTGTGTAAAGCTACTCGGTCAGCGCCTCTCGGCGCGGGACTTCGATCGCCAGGTTGCAGAGATCCAGATCCGTGCCGCGATCCTAAACGGCTTCACAGCTCTTGGCATACCGCGTACGGTGGCCGTAGGCTAAATCCGTCCGGGGCCAGGGGAAACACGTCCCCAAGCGCGTTTGTGCAACAAAGCCATCTGCGGTGGCTCCAGCGTCATGACCAGGAGGCATATCGCTGTACTCAGGATGAAGCGTGATCGCAGATATATCGTTTTCCAGATCAGCTTTGCGATTGTTGCACGGGCCGCATGCTCTAACGATCAAATTCCACTGATTTTCCAGCTTACCCTTTGGCACAAACCGACGCCCGACAACATGCTCCTTTGTCGTGTTCTCTGCATTGAGAGCGATGCCGCAATATGGGCAGATCACGTTTTTTAGGAGTATCGGCTGGTTGGTCGGGTGTTCTGTAAGCGTCCGGCCTGCCTGCACTGACGCGCCATAGAGTGTGTTGATAAGTGTCCACCAACGATAGTGGACATCTTGAGGGCGGATATGGCGGGCAAGAAGGGTCAGAAGAAGCGATTTTGGTCGGATGAGGAGAAGGTGTCGATCTGCGCGCAGACATGCGCGCCGGGGGTATCGGTAGCGCAGGTCGCGCGGCGGTATGCCATGAACACCAATCTGATCCACAAATGGCTACGTGATCCGAAGTTTGCGCCCGATTTAAAGGCTGTTGAAGAACAGACTGCCCCTGAGCCGTGCTTCCTTCCAGTTGAGATCGTAGATCGGTCTGTGACCGAGGAACCGGCCCCCGCGCTTGCGGCCAATGGCGCATCCACACAAAGCGCGATTGAGATCGATATTGCGGGCGGTCATCAGCTGAGGATTGTTGGTAGCTACGATCCTGAAGCATTGGCTCGGCTGATCCGAGGTCTTTCTGCATGATTCCGGTTCCTGCGAACACGCGCGTCTGGCTCGCTGTCGGTGTGACTGACATGCGGCGCGGGTTCACGACGCTGGCAGCCCAAGCGGAGCAAACACTGAAGCAAGATCCGTTCGCAGGGCACCTATTTGTCTTTCGTGGTCGTCGCGGTGATCTGATCAAAATCATTTGGTGGGACGGACAAGGTGCCTGCCTGTTCCGCAAGCGCCTTGAGAAAGGCCGGTTCGTGTGGCCATCGGCGAAAGAGGGCAAGGTTGCCTTGACTGCCGCCCAGTTGGCGATGCTTTTGGAAGGGATTGACTGGCGCGTGCCACAGCGCAGTTGGACACCGCTCAAAGCGGGATAACGCCCGCAAGGGATTCCCGTCGCGCTGTTGTTTTGCTATGGTCTGGCCATGCTGGACGTCAATAAAACTCTGCCGAAAGACCCTGACGATCTCAGGCAGTTCACGGCGCTTTTGTTGGCTGAGGTGAAGTCGCAGGCTGTCCTGATCGAGAAGCTCCGGCATCAGCTAGCAGGTCAGCGTCATCATCGGTTTGGAGCATCATCCGAAAGCATCGAACAGCTTCAGCTGGCCTTGGAGAACAGCGAGATAGCCGTTGCCAAGATGACAGCAAAGCTGCGTCTGCCTGATGAAGAGCCGCAAACCAAACCCAAGCGCCGCCCCATTCCCGATCATATCCCGCGCATGGAAGTTGAGCTGACCACAGGCGACGATGATTGCGCCCATTGCGGTGGCGGCCTGCGTCGTCTTGGCGAGGATGTGACAGAAGAATTGGAATATGTTCCGGGCCGGTTCATCGTGAACCGCATCGTGCGACCGCGCTTTGCGTGTTCGGGCTGTGAGGCCTTTACGCAAGCTGCATTACCGTCGCGCCCAATCGAGCGCGGACGTCCTGGCCCGAGTTTGTTGGCCCATGTGTTGGTTAACAAATACGCAGACCACCTGCCGCTGTATCGCCAAAGCGGTATCTTCGAGCGCGACGGGATCAACATTGACCGTTCAACGCTGGCGGATTGGATTGGCAAGTCCACAGCACTTTTAGAACCAATGGCGGATGCCATCGGGCGGCATGTGCTGGCCGGTCAGGCCATCTTTGCTGATGATACGCCAGTGAAGATGCTGGCACCGGGCACAGGCAAAACAGCAACAGCACGCCTTTGGGCCTATGGCCGGGACGAGAGACCGTGGGGCAGCGACGTCCCACCCGCAAGCTGGTATCAGTTCTCCCCGGACCGCAAAGGGCAGCATCCCAAAGATCATCTGGCCAAATACCACGGCTGGATGCATGCGGATGGTTATGCAGGATTTGAGGATCTCTATCGCTCCGGCGATATCCATGAAGTCGCCTGCATGGCCCACGTTAGGCGCAAGTTCGTAGATGTTCATCGCGCCCAAGGTTCTGCCATCGCCGACGAAGCCATACAGCGCATCGCGCAGCTCTACGCGGTAGAGAAAGAGGCACGCGGGTCACCACCAGATCGACGCGCCGCTCTCAGACAAGCAAAGGCAGGGCCGATCTTCGATGATCTGGAAACCTGGCTCCACGCCCAACTCCCCAGTATCTCTGGAAAATCACCGCTGGCAGGTGCGATCCGCTACGCCCTGACACGTATGATGCGGCTTCGCCCATACCTCGACCATGGCATCCTGGAGTTGGACAACAATACCGCCGAAAGAGCGATGCGCTCTGTCACAATCAGGCGCAAGAATTACCTGTTCGTCGGATCACAGACCGGCGGTCGCGCCGCCGCAATCGCCTACACCTTGATCGAAACCGCCAAGCTGAATGATGTCGACCCGCAAGCATGGCTGGCCGACACACTCGCTCGCATCCCAGACTACAAGATCAACCGCGTCGATGATCTGCTGCCGTGGAAAAATGCTTCATAGGGGCGGCTGGACCGGACGCTAACGGTGTTCTGTAAGTTTGTCTGTCAGCATAGAGCGGGCATTTCGATATTAGAGTTAAGTAGGGTGTGTTGAAGTGGCAGAGAGCTAAGCTCCTCTCTTTTTGCATGAAAGCATGCAAGGCGCGTTAGCGCTTATATGCTCCTCTCTTTTTGCAGAAGCTCAGAAAGTGTTTATCCGGGTTCTTCACCGCAATGCCTTTTTCCAAAACCCATGAACGCCATTCGTCTTCCAGATGGTACATGTCCCATCCTGGAGCAAGGTGACGCGCTTCCTCGTGAGTGTCCGGCTCAAGCCGCAGCGAGGACAAGGGGAAGGGCAGGGCGGTTTCCTGTAAGCCCTTCTTAGGCCGCACGATTACAATGTCCCCTTCGATGACAAAGGCATAATCGGGCATGTGGTCATGTTCCGCATCATCCTCGATGATCTTTCCGAGCAGACGGCGAAACTCTTTGAGCGTGGAGCTTGATCCACATTTATCGCGAAGAAGTTCTACACCTACCTTCCAGGCGCTTTGCGCGCCGCAGTGCTTGCGGGCTATTTCATAAAGTCGCCGCTCAAGAGGCTTTCGAAGTTTGAAATACTGACGGTTGAGCGTCAGAACATGGTTGTTCTCAATGGCATCAAACACCCAATCCGACAGCGTGACCTCGACATCGAGCATACGCCCGTCACGAGTTTCCTTCACAATTTCCGCCGAGTCGATCAGACCAAAGACTTTGAAATATTCTTTGCCGCCTTGGCGCAGGTTGGTTTCGATCTGGGTGCCTTGCAGACGCCGCAGCGCATCTTTCAGCAGCTCGTAACCACGCCCAGAGGTCTGCCGATTAGTGGCCACAAGCAAGTCGTAGGCTTTGAACCGCATGCGCCGCTGTACAGCTTGCCCGTCATTGAGCGCGGCCATGCATTGGCTAATACAGTAGATCAGCACGTCACGATCATGGACCGTGGCCAGTCCGCTACGAGACGGTGCAATCTGAATCCAGTTTTCACCACGTTTATACCGGCGCGTGCGCATGTCTGGTTTTGTTGAAAGCGTGAAGACAGGATTTTCCATCGAGGACATATCCCCTTTGGGAACCGCATCGACAATATCGCACACGAATAGGTCACGTTGGGGGTGTCTGTCGGGAAGCAGCGGGGAGCGCTGTGGAGGCAAAAGGTCTTTCGTCACTTCACACACCGCCTTCCCGAAATAGATTCGTCACTTCACACACCACAACTCATTATCGTTACTTCACACACCAGTCGTCAAGTTTCGTCACTTCACACACCGATTATCGTCACTTCACACACCATCTTTCGTCACTTCACACACCGATTATCGTCACTTCACACACCAAATTCTGATTTTCAGCCTGAATCCTTGTGAATTTTCAGCTTCTTACGAAGAATACAAAATCCCGTAACTCTATTCTAACAGTATTTAACTCCCCAGATGGCCTCAGAAATCGCTGAAGCACTGACCAAAACATCACAGAAGAATGCGTCCCCTAATGGATCAGACCTCCATCCCGATGAGTAAGTGTTTCAGGTTCTTCAACGTCGACGAGCCGATCAACAACCGAGCGCAGCGCATGGTTTGGTATCTCCACATCCGTTTGTTGATAATAGGTCAGGGCAAGCCTAAGCTGTTCGACTTCTTCGAGCTGAGCACCCAAGATCGACGACAGCACTTCGACATTGCCATCGCGCAACGCAATCCGCTTGAATGGCGAACGGTGTCGCATAACAATCTTCCGCGAATTTCTCGAGAGCCTGGCGCACATGGGGCAGAGCAAGGGGCTGCGCTTCGACCTCAGAGACAGCGTCAGCCTTGTTTTGCTTATTGAGTTCATCCCTCACCAAGACAAGCGCGTTCCGGAACCTTTGCTGATCCTCTGTCAGTGGGGCGTCTGGCGGCAAAGCGCAGTTATAGACCTCCACCAGCAGGTTGACCTTCTCCGGTGATCCGGCGGCTTCCTTGAGAACTTTTAGATCCCCATCCAGTACCCGCTTTTCAACGCCCGTATAAATCCGAACAGCCGCTTCCGCCTTGTCGATCATACCCGCGAGGAAGAGGGACGTTTCCAATCTCCGATGCTGATGCGCCAGGTCCGCCATTTCCTCCCGGGCACCGCCAAGTTCATCCCGCAGCTCTGACACCCCATCTCCCAGGTTCTCCACTAGCTCTTCCAGCGTTTCGATCATCTTGTTTGCAAGGTTGATTTTGGTATCCGACACACGGTCCCGATCAAGCATCTCCAGCATGAGCGCCCGGACACGCGCTGTGGCGGCCTCAGAGGCCCGTGCATGCCATTCCGCATCGTTTTCCTTGCCTGCGCCCAGCAGAGAGCCTCTGAAGCGCTCAGGGAGGTCTATAGCGCCCTCCTTGTCCGTATAGGCTCCGTGGACCCGCAGTCAAAGACAAGACCGCGCTGACAATATCGAGGGTGAGGAGCGCAAGCCTTCCATCAACGAGCGCCTGGAGATCAAGGATGAGTGTGAGCAGGAGATGGGCCAAAAGGCTGAGAAGAGTCGCGACATCGACCGGGGACCGACACATGGAATATGATTTGACTAATTTGATGTGAGTAGGCAAATCCGTCTAAGTGAAGAACAGGCGTCGCCTTTGGAGTATCACCGCTATCACATTGTCTGGTCGGCCAAGTGCAGATACAGGGTGCTGTTGGGCAATGTCCGGCTTCGGTTGCGCGACATCATACACTAGGCCTGCCGTGAACGGCAGGTCAACATCATCAAAGGTGGGCGCTGTCGCACGATCACGGGGCCTTTCGTAGGATGTGTTCTTCGAAAATATCCAAATTATTGCGCACAAAAGACGGGAAACTGTCATCGACCTCGACAAGGGCGTAGCGAGACCCGTCTTCGAGCAGGGTCTTCAATCGCATATCTGCCCATGCAAGGTTTTTCTCACCTTCCGGCATATTGGAATGCACGGGAATTGAGCTGCCTTTTAACGCCACCGCTTCCTTGCCACCCATCCATGTAAAATGCCAACCGGCGTCAGCTACCAGAATGCGCTTAACCCAATGGCCCATCCGCCAGCTGGACTTGATCTGGCGCATCATGTCACGCCCCCACCCATTGGTTGGCGCCATCACGCGACGCAAAGAATAAAGTTCGCTAAGGTCACTAGCACGGGTCATGCGGGGCCCTTGGCGCTCCCACTTTTCCGAGATCTTGATGTTCAGATAAAAGGAATACCAATCCAGAGAAAGACAGTAGACTTCTTTGGGCTTTATGCCGTGCTCAACGATGCTTTTCACAACCATGGCACGCGGAATCTCGTCGAGATCGGAAAAAATCAGGATGTCATCCGGCAAGACATCTGAAAGCCCTTTTTTGATTGCATTGCGCTGGTACTCTTCTTTGCCCCAGTTTGACATGCCATCTGGGAAGTCCTCCACCACGACATAGCGTATCTTGTGTATATATTTCGCAAGCCGCTCCTCGTTGTCGGGCAGGCACATAGGTTTGCGTTTGCCGGTGAAAGTTTTTTTTGCTTCAACGATTACAAATACATCAACGACGTCCCAGAGCTCGTTAAGGCGCAGTTCCAGAAGGTCGATTTCATTGAAAAGAGGAAAGCAGTCAAAAACCCGCATGGCGCATGTTCATCTCACAATTGATTAACCAACGCGCTTCAACACTACCCAGATCAACGCGACTTTGACGCCGAGACTGTTGATTTATACCGTTTGCTTGTCAATATGTTCTGCCCTGCGCTTCAGGACACCTGCGATCAGATCAACATAGCTCAACATGCAGTTTTTCGTATTTTCCATAAAGACCAGCCCCGCCTGACCCATTGCCTTTACCTGGTCGTCGCGCAACAGGCCGGCAATCACCTCTCCAAGGCGCGCTGGGTCCTCGACCTGCACCGCTGCCCCAGCCAGACGCAGGGCCTCATAGGCGTCACTGAAGTTTTTGACATGAGGGCCATAGACAATCGCCGTTTCAAAATGGGCTGGTTCATAGGGGTTATGCCCCCCTTCCTGTCCAAACGATCCCCCCAGAAACGCGATAGGACAGAGCGTAAAAAACCCGCCGAGCTCGCCAACTGTATCGGCGATATAAACCTGTGTAGCGGCTGAGATACCATTACCCAAGCTGCGTCGGGCGGTGGTGAGGGTCTTTGATTGCGCCAGCTTATGTAACGGCAGTCCACGGTTAGGATGACGCGGGACGAGGATGAGTAACGCATCTGGGCAGGTCTTGAGAACCTCCAGTTGCGCGGCCAGAACAGCCTCTTCATCCGCCGGATGTGTCGATGCGGCAAGCCAAACAGGGCGCGTGCCCACAGCACGGGACAGGGGGGCCAGCACGTCGTGGGGCGCGGCAAGCTTTGGCAACGTCAGCCTGAGATCCGGCACAACATGGATCCTGTCTGGGGACAGTCCAAGCGCTCGCATCCTTTGCGCAACTGTCTCGGACCGGCAGGTTATGACAGAAAACGTTTTCAGAAGTGCATGAAAAACCTGCGGGAAACGCGCCCGTGTACGCGAGTGTCGTGCGTTAAGGAGTGTCTGCGGTACACCGCGTTTGTGGAGTCCCTCAAGCAGCCGTGGCCAGAGATCTCCTTCCACGAAAATTGCCGCTGAGATCAACCATCCCTCCAGAAAACGCTGGATCGCCGCAGGCGTGTCAATGGGTGCAAATCGGTGGGCGGCGTAGGGCATTTCCCGCGCGACCCAGTCTGCGCCTGTGGCCGTGGTGGTCGTCACCAGTATTTTGATCTGTTCCGACCGGGTCAGATATTGCGCCAATGGTGCTATCTGCATGACTTCGCCCAAACTTGCGGCATGAAACCAGATAACGGGGTCCCTATCTTGCGAAGCACCGTGGCCAAGGCGCTCTGAAAACCGCTTGGAGTCTGCCCCCATTCGTCGGTGCAACACCCAGGAAAGGGCGGCAATGGGAAAGGCAAAACATCGTGTAACCAGCATCCAAATACACAGTAAAAGCGGGGTTCGTTGTGAGTCCATAGCAGTTTAAATAAGCACTCTTTGCTGTTGAAGCGGCCTATCCACTATAATCAATGCCTGCTGAGGAAAATACACTTTCAATGGTCCGTGGCCAGCAAATACTGACCGTGCTACGCAGGTGGCGCATGTTGGGCGGGCTTACCGGGCCCAATCAGTTTCCCAGCCGCACAATGCCGGAGTACTTGATATGACGCCCTCTGACCTTCGCCTGAACGGCGCTGTCATCCGCTTTGACGCAAGCGTTCTGTCAACAATGGAACCCTGCCTGTTTGACCCGCAGTGGCTGCGCTCAAACCAGTTCTGGCAAGGTGCCACACAGGGCCGCAGCCAAGCGCATTTTTTCCAATATGCGGGTGTCGATATGGTGCTGCGCCACTTTCATCGTGGCGGGCTTATCAGTTGGGTGAACCGTGATCTTTATCTGCGGACCGGTGCCGGAAACAGCCGTGCATTGCGTGAGTTTGATCTGTTGCGCGAGATGCACACCGACGGGCTTCCCGTGCCCTCGCCGGTGGCCGCACAATACGTCCCCCTAGGCCCTTTCTACCGCGCCGATATCATCACGCAGCGCATACCCAATTCACTCCCCTTACAGGAAGTGTTGGGCGATAGGGCGCTCTCGTCGCACCTCTGGGCCGCGATCGGCGCGCATGTTCGGGATCTGCATGATTACGGGGTGTTTCATTCGGATCTGAACTGTCGAAACATCTTGCTAGATACCAACGACCGTATCTGGTTCATCGACTTTGACAAATGCGAAAAACGCGTAACCGGTGCCTGGATGCAGGCCAATCTGGATCGGCTGCATCGTTCCCTCAAAAAGTTGGCAAACCAATCATTGGACCTGCATTGGCACGAAGAAGATTGGGCTGATTTCCTTGCCGGATACACCGACGGCGCGCAGAGTGCGGGTTAATTCCAGCGTCACACGCCAGCCAAATCTTCCGTATTGCCTTGCCTGATCAGGTTGGGCATAACCCGCGCATGTCCCGTAAATCGCAAGCAGCAGAACGCCTAGCCTATTACGCAAATGGCATGCTGCGCCAGCTTCTGCCCTATGACATTGCAAACCGGCACCGCGCCACCTTGTTGCAGGCAGCGGCGCAACACCCGGACCTGTCCGAGATCGAAGAGCGCGTGAACTATTACAACAAGTTATCAGCCCTTTTTGACGCCTCCACTGCCCCTCGGATATCGCAGATTGATCGCGGCAAAAGCCGTTATTACCTGGATTTGGACGAATTCAGCAGGGGGTATGGACCCAACCGGAGACTGAACTATCTTTTCGGCGATGTAACCACCGTCCCCGATACACCAACAGTAGTGAAATCGCGCCCAATCGATGCCGACAACGAGAACTCTGTCGTTCTCAAGCTCGATAAACTACGTCATTTCAGGTGGCAGCCTGATCCCGTCCCGTTCAGGGATAAAAAACCCACTGCAGTCTGGCGTGGCACCCCCCTGACAGAACAGCGTCAGGATTTTGTCCGAAAGTTCTACAACCATCCGTCCTTTGATATCGGTCATTCACGCCATTTGGTTGACGATCTGCCGCCCAAGCCTGGGCTGAGCCACAGCCAGCAGAAAGCGCACAAATTCTTTGTCTCACTTGAAGGGTATGACGTGGCGACAAGCCTGAAATGGGCCATGGCGTCAAACATGCTGGTGATGTCGCCCGCGCCGCGTTTTGAGACATGGTTCATGGAAGGGCGGCTGCAACCAGACACGCATTTTGTCCTGCTCAAAGATGATTGCAGCGACCTCGAAGAAAAGGTGGATTATTACGCCAGCCACCCTCAAGACGCTGAACAGATCATCCGCAACGCGCAGGCTTGGGTCGACCAATTCACCGACCCGTTGAAGGAAAGCATCATTTCCACCCGCGTGTTGAAAAAATACTTTCGCCTTTCCGGGCAGCTTTAGCGCCAGCAGCCCGCTGCCCCTAAAGGTTCAGGTTGCCATGGCATCTTGCACAACCACCCACTACATTGCCGAATAATCCAAACAACGGGCATTCAGGATACGGGCATGCAGGTGAGTACTGATACAATTGATGTGATCGCACCGAACCTAAAGCGTCGGTATTCCGGTGTTTCTTCAACTGTTTTCCGGCTTGTTCCCGTGCAGGCGGAAAAGATCGCGATTGCGACGACCGGGCCTGTGCTGCCCGATGACATTCCGCAGTTTCCGCTGTCCAAACTTCTGTTTCTGTCGCGGTCTGGGCCTTCGGGATATCGCGTCTGGCATGCCCGCCGGAACATCGAAATGCTGGCCGGTGTGCTGCTGAAATTCGTGTTGTGCAAGCGGTTGAAGCTTGTCTTTACCTCGGCGGCGCAACGGCGCAGGGGGGAATACTCGCGCTGGCTTATTCGGCGGATGGACGCGGTTATCGCGGCCTCCGGCAAGGCCAAGTCCTATCTTGGGGTGCCTGCCACAGTGGTGCTGCATGGGATCGATACGGAGGCGTTTGCCCCGCATGCTGACCGCACCGCCTTGCGAACCAAACTTGGGCTCGACCCGGATGCGCTGATCGTCGGATGCTTTGGCCGTATCAGAGAGCAGAAGGGGACGGATATCTTTGTCGATGCCATGATCGCACTTTTGCCCCGGCATCCGTCAGCGCAGGGGGTCATCATGGGGGGCGTCACCCGCGACCAGCAGGCCTTTGTCGACGGTTTGAAATCAAAAATAGACGCAGCGGGCCTTGGCGACAGGTTGCGTATCCTGCCTGAAGACAATGGTTTCACGATTGCCCCGTGGTTTCAGGCCAGCGATATCTATGTGGCGCCACAACGTTGGGAAGGTTTCGGACTGACTCCGCTTGAGGCGATGTCATGCGGTGTTGCTGTCGTCGCAACCCGCGTCGGGGCCTTTGAAGACCTTGTTGTGCCCGATGAGACAGGGTTTTTGGTGCCTCCCGAAGACCTTGCTCAACTGACTGCGGCCACAGACAAGTTGATGAGCGACACCACCCTGCGTCACGCGATGGCCAAGGCAGCAAGACGCAAAGTTGTCGAGCAGCATCAGATCGAGCACGAAGCCGACGCCATCATTGCAATCTACCGGCGTCTTATTTCCGAGGGGAAGAACGGAGGCACGGGCGTCTCTGGCGTGTAAAGGGCGCGCGCCGCCACCCGTGTCTGTTCCAAAGCATTTTGTTGAACTCTTGGAGGAAGGATCCCAGTTTGGCCAATCATCGCGTCACCATCGTCACTGTTTGCCACAACAGTCTGGCCGTGCTTCCGGCTATGCTGAAAAGCGTTCCCAAGGGCACGCCCGTTATTCTGGTGGACAATGCATCATTCGACACGGGCAAGCTGCAAAAACTGGCGCAAGACCATGATGCGACGCTGCACCTGAACGCAGACAACATCGGTTTTGGCCCTGCCTGCAATCAGGGTGCGGCGAAAGCGGACACAGAATTCCTGCTTTTCCTCAATCCAGACGCCGAACTGCAACCAGGTGCCCTTGATGCTCTTGTTGAAGCGGCGCAGCGCTACATGAACGCCAGTGCGTTCAACCCTAGAATCCTTGACAGCAAAGCCCGCCAGAGCTTTCGCCGTGGCTCCAAAATCAGGCCAAAGGAACGGCTCAAAGGCCCTCTACCCACAAGCGACGCAGTAGTGTCCATTCTTGCAGGCTCTGCCATCTTTTGCCGCAAAGCCCTGTTTGAGAAGATCGGCGGATTTGATCCTGCAATTTTCATGTATCACGAGGATGATGATCTGTCCTTGCGGCTGCGCGAACATGGGCCGCTTATGTATTGCCACGACGCGCAGGTGATTCACCTTAGCGGGCAAGGCTCTCCGCGGTCACCACAGGTTGCTGCCTTCAAGGCCTATTATTCAGCACGTTCGCGCATCTACACACTTGAAAAGTACGGACACCCGCGACCCAAACTGAACACATTGGGGGCTGCTGTGTTCAGGCTGATCGTACCCGATACCCTATTCCTGAAAAGAAAACGCGCCAAAAATGTCGGATATATGAAGGGGGCGTTGAGCGCCCTGAAAGACGGCGGGCGGCATGGATGAAGTCGCAAACTGGATGCTTTCGATCAAACCCAATAGAGATTGATATAAGGCCGCTCAATTTTTTCGGCCCAATCCTGCAAAGCCTCGAACATAGGCACATAGCGTTCTGGATCCTGACGCTCATGGGTTTCGACAAAAATGCAGTCGATGCGCGAGAGAATAGGATGATCGACTAACCGGTTTAGGATGCCCCACTCTGCGCCCTCGATATCCATCTTTAGGATACGGACATCTCGATCCAGAGCTTCGATGTAGGCGATGAAGTCGACAACATCGACCCGGATCGCATTTTCGTCGGCCATGTCTTTGCCACTATGCACAAGTGACGAGCCTTGCGTGTGTCCCGAAGGATCATCAGGCGACCATTTGGCGGACCGGTGCAACAGCAGGCTGTCGGGTTGATGACCCGCCGCTTTGTGGACAAGCGTGACATTTTGCAGATCATGCACCGCGTCCTGCAACGCCGCAAAGGCACCGGGGTCGGGTTCAAAACTGATCACATCAGCGCCAGTCAGCGCCATCCGCCGCGTAATTGTACCCACGTTTGCGCCCAGATCTATGCAAAGGTCACCCGCCCGCGTATCTTCCAGAACCTGCGAGAACGTATCTTGCATGCGCACACACTGGCGGCGCTTGAGCTTGCGACGTGCGACATAGCCCAGCTTGCCGGGAACCCGCGCACCAAGTGCCATGGCTTTTTCGAACGCGCCCTGAACATCGGGGCGTTTGGCAACGGGTTGTGTTCGCTTTGTCATGTTCAGATTTTCGCTCGCAATCCTGTTAGGTCCACTGTGGGGACCGCATCTCCCTATAGGACATCCGAGCGACCGAACAAACATCCTATGCACCACGCGCGTGTCAATGTTATCGGTCGGGCCACAGTGATCTGGTTGAACTGCCGAGCCCCACTGTTGGGCCTCAGAATTTCCCGAGTATCTTTCTCAATTTGGGGCGCGCCATAAGAACGGGATCCCATCGCCGTAAGCCAATCGTCTTGCGCGCGCCATCAAGATCACCTGCCTGCGCTGACTTTATCAGCTTTTCATCAAATCTCTGCATAACGGGCGCTGGCGAAAAATGCTGCCGATACGCCTGCTGCGCGGACGGGGCAGATCGATCAAAGTTCTTGATCAACTCATAAAGGTCTTCTGAACTTCGATACACCTGTCCTGTCTCGCCCAGCACATCCAGATGTGCCCTTTCCTTTGAGCCTCCAAACGTCAGCACAGGCTTTGCGCGCAATGAGAACTCTCCGACCGCGAGCCCGAAAGTTTCGCCCCGAGACCGTGCATGCAGCATCGCATCACAGGTATTTATGAAGGCGGTCTTGTCACCCATGTCAGCCGTCGCGGCTCTGAAAATTACCCGCGGATGGTCAATGAACTTTTCGATATTCATGAAAATGAAGTAGGTTTGCGGCAGCGTCTCCAGAACCTTCGGAATGACCGAACCCTTTACGAAACCGATGTCAAAACTGTTCCGCCCCCCGTAGCAGCCAAACACAATGGATTCTTGGGGAATATTCAACTCACCGCGAAGGGTTTCATCACTATCGCCGATGGCCACAATATGAGGCACCCAAGGCAGCAACCCCCGCGTGCAGTGATCGGATAACCACTCAGAGACATACGCATATGATGCACCGTGAAGCTGGCGAACTGTCGTTGCAAAGACAGAATGTACCATCGTTGGCACAGCCTTGGACACCAGATCATCACGCTTTCCGGCCTTGAGAACATACAGCAGATCGCAGTTTTCCGAACCAATATAGCTGTCTGCCTCTGCGAAACTGTTACAGGGGATCAGATCGAACGCAGCCTTAAACTTCTCCACGACTTTGGGGTTGTTGCCCGGAAAGGTCGCATCATAGATGACCACACTTTCGTTTCGCAGAAGGGTGCGATTCTGGGCGGCATAATCAAACAATGCCACAGCGGTACCGCGTTCCGTCAAATTATTCGCATAAAAAGCTATCTTTGCCACTTGAGTCACCAATTTTCAAAAACACGTCGATACGAGATCGAATACCGGGCCCCCTGAGGGTGTCTTGGTTTTCGATCCGTTTGGAGGATTGTCCAGCTGGATCAGGATTACTGTATGACTGCCGACCTTAGGAGTCAGCACCCTTCCAGCGGTTATGTATCCAGAACCATTGCTCGGGATTCTTAAGAACGCGGATCTCAAGAGAGTGGTTTAACGCTCTGGTCATGGTTTCGGGGTCCGTATGCGGGATCGGTGATTCACAATCGGCGACAAAACCTTCTCCACTGGCCAGTCTGGTGGCATAAGACGGGACCAGAAGCGCGTCATACCGCAGCGCCAGTTCGGCCATCGAGGTTGCGGTCAACGCGTCCTGACCCACAAAAGGGAGTGGCACGCCGGTATTGGCGCGTACGTCGATCAATGCTGCCAGTATGCCACCCGATTTCAGGTGCCGCACCATCTGGCCCAGACCGGGACGACCCCGTTCAAACAAGGGCGTGCCGATGGCGGAAATATTGTTGAGATAGAATTTGTGAAAGAAGGGATTGTTCATGTGACGGTATAATCCGCCCACATTAAACCCGTGGGCAATCAATCCGGCCCGCACGATATCATAGTTGCCAAAATGGCCGGAGACAACAATTGCGGGTCGGTTGGCGGCGCGGGCCTCTTCCAGCGCAACCAACCCCGGTCCGGTCAACTCCGTTTGCCGTGCCATAGACAACAGGTCTTGTGGAGAAAACAGCTCGCAGATTGTGCGCCCGATATTGCGCGTGACTTCTGTTGTCAGGGTATTTCTTTGGGCTGCCCCAAGATCTGGCAGGATAAGATCCAGATTATTGCGTATCCGTTTTCGATATCCGACCACCGGCGCAATGACCCGTGACATTACCCAGGCCATGAATGCACTGCGCTGGCGGAACGGAAAGAAGCTTAGCGTCGAGATCACGGCTCTTATGGCGCCGTACTGCAGTCGATGGCGAAGGGAACCGGCCATCTTCATCTTTGACATTTTCAGGCCCTGCCTTTGGCTGATCTTCATTAAGATACGCTCGCTCGCCACATCACCCGTTGCTTGTGATGTTTTGCTTTAAACGCCTCCGGGCCGAGATCTACGACTAAAACAGAGCGCGTATCCGGATACAATGTCGTGTGGCGTTCACATTTTTTGGTTATCGTTTGGGCGGACTGACCTGCCTCCCGAGGCGCCCTCATGCATAACGACAGTTTGCGGGTTTGGTTTTCATAGTCCTCGTCGTTGATTTGGACAAGCGTATCGGACGCGGAGCTTTAAAATTGCTCACGCGCTCCTGTGGATGTTTGGTTGCCAAGCGATGAGTGCAGTCTGACGTTGCTGTAATCGTATCACCAGAGCACCAGCTACGGTAAGCCCAAAGTCAACATCCAAACCGAATTCACTTAGGAATCCAATGCAATCGTGGCCGGGCTTTTCGCACGATATAGTTGCCTGCCTGCTCCAATAGCGTGAGGTCAATATCCTTAACCTTTGCATCATCGAAGCGTTTGATGACATTTTCAATGTCAACGTCACCCTGAAATGACCAAATTGGTGGGATTTCACTTCCTTGTATTGAAAATACAAAATAGCTTGGATCAGGGGAGCCTTCATTCGTAATTGGATGGTACCAGCACAGAACATGGTCATCATAATCTAGCTTGAGAGGCGTATCTCCAAAGTCATCCATGCTTCGTACTATCGAACGGATTTTCTCTTCACGCGCAATCCGATACATTGTTAGTCCTTCACAAATAAGGGTTCTGTTACCCCTCTCAAGAGTATAATGTAGAACTGGTCATCGGTCCATTCAGGGAGTTGCCCATCCTCATTAATGTGTAGCAGAAACGGTCAGTTGCGCAACACGCGCCTAGCCCTATGAGGCCAGAAAGTTCATCGGTCCGACGGAATCCAAGTAAATCAGGCGAAAGAGCAGCGTGATCGCAAGGCCCCTGCCCTGCCCTCATTGTTGCGAAAAGATGTTGCGAAATCACTTGATTGGGCAACTAGAAAGCGCAACACTGTCCGCATGAACTTTGGCTATGCACGCATTTCCACAGATCGCGGTCAGAATACCGCCGCGCAGCTCGGCGCGCTGCGCGGTGCCGGTTGCGAGCGAATGTTCGAAGAAACTGCATCCGGTGGCCGTTGGGATCGACCTGAACTGCACCGGATGCTCGACCAGCTCCGGGACGGCGACGTGGTGATTGTCTGGAAGCTCGACCGGCTGTCGCGGTCGCTGAAAGACCTTCTGTCCATCATGGAGAAGATCGACGCCGCTGGAGCTGGCTTCCGGTCCCTGACGGAAGCCATCGACACGACGACGCCGGCAGGGCGCATGATGATGCAGATGGTTGGAGTCTTTGCTGAGTTTGAGCGCGAGATGATCCGCGAGCGCACCCGCGCTGGTCTGGAGCGCGCTCGCAAGAAGGGACGCCACCCAGGGCGCAAGCCTAAGCTATCGGTCGATCAGCGCCGGGAAATCCGCGATCTGGTGCGATCCGGTAAGCGCACCGAGGCAGAGGCAGCGCGCCTGTTCAATGTCCATCGCTCCACGATCAGTCGCGTTATGCGGGAGGCGTCATCCGATGCAGCAGCTTGAGATGTTCCCCGAAGACATCCGCATCGAGCGTGTTGACCACGACGCTAATATGTTTCGTTTCTACAGATTGCGACTGATGCCTGATCTGTTCGGCGGCGTGTCTCTCCTACGTGAGTGGGGCCGGATCGGCACCCAGGGGCGACATAGGATCGAGTCTTTTGAGGATGCAGGCAACGCGGCTGATGCTATGATTGCTCTCTACCGTGCAAAGCAAAAGCGGGGCTACCAGCTCGCAGGATGAGCCGCACGGGATGGAAAGCCAAGCCCCCCTGCCCTACCTTGCAGGTGTCCAAGCAGCGTTCGGCTAACGCTAACGCCAAAGCAACAAGAAGCGATCTAACGACCTGGAGGGAAAATATGACATTCGACCCAGCACAGCACTGATTTTTCAAGCTGGATTTCGCGTTCCCTGGAGGAGTGGCAATTTATGAGCTTGATCTTCAAGGCATAGACCAAAGCAAACATGATACAATGCGATTGAACTGCTACTTGTCTCAGGACAGTGATTTCGTGACGGTCTGGTACGGACTACTCGATGCCCACATTACCGAAACTAGGCAGCCGACTCATAAAACTCGATCCAGAGTCTGACCGAAGCCAGTTTGATCATCGACAGGAAGTTGCGTGACGTCTTTTCGTATCGGGTTGCGATACGACGGAAGGAGGCTTTCAGCCTGCCAAAGAACCGCTCGATTTTATTGCGTTCCCGGTAGATTTCAGCATCGAATTCGGCGGGCAGTTTACGGTTAGCCTTGGGAGGGATCACGTCGATAGCGCCCTGTTCCCAGATCATGTCCCTGATCCAGTCTGCGTCATATGCTTTGTCCGCGAGCACGTGTTGACCAGGCTGCAGGTTGTTGAGCAGCGTCTTACACGGCGGCGCGTCATGGGCTTGACCGGGTGTTAATTCATATCGGATCGGCAGCCCATCCTGATTGGTAAGTGCATGTATTTTCGTCCCTAATCCGCCCCGCGAACGACCTAAACAGCGGCGCGGGTCTTTTTTTGAGTGTCGTGGCGGAATGATGCGCGCGCACGCTGGTCCCGTCGACCATCACCATGTCAACGTTATGCGCGTCGGCGATGGCGTCCATGATCCGGTCCCAGTGGCCCGCATAGCTCCACCGGTTGAAACGGTTGTAGACCGTAGTCGGTGGGCCGTATTGTTCTGGTAGATCAGCCCAAGGGATGCCGGTGCGCAGAACGTAGAAAATACCGTTGATCACGCGGCGGTCATCAACCCGCTTCTTGCCCCTTGTCTTGTTGGGCAAGACCGCCTTGATGAATTCCCATTCAAGATCGCTCATGTCTGATCGTGCCACTTGCATCCTCCCGCCCGATGTTCGCCCGGGAGTGAATCACAAACCTATACAGTCAAACAAGAATTAATGGGTGTACTGCCTAGTCTCGGTTTCGCAGATGACCCAACTTTAGATTTCAATAAGCAGTACGAAGAGACCCTGTTTCGCGGCTACATCAGCAACAACGAGACAGGCACGATCATCTTGGCTGCCCTGTGTTTAGAACAAAAAACTCCGAATATTTTGGTCGTACCGACAAAAGGGCGGCTGGAATGTCACTTGCTGAAAGCAAGCTAACAGCTTTGGGCGTCGTGGCCCCAGCCTATCCTGCCGCGCGCCCAAGGACCTCTTCGGCCCACTGGTTCAGGCTTTTGCCAGACAGTTCTGCCGCGAGTGCCGCCTTGCGGTGCACCTCGGGGTCAACACGAAACATGACTTAACCCGAGAATGCTTTTTGCGGCTCCTTGCCGACCTTCTCGCAAGTTTCGATGTAGTCTTCGACGGCCTCTTGAAAGGCATCCCGCAACGCCTCGACTGTATCCGCATGAAAGCCGACACCATCGCTGATACCGGCGAGACGTCCTGTGAAAATGCCGTCTTCATCATCATAATCAATGCGGGCCGAGTAGCCTTTGTAGGTCATGGTATTCGTCATGGCGTTACTCCGATCCGTTCCAAGAATGCGCGAGCGGCGCGCACCTGATAGCGTTTTGCTTCCTTGGCGGGGTGTGGACGATGAAACGTCTCAACCTGGCCATCCTTTTCGAACCGCACTCGTGATCCGCGTCCTTCGATCACCTGTGCGCCAGCGGCGACAAGCAGGCGCTCAACCGCTGACCATTCGATTGTTCCCGACACTGGGTCTGTAAAGACAACGGCCACCTGCAAACAATCTGTTCATAGGGACCTGCTGATAATTTCAACACTGAGAACAGAAGCGTACCGTCACCGGTTCTCTATTAAACGCACAGGAGATCGGACCTATCACTTCATGCAAGTCTGCGAGACGTGATAAAGCTACCGTTTTCACGGGTTGTCAGAAAATTAGTGGGAAATTTCCGTAAACGCACGTGCTGAGATCTATGGCGACCGGTGTGTCATCGATCATGCTGAAGACGCTCCGCACCCCCAGGAGTGCGTTAGACGCCCTTTCCGTGGCTTCTTGTGGCTAAGAGCCGTCTACGCCTAGTGCGTACCCGCAATGCTCAAACTCAACAGGACCCTCAGTCCCATTCAAAGGCGCTCAGAGGATCATCGGGAATGCCGTGAATGCGTGCGGCCAATGGCATTGTCTGGGGGCGACCATAGGTACGGTCCAAGATGGCGCACGCGGCTGAAATGCGCGCGGTTTCACTCTGACCGTTACGTGCAATGTCGGCCAGGGTCGCAATGGCGGCCTCTACATGGCTGGCTGTGAGATCGGCCAAAGCTGCACGCCTGGCAGCCGTGTCCGCGTTTGGTGAGCCTGCGGGTCTCCCTGCGCCGGGTCGAGATCCACCTCTAGGCATGATTGAAACCCTCTGAAAAAATATCAACCTCCCTGAGAGGCTCTGTGAGGCCTATCAGAGGCTCATCATGTACGTTTGTCCCGATGAGTACGGAAAGGCTTAAGCTGCGCCCTGTCGGCTGCCTCACGGCCTCTGAGGTGTATTCTTGATGTGCCTTCGTCAATTCCAGGAGGTCTTGTGATCGTTGATGTCGTCCAATTGCTATATGCTTTCCTGATCCCTTGCCCACGTATCTTACAAGTGCATCGTGTGAGCTGTTCAAAGTGTCCAAGTGTCGTTGAAGCATCCATTTACCGTGCCGCGAAGACGCAACAACACCGTAATTGCTACCTATTTTTCGTCCGTCTGGATCAATACCCCAGCCGCCAATTTCTTCGCTAACGGTCTCGGTTAAAATCGTAACCGTTTCGCTGTATTTTGCTGGGTGCAGATTTAGCGTAAGGTGCAGGTGATGAAGTTTCTGCGGAGTATACTCTGGACCGCGAACGGCAATGAACGGTGAGCCATGCTCACGCATCATGTGACGAAGTTTGCGCCACATTGTGCGTGTGATTGCTTCCATAGCATCACCTGCAATGATCGTTATATGCGCGTTAATGGGATATCCGGCATTGGCTGCGGCCTCTTGCGAGAGCTGCCAATTGCGTTGCCGTCGTGCAATGTCTGCCCGAGCTAAGCGATTAGCTTTGGTCTTCTTCAGCTGAGCTTTCGACTTCTTTCGCTCGTCTGTCTTTGCCATGCTTAAAATCCGCCTACTAATGATACGCGCGCGAGGTGCAGCTCCGCTTCATCTGATAAGTATCTGAAGCTGAAATTGAAATTTCATGAGGGTGCGCCCGTACTGAAAGCATAGCGTGGTTTCAGTTTTGCTACAACATATTGTGTTATTTGTTCGCAATAATGCGAAATTTTACCACATTTTGTGTTAAAGGCAAATTATTATCTTTTGTTTCTCTCTAATCCCTCAAATAGTTATCCACAGGCAGTTTTCTTTTTCTTATTTCTATTTTTCTAGGCAAGATAAATTATTGATTTAATTTGCTTAAAATAGCTCTAAGGCGAGCAGCGCACGCCTGAACAAAGAGATTAGGACGACGGCGAGAGACGGTCAAAGGGGCCGCATCACCCTTTCCAGATGGCGCGCATAATCAGGCCCGCGCCAAAGCCCGCCCCCGCCAAGGCGCCGCCCAAATGGGTCTGCCAGGCCATACCCAGCTGCTGATCAAGCCTCAACAGCAGGCCCAGTGTCACCAAG
>P_2C_Liq_2_UnCtyDRAFT_1000118_pt1 | contig 21807 bp, 20 predicted proteins | sample Pon2CUnioCityCA_FD_10236 | JGI IMG/M metagenome (IMG submission 10236) | reverse complement strand
TTTGTTACATTTGTTAACAATACCTCAATCACCCGTAGGGGTGTAACATTATGGTCGTCTTCTCTTGCCAAACCGACCTGGTTCCCTTAGGATAGAAAGTCGCCCTTGCTAGTTCCGTCTAGTTCTGTGTCATAGAGTTCTGTGCCATAGGGCTTTAACCAGCCCAACCTGAGTTAGCAGAGCATTCGTAATCCGGGAAAAACTTGTCCTACGGGGTAACTGTGATACCGTAGAGAGAGGCTTGCCAGCACGACTTCGGAATGCACCCCTAAGACGAAATCAGCAACCCGCCCGTAACCCCAAATCGAGTAATGCACCTGTGCGATCGCGGGTGTGATGCGGGACAGACTCATTAGAACCGTGGATTTCACAGCAGTCATTGCAGCAGCAACGAACCTCATGCACGAGCAAAATTTAACGCTACAGCAGAAGAGCCGGAGCAATGACAGGTACAGTTTTTGCCGTTACGGAGGGGGTTAAGAGATGCTAGCAAACCTGTCAAGTTCAGATAGGCTCAGCAGGATTAGGGATACTTGAGCGCCATTTCTGGCCCATGAGCCGGAAACGAGAGTTCAAAGTCCCCCGCTGAGATCGAGATTTTTCATTCAAATACATCGCTTTAGTTTAGAGGTTTACTCATTATGTCTATTCGCCTTTATGTCGGTAACTTGCCTAAAGATGTTGAGCGAGACGAACTGCAAAACTTTTTTCAGGATGCTGGCGAACTTCTCTCAGTGAAAGTGATTACTGATCGCAAAACTGGGAAATGTCGTGGCTTTGGCTTCGTCACCGCCAAAAATGACGAACAGGCCGATCAAATCGTCGAAGCCTTCAACGGCAAAGAGTTTAAGGATACGGCTCTGAAAGTCGAGAAAGCCATGCCTCGTAAGAAAGGCAAGGAAAAATCCGACAGCGCCCCCGCCGCTAAATCCGGGAGTTCCAACCGCTCTCGTTCGAGTTCATCGAGCCGTAGTTCGAGTTCTTCCGACAGCACTCAACCCGATCCTCGTTGGGCGGATGAGCTATCTAAACTCAAACAAATGTTAGCCTCTCAAACCACCAACTCCTAGAGTTTCTTGGAGGTAAAAATCGCTGCATAAGTGACAGATACAATAAGACATTAAAAAACTCAGAAAGCCTTGTAAAAATTGGGTTTTACGACTGTTTTTTGTAATTATTTATCTGTCACTTTTGTTGTCAACTTTGTTCTCTAACCTGTTGCTGGCCTCCGGGAAGAATCATCAACGGTCATCATCAACGAATGAGATCAGCGAATCAGTCATTTGGGGATGTCGCGCGACGCCCCGTTTTTCTATGACCCATTTCTATGACTGACATTTGGACCCAGGTTACCCTATCTCACTGGTCGCCGCAGCCCTGGCAGAGTGGGAGTTACGGCTATCGCCTGCTCGTCGGCTCTCTACATCGCTGGAAAGCCGGAAGTTGGTTAATGCAATGGGCCGACAGCCTCGGCGTACTGTTGCTGGCGGTTCTGTTTGCCCTCGCGCCCTTCGTCTCAACAACACTCATCGGCATTCTACTGGTTCTCAGTGCCGGTTTTTTGCTGTTATTGCTACTATCCGACGAGAGTGATTTAGGGCTAACCCCGATTCACCTCGGCGTTGGTTTATATTGGCTCATCGCCAGCATTGCCACGGCTTGCTCACGAGTTCCCCAAGAAGCCCTACAAGGATGGGTGAAACTAAGCCTATTTTTGGTGGTCTTTGCCCTCTCAGCGCGAGTTCTGCGGACTCCTTGGCTGCGATCGCTCCTCATTACCATTTACCTGCACACCGCCTTAATTGTCAGCGTCTATGGACTGCGCCAAGTCTTCTTCGGGGCAGCCCCTTTAGCCACCTGGACTGACCCAGACTCCGCCTCAGGGAGCATCACTCGGGTGTATAGCTATCTAGGCAATCCCAATCTTCTGGCCGGATACCTAATTCCCGCCATGGCCTTCAGTTTAGGAGCGCTATTCGTTTGGCAGCGTTGGAGTGGCAAAGCCCTAGCCCTAGTGATGTTCGCCGTCAACAGCATTGTCGTCCTCAACACCTATAGCCGTGGCGGTTGGATTGGCGTGGCCGCCACCCTATTTATCTTTGCCCTTTTTGCCGTCTATTGGTGGCGCGATCGCCTCCCGCAACCCTGGCGCAACTGGGCAATTCCAGGACTCCTCGGCATTACCGTCGCCGTCCTCCTCATCGCCGTGACGGCCATTCCCCCCATCCGCGATCGCGTCTCCAGTATCTTCGTTGGCCGCAGTGATAGCAGCAACAACTTCCGTATCAACGTCTGGAACGCTGTCCTAGAGATGATTCGGGATCACCCACTCCTGGGTATTGGCCCCGGAAACGATGCCTTTAATCAGGTGTATCCCCTCTATATGCGCCCCCGCTACAGCGCCTTAAGCGCCTATTCCGTTCTCCTCGAAATCACCGTCGAAACCGGCATCATCGGACTAACCGCCTTTATCTGGCTGCTGGCGATCGCCGTTCAACAGACCCTGCTACAATTGCAGCGGCTGCGTCAGAGTGCCAACCCGCAAGCCTTCTGGCTCATCGCGGCGATCGCCACCCTCGCCGGATTCATGGCTCATGGCTTAGTTGACACCGTTTGGTATCGTCCCCAACTCAATACCCTCTGGTGGTTCAGTCTAGGCATCATCGCCAGCTTCTACCCCACCCTGCCAGAGTCCCAACCCTCTACCCAATCCTAACTTCACCAGCGCCATATTGCCCCTACAGGGGTTTTCCCCCCACCGTCAAAGTTAAGGGAGAGTTCCCCCAGTTCCGGTGTTCCGGTGTTCCCCATTCACTATTCACTATTCACTATTCCCTATTCCCCATTCACTATTAACTATTAACTTCTATGCCCCCACGCGATCGCCACACCGTCGATGTCTTAGTCGTTGGAGGGGGAACCGGGGGAACCGCCGCCGCCATCCAAGCCGCACGACAAGGGGTAAACACCCTCCTCATCAGTGAATTTCCCTGGCTGGGAGGAATGCTCACCACAGCCGGAGTCAGCGCCCCCGATGGCAACGAACTATTAGCGTGGCAAACCGGACTCTGGGGGCAATTTCTGCGAGAACTACAACGCCGTCAACCCGGTGGCCTCGATTGGGGCTGGGTGAGTTTCTTTACCTTCAACCCGGCGATTGGGGCGCAAATTTTTCAAGATTGGGTGGACACCTTGCCCAACCTGCATTGGATTTGTGGACAAACACCCCAATCTGTAACCGTCGAGAACAATCGCGTTCAGGCCGTCGCCTTTAACGACTTTGACGTCAGTGCCGAGATCATCCTCGATGGTACAGAACTCGGGGATGTGTTGGCCTTAGCCGAGATTCCCCATCGCTGGGGTTGGGAGTGGCGATCGCAGTTTAACGAACCCAGCGCCCCGGAAACCCCCAACCCCAATACAGCCCGCTATCCCGTCCAGGCCCTGACCTGGGTGGGGGTCTTGCAAGACTATGGCGAGGGGGCCGTGGCCCCAGAAATTGCCGCCCCTCCCGGGGATTCAGCCTCAGACTTTCTCGGGGCTTGGGAGAACCATGGCTTAGAACGCTTCCTGAACTATGGTCGGCTGCCGGGCCATCGCCTCATGCTGAACTGGCCCCACAAGGGCAACGACTATGGCGTGAATCTGCAACGGCTGATTGAATCCCCCCAAGCCCGGCGCGACTGTTTACAAGAGGCCCAATGGCGAACTCAGAGCTTTGCCCGTTTCCTACAACGGCGACTCGGCCGACGCTATGGCTTCGCTGAAGGGCTATTTCCCCAGTCCGCCTCAGGTTTAGCCCTTCATCCCTATTTTCGCGAAAGTCGCCGCTTGCTGGGGCTAACAACGGTCTGTGAGCAAGATATTTTACCCCAGTTAGGGGGACAAGTCGCCCCTTTGCCGATCGCAGAACAGGGGGTGGAGGCGATCGCCATCGGCAACTATGCCAACGACCATCACTATCCCGATTGGTCCTTTGGGGTTCAACCAAAATCCCTACGCTGGGGAGGCCGCTGGACGGGAACCCCCTTTACCCTTCCCTACCGCTGTCTGATTCCAGTAGAGATAGATGGCTTCTTGGCCTGTGAGAAAAACATCTCCGTCTCCCACATTGCCAATGGCTGTACTCGCTTGCAACCGCTGGTGATGAATCTCGGTCAAGCCGCCGGCCTCGCAGCCGCCCTCTGTATCCAGCATCGTTGTCAACCGCGAGAGTTACCCGTACGTTTGCTACAAGAGGCCTTACTGAACGATAAACAGGCCCCCGCTGCGGTCATTCCCCTATTTGACTCCCTTGCCGACGACCCCGATTGGCGACATTGGCAACGCTATTATCTCAATCAGCCACAGGACTATCCCGCTACAGGCTATCATCCCGCTGAAGCGGCGGTGATGCGGCGAGATCCTCAAGCTCAGACGATATCGGGGCCAGTTGAGCGACTTGGAGATCAAGACTATCAAATTCAGATCGGCGATCGCTCCTGGACCCTAGTCACACTGCATCCAACAGTTGAGCGACAGTTACAAAGCTACCCCAATCATCATCACCTGTCCGGTTGGGGATATTTCAACCCCTCAGGACAATGGTTACGACTTGAAGGAATTTCCTCCTGATAGCTATTTCGGAAATCTGTAACAGGAACTAAGTACCTGAAACAGCTTCTTCCGATTATGCGTAGTTCTTTGGTTCTGTCCGCTTTGCTTCTAGGCTTAGGGTCTTCCTTCGCCAGCTTCAGCCAACAGTCGAAATCTCCTGAATTTGATTCTGTCGCCTATCGCGGTTTTCTGTCAGCTCAAACTGAACAAAAAGATGAAGTCGAACCTCATCGCGGCAGTGGCCGTCGCCGCTTTCAGTCTAATGATCATGGATCAGAAATGGGAGAATCCTTTATCAGCGTTGAGAGTTAAGAGTTTGCCGTTCATCGAAATCCTGGGGCGATCGCCTCGCCCCCCCGTGGCGCTCCAGGCTGAGGCGGCGATCGCCCCATCAGCCTGGAGTTTCTAAAAGTTTTCTAAACAATTGGGGACGGCGAGGGGAGACCATTCCATAATCAAATGAAACGGTCTCCTTTACTCGATACTATGACCCCGACCCAATCCTCCGCCTGGCGTAATATTGCCCTTGTTGGCCCCTACCTGAGTGGGAAAACGACTCTCCTCGAAAGTCTCCTCTCAGTGACCGGGGCCATTTCCCGTAAAGGAAGCGTTGGCGATGGAACCACGATTGGGGACAATACCCCCGAAGCCCAACAGCGCACCATGAGTGTCGAGGTATCAAGCGCCTACACTCAGCATGGAAATATTCAATTGACCCTCCTCGATTGTCCCGGTTCGATTGAGTTCAGCCAAGAAACCGCCAACGCCCTGATTGGTGTCGGGGCCGCCGTCATTGTCTGTGAACCCGATGTCAGCCGAGTCTTAACCCTCGCACCGCTGTTTAAACTTCTCGATGACTGGCAGATTCCCCATCTCTTGTTTATTAACAAGATGGATCGCCCAAGTTCTAGCTTTAGTGAAATTTTACAAGCCTTAGGCTCGATCTCGTCTCGTCCCCTGATTCCTCAGCAATACCCCATTTACAAAGGGGACAACGTGACGGGATTTATTGATTTAGTCAGCGAACAAGCCTTTCAATTCCATCCTGGCGCCCCCTCCGATCCCATTCCTCTACCCGATGACTTAAAAGCCGAGGAACAGGCCGCCCGTCAAGAAATGTTAGAGGGACTGGCGGACTTTGACGATCGCCTCCTCGAAGAAATCCTCGAAGATATCGACCCCTCCCAAGCCGAGATCATCAAAGACATGAAAATGGAACTGAGCGCCGATCTCATTGTTCCTGTCTTCCTAGGGGTCGCCACAGAAGATTATGGCGTGCGTCATCTTCTCGATGCGTTGGCGAAAGAAACCCCAGAACCGAGTGAAACCGCCAAACGCCGGGGCGTCAAAGCTGGGAAAGCTGGGTCTGATCAGGTCATCGCCCAAGTTCTAAAAACCTATTACAGCGCCCAGGGAGGAAAACAGTCTCTGGTTCGGGTTTGGAATGGAACCTTAAACGAGGGAATGACCCTCAACGGAACTCGCGTCGGGGGCGTCTATCGTCTCATGGGAAGCGAACAGAAGAGCGTGCAAACAGCTCACATTGGTGAAATTGTGGCCCTGGGGCGACTCGATGAGGTGCAGACTGGGGATACCCTCAGCCCCGAGGGAACGGTGGAGTTACCTCGGGCTGAACAACGTCCGGCGGTGTATGGCTTGGCCATTACCCCGGAGAATCGCAAAGATGAGGTGAAAGTCAGTGGGGCCTTAACGAAACTCGTCGAAGAAGATCCCGCCCTCACCTGGGAACAAAATCGTGATACTCATGAAATTCTCCTCTGGGGCCAGGGTGAGATTCATCTTCAGGTGGCCCTAGATCGGCTGCGGCGTAAGTATAACCTGCCCATGACGGGACAACCGCCTAAGATTCAGTACAAAGAAACGGTGCGCCAGGCGGTGGAGTCGGTTCACGGTCGCTATAAACATCAAAGTGGCGGTCATGGCCAGTTTGGTGATGTCTATTTGGATATTGCGCCACTCCCTCGCGGTGAGGGGTTCCGCTTTCGTGAAACCATTGTCGGAGGGGCGGTTCCCAAGCAATATATTCCTGGGGTAGAAACGGGCGTGCGGGAGTATCTCAGTCAAGGACCGTTAGGGTTCCCGGTGGTGGATGTGGCGGTGACTCTCACCAATGGGTCTTATCACAGCGTGGATAGTTCGGAACAGGCCTTTAAACAGGCGGCCCGGGTGGCGATGCAAACGGGCATGGTTCAATGTCAACCGACTCTCCTCGAACCCATTTTGTCGGTGGAGATTTATAGCCCCAGTGAGTCCACCTCCAAGGTGTTACAGGTGATTAGCACCAATCGCGGTCAGATTCTTGGCTATGAGGGCTATGAGGGCTGGCCCGGTTGGGATAAAATCTCGGCTTATTTCCCTCAGGCTCAAATGCAGAATCTGATTGTGGAGTTGCGATCGGCCACAATGGGAGTCGCGAGTTATCGTTGGCAGTACGATCGCCTCGAACCAGTCCCCGATAAGCTGGCTAAACAGGTTCTCACTCAGCAGGAGGGCTAGAGTTGCTCTCATCCAGACACCCGGTGTCTTGGCGGACACCGGGTGTTTGAATCCCCTCAAACGGGCAATTCTAGGGGAATTTTGCCAAGGGTTCCCTTGCGGAAGTCGTTGAGAAGTTCACAGGCGGCCCGTTCGATATCCCCTTGATGGCGATCGCCCCCTAACTGAGTCAGATAGGACTCTCCCGTCATCTCCTGGGGATTCAGGCCATAGCGATCGCGCAGCAGTTCTGAGGGGGCCTGTTGCCCCGCTAACTCCGGTAATTGAGTCATCAAATCCACCATCATCGCCGCCACTCGCTGATTATCATAAGAGGCTTCGCCGATATCCTCACAAATGGCGAGTTTGACGGCATTCTCCTGATTATCCAAGCGCCAAGGAATAATCCCCGGCGCGTCGAGGATTTCCAGGTTAGCGGATTTACCGGGGCGATCGCTCAAGCGCACCCAGCGCAACTGACGCGTCACCCCAGCCCGTCTAGCGCTTTCGACGATTTTACGGCGCAAGAGGCGGTTAATGAGGGCGGATTTGCCCACATTGGGGAAGCCAATCACCACGGCCCGAATGGGGCGAGGGCGCATCCCCCGAGCGATGCGGCGTTCGTTGACCCCAGAACCGGCTGTTTCGGCAGCCCGGGCCACCTGAGATACCCCTTTTCCCTGGCGGGCATCGGTGAAATAGGGCACTTCGCCGCGATCGCGAAACCACGCCTCCCAAGCCTCCTGAACCGCCGGAGAAATCATATCCATACGATTGAGAACCAAAACCCGCGCCTTGTCTTTTAACCAGCCTTCTAACTGGGGGTGATGGGTAGCCAGAGGAATGCGGGCATCGCGAACCTCCAACACCACATCGACGCGGTTGAGTTGTTCCTTGAGTTGTCGTTCTGCCCGGGCGATATGGCCCGGATACCATTGAATTGCTGCCATTAGGGAACCACCAATACGGCACAGGGAGAGAGGTTAATCGTGAGATTGGTGACGCTTTCGGCGGCCCCTTCATCGGTTAACCCGGTGCCACGACTTCCCATGACAATTAAATCCATATCCAGTTCATCGGCCACATCGCAAATGGTGAACGCGGCTTTACCTTGGCGTTCAATCGCTTCAGCTTCAATGCCTTGCTGGGCGAACACCTCCTGGGCGCTTTTGAGGAGATTGGCGATCGCCTCAGGGGAGTTACTGGCACTGGGGGGTTGCCCCTCTTCGGGGGGTTCCACCACTGAGAGAATGGTGAGTTTGGCGTGATAGGTTTTCACGAGATCGGCGACAACCACCGCCGCCTCACGGGATTCGCGGCTACCATCGACCGGGAATAATACACTTTTAAACATGGTCATCTCTTTTAGTGAACCCGATTGTTCGGGGGGGAATGCCCCGAGTTGGGGGCCAGGGTCGATCCACCCCTAGGCCCAATTGTCTCAGATTATCTGGCGATCGCCCCCAAGACTTCACAGTTTGCAAGTTACCCCTGGGGCGATCTCCTCCTGAGACGGACAAGGCTTTGGTAGAATTATCTCGGTTGCAAGTCTCAAGCTGAGCCTCGATATCCCATGGGATCGAGGCCTACGGTCATGTCTAGCCGTCGAGAATTAGCCATTAAGAATTTAGGAGATAATACGTGTCTAAGAAAACTGTCGCCAATTTGTCCTCCGCCGAGTTATCCGGCAAGCGTGTCCTCGTCCGTGCGGATTTCAACGTCCCCCTCGATGATACGGGGAAAATCACCGATGATACTCGGATTCGCGCCGCCCTTCCCACCATTCTCGACTTGACGGGTAAAGGTGCCAAAGTCATCCTCATCAGTCACTTCGGCCGCCCCAAAGGCCAAGTTAATGAGTCGATGCGTCTAACTCCGGTGGGGGTGCGTCTGTCGGAATTACTGGGTAAGAACGTCACCAAATGCGATGATTGCGTCGGCGATGGGGTGAAAGCGGCTGTGGATAGTCTCGCGGCTGGGGATGTTTTACTGCTGGAGAACGCCCGTTTCTATGCTGGGGAAGAGGCCAATGATCCTGAGTTTGCCAAACAATTGGGAGACTTGGCTGATGTCTATGTTAATGATGCCTTCGGTACCGCCCACCGCGCCCACGCTTCTACGGAAGGGGTGACGAAGTATGTGGATACCTGTGTGGCGGGTTATCTGATTGAGAAGGAACTGAAATTCCTGCAAAATGCCATTGAGAATCCCCAACGTCCTTTGGCGGCGATCGTGGGTGGCTCGAAAGTGTCGAGTAAAATTGGCGTGATTGATACGCTGTTAGAGAAGGTGGACAAGCTGTTCATCGGCGGTGGGATGATTTTCACTTTCTATAAAGCCCGAGGCTTAAGTGTTGGTAAGTCTTTGGTGGAAGAAGACAAATTGGAGTTGGCCAAGTCCTTAGAGTTGAAAGCCAAGGAACGGGGGGTTGAGTTATTGCTGCCCACCGATGTGGTTCTCGCGGACAACTTCGCCCCTGATGCGAACGACCAAACCGTTGCCGTTGAGTCGATTCCTGATGGTTGGATGGGGTTAGATATTGGCCCGGATTCTGTTAAAACCTTCCAAGCAGCTTTGGAACAGTGTAAATCGGTGATTTGGAATGGTCCGATGGGCGTGTTTGAGTTTGAAAAGTTTGCTAAGGGAACCGAGGCGATCGCGCAAACTCTAGCCGGTTTAACGGAGAAAGGAACCATCACGATTATCGGCGGTGGTGACTCGGTTGCGGCTGTGGAAAAAGTGGGTGTGGCTGAGAAAATGAGCCACATTTCTACGGGCGGCGGCGCCAGTTTAGAACTTCTCGAAGGGAAGGTTCTACCGGGGATTGCTGCCCTCGACGACGCTTAATGTTGTAAGCAAAACTCTCCGATTTGAGGCAGATGTCAACTCTGAATATCATCTTCAGGGTTGACATTTTTTCTACAATCAGTGAGGTGGCTATGTTTTTTGAAAACTTAATAACATCAATTCAGCTAATTCTTTGGTAGGAACGTACCCTTGTGGTCACCCTAATGCGGAGTAAACTTAACTCAAGCAATCGCCCCAACGTTGACTCAGGTTTTTCACTTTTTTAACATAATAAACTAATGAATAAAATCAAGGCATTTCTGCATATTGGAACGCACAAAACTGGGAGTACTGCTATACAAAATTTTTGTCGAAAAAATGCTAAGAGTTTAAGAAAAAACTATTTCTTCTGGGTTAATGAGTCCTATGGAACCCCGCATCAATTATTACGAGATTTTAAGCATCGAAGTTTCAGCGTTCGTAATTTACACCAAAGTTCTAGATTTCTCGTAGAGTTGGCGTAACTATTCAGGCGGGGGAGCTTGACGAACGACCCAAGAGCCGTAGCTTAAGGTGATAGACATCAAACTGGCAGCTATCCCCGCTTGCCAGTCAGCTTAATAGGCCTGAATTGAAATAGCCTAGAAGCAAGTTATGATGAGGCTGAACCATGACTGCAAAGCTTGAAGCTGCGATCGGGGCGCTCTCACCCATAGAGCGCCAGCAACTCCTGCAAATCCTCATCCAAGACGAGTTCACTCAAGCATTGAAGGGCAGTATCATTGACAAATAAGGTAGGATTGGCTAGTACGATAGTCGAATCCTACTAGCCTGTATCGGGCGACTTACAACAATGAGCAAGAAAGTCAGCATAACCTTAGACGACGAAGTTCTAGATTTTGTAGATCGACTCGCCAGTAATCGTAGTCGCTTTATCAATGATATTCTTTTGCGAGAAAAGGAAAAAGCTTTCACGAAAGAGCTAGAAGCTGCTTATACCGATCAGGAGAATGACCCAGAGTTTCAAGAAGAAGTTTCGATCTGGGACGTCACAGTGGGCGATGGTCTAAATGCCTAACGGAACCTTAACCTACAAACGTGGAGAAATATGGTGGGTTGACCTGAGGCCGGTTGTTGGTCATGAAACTGACAAACAACGCCCTTGCCTGATTTTGCAAAACGATATTGGCAATAAAAATGCGACAACGACAATAGTTGCCCCTTTGTTGCTAGGAAAAAAGACTTATCCATTTGTTGTCAATATTACATCAACGGCGCAGAATGGGCTAGATGGCAATCGGCATCTTAACTTAAGTCAAATGAGGGCTGTAGATGCTCAGAGAATCAAGAATAAACAGGGCGTTTTAGAAGATGTTTACTGGAAAGACATTGAGAAAGCAGTACGTATTGAGCTTGGTTTTAGCTTACCATTTGGATCGTCATAACTTGCTTGCCTGACAAGCCACTGCACTATCATTATTTTAAGTCGGGGGGCTTGATGAGTGAGTCAAGGGGTCTAGCGTAGCGTTATGACATCACACTGACAGTCATTAACTGCAAAACTTGGAGACGCGATCAGAGGTTAAACTGAAGCATTGTGGAATTGCGATCGCCGATGCTCGACCCAGCCCTCAAACAGCGTCTGACCCCCTATCTATTCCTCCTCCCGGCCGGAGTTCTCCTCCTGTTGACCGTATTTTTACCAACCGCCCAGGCCGTCCTCCTCAGTTTCAGCCGCTATGAGTACGATTTAACCCAACTCCCCCAATGGGTGGGCCTGGCCAACTTTCAGCGACTCTGGCAAGATGCGATTTTCTGGCAAACCCTCCGTCAAACCCTTCTCTATCTCCTGTGCGTTGTTCCCCTCTTGGTGACACTTCCCCTGCTATTAGCCATTCTCGTCAACCGTCCACTACGAGGAATCGCCGGGTTTCGTGCAGCGTACTATACCCCAGTCATTGTCTCGATGGTGGTGGCGGGATTAGCCTGGAAATATCTCTATGGGGAGACAGGGCTATTCAATCAGATTTTACAAGTTCTGGGACTCCCTAGAGTTCCTTGGTTAACCAGTCCCCAACTGGCCCTATTTAGTGTCATGGCGGTGACGGTTTGGAAGGGATTAGGCTATTACATGGTGATCTATCTAGCCGGCTTACAGGGGATTCCCGGCGAACTCTACGAAGCGGCGGCCTTAGATGGTTCCCATGGCTGGCGTAAACATTGGGATATCACCATTCCCCTCATGCGTCCCTATCTGTTGCTGGTGGGGACGATTTCGGCCCTATCGGCCCTGAAAGTCTTTGAAGAGGTCTATGTCATGACCCAAGGGGGGCCACGCAATCGCTCCAAAACCATGGTCTATTATCTGTATGAACAGGCCTTTGATCGCCTCGAAATTGGCTATGCTTGTGCTATCGGCCTCGTCTTATTCCTGGCGGTGTTAGGCTTCTCCCTGCTCAATCTCAAACTGACTCGCCGTTAAATCCAGCCATCTCGTTCTAAGTCTTCAATTACCTGCAAGCCTCGGGGATCACCCACTCGTAGCAGGGAAGAGCGAGCATCCTCGCGAACTCCCATGTCGTCGTCATCTTCGAGGGCTTCAAGGAGGGAATCGATCGCCCCGGCATATACCACATTGGAGGGTAATTCTCGGCAAATTTGCCCCAAAGCCCAAGCACAATTACTACGAACCGCCGAAACCGGGTCTTTACGCAGGGCCTCAATCAGAGGGGGAACCGCACTCACAATCGTTTCATAGCCCACCTTCGCCAACTGTCCTAGAGAACTTGCGGCCCAGAGGCGAACGGCGGGAATATCAGTTTTTAAAGCGTCCAATAGCGGTTCTAAGGCCCGGCGATCGCCACAGTTGCCTAACGCCCAAACCACCCCTTTGCGGACATAGCCGTTCCAGTCCTGCAAGCGAGCAATCAAAGGCTCAACCGCATCAGGATGAGTATTACGCCCCAACGCATAGGAGGCGCTGACACGGACCAAAGGACAAGCATCCTCTAGCAGACCAATCAACTTAGGAATGGCTCGTTCATCATGGACCTCACAGAAGGCTCGGGCCGCCAACATCCGCTGGGGCGTTTCCGGCGCATCTAGCAAGGGCAACATGGCCTCTGGATCCGGGCCAGCCGCGTCATCGGCGTCCGCCGCTCCCAAGCGATCCAGGGGACTCTCAAGATTATTTTCGCTGTCAATCGTGCCGAGGTCGTCGTTATACATACTCTCCAATTTACCGCACAGGGGGGGGCTTAGTCATGGGGATCACAGCGATCGCCGAGTCTGACAACATAGCAATAGCCATCGGTTTGCGATCCCCGGATCGTCAAGGTTCCTTGCTGGACATGAACCAGTTGACAGGCAAAGAACAACCCCAACTCGGGGTCATCGGCCTGCATCGGCTTTGCTTGCAGTTTACCAAACAGACTGACCTCTCGCAGCGATGAGGCTCCTCGGGCCGAAGGAGTAGCCGTGGTCGAGATCAGTCCAAAGCGTTCCAATTCGCTCTCGGGTAAGGTTTCCTCTTGCGGGGATTGGCACGAGGCTAAAGATAACTCAAGCTGGCCAGAGGAACAGCGTTGAACCCGCAGTTGCAGCCTTGCCCCGAGATCACTATTTTGAATCAGATGGGCCACCAAGTGATAGAGCAGTTGCTGAAATTTAGCCTTATCGAGAGTCCAACGGCGATCGCCGTCTTCAATCGAAACGTTCAGTTGTTGCTCACGGCGGCTGGCCAAGGGTTCGAGGATGTTGAGGACCTGTTGGCAGAGCATATCCAAGTCTACCGGCGACAGAGATAGCTCCGAGTCCGACGCCGTCAACTCCCGCAACATGAGAATTTCCTCCACCATGGCCAACATATATTGGCCGCTATTGTGAATGATGTCGAGATATTCTTTTTGTTTACGGCGCAGAGGTCCATAAATTTCTCGATTGAGGACACTGGTCATGCCCATCACCGACGTTAAGGGCGTTCGCAAATCCTGTAGAAATCGATCGAGGAGTTGGGTTTGGACCGCCGAGGCTGACACCTGTTCGTCTCGGGGGAGTGGTGCTGGCTCTAGTTTCGGGGCAGCCGAGGGACCTCGCGATGCGATATCGAGCTTCAACATGGCTGACTCAGCGGCCAGTTCCATTAAGGTGATGTCATGGAGGTGAAAGGATCTTGGCGCGGTATCGATGACGGCCAAAGTTCCAAAACACTCTCCCTGCTGATTCATTAAGGGAACGCCTAAATAGGCTCGAACTCCCAACTCTTGTACCAGGGGTTGGTTCGCATAGTCCGGGGTTCGAGCCGCATCTCGAATCACAAGCGGTTGTTGCGTCTGTACGACCCGAGGGCAAAAATAAGAGGAGTCGTCGTAGCGATCGCACCCCGCCAGAGACAAGGTTGAATCGTCGGTATTGAGGCGTTGGACATGAATCCCTTGGCCGCGCTCATCGAGTAAACTGACCCAAGCCAAAGGTAGATCAAGGGCCTCGACGACGGTATCAACGGCTGTTTGTAAGACTCGCTTTGAGTTGGGATCAAGACCACCGCCGTCACGGAGTGTGGCCAAGGCGTTGGGGGTTGGGGCCAAATCGGTCATAGAGTCTGTTGGCATCATCATCGTACCAAGATCGCACCAAGATCGTTGTTGATGTCGCGATCGCCCCAATGGAGGAGGCGCGACCTCAAAAACGAGGCATTAACGAAACGCAGGATGGTTAAAGAGTGCTGCTAACACTCGCACCCCCCGCAGTTGATTGGAAAGTGGTAGATGCCCCTTTGGCGCACTGAGTTCCCAAGTAAAGCCCTGGGGATAGCGCGTCCAACTATTGCCAGTTTTCCAGCCCATACGGGGCCAGAGTTTATCCCAGTCTTGTTTGACGGTTAGCCAAAGTTGACGTTGCACGGAAAAGCCAAATTTTCCGTCGGAATAGGTCACCCACAGACGGTCAATGGTCTGTAAATCGGTGACTGGGATCAGGGAAACTTCGGTAAAGTAGAGCCATTTGCGGGCCGCTGCTCCCTCGCTGGCGGCTTCACAAAGCAATTCACGGGTGAGGCGATCGGCTTCTTCAAACTTCTCGTGGGCGAGTAGGTCTTGGAGGGGGGTATAGTCAAGATTACAGTCAGAGTCTAAAGACATATCCTGGGCAAGCGTCGGATCGATCATCATGGTCTGGACCTTATGTATCACAGGGACTTCTTATTGTCCTCTTTATTCTCCCAGAATACGACGGACGATGTGAGTGGTGGACTGGGGAACCTCAATCTCAATGAGGTGAATTTTGCCTCCGTAGGCGCGAACGGTTGGGGCTTCGGGGAGAGTCTCGGGACGATAATCTCCCCCTTTGGCATAGATATCGGGCCGTAGGAGATCGATCGCCGCGATGGCCGTGGTTTCCGGAAAAATAAAGACCCCATCGACGGGTTTAAGGGCAGCCAACACTTCTGCTCGTTGGAGATCCGGGATAATGGGACGGGGCGGTTGTCCGGGGGCCGGCGGTTTAAGGGTGGCCACGGAGCGATCGCTATTGACCCCGACAATGAGCGATCGCCCAAGGGCTTTGGCGGCCTGGAGATACCGCACATGGCCACAGTGCAACAGGTCAAAGCAGCCGTTGGTAAAGACTAGGGGGCGCCAGCGGTCGGCATTGCCCTCGATGAGCTGTTGTAAATCCTTGAGGGCATACAGACCCTGAGCTAACATGGGGGGCATTGATCCATTACACAAACTCTTCGGTCAAAGGTGTCATCTGCGTGCGATCGAAGTGTCACACGAGCGTCACATCCAGGGCTTATCTTAGTCTACAAGTCAGTCCAAGCATGATGGGTCAGTTCCTCTAATCCCCTCACTCCTCACATCACCAGTTACAACAACTTGGACTGATTTTCTTCTTTTGACGACGCCACAAACTCCCATAGGATACCATGCGAACCCAATTCCAAGGTTATGGACCTGACGATCCCAAGAGAACGCCACCGGAGTCTCGGGGGCGTAAAATTTCCCTGCTATCGTATTTGGTCGTATTTCTCCTCGGAGGCGGTGTGGTCTGGGGGGCCAGCGAAGCGTTCTCGTCGCGATCGCCAACATCGCCAACCCGTGATACCAACTCGGAGCTTCGTCCCGCGTCCTCGGAACNGGTCGAGGCCCCGAACCCCCAAGCCCCGATGGTAGCGCCAGATGGGCAAAACGCGGCGATTCAGCCTCCGAGTAACTTTGTGGCCAATGTCGTCAGTACGGTGGGGTCGGCGGTGGTTCGTATTGATGCTGAGCGCACGGTGACAGCGCCATCACTACCGCCTCAGTTTGATAATCCGATGTTTCGCCAGTTTTTTGGCTTTCAGATGCCCAATAGCCCCCAGGAACGGGTGCAACGAGGCGCTGGATCGGGCTTTATTCTCAGCTCCGATGGCAAAATTGTCACCAATGCTCATGTGATTGATGGGGCGGATTCGGTGACGGTGACGCTGCGAGATGGCCGCAGTTTTGATGGCCGCGTCTTGGGAACCGATCCGGTCACGGATGTCGCCGTAGTTCAGATTGAGGCTGAGGATCTCCCGGCGGTGACCCTACGTGATAGTGAGGGACTCCAACCAGGGGAATGGGCGATCGCCATTGGGAATCCCCTCGGACTCGATAATACGGTCACCACGGGCATTATTAGCGCCATTGGCCGCTCCAGTAGTGAGGTCGGTGTGGCGGATAAACGGGTTGATTTTATTCAAACGGATGCGGCCATCAATCCGGGAAATTCTGGAGGACCGCTGTTAGACCAACAGGGCCATGTGGTGGGGATGAACACGGCCATTATCCAAAATGCTCAAGGGTTAGGATTTGCCATTCCCATCAATACGGTGGCCCGTATTGCTGAGGAATTGATTGAACATGGCCGGGTTGAGCATCCCTTTGTGGGGATTCAAATGGTGACGCTCTCTCCTCAAGTGAAAGAGAATCTTAACCGTAATCCCAATCAACCGTTTTCGATTGAGGCTGAGGAAGGCGTGTTAATTGTGCAAGTGATGCCCGGTTCTCCTGCGGACCAGGGAGGATTGCGCTCTGGAGACGTGATTCTTCGTATTGATGGTGAGTCGGTGACTTCCGCTGAGGCGGTGCAAGAGGCGGTGTCCCGGGTGGGAGTCGGCGATCGCCTCACTCTGGAGGTCTCCCGCAAGGGGACGACGGAGACTCTCACGGTGCAAACAGGAGTATTGGGACAATAGTCGCTGTGATTAGGGGTCACTGACATCGGTGACCCGCCAACTCAGTTTTAGGTTAATGCTGAAGTTCCAGATCGTGACTAGGGCGATCGCCACCAGTTTGGCCAAATAGTCGTTAACTCCAAGTAGGTTAAAGAGGATATTCACAATCAGTACATTGAGAATTAAGCCGGCTAAACAGACGATATTGAATTTGAGGAGTCGCTTGAGTTGTTTACGCCATCCTTTCTGTTGACGGGACAAGTCGGAGAACGTCCAACGGTCATTCCAATAGAAGTTGTTGAGAATGGCCACTTCTGCCGAAAGCATGGCGCTACGGGTTAAGCCTAACTGCCAACGTTCTCGCAAAACGTAAAACACCGCTAAATCCACGACAACCCCGGTTAACCCCACCAGTCCAAAGCGCAGAAATCGCTGTACGGGCAGTAAATCTAGCCGTAATTTGCCGAGATGTTGCAGATATTCGAGATACTGTTTCCAGGTGACTTTGCTTTGGCCCTGCTCTCGTTCTTGGAAGACATAGCCGACTTCGCCAATCCAGGAAATATCCCCTCGGCCGAGGACTTCAATGAGAATTTTATAGCCGACGGGGTCTAAAAACCGTTCGGCGATCGCATTCCGGCGCACCATGAAAAACCCACTCATGGGGTCCGAGACGCGCCCAACGACACCGGGTAAGAGGATCAGTCCCACCAGTTGAGCGCCTCGGGAGAGAATACGCCGACTCAGACTCCAGTCACTGACGCCACCGCCATCGACATGACGACTGGCTAGGGCTAAATCGGCCCCCCGTTCGATTTGTTGCCACAGTTGTTCGAGAATCTCTGGGGGGTGCTGCAAGTCAGCATCGATGACTCCGAGAACGTGACCCCGGGACACCTGCCAACCGCGAATAACGGCTGTCGAGAGTCCTCGTTCTCCCTGACGACGCAGGGCGCGAACTTGGGGATAGGTTTCGGCTAGGTGTTGGGCCAGTTCCCAGGTGCGATCGGGGCTATCATCATCGACGACAATGAGTTCGTAGTCATGAGCGAGGAGGCGATCGAGGAGTTGACGCAGCTGTTCGACCAGGATTTCCAGGTTATGCCGCTCATTGTAGGTCGGGATGACGAGGGAAAGCTGCAATGGGGATGCAGATGAGGTTGACTCGTCCGGTTTAGCATCACCTTGGACTTGGGGAAGTTGAGCAATCCGACCCGGGAAAGACTGTTTAGACGAAGACATGAAACATCACGAGGCCAAAAGAGATATTCCTCATGGTAAACGCTGGGGGTGGCCGAATCTCTGGGCATTGCTCAAACGGGTGGCGATCGCTGCCCTATCAAGAGGTGACAGTCCTGAGTGAGAAAAGCTATATTGGAGCCGATTGAAGCAAATTTCAAACTTAAACGACTGGGGCTAGGTCTCAGGCTCTAAGTTGCCATCATGGGAATGCTACACCGATTCATAAGATTCAGTTGGACTGAAACATCAGATTGTACATCTGTCGTGATTTACTAAAGTTTCAAATGATGTCTAATTCAAACTCTAATCAGAACCGTTCTCAGACTCCTCACTCTAACGGCTCGGTTCTGCAAAATGAGGCCGAATCAAGTTCAGAGTCATTTTTCTTAGGACGACATCGGGGCTTACGGACGATAGCTCTAGCTGTGGGAGGGGGAGTCATGGTCGGCTTAGCTCTATTTTTCATCACAACTCTACAATTGGCGATCGCTGGAGGTGCTGCCCTTACTATAAGTTTGCTCTCATTTATTTATCCTTATTCAGCCTTGTGGTTATTGATTATTTATATGCCCTTTTCTGGGACAGTTACCTATTGGCTTGGCGGAGGAAATATCGTTTTTCAAGCAGCAAAAGATGCTCTGGCTATCCCGGCGATGATTTCCATTTTCTGGAGACTCACAAAACAGGGGCAACCCTTAATGATTACTCGGGCGCTCAAAAAACCCCTAATCATCCTGCTCAGCCTCGTTTTTCTAACGCTGCTTACTGTTAATTTACCATTAAATTTTGCAGGCACAAATCCCCCTGAAGGAAATTTTCTAATCATGGGCGTACTCGGGCTAAAAATATTGCTGGGATATGTCCCTTTAATTACCTGCGCCTATTATATGTTACACACAAAACGAGATTTCTGGCGCTTTACTCGCTTACATATCGTTCTTGCTGTAATTTGTTGTAGTCTAGGATTAGTACAATATGTAATGCTGGCAACAGGACTCTGTCAGGGAACCGATCATCTACTCGGAGATGCACTATTTCGAGCTACTGTAGAGGCTAAATGTTTTGTAGGTGGAGCATTACTGTATAGTCCATCCCAAAATGCAATCCACTTACCCGGAACCTTTGTCTCTCCCTGGCAATGGGCTTGGTTTTTAATTGCCAATACTTTTTTTATGGTAGCATCTGCTTTAGCAGATCCATCACTTAAATGGCGGTCGATCAGTTTTTTGGCGATCGCATTAGTCTTGGTTAGCACGATTATTTCCGGACAGTCAATTGCTTTGTTATTAATACCCGCTATTTTGATTTCAGCTCTAACTATCATTGGTTTGTTATCAGAGCCACGAAAATCAATTTTACTATTGTTCGGGATTTTACTACTAACAGGGATTGCGTCTATGCTATTTCCAAATCTTATTCAAGAGCGTATCGATGCTGCCATAGGTTGGTGGCAGGCATCACCTCCAATCAGCTTTGTCAGCCATCAGCTACAACTTGTATCTCAAGATACAACTTGTATCTCAAGATAAAACACTCCTGGGTCATGGACTGGGACGGGCCACGAACTCGATGAGGATTTTTGGTCAGACGCGACTGATTGAAGCCTATTATCCCAAACTTCTTTATGAAATTGGTATCCTGGGGGTAGCTGCATTTTTAGGTTTTGTTACCGTGATTACGCTAGTGACTTTCAGGGTATGGCGATCGCTCACTCAGCAACGGTGGCAATGTTATGCCGCCTGTTTCTGGTTATTTATCCTCTTGATCAGCTACCAAAGCTATTACTACCCTTTGGACGTTGTCCCTATCGCCATCTACTACTGGATGATTGTTGGAGCGATGCTAAGACTCCCTATCCTCGAACAAGAGGATACTCAGGAGTTAACATTTTAAGTGTAAAGGAAATATTCAGCCTAATCGCAGCTTGGCAATAATCGGTCATAACCTTTTCTGCCACTATTCTGATCGCAACTGATTTGAGACGATGCCGAAAACAAAATCCAAGAAAAAAGGGCAACAGACGGCGAAGCCTGACGAGCCAGTCCTCAGTAAAAAAGAGTTAGCTGCACAAAAGCGACAAGCGGCTAAAGAACGTCAAGCCTTTATCCAAACCGTTGCCGCAGCAGGAGGAGTAGGAGCCGTCATTGGCATTGCCTTATTTTTTACCGCTGATTTTAAACTGGCGATCGCGGGAGGAGGAGGCATTACGGTTTTATGGATATCCTTTGTTTATCCGTATTTAGCATTATGGCTATTTGTTATCTATATGCCCTTTGCCGGAACCGTCACCTATTGGATTGGTGGCGGAAATGCCATTTTTCAACTCGCCAAAGATGGCTTTGCCTTTCCCGCCATGGCAGCTATATTTTTGGAGCTTAAAAAAAAGGGAAAGCCGGTCATTGTCCCCAAACAAATTCAGAAACCTCTAATCATTTTGGTTGGGTTTGTATTAGCAACCTTATTTGTTGTGAACCTACCTCTGCATATTGCTAGTGCCAATCCACCCACAGGTCCCATGGCTCGTAAGCCACCCGAAGGGCAGTTTTTCTTGATGGGGATTTTGGGGATGAAGGTCTTACTGGGATATGTCCCCCTGATTACTTGTACCTATTATCTAATCCGAGATAAAAAGGATTTCTTGCGCTTCACTCGTTTGCATGTGATTCTCGCGATTATCTGCTGTGGCTTAGGCTTAATGCAGTACATGATGTTAATCACAGGAGCCTGTAAAGGAACCGATCACCTAACCGGAGATGCATTATTTAAAGCAACCTTAGATGCAAAATGTTTGGTGGGGGGGTCTTTAGTTTATAGTCCCTCTCAAGGGATGATTCGCTTACCAGGAACCTTTGTGGCACCTTGGCAATGGGCTTGGTTTTTGATTGGCAACACCTTTTTAACCTTTGCCTCAGCTTTTAGTGATCCTTCCCTGATTTGGCAATTAATTAGTTTTTTGGGAATGGCTCTCGTCTTTGCTAACGCCGTGATTTCAGGACAACGAATTGCCCTCTTATTAGTTCCTGTGATTATTGTCATTATGTTGGTCTTGACCGGCCAACTCTCTAAGCCAGCCCGGTTTATTCCCATTGTGGGTGGATTAGCCTTACTGATCATGCTCAGTTTTATTCTCTTTCCGGATGTAATTCAAGAGCGGATTGACAGCACAGTTGACCGTTGGAATGCTTCACCGCCCACATCATTTATTGCTGAGCAGGCTGGGCATTCATCGGACGGGCAACGACCCTTAGGCTATGGCGTGGGACGAGCAACGAACTCAACTCGTATGTTTGGTGAAACGCGACTGATTGAGACCTATTATCCTAAACTCATTTATGAGATCGGTTCCTTAGGAGTGCTGGCTTTTCTAGGTTTCGTCACTGCCATTAGCGTCACGACCTTTAAGATTTGGCGATCGCTCAAAGATAAGGTTTGGCGAAGTTATGCCGCCTCCTTCTGGGTGTTCATATTTTTTATTAGTTACCAAACCTACT
>P_2C_Liq_2_UnCtyDRAFT_1000117_pt1 | contig 21879 bp, 20 predicted proteins | sample Pon2CUnioCityCA_FD_10236 | JGI IMG/M metagenome (IMG submission 10236) | reverse complement strand
GTTCTGGCTCAGGTTCGGCTTCTACCGGAGTTTCTGCGGGAGTTTCTGCAACTGGCTCAGGTTCTGGCTCAGGTTCGGCTTCTACCGGAGTTTCTGCGGGAGTTTCTGCGACTGGCTCGGGTTCGGGTTCCGTCTCAGGGGAATCTGTTGTAATTGTTGTTCCCTGTTGCTGTTGAATATTCTGATACGCCGCTTTGGCCCAAGCCAGATAGTCCTCTTGGGGAGATGAGTCGGATGTCGCTTCAGATGTCGCTTCAGATGTCGCTTCAGACTCAGCCGTCTCCTCCTCAACGGACTCAGAAACCTCCTGAGATTCATCAGCCGTTGTCGCCTCTTGAGCAGGGGGAGTTTGCTCGGGTTCGTCTTCTTGACTGCCGCTGCGATCGAATTTACGACGAAACCAGTTAAAAACCATAATGCGCGTATTGAAACTAGACGGGTTAAAGATGGAGCAAACGTATTTAGATCTTTAGATCATAAACCCGAGGGGTTTTCTGAGGCGATCGCATCGTCAGATTTCCCCCGAATTGGCTCGTCTTGAGGGCGATCGCGCAGTTCCACCAGACGGCGTAATACGCCATTGACAAAGCGATAGGCCTTCTCACTACTGTAGCGTTTGGTGAGTTCGACAGCTTCATTAATGGCAATCTGATCCGCCGTACCGACATAATAAAGCTCTGCGGCAGCTAAACGTAGGATATTCTGCTCAACATGGGGCAGTCGTTCAAGTTGCCAATCGACAATGGTGCGATCGAGCCGTTCATCAATCTCTTGGCGATGTTGCGTCACCGCCAGCAACAGTTCCAAGGCGTAGTCTTGAACCTCCGCCTGATTGGCCAATTGGACAAATTCCGGCAGTTCAATGGCCATTCCCAGGCGATCGATAGCGTGGCGAGTCAACTCTATGGCTTCGCTCAGACTGGCTTTTGAGCTGGTGATATCACTGTCGCGGCTCTCTTCATCCATAAGGCGATCGTAACCCCGCTTCAGTTCAGCCGCCGCCGTTTCCAGGGATTCATGAACCTCAAGGGTCATGGCCCGAACCGCCGCCACAATAAAATCATTCAGTTGATGTTGGCTGAGTTTACTAGAATTTTTAGGAAGTTGACTTAGACTCAATAAAGCCAATTCACGGGAGATGCTACGAGCTTGCATTTTAAGTTAAAACTGTTAGTTAAAAATGAATACGGCCAAAAGGGAAATATCAGACTCAATCCGGTACTGAACCCTGAGCATCACGCTGAGAATAAAGTCTCAACGGCGGCGGTTCAAGGATTAAGCAGCAACCCTAAACCGGGGAACTGATTGCCTTTACCCTTCAATGGTTTCAGCATCCTCTTCAATCACAGGAACACTCGTCTCGATCTCCGACTTGTTTTTGCGACGCGAGAGCAGTTGTTCCAGAGTGGGCCGCTGTGACTCAGCCAATTCTTCGGGCGGTGTAGGACAGACAATTCCACCAGAAATTAGGATTTTAAACGCATCTTCAATCGAGAGGTTAACGTTGATGGCCTCCTGTTCGGGAATAATAGCGTACCATCCTGAGGTCGGGTTGGGGGTCGTCGGCACAAATACACTCAGCATCGACTCGGACATATGGGTTTGAATGCTGCTGCTGATGTTTCCCGTCACGAAACCAATGGCCCAGATCCCTTTGCGGGGATACTCGATTAGAATGACGCGACGAAACTTACTATTTGAGTCTTGTAGAAGTGTCTGTAAGAGTTGCTTTAAGGTTTTGTAGACTGATCCCGCCAGGGGAATGGCTTGTACTAATGTTTCTCCAAAATCGAGTAGCCAGCGGCCAACGATATTTCGCGCCATCAAGCCAATCAAAAGAATCCCCAATAAGGGAACTGCTAACCCCACGAGGAGATTTAACAGATTCACCAAGATTGGGTTAAGTCCATCAAAGGGATTAATTTGCTTGGGAATGCTGGTTAGAAAGTCAATCGTCCAGTTGGCGATGACCAAGGAAATCCAGATGGTGGTGGCCAACGGAATAATAACCAGCAATCCTGCGATTAAATCGTTTTTTAAATCTTGCCGTAAACGTTGCAGCACGGATACCTTACTCTCATCCAAAAGAGCGATAACTGAGTCGACCGACCTCATCCCCTAAACCGGTGTCAACCAGCGCCAGGGCTTACAGATCGCCGTTAAACGTGATGTCTTTATCTTAGAAGATGTGAAGAATTGTTGCAAAGGGGGCAAAACGGTCAACGGAGGTCACAACTCGGGGGACCCATTAAGGGGATCGCGAATCTCCCCAGTTCAAGGGTAACATCCATCGGATCGCCGCTAGCGACCTTAGCCGTTAAAAGGGGGTTTTGACCACTGAACTTTTCCCCGACGACGGTGGCTCAACGCCATCGCTGGCGGGTTCGGGTCGAGGGGGGACATAACCTTGTTGTTTCAACTCACGGACTTTCAACAAGATTAGATATTCATAAAAGGATTGCAGGGTACACCAGGCAACGCCGGCTTGTCCGTCGAGAAAACCACCGAGAAAGATATACATATAGAGAAAACGCACCAGCGGACGCAGAGGAAGCCTCAGGGACAAGTCTTTCAAGGCTCGTCGCCGCTCGACTTCCGTAGCCCCCCACAAGAGGTTGCGCCATTGAATTTTACCGTAGTGAAGTTGGCGCAGCGTTTCTTTGGCCTCATCGCTCGAATAGCGGTTATGCTTTTCAATCCAGCGGTTTAACCCTTTGCCACAGGTATAGTGAGGATAGGTTTCGTGCAAAAAGGCGGTCGGGCCATCACAGACTTCTCGTTCAGTATGGCCGTAATCATCAAACCAAACGTTATCCTTGCGGAATAATCGCAGTTGGTAGCGAGGGTATTGGGTACTGTGGCGAATCCAACGCCCCATAAACATGACTCGTTCTGCCACATAATAGCCGATAAACTGGTTTTGCTGAGTCGCGGCCAGGCATTCGGCGAACAGTTCAGGAGTCATCCGCTCATCGGCTTCGAGGATGTATACCCACTCATGGCGGGTGGGAATCGATCGCAGCATCCAAGTCCGCTGTTGTCCATGGCTTTCAAAGGGGTGTTGCTCAACACGAACCCCATAACTCTGGGCAATCTCAACGGTGCGATCGCGACTCAAAGAATCCACAACAATGATATCGTCTGATCCTTGAGCCGACTCAATACATTCAGCAATATCAATTTCTTCGTTGTAAGTCAGGATGTAGATCGAAAACATAGACTCGGGGACAACAGCATAACGTTAAAAAAGAAGACCGAGACGGTGTCTCTTGGCCCCTCGGCTCATGGGCCGAGAGACTGGACACCGTATTGGTTTGAGCAGACCTACCCTAATCCAGAAATCGTTGAACCTAGTTGGCTGATGGTGCTTGGCGTGTGGCCCGGCGGGGACGCATCATTCCTTTAAGTCCAGTCCAGCCGATGAGAATGTAGCCAATTGCCAACAGCAGCGAGCTGGTGCCAATGCGGAATGCCGATTTCCAGGCGGCTAGACGAGTCTGCCTTTCTAGTTCTAACTCTCGTTCGCGGATTTGTCCGCTTAACTGTTCTGGAAGTTGTGCGGCTTGTTCATCCAAAAAGCGATCAATCTCCTCGGGATTTTCCTGGGAGGCTTCTAATAAAGCCCGCAATTGCTCAGGAGTTTGCTGACTCTCAAGCAGTTGATTCACCTGGGCCGGATTCTCCAAAAGACCTCTCAATTGGGTTTCGAGTTGTGTGCGTTGTTGGGTGACTTGTTGTTGAAACTCCTCACTTCCTAACTGAATGTTTAACTCGGTTTCCGCTTGACGTGCTTGCTGCTGGATATCCTGTAGACGAGTGCTGCTTTGCATCCGCACATCGTTAAAGTGAATTGCTGTCACTAACAGAAAGACAACACCGAGAAGACTTGAGAGAATTAGCCCCCAGAAGCGCAAATCCTGCCATTTTTTACGAGGGAGAGCCGTCGCAGCACCGGAGGTATCCATCCAATAGCCGGCAAAGGTTAGGGCAATCCCAATCATGGGGATGATTCCGCGATCGACAATCGTTGAGGCAAACTGAAGTCGCCAAGGTAGGTCTAAGGGTTGATAGGGAGCCGGGATAATCAAAACGTCAACGAAGGACGAGACAATCAATAATAGACCGACAACTTTCAGGCTTCGTGCTGCTAGAGATGAGGGTTTACGGGAATTTGAAGTTTTCATGCTATAGGTGGTCTTAAAGCGCTTCTTTTCTAAATTAGCCGATTAGACTGATTTTGCGTAAAATTGGTGACTCTGACTCATTTAAGCCCCTGGCTGAGTTACGTTTTATGAACTTCTCTTGATTTTGGAGCCGACCGACTATGGTTGTAGATCATCGCCCTCAAGTCCGCCAGGTGTTGCTGGTCACCTTGGCCCTGAATCTATTAGTGGTCATCATTAAGGGATGTTTGGGATGGTGGACTGGCTCCCTGAGTTTAGTCGCTGATGCGCTCCATAGCACGACTGATAGTGCCAGTAATATTCTAGGATTGGTGACGAGTCAGTTATCGTCTCCCAAACCCGATCGCGAACATCCCTATGGACATCAGAAGTTTGAAGCCATCGGTGCGTTGGGAATCGCGGCCTTTCTCGGGGCGGCGTTTTTCGAGATTCTTAAGGGAGTCCTTGAGCGTCTGTTGGCTGACGAGAACCCCGTGACGATGTCTCCGCTGGTTCTCTGGCTGATGCTCTTTGTGTTGGGGGTCAATATCCTGGTCACCTACTATGAGCGACGAGTGGGCATCCAACTCGGCAGTAAGATTCTCATCGCCGACGCTCACCATACCATGAGTGATGTCTGGATTACGATTATGGTGATGCTTGGCTTGATCGGGGTTTGGTTAGGGTATCCTCAATTAGATATCTGGCTGGCGGTTCCTGTGGCTGGGTTGGTGTTTCGTAGTGGTTGGGAGGTGTTGCGGGAGAATTTACCCTGGTTGATTGATGAGATGGCGATCGCCCCCGAAGCCATCCACAATCTAGTCATGGAGGTTCCTGGCGTCATCAATTGCCATGATATCGCCTCACGAGGACTGATTGGTCGACAGCTTTTTGTGGAAATGCACGTTGTGGTTGATGCTCAAGATTTGGCGACGGCTCATGGTATCACTGAGGATATTGAAGCGAAACTTGAAGATCGTTTTTCCCCGATTCGCCTCACGATTCATATGGAACCGCCAAACTATCAATCTGAGAAAATCAGTTACGGAGATGACTCTGAAACTCGACCCAGTTATGGTCAAGATGGTTGATGGTTTGTGTTAGATGATGGATGATTAGCCCTTAATTCCTACATCAAATAATATGCCGAAAAATAATATGCCCAAAAAATCTGCCCTAAACCACCTCTGGGAGTCTGTAACGCCTAATTCTCAGGTTTTCGATCCCGATCGCCTCACTCATCTTCCCGACCCCGTACAACGCTACCTGAACCATAGCATCGCCCCAGGAACGCCCCTGGCCACCGCTGTTCACCTGCGGATGCACGGCCAGATCAAACTCAACACCTGGACTCCCTTCCAAGCTGAACAAGTCATCGCTTGGGATCAGGGCATGATTTGGAGTGCAACGGCCTGGATGAAGGGCATCTTACCCATTTTTGGGGCTGATTCACTCGTTAATGGCGGCGGACGCTTAGCGTGGAAACTCCTAGGACTGATTCCGGTCATGACGGCGGAGGGAGAGGACATTACCCGCTCAATTATTGGACGAATGCAAGGGGAAAGTATTTGGCTTCCTTCAGTTTTGGCTGATGGCGATCGCCCCTGGACGGTTCTCAATGACCGGGAGATTGAAACCCCGATTCACCTGTTGGGAGAAACCACGCGGTTACGTTTACGTCTAAGTCCCCAAGGGAAACTCGAACAAATTAGGTTTCAACGTTGGGGTGATCCTGATGAAACTGGTTATGGCGATCGCCTTTTTTCCGGGGTCATGGAGGCAGAAACTGAGGTCAGTGGCTATCGAGTTCCGAGCCGGTTTTCCGTTGGTTGGGGACAAGTTGAGTCAAACAACCTCGACGAGACGGCCTTTTTTAAGGCGACCCTCGATCGCCTCACCTATCGCTGATGATTAAGCTGATGATCAAGCTGATGATTAAACGGCAAGTTTACGCAAATAAGGAAACGACGCAGCCAGAAAAAATAGGCTTAATTGAGTCATCACAATACTCGGACCCGAGGGTAAATCAAAAAAGGCGGATAACACCATACCTCCGACAGCACTGACCGCACCAATCATGGCAGAAATGAGGACATAATGGGAAAATTTGCCGGTCATTAATTGTGCTGTACAAGCGGGAGTCACGACAAAGGCACTAATCAGTAAAACGCCGATCGCCTTAATCGAAATCGCCACTACTAGGGCTAATAGGGTTGTAAAGATCATGCGATGGGTTGAGACGGAAATTCCCCGAGCCATCGCCAACTCTTCATGGAGTGTGACTAACATTTGTGTCCGCAGGGTTAAGCTAATAAACACAATACAGATTCCTAGAAGAATAGAGCTAAACACCAAATCTCCAGGACGAATTGCCAGGATATCTCCAAACAAGAGATTGTTTAATCCTCCTTTATATTGACCCACAAAACTCAGGATTATAATTGCCGACGCTAGAGACGAGGAATAGACGATATTTAACAAAGCATCAGTCCAGATTCTGGTTTTTTCTAAAAGGTACGATACTCCCAAAGCAAAAACAACCGCAAACGGTAATAAAACCAATGTGGGATTAACTCCAAATACAACTCCTAAACTAATCCCAAGTAGAGCGGAATGTCCTAAAGTATCACTAAAAAATGAGAGTTGTCTCAACACCGCAAAACTTCCTAAAAGCCCTCCAGTCGCCCCGGTGAGAACGCCTCCGATGAGGGCGCGGTGCATAAATGGGAGTTGGAATAAATCTATGACACGAGCAATTTCAGCCGAAAAAGACATGGGAAATAATCAGAAGTTATTAATGGGAGTGATGGTAAGGCGATCGCTCGTTTCCGTAGGCGGCGACGAGGTTTTCCGGTGAAAGGGCGACATCAGGAACTCCCTGACAGCGTAAGGTTCGGTTCAGACAGAGGACGCGATCGCAATGTCGCCGGACCATATCTAAATCATGGGAAACTTGCAAAATTGCCCAGCCTTGTTCTTGTTTCAACTGATAAAGAAGTTGATAAAACTCCGACTCACTTTGAATATCTAAACCCGCCGGTGCTTCATCTAAAATTAAGAGACTGCGGGGACGAACTAAACAATAGGCCAACAACACTCGCTTCATCTCTCCACCCGAGAGACGGCTGATGGGTTGCGATCGCAAATGGGCCGCATCAACCCGTGCTAAGGCCTGGCGGACTTGGTGAAACCGCTGTCGTCCCCCCAGCCAAGGAAGTCGAAGTCCAGGGGAGTCCCAACCCAGGCCCACCAATTCCTCGACTGTAATAGGAATACGACGATCAAAGAGAAACTGTTGAGGAAGATAAGCCAGTTTCTCTCGGACTGTCGATGGGAGAGATCCCTTACGGTTTAACGCTTGTCCCAAGACAAAAATATCACCTGATTGTCTGGGTAAAATCCCTAATAATGCTTGGACCAGGGTACTTTTCCCCGCACCGTTAGGCCCCACAATCGCCGTATCTGTTCCGGCGTCAAGGGAAAATGAGACATTCTGCACCGCTGCATAGGATTCACGATAAACCGTTAAGTTTTCAACGGTCATGACAGTATCACTCAAGCTTTCCCTCCGTTATCTTAGTTAGCCTTAAACCGGTATTGTACCGCTGGATTGATGTGGTCTTTTGCGGCTTTTTAATGACTGACGCGGGCCAGTTCAGGTTTCTCAAGCTCCCACCAAGACTGAGCCGAACCCGCAAATGCTGACTGAAGATTCGCCAAATTCTCACGCATCATCGTCAGATAGGCCTCGGGTTGCATATCCTCAGGACTGAAGGCTACTGCTACGGGACTAAAAATACTGACATTGATGTCTAAATCTCTGGCTAACGCACTAAAGGTCTCTTCTCCGGCTTGAGGTTCAGCCAGAAGGGTTTTGAGATTGGTTCGGGCCACCTGGTCTGAGATTCGCTGTACATCTCCGGGAGATGGGTTGGACTCGGGGACATCTACCAAGAAATCGCTTTCTAAATTGTAGCTTTCGGCAAAGTAGGGGGCAAAGTCATGAAACACAATAAAGGTTCCTCCCGCATAAGGCTCTAAGGCGTTGCTAATGTCAGCATCGAGATCTCGTAACTGTTCAATATANGCGGCTGCATTGGCGGTGTATTCGGCTTCTCCCTCGGGATCATGGGTGATTAGACCATCGCGGATGTTTTCGACTTGTTGGATTGCTCGCTTGGGATCGAGCCAGATGTGAGGATTGTATTCTCCATGGTCATGTCCATGATCATGGTCGTGGTCATCATCAGGGTCGTGGTCATCATCGTGGTCGTGGTCATCATCGTGGTCATCATCATGGTCGTGGTCATCATCGTGGTCGTGGTCATGCTCATCATGGTCATGATCGTGACCTTGGCTGTCCTGATTCGAGAGAACCGCGATTCCCTCACTGGTGTCGATCACCAACAAATCGGGATTTTCAGCATTGGCGATGAGGTCATCGAGGTAGAACTCCATCTGCAAGCCATTTTTCACCAAGATATCCGCCTCGACCAAGGTTTGAACTTCGGCGGGCCGAGCTTGATAGTCATGAGGCTCGACGCCAAGGGGTAACAGTTGGGTGACTTCGGCCCGATCGCCGACGACGGCTTTGGTGAACTGAGTCATCGGCAGAAAGGTGGTTACGACTTGTAGTTCCTCGCTGTCGGTTTCCCCTTGAGGCGTTGCAGAGGTGGTGTCGGGGTCCGCAGCACAACTACTTAACCCGACCAGAGTCACAGAGGCGGCGATCGCCCACAGAGGACGAACCCAACGACGGGGTGAGTTCAGAAGCGTTGGCAGATAAGGAATAGACATGGCTGACGTTCTCGGTAATGGGATCGCAGATCGAGCTATTTTTGTGAATGATAATCATTATTGCAAACTTTGTGAGACTTTAGATCCTCAAATCCTTAAATCCTATTCTCCGAGGACATCTCCTAGAAAAATCCGGTTTTGGGGCGGCGTTGCTGCCAAAGCAGCCAGTCTCCTGTGTCTCCCAGAGCCGCCAAAGCCGTGCCATCAGGGTTCCAGGCCAGAGCCGAAAAACCGCTTTCAGTCCCATCGAGGAGTTGCACCACCTCAACCGCATCTTGCCAAAGACAAATCGAGCCATCTTCCGAGGCCGACGCTAACACTTGAGTGTGAGGTTGAAAGGCGATCGCGTTCACACGAGCATTATGCAGTTCCAACACCTGAGGATTCCAACCCTGGTCATCATTTTGATGTTTATGCCAAATCACAATCCCCTCGCGACTGCTTGACGCCAATAGAGGAGCTTCTCCCAACCAAAACTCAGACCAAGCCAAGTCTCGCACCTTGCCCGGAAAGCCTTGCATTTGCCAAGGATAGGGATTACCCATGGCCCAAACCACCAGAGTGCGATCCATATTTCCTGAAGCCAGATATTCCCCATTCGCCGACCACGCTAGACAGACACTAACCGTAGGAAGCTCGTGGATTTCGGGGTCTTCATCCCAATCCTGACAATTCCAAACTTTAATCCCCTGATGGCCTCCCGCCGCTAAGTGAGTTCCCTCGGGATGCCAGGCTAAATCCAAGACTGAGGAGGATTCAAACATGACAGTTGTGACCACCTCCGCCGCGTCAGCGTCCCAAACTTGTACATAGGAGCCTAACCCCATAGCCAGCTCATTACGCTGAGGATGCCAAGCGAGATGGTCTAACCAAGTACGGGGATTGTCCAGGCGACTAATTGGCTCAGGAGACTCTCCCAAACGCCAAATCAGTAACGTCCCCGCTTGTCCCCCAGCCGCCAAAAATTGACCATCGGGGGAGATAGCCAGCACATCAATGGATTGGCCATCGGCTTCTTGGAGGACCTGTTGGGGTCTCCCATCGAGAGAAATCAGGACAATTTCTCCAGCGGCGGAGGCCAGGGCAACCTGAGTCCCATCGGGGGTCCAAGCCAGGGCGGTTCCATAGTCGTGTAACTGACCTCGACGGTCTTGTTTGAGGGGAGATTTCCTTAGATCAGACACGCACGAAAATCCTCTCGTAACTGCGTTTCGTCGAGATCGCGGCCAATGAAGACTAACTCATTTTTGCGGGTTTCCTGGGGCTTCCAGGGGCGATCGGGGGAACCATCGAAGAGCATATGCACCCCTTGAAAGACGAAGCGATCGTCTTCTCCCTCCAGATTCAAAATACCTTTCATGCGAAAGATGTTTGGCCCTTGAGTTTGCAACAGTTCACTCAGCCAAGTATTGAGTTTCTCAGCATCGACGGCCCCGGCTTCGACGAGGGCGATCGATCCCACCGTCTCATCATGCTCGTGGGCATCTTCGTCTAGGAACTGCGGATCGACTTCAAGGGCTCGATTGAGGTCAAAGGCCTTGACTCCGAGAATATCATTCATCTCAATGGCAGCATCTTGAGTGCGATAGACCTTGGCCATGATATTCATAGAACGGATGCGGGTTTCGAGGTCTTGTAACTCGGCTTCGCTGACTAAATCGGTCTTGTTGAGCAGAATCACATCGGCAAAGGCGATTTGTTCTTGAGCTTCATCGGCCTCCCAGTGATCATGGATATGTTTGGCATCGACCACGGTGACGACCGCATCTAGGTTGAGCTGCTCGCGCATATCTTCATCGACGAAGAAGGTTTGAATCACGGGGGCCGGATCGGCTAAGCCGGTGGTTTCAATCACTAAGTGGTCAAATTTGTCGCGCCGCCGCATTAAATTACCAATAATGCGAATTAAGTCACCTCTTACGGTGCAACAGATACAGCCGTTGTTCATTTCAAAAATTTCTTCATCGGCATCAATGATTAACTGGTTGTCAATGCCGACTTCACCAAATTCATTGACGATCACGGCAACCTTTTTGCCATGTTCATAGGTGAGGATGCGGTTGAGGAGTGTGGTTTTCCCGGCTCCCAAATAGCCCGTGAGGACGGTTACAGGAACGGTGTTGAGCATGGGGGTATTGACCATAAAATCGAACGTTGTGGCGGGTAGTGACTATGGTAAATGATAATTGTTTTCATTGTCGAGATAGTCCAGTTGAGGAGTCTCGGTGATGCCAAGCGTCTCTGGCCTGTTGGTGAACCTGTTGCCAGGGGCGTTGCTGTTGACGGGCGATCGCCGCCACATCCTCATATTCCGGCTGCACATTGACAACCGCCCCGCTGGTATCACTGGCTATTTTGACGCGAACCGGTTGGCCGTCAACGATGACTGTCTCGAAGCGACGGTTGAGGAGCGATCGCGGTTGAATACGCTGGCGAATCCCGAGAGTCGTGGTTTCTTGGAAAATCACCTGTTTGCAGATCTCTTGTATCTCAGGCAGACAAATCACCGTTAATAAGATTCCGGGGCGAAATTTCTTCATCTGAACCGGTTGCGTGAAGACATCCAAGGCCCCGACTTCAAATAGGCGATCGCAGGTATAGCCAATCACCTGAGGCGTCGTGTCATCCAACTGGGTTTCCAAAACACAGACGCGATCGCATCCCGCAGACATCTCCTCGACTTCCCCAAACCACAGACGTAATAGATTGGGAATCGGTAACTCCTGAGTTCCNGCCCCNAACCCCGTTTGTNGNANNNTCATNGNCGGAACNGGGCCAAACGACTGGGCCAGCGTCACCATCAAAGCCGCTCCCGTGGGCGTGACTAACTCCCGCTGAATGCCATTGTCATACATCATCACCTCACCCATTTGCAGCAGTTTCAGGACTGCCGGAACCGGCACTGGCAACCGTCCATGAGCCGCTTTCACCGTACCACCACCGCTAGGGAGAGCCGAACAGAAAATCTGGTCAACCTCGAACCAATCCAAACCGATACAAGTTCCCACAATATCAACGATCGCATCGACGGCCCCCACCTCATGAAAATGGACGCGATCGGGGCTAATTCCGTGAACAGCCCCCTCGGCCGCCGCCAAACGTCGAAACACCCTCAAACTCCAGTCCCTGGCACGCTGGCTCAAATTCGCGCCCTGAATCATCGTTTCAATCTCAGGCAAATGACGAGTGCCGTGATGGGAATGCCCATGATGAGAGTGATCATGATGAGAGTGATCATGATGAGAGTGATCTTGCCCCTCAAACGTTGGCGGTTCTTGAGTGACTGTGGGTAACTCCACATGGAGCTTTAATCCAGCTTGGCCATTGCGATGGACTCGTTCAGTCCGCAACCGGAAAGCATCGGCCAAACCTAAGCCGGCCAATTGTTGTTCGAGATAGTCCAAGGGGAGGCCAGCATCGAGCAACGCCCCGAGACACATATCCCCAGCGATACCCGTTGGACAATCAAAATAGGCAATGCGACGGCTCATGCTCAGCTCTGTTGCCCCCTAAACCCGGTGTGATAGCAAATCCAATGCGATTATAGGTTGGCAGGGCGCTTTAATGCACCCATGAATGCACCCGATCTATCACGTCTCATTATTGCAATCCTATGGCAACCATTTACGAAGTTCATCCGGACACCCCGCAACCTCGGCGAATAGAGGAAATTAAAGCGGCCCTGGCTCAAGGGGCTGTGATGTTATATCCCACCGACACGGTTTACGCCATCGGTTGTGACATCAGCGTCAAGTCTGCGGTGCAACGAGTTCGTCAAATTAAACAACTGTCCAATGACAAACCGTTAACCTTCCTTTGCCCTTCTTTGTCCAAGATTGCCAGTTATGCCCAAGTCTCCGATCCGGCCTATCGAATTATGAAACGTCTTATCCCTGGGCCGTTTACCTTTCTGTTGCCAGCGACGAAGCAGGTTCCCAAACTGGTGATGTCGCCCAAACGCAAAACCACGGGGATTCGGGTTCCCGATCGCCCCGTCTGTCTTGCCCTTCTCGATGCCTTGCAAGTTCCCATTGCCTCAACCTCAGCCTATCTGCTCGATAAAGACAGTAGTACACCGATGCCCACCCTAGAGGTGGGGCAAACCCTCGATAAAGCTGAATTGTTCGACGCTCTTGAGAAACTCGTCGATTTGATTATCGACGATGGCAGCGAACCGGGGTATGAAATGTCCACCATTTTAGACTTAACAGATGCGAATCATCCTGAACTGGTCCGTCGGGGGCTGAATTGGGAAACAGCGGCAGCTTGGATGTAATCGCGGCTGAATAGGTTGGCTTAATGTCTTGGCTTAATATACTTGGCTTAATATAGCTGATCGCCGTCGTTGAGGTCAGGCTCTCGAATCAGGCTCTAGGGCGGTGTTATTTGTGCCAATTGGCACAGTGATCGTCACCGAGGCGATCGCTCTGGGAACTGGACTAGGGATGTCAGACGCAGTTACCGGGGCGATCGCTCCTCCCTAACCTATATCTGGCCTGGGATTGCGGTAATCAAACCCCGTCCCGACCCCATCAAACAACCGGGGCAGTTGAGCAACTGGTTAAACGGCGATCGCAAGGTTTAAAGAGTGGCATGAACAGGGGCTACGTTGGCTCAAAGGCTCTCTACAGTTGAAGTATGGACAGCACAGAACCGTCAACGGATTCAGCCGATGGATTCAGCGACAGACCTCCTGTGAGGTTCACCGACCAACTTGTGTTCTACCCAGTGCGCTACCTGCCACCTACCATCATGACTATTAAACTTGAAACCTCCTTCCACCGTGACCTTGACCAACGTAACCCTCGTCAACATGACCCTCGTCAACATGACATTGAGTCCACTCAATCCCAGCCAATGTCATCATCCCCCGCACCTTGCCCCACCGCTGACCCCCTAGCCGACACCCTAAACCAGCGGCTGGCCGAAGCGATCGAAACTCGCTCTCGCAGCGCCCAAGCCGTGGCCGAACGGATTGCCCGAGAAGTCGAGCGCATTTGCGAAAAGAGCGATCGCATCCAACGCTCAGGAGAAGTTAAAAAATGGCAACTGAACTTAGCTCAACACCGGATCCAAAAAATCGCCGGTTACTACGAACTCGGCTCAAAACGCGGTCGAAGTGAGCTGCACAGCAACCTGAGTGTCATCGTCTATCGCCATATTGCCCCCAGCCGCGCTCGCCTAGGCTTCCAAGGCCGCTATACCCTCATCGAAGACTTCCTACAAGGCTTTTATATCGAAGTTCTACGCGCCTTCCGCCGGGAACATGATGTCCCCGAAAACTATACCCCCAGAACTCGGGTTGAACTGGCCGAATATATGGCCTTTACCGAACAATATGCTAAGCGGCGCATTTCCCTCCCAGGGCGTAATTCTCAACAGTTAATTATCCTGAGAGCCCAAGGCTTCGCTAAGGGACAACCCCCTGAAACTTCCATTGACATGGAGTTAGCCGTTGAATCGGGCAAAAGCGAAGAAGACGAAAGCGTCAGCCGCTCGGCCGCCGCCCGTCAAGTGCGCGAACAGATGGTCTCTGATACCATTGACCCAGCAGAATCCGTGATGCGCGATCGCGTCATCAAAGCCCTCATCAACTATCTCAAAGACCAAGGACAACCCGAGTGCATCGATTATCTGACTCTGAAACTGCAAGATATCCCCGCCCATGAAATCGATGAAATTCTTGGCTTAACGGCTCGTCAACGGGATTATCTCCAACAACGGTTTAAATATCATGTCGAGAAGTTCTCTCGGGCAGGTAATTGGAAACTTGTTCACCAATGGCTTGGCGCCGATCTCGATCGCAACCTGGGAATGTCTCCCGGACAATGGCAACGTTTCCTCAAGGATCTCACGCCTCCTCAAGTGAAACTCATCGCCCTGAAACAACAAGGATGCAACAACACAGAAATTTCTGACATCCTCAATTGTACTCCTAAACAAGCTCAAAAACGTTGGACGAAACTACTCGATTTGGCTTGGCAACATCGGAATCAGGAATAGAGGGAACAGTGAATAGGGAATAGGGAATAGGGAATAGGGAATAGGGAATAGGGAATAGGGAACGGGGAACGGGGAACAGAAAGATTTAGGGGCGCACCGCAGGTGGTGCGCCCTTTTTTTGGGGACAAGTTGCCCCCAGTTTGTTGGTGAGATTATTGTGGAATTAGCGTGTCATGTGTTCAGCTAACATGGCTTGGGCGCGGGGTTTATAGATGAGGTAAAACAGGGATTCGAGATAGCGCAACATATCTTCCCGGTTTTCCTGAGATGAGTAGTTCCAGAAACCGTAAGTTTTCGCCATTGACAATAGGCGCGATGTGTGAATGTTCCAGGTGTAGGTGCTATAGACACGTTCCATCCCTTGATTAGAAATTTTCAACCAATACTCAGGATTTTGCTCGCACTTTGTGGCAAAATCGACCAACTTTTGAGCCATTTCCTCCAAATTTGTGGGGTTAATATAAAACCCGTTAATTTTGTCTTGGATGATTTCCAGGGGACCACCAAACTGAGTTCCAAAGGTGGGTAATCCAGAAATCATCGCTTCGAGGATGGTTAAGCCAAAGGCTTCAAATAGAGCGGGTTGCACGAAAACGCCACGGCGATCGGCAATGACGCGATAGACTTCTCCTGAATCGACTTTAGGTAAACGAACCCCTAGCCAACGAAATTTACCCTGAAGATTATGTCGTTCAATCAATTCATAGAGTTTGCGCATTTCGGCAATCTCTTCAGCATCATCTGACTCATCTTCCCGCAATTTGCCGGCAATGAAAATCAAATTGTAATGTTCTTGCAACTCGGGACTTTGCCCAAAACATTCGACTAATCCCGAGAGATTTTTGATGCGATCGAGGCGAGCCATTGAAAACAACGGTCGCTTGTTGGGGTCATCGAGTTGACCAAAAACTTGAGTTGGATCATCATCAGTAAAGAGCAAATGATCTAAACGTTCCACATCACCGGGAACCCGATCTTCTTGCCGCTGATAGGGGAAAAATACCATTTCATTGACCCCCGGTGCTACCACATTAAACTTGGGACTAAACAAGTTAATTCCAGAAACAACATGATAAAGATCCGGCATCGAGAAACAATGATAAGACTCATATTGTCCCACACTATCTGGCTTACCTACGATTTCTTGATAGGTGCTGCTAATAATACAATTGGCAGCATTCATGGCAATTAAATCCGCCGTAAACTGAATCGAGAAGTGATATTGCTGTTCCAAATCTTGCCAGTAGAGGTTACTAAACAGATATTTAGACTTCTCTAGGGCGTGAGCCACATTAAACTGAGTGACTTTGAGATGACGGGAGAGAAGAAACGCGACGATATTGCCGTCAGAGTAGTTGCCAACAATTAAATCCGGGCGGCCTTTAAACTCTGCCAAAATTTCTTTCTCAGCATCGAGGGTAAAAGTTTCCAAATAGGGCCAAATTTCAAAGCGAGAAATCCAGTTCTGGGTCATTTTAGGATTAAATTCCCGGAAGGGAACCCGGAGAATCCAAGCATCATCGGTTCCCCAGATTTTTTCGAGGCGTTCATTACACCGAGTTCCCTCGGCGTTGGGAATCAGGCGCGTCAGGACGATGACCTTAGGGTGAACCCCTAACACATCGAGTCCAGCGTCATGGAGTTCAGTTTGCAATTGTTTTTCTAAACTGCGGGCCTGATCGAGAACATAGACCACCTGGCCGCCGGTATCAGGACGACCGAGAACCCCCTCTTGTCCGAACCAGCCATGAACCGACACCAAGACGATGCGGAAAATCATGGGGATGCGGGAGACAAAGGTTTCGAGAACCTGGTCGTTGGGGGAGTCGATGAGTTCATCGAGGATATTGAGGGTATCGCGGACGCGGCCGGCGGTATTCCCCCAGCCTGGCTCAAATCCCAGGTCTTGCAGGTCGAAGCGGAAGCTGTCGTAGGGATCGTTCTCAGGACGTTGATTGGTGAACTGAATCGCTTGTTTAACGCGGTCTGAGAGTTGTTCCCAGGTGCGGATACGGGGGTTGATGAGGAGTTTTAAGCCGTTGTAGGAATGGAGGCTGAGAAACTGAAACAGGGTTTCTTGCCATTCTCGGGGGTCTTGGAAGAGTTTGCTGGAGAGATAGCGGTTGAGAAATTCGACCCCTTTACCGATGTTTTTGGGGTCACGGATGCTGGGGGAGTAGTCGTAGAAGGGTTCAAAGTCAATCTCGAAGACATCGCCGTCTTGGGGACGATAATGGCCGACGAAGCGATCGCGGGTATCGAGAAGGTCTTGAACGGTAATGGGGTCGTAGCTGAGGTCTTCGTGGATGCGGAAGGCTTCTTGGTCAGCAATTTTGGGGCGAATGATGGCACAAATGCTCTCGCCATCGACGATGAACTCTTGGGTGTAGAAAATCAGTTGGGCTAGGGGGGAGTTGGTTTGAAAGTCTTGGGATTTCTGATGGTCTTTACAGTAGTCGCTGAAGGCTCGTTCGATGTCGTTGCGTAGCAGGTAACGTTGCTCTTTGAGGCGGAGTTCACCGAGAAACTGACGCAGATCCAGTTTGTTGTTGCTGTTGAGAACCGATTGAAGCAGTTGGGACATGATAGGTCTTGCCAGAGTTAAGAATTTGAGGAGAGGTGTGAGGTGGTTTGAGATCCCCGCAGTTGGGGGTCTTCAACCTTTCCTGATGGCTATTGCCAAATCCGGTCAATTCGCCGTTGGGCCGTTTCGAGGGCCTCGACGGGATCTGCACCGAGAAGGGTTTGTTCGATCGCCCGACCGAGACTATCGGAGAGACGGGCATAATTGGCAATGATGGGACGAGAATGCGCTCCTGACATTTGCTCAAGAAATACGGTCAGAATTGGGCGATCGCTGATATAGGCTTGATAGGCCGGACTCTCTTGGGCCGTTTCGGTCACAGGGAGATATCCCGTCCCTAAGGCCCAGCGAGTCTGAAAGCGATCGCTCAAAACAAACTCCAGAAATTCTAGCGCTGCCTGTTGCCGTTCGGGGCGAGTTTTCATGACAAATAGATGTTCTCCCCCCAAAACGGTGGCCTGCTGCTGGCCGGCGGGAATCGGCATGGCATCATAGTCAATGTCCAAGGCTTCGAGTTGTCCCAGGGTCCACGGGCCGGTTAACTGCATGGCGACACGACCGGCCAGATAGTCGTTGAGTTCATAGCCGCGTTCGGGTTGCGAGAATTTTACGGACCCGTCGGCCACTAAGTCGGCCCAAAATTCCATGGCGGCGATCGCTTCTGGGGTGACAAGATTGGGAACTCCATCCTCGATTAAGCTTCCCCCCATTCCGTAGAGGAATCCTAGCCAGGTAAAGACGGTCCATTCTCCTTTACCCAACGAGAGTAACAGGCCATGGCGATCGGGCCGGCCATCGCCGTCGTTATCGACAGTGAGGGTTCGGGCCACCTGTCGCAACTCTGGCCAGGTACGGGGTAAGCTGTCGATTCCCGCCGCCTCGAAGAGACTGGGACGGTAAAAGAGTCCTAGGTTATTGGTGGCCATGGGAATTGACCAAATCTGGTCTTCGAGGGTCATGGCCTCTAACAACGCCGGATTTAACTGACGGGCGTTAATCGAGTCATCAAACCACTCATTGAGGGGATGAATGGCTCCCAACTCCAGCAATTGCCCAGTAATCATAGGCGTAAACCAGAGCAAGTCGGGGGGGAGTCCACCGACAACGGCGGTGAAAATTTTGGGGAGTTGTTGATCCGGTTGTCCGATGTAGAGGGGATTAATTTGTAAATTGGGGTGGTCGGCATTAAACTCGGCCACCAGTTCGTTGAAGACATCCCGGTTCGGCGGCGGGTTGATACCATGCCATAAGGTGAGGGTTAAGGAGGTCTGGTTTCCTGGGGATGAGAAGGGTTGACAGGCGGCTAGGAGTAGGCTGAGACTTAGGGCGATCGCCATCCGCCCCCCCTGTTGCCAGGTTAATCTCAATCGGGATTTAAATACTCTCATCGTTGCTCGGATCTCGAAGGTTAGATAGGCTAGTTCTATTATCAAGGGTTCACCCTTTGGACTGCCGAAAAACTCTGCCGAAAAAACCCCCCACAAGTGAGCGTGGGGGGCAAAAAACAACGAAGAGAGAATCGAGAGTTTTGAATTGGGAGTTTTGAGAGGTTGTCCAACGTTTCGCCAACTCTTAGCCATTGCGACGGCGTTTGAGTTGACTGGCACAACCAGCAATGACTCCTAACCCCAGAATGGAGGCGGGTTCAGGAACAGGCTGAGAGTCATCGCCTTCAACTAGCTTAATTTGATAGGCGAGTTTCGACTGGTTGGGGCGATTGCCTTCCCAGGAAAAGACGGAGGTTCCGGTTAGGGTAAACGGACCTGAGAGGTCGGAAATTTGGAGATATTGGGAGGAGTTCGAGTAGTTGCAACCACCGTCGCATTGGAAGAAGGAGGTTTCACTAACCGCAACACCGTTGAGGAATAGGTTTTTAACTTCAGCACTGTCGCCGGTTTGACGCGCTGTGGTGCGAATTAGTAAGTCAGAAAAGTTATTTTGGCTCACTGTTTGAGTGACACTAACACCGGCAACGTCATAAATCAGTTGACTGCCATCAAACGTCAAGGAAAAGTTATACTCTGCTCCGTTGACCCAATCAAACTCATTTTGGGTAACATTCCAATCCGCATCATGAATGTCAATTTCGTAAGTGCTCTGGCCACCAATGCGGCTTTCGGCGGCCCAGGCTGGGGTGACTCCGAGATCTTCAAAGGCCTGTTCGCCATTGAGATGACCGTTAACGGTAAAGGCTTGGGCTTGAGGTGCGTAACCTGCCAATCCGAGTAGCGGAAGCGATAGACTGAGGGCGAGGATTTGACGATTCATGGGATTTCTCGGTGGATGGGACTCGGGACAACTCTAGTTATGGGTTAAGCCTAGCCAAGTTCATCGCAGCCTGTCATCCCTTTGAGGCAGACTTTACAGAAACTTGTTATTTTCAAGAGATTTCCTGGGGAACTTTAAAGCTAAGATGAAGTCCTGGACTATTATTTGGGTGTGATTCAACGATGAGCCTTGGCCTTTGTAATGGTTTTGTCACCCTAGCCAGCCAGCAGGTTGAAAGGTTAGTGCAGTTCTACACGCGCCTACTGGGGCAATCTCCCCACAGTGCTATTCCGGGTACTTATGCTGAGTATCAAGTCCCGGGACTGCGGTTGGCTATTTTTCAGCCGGGAACGTCCCAGACATCTGAGTTTGAGACGCTTTCACCGGGGGCGATGAGTCTTTGTTTGGAGGTTGAGGATATTTATGGGGCGATCGCCCATTTAACGGCTTTGGGCTACCCTCCACCGGGTTCTCTGATGACAACGTCTCATGGTCGAGAAATTTATGGTTATGATCCCGATGGCAACCGCTTGATTCTCCACCAAGGAGCTAGTGAGTCAGTTGCTGACTGAGTTCTTGTAGACTCAAGAGCATTAACATAATGGTTAGACCTAAGAGGGCGCTGGCCCGGCTGAGGCGGCGGCGGCGATCGCCCCTCTGGGGAGCCATCCACTCACGAACCCACAGGGACATCCCTGATCCGAAGACGTAACTGGCACTCAGCAACAGATAGGGCCATTGATCGTGCCACAGCCACAACAGTAACATCAGCACGGCTAAACTGAGCATCAGCAGTTCCACGAAGCGGGCAGGATTAGCCCGGCTGGCGGTAACTAGGGTTTGCCAGAAGGATTCCCAGAAGTGCATAGGTTACGGTGAGTAGTGAATAGTGAATAGTGAATAGTGAATAGTGAGTAGTGAGTAGTGAGTAGTGAATGGGGAATAGAAGGCAGGAGGTGGGGGGACTTTGAGTTGAGGACGGGCGATCGTTGATGGGAGTCTTCTTTCCAAGATAGCGGGCGATCGCTCGAAATTGGACAACCGCCTACAACCTTTACACTTGTTTCTTTACCATAATCATACAAAATAGTCAATACAAAATCAACAATTTTCAACGTTTGATGCCTTCTAGACAGGTCTGCAAAACCTGCTGTAACTCCTGTACCTCATCACCGAGTGCTAGACGTTGCAGATAGCCGGAGGCGATTAGGGGTTGCGATCGCGGGTCACTGTCCTCTCCCTTGAGGGCCGCCGCGATCGCATCGGCGGTGCGGCCACTCCCGTCTAAGACAAAGGTGGTGCGCTGTTCCTCGACACTACAGCCGACATCTTGCCAAGTAATCTCCCCGCCATTGCTGACCACGGTACAACTCGGGAAGCCGGCTGCGATGACCGTCGCGAGTTTAGCCAGCCAGGGACTTTCGGCCCCCCAGGTGTCGCCTGGAACCAGAACAAAATGACTATGGTGAGGTTCAAGTTCAGCGGCGTCTGGGGAGATAGGAGGGGTTCCGTCGGGTAGAATCACTGTACCGATGGCACAAACTCCAATCAGAGGGAAGGTTGCGCCAATAGTTTGACGGGCCTGACCCATCAGCTGCATCACACCACAATCGGTTCCTCCATCGATGACGACTCCATTGAGACGTTGCATCAGCGGGGCCAACACTTCTATAAAGACCTGTTGTAACTGATCTAAGGCCTCGGGTTCCATCTTGCTGGCCCCGCCGACTAAGACCAAAACCGGCTGGCCTGTAGCAATTCCAAGCTGATAGGGAAGTTCTTGCAGATCTGACCATTGATCAATCTGACTTCCGGTGGCGGTGTGTTGATTCTTAAAGCAAAAGTGACTCAGTTTCACGAGTAAAGGGTCGAGGATAAAGGATAACCGCTGAAGATTCCCGGTTAGCCCCAAGAATCGACGCTAATCCAGTGTATCCATTGGATTCATCTTTTGTCTGCCCGGTTGTCTGCCCGGTTGTCTGCCCGGTTGTCTGCCCGGTTGTCTGCCCGGTTGTCTACTCAGGATAGTTCTCAACCTATCGGCATCTGAGAAGTTTGTTAACA
>P_2C_Liq_2_UnCtyDRAFT_1000114_pt1 | contig 21900 bp, 14 predicted proteins | sample Pon2CUnioCityCA_FD_10236 | JGI IMG/M metagenome (IMG submission 10236) | reverse complement strand
CCCATTCCCATTCCGGGGGCGATCGCCTATAATGGTAGTTTGGTGTCTTGCACAGAAGCAGAGAACAATTTTTTCATGGCTAAGAAAAGCTCCATCGAGCGTCACAAGAAGCGCAAACAACTCGTCGAAAAATACGCCGACCTGCGTGCTGAACTAAAAGAGCAGTTCCGCACCGCGCCCAACCAGCGGCAGAAAATGGAAATTCACCGCAAGCTGCAACAGCTCCCGCGCAACAGTTCCCGCACTCGGGTTCGTAACCGTTGCTGGGCTACCGGCCGTCCTCGGGGTTACTACCGGGACTTTGGCCTCTGTCGCAACCAACTGCGAGAAATGGCCCACGAAGGACTCCTTCCCGGACTTGTCAAGTCCAGTTGGTAATTCTTTACAATGGAAATGGGGGTGACGCTGGCGTTGATGTCGTCTGCCGTACCCCTGTTTTTTTGTGTTTCTTGGCGATTTGGCCTCAAATCTTGGTCAGTGTAGCCATCGAGACTCACGAACCACAACAGCGATCGACTCCTAAGCTATCGAGAAGTAGATCGCTGACGGCGTTGGCGATCGCAAACTCCCCAAAAAAGCTTTCCGAGAAATCAAACGACTGCATTTCCGTCACAATCGCCAACACCAACGATCCCAAATCATTTTCCCCCTCAATCCGCTGTCGGACATACACACGAGTGGCTCGTTCAGCAATCTCACCATTGACCGCTTCAGGAATAAACTCCTCATCGAGCCAGCGGTGTAGACTGTCTTTGAGCCACCGCCCTTCCTGGGTGGGGTTCTCCACAGGCGGCAAGGTTACAGGTCGGATAGGTTGAGGGGTTGGAGAATCTGATACCATTTTGTAAACTTGTGTGACGAGTTAACCTAAACTTCAGGCAGTCTGTTTGAATCGTTTGCCCGACATCATTTACATCATTGTAGCGCCTTTATCCTCGCCTCCCTATCCCCGTTCGAGCGAAATCCTAGCTGTTGTCTGTCAAAACAGCAATGAACACTGATTTAACCCATATTATTCGAGGCTATTCCCAAGGGTATTTCCTCATGACCAACGATGACGATGGTGACGACGATGACGACGTGGCCGGGAGTCTGGGTTGGTATTGTAGTAACGAACGCACCCTCATTCCTTTAGATTCTCGCTTCCGCTATCCCAAATCTCTACGACGAGTTCTCAATCAAGAACGATTCAGCGTCGCCATTAACCGGGATTTTCCCGCCGTTGTCGAGGGCTGTGCCAATCGAGACACCACCTGGATTTCTCCAGAACTCAAAGAGATTTATTTGGCCCTCCATAAAGTCGGTTGGGCTCATAGTTTTGAAACCTGGCAAGGCGATCGCCTCGCCGGCGGTATCCTCGGGATTGCGATCGGGGCCGCCTTTATTGGTGAATCCATGTTTTTTAACATTTCCGATGGCTCAAAAGTGGCGATGGTGAAATTAGTCGAGCATTTACGTCAACGGGACTTTGACCTATTCGACGCACAATTGATGAATCCTCATCTCTCTCGTTTTGGTGCCCATATTATTGATGATCCTGAATATAAATTACGACTGCGTCGTGCCATTCTCCGTCCTCGTAAGTTTATCGACTAATGATTATAAGTCGATGGTATCCATGAGCTGATTGCTTAAGGCGATCGCCCCTAGCTGATCCACCTCAGCCAACTTAAGAACCCTAGCCACCGCCGCCGAATCCAAACGCCCCAATTGTTCCGGGTTCGGAACCCGGCTTTGATTTAAATCTCCCGGCTCAAACTTATCTAAACCATTACCGTATTGACGTTGATTAAGTTTCACAAGTTTTTGGCCAAGATCACTAATAAAATAGACAAAAAGGTGATCAAGCCAATTCAGCCCCAGCTCATTTGGATAAAATCCATGAAAACAAGTTAAATTCAGGATATCTGACAGATTACGAATGACCTTAAAACGACCTCGATGAAAGACTCCCACCCACAAAGGAGCAGCCTGGCGTGTCTCCAATTTGTACCAGGGATGTCGCCGTTTCGTCAGATACCGTTGATGAAACTGACACCGTTCCCCAAACTCAATATAAGCTCTGACTTCAGGAGCATCAGTGGTCATAACATTTAAACAATAGACCGCTTGGTTAGACTGAACTAAGCATTTAAACCCATCATTTGTCAAGATTAAATCTTGAATTTGGTGACTTTTCGTAATACAGGGGGAGCAACAATCTTCCGCTAAATTCAGCTCTTGAATTTGAGAGGGTTTAAGCACAAAAAAAGCATTCGCCCCCGTGGCAATTCCTCGTTTAAAAGCACCATAACTCGACAAAGAATAAAACCCTTGCGGAACCCTAGACCAATCTTGAGTGGAATCCAACAGTGGTGACCATTTTTGCTGAGAGGGTAACTGAGCCGCTGAACGTGGACAATAATCAAGCTGGCTTAGATCCTCGATTTGGTTGAGTTGTAGCTGAGTGAGAATATGGCTGACTTTAATTAACTCATCTTGACCGTTATTTTCACATAACAAAAGACAGATGGTTGTTAAGGCATCCGGAAATAAATCTCGTTCATTTTTGATTAAAATAATTTGTTTGAGTAAATTGTTTTTTACTAAACTTTGTTTTACTGGAATTCCATATCTCGTATTAAAAAACTCAAATGGCATCAAAAAAGCGAGGCGACCTCTCGGATTGAGTTCAGCCAAAGACTTCACGAGAAATAGAGAGGCAAGATTAGAATGTCCAGGGAGTTTATAACCCAACTTCGTCTCTAGCTTCGCCAGAATAGACGTTCGATCAGAAAATTTCTGAAACCTCATATAAGGTGGATTGCAAATAATAGCATCTACCCCAGCCATATCTGCATTTAAATAATCTGCATTCACCAACGTTAACGAGACGTCTGAGGCAATATCTTGGCAATAGGATAGAATTAAAGGGTCGATGTCATAGCCAAAAAACTGTGAAGATAATGTTGGATTATTTCTGGGCAACGCCAAAAGTTGCCGGTAAAAGATACCTAAACCAAAAGCAGGATCTAAGATGACTTTAGGTTGTAGCTGAATCACCCATTGCAACATGAGTTTTGCCAAAGCTGGGGGAGTAAAGAATTGCCCATAAGTTTGGCGATGCTGCACTGAAGTATTGAAGCGATAGTCGCTAGAGAGACGGGCCTTGCCCATTCGCTGAAATAGTCCGCTGAACCGACTAAATGAAACAACTAGGGTTCTTCATCCACAACTAATTTACCCTGACTGAGTAGTTTGCGGATATCTAAAATCGTCAGGGCTGTTGCCTCATACAGAATTGTACCTTGCAAATACTCATCTGAACTCGCTCGAATGGCCGTGGGCATCGGCGAGATTTTAGTCGGATCAACCGGTGTGACGTCGAAGACTTCATCGACGGCAATTCCCACCACCATATCCTCAACTTGCACCACCACGGCACGCTGGCTTAAGGTTTGACTGGGATCTTCATCTGATAACGTCGGCTGAAGGTTAAGAAAATCATTGATACGGACTAGGGTGAGGATTTCTCCCCGTAGGTTCATATTCCCCACCACATGGGGCGGACAGCAGGGGATAGGTGTTACATTACGCAAATCGGTAAACTCACGCACAAGCTGTAAGTCAATGCCGAAATACTCCCCTTCTAAGGCGACAACGGCTAATGACAAGACTTGCTTTAAGTCTGCGGTTTCAGCGGGGATACGTAAGCTGTTGGCCCGTTGACGAAAAATATCTTGTTCTTCAAGGGTCGCCTCGGGGCAAAACTGAAAGCTATTCTCTTTACTGTTGGCGGCATCAAGTCCCTCAGCAGAATTTTCTGAAATTTCTTCATCTTGGGGAAGTTGTTGACGAACTTCTTGGAGAATAAGCTGCTCATCAAGGATGGCAATTAAATTATTTTCAAATTCAACGATCCCTTTTAAGAAACGTTCTTGTTTCTGTAGCTTTTTTACTGAAGTATCTCCGGATTTAGCCGTTGATGAATTTGTTTTTTGGGGGGATTGTTTGGACTCTTGATAGGCAAATTTGTGAGTAATATCTTCTGAGTTGATTTGAACAATTTCTCGGACTTGATTAACGAGAAATGTTAAAATTGTGTCCCCCTGGTTAATGGTAATCAAGCTGTCACTTAACTGATAACGCTGGCGGCGGTGTCCTAAACGACGGGGAAGATCGAACACGGGTACAATCGTACCGCGCAGGTTAAACATTCCCACAATATCTCGGGGAGCTTCAGCAATGGGAGTGAGTTCAGGGAGAAAAAATACTTCTTCGACGACGGTTGCATTAATGGCATAGTGGTTGCGATTAATGTCAAATAATAAATAGGGAGACAAATCCATGGGTGGTAAAGATTTAGACTATCCTGGTGAGTTCAACTTAGTTGAGTTGACTGAACTCTTAACCGATGTTGAGTTGTTGTAAAAGGTCGCCAGCGGTGAGTTGTGAGTCAACATCCATCGGGGTGTTTGGCGGGAGCGATCGCAGAATTTGGATAGCACTCCCTTCCATATGATCAGCTCGTCGAGTATCCCCTTCGAGGCGGTAGATTTGGGCAAGTTCTAAATAGGCTAACGGCATTTTGGGGGCAAGATAGACAATTTTTTTTAAAATGCGTTTAGCGCGGTTAATGTTGCCTTGAGCCTCATAGAGATGGGCTAGGAGATAATGGGGCGCGATCGCCAACGAATCGATTTCGAGAGCCTGTAAGCAATAATAAATCGCTTTTTGGTATTCTCCTAGATTGGCATAAGCCCGAGCAATCAGTAAATAGGCATCAATATGACGAGGATGATCGGACAGGGTACTCTCGGCACAGTGAATGGCTTTGTGATAAGCGGAGGTGCGAAAATGGCGTAGGGCATCTTGCCATTGAGGATGACTCGTCTCAGCGGCTGGCCGTGGCGTCGACAGAGACACCACCGGGGGAGAGTGGGATGCCACCGGCAGCGATACCGTCTTGAAGGTTGGGGGTTTGCTAGAGTTCGGGAGAATCGGCAGTGGTGTAGGAGTGGGGGGCGATTGACAACTTGAAACCGTCGTCGCTGTGGGGGGACGGTTGAGAATACGGTTGCGTTCGAGGCGATCGCAGCGTTGATAGACCACCGATTGAGGAAACAACTGGCTATGAAACTGATGATGGCCCGCACCTTGGAGTTCAGCATGAGCCGCAATCAAATACCCCCCTAAGCCCAGGCTATGATAGAACTTATCTAAAACCCGTTCAATCGAAGCGCGATCAAAGTAAATAAAGACATTACGACAGAGAATTAAATCGAGATCATAGAGATTGAGATTGGCATCGGGTAACGGATCACTGACGAGATTGACCCGGTTGAATGTCACTAGGCGACGAATCTCAGGGTTGAGGATATAGCGATCGCCCTGTTGGCGGAAATACTGAGTTTTAATCGACGACTCCACCTGACGAAAAGACCAAGCACTATATTCACCCCGTTTAGCTTGGGCCAAGCTTTCATCATTAATATCACTGCCGATAATCTGTAAATCCCAGCGATCGCGATCATTGATGAGTTCCCACAACACAATCGCCAGAGAATAGGGTTCTTCCCCCGATGCACAGGCCGCACTCCAAATCTTTAACCGAGGACGTTCCCCCGTTTGGGCCGCGATATTGCGTTGTTTGACTAAAAGTTCTGGTAGCAGACGCGATCGCAACAACTCAAACTGACCGCGATCGCGAAAAAAATAACTTTCCGTCACCACCAAACGCCGAATTAGAAGCGTCCATTCCCGTCGACTCGCCGTCGTCTGGCTATCCACCGTTAACGGATTCTCCACCGCACAACGCAGCAAATCGTAATAAGGCGACGGCGAGTAAAATCCCAACGTCGTTAGCCGTTGCTCTAATTTCTTGCACAAATTACGCTCGTCTTGGGGACGCATCAGCAACCCCGTATGACGTGCAATCAACTTAGAAAAACGTTGAACCCAGTCAGCGTCAAACATTCAGAACTTTTTGATTAAGCCAATGACTTGGGGGAACTTCCCGAAAATGGCTGCCGTGCCACAGATCAAAACGGCACCCAGGAAACGCGGCCCCCTTTAAGCCTAACCTAGATTTCGTCCCTTATCCTGGCCAAACACCGAGCAATCAAACGAACAACGCTATGATAGAAACTGCAAGTTAAGTTATGTTAAGGAAATTGACTGCGACGTTCGAGTATCCCGATCGCGCCGATGCCTACCGAACTTGGAACGCCCTTGATCTGATTTGGCATGGGGGAGAAGACGCGGTTCGCAATGGCCTACCCCACCAGCAACTGGCCCCCGCCTGGCAAATGCTGCTCCTTGGCGACGGCTCCCCCACCCGTCACCTACGACTGCTCACCGGAGAACCCACAGAAGTCGATGTCATCGATATGTCCGCCATTGGCACCGATGGCGATGGCGCTCCCGATCTCATCCAAGCCGTCCCTAGTCCCCGACTGCGACGACAAGTTTGGCTACGTACCGCCTCCGGGCAACGACTGGCCTACGCCACCTCCTGGTGGGAAACCAGTCATATCGACGACTACCTGCAAAACCGCTCCCTCCCCATCTGGGAAAACCTCTCCCGCATCCATGCCGAACTCTATCGCGACGTGCGAGGTATCTATTACGGGCATTCCCAGCCCTTAGAACAGGCCTTTAACCAGTCAGGACCCTTTTGGGGTCGTCACTACCTATTTTGGCATCACGGACAACCCCTAACCCTCATCTACGAAGTCTTTTCCCCCTACCTCCAAAACTACTTAGGACCGATGGGGGGAATAGGGAATAGGGAATAGGGAATAGGGAATAGGGAATAGGGAATAGTGATAACCCACCTCTGGCCCCTCCCAAGAGGGGAACGTAGGGGCGTACCGGCGATCGCCGAGCCGGGGTCGCCCGCTTCGGGCTAGGTGGCTGCCAACAGTTGCCGGAGATGAGACTCAGNCGCCGCCAGTTCCCCCTCTGTCGGTTCCGTTTGGGTCCAAGTTTGTCGTTGGTGCAATAAATCGCACCAGCCTTGTAACTGTGGGAACTTCGGCAAGAGATGGCCCAAACGGGGCAACCAAGGAATCACCGTACCCGCCACAATATCCGCCATACTCAGAGCGATTCCCCCAAAATAGGGTCGTCCCTGTAACGTCTCTTCAAAGACCCGTAGCACCTCATCTAAAGACTCATGCACCCCCGTTAACGCCGACGGATCTAGGCGGGTTTCCCCAAACTCATGACGCATCAGCGGCATCAGTCGCGGTAACAGCTCATTCACCGTCAACATCTCAATCATCCGTACCGTGGCCAACGCTTTCGGTTCTCGGGGTAACAAGGGGGGATAGGGGGCGATCGCCTCAATATAATCCAGAATTGCCAAAGACTCGAACACCCGAAACTCCCCATCCACCAACACCGGAACCTGGCCAAAGGGGTTAACATCTAAGAACTGGGGCGATCGCTGATCCCCATCGAGTTTTAGAGCCACCAACTCAAACGAAATTCCTTTTTCGAGCAGCGCAATCCAAACCCGCCGCGCATTCCAAGACACAGGATGATAGTACAGCCGCAACAGCGTACTCCCCGTATCATCAGCCTCCTCCGCTTCCAAAGGTGTAATCACCCCTTGAATCGTGCCATCCGGGAGAATCGCCTCACTCAAATTCGCCTCCTCAAGATTCGCCAAACTCAGATCCGCCCGTAACAGATTCGCGTGACTGAGATTGGCCCCACTCAAATCCGCCCGAGTCAGAATCGCGCCGCGCAAATCCGCCCCACGCAAATCCGCGCCACTCAAATCCACCCAACTCAAATCCGCCCCACGCAAATCCGCGCGGCTGAGATTCGCTTGATTGAGAATCGCCTCACTTAAATCAATGCCATGCAAAATCGTATTGTGTAAATCCGCCCCACTCAGGCGAACTTGCTCAAACTCCCGTTCCCCAGCCTTGTAGCGTTTGAGGAGTTCATCCGTTGTGCGTAGTTCTCCGTCGCGTCCTGTCATAATGATGATATAAAAGCCTAAAACCATGAAGGGGTCGAAGAGCCGGCGGCGATCGCCCCAAAACTCCTCAAGCTCATTTTGCCACGATCTCAGCCGCGATCCCATGCCCCAATTTCCCACAGCCCCAGCAACCGACTAAAATATGTAAAGCAATCGGTCACACCACCGGTTCTGCGTCCTCATCATCCTACAGTCTGCTACTCCAACACCTATATGACCGACGTACCCGTCTCCCGCATCCGCAACTTCTCAATTATTGCCCACATCGACCACGGCAAATCCACCCTAGCCGATCGCCTGCTGTCCTACACCGGCACCGTAGAACAGCGGAAAATGAAAGAACAGTTCCTCGACAATATGGACTTGGAACGGGAACGGGGCATCACCATTAAACTTCAGGCGGCCCGGATGAACTACACCGCCAAAGATGGCCAAAGCTACGTTCTTAACCTCATCGACACCCCCGGCCATGTGGACTTCTCCTACGAAGTTTCCCGGTCCCTCGCCGCCTGTGAAGGAGCATTACTGGTGGTCGATGCCTCCCAGGGCGTCGAAGCCCAAACCCTGGCTAACGTCTATCTGGCCCTAGAAAACGACCTCGAAATCATCCCCGTTCTCAACAAAATTGACCTCCCAGGGGCTGAACCCGATCGCGTCATCGAAGAAATCGAAGAAGTTGTTGGCCTCGACTGTTCCGAAGCCATCCACGCCTCCGCCAAAGAAGGCATCGGTATCCCCGAAATCCTCGAATACCTAGTTCATCAAGTACCGCCGCCTCAAAATACCATTGACGAACCCCTGCGGGCCTTAATTTTTGACAGTTACTACGACCCCTATCGCGGTGTCATTGTCTATTTCCGCATCATGGACGGAACCCTCAACCAGGGCGATCGCGTCCGCTTCATGGCCTCACAAAAAGAATTTGACCTCGACGAAATCGGCATTCTCTGCCCCACCCAGCAACAAGTCGACAGCCTCCACGCCGGAGAAGTCGGCTACCTATCCGCCGCCATTAAAGCCGTCGAAGACGCTCGCGTCGGCGATACCATCACCTTAGCTAAAATTCCCGCCCAAGACCCCCTACCGGGCTATACAGAAGCCAAGCCGATGGTGTTTTGTGGCTTATTCCCCACCGACTCCGACCAATTTGAAGACCTACGGGATGCCCTCGAAAAACTCAAACTCAACGACGCCTCCCTCAACTACGAACCCGAAACCTCCAGCGCCATGGGGTTCGGCTTCCGTTGCGGCTTCCTCGGCCTCCTGCACATGGAAATTATCCAGGAACGCCTCGAACGGGAATATAACCTCGATTTAATCACCACCGCCCCCTCCGTGGTCTATCACGTCACCACCACCGACGGCGAAGTCATCAACATCGACAACCCCAGTTTGATGCCCGATCCCGTCCAACGCGAGAAAATCGAAGAACCCTATGTTCGGGTCGATTTAATTACCCCCGAAGAGTACGTCGGAACCCTCATGGAACTTTGCCAAGGTCGTCGCGGCGAGTTCACCAACATGAAGTATCTCACCCCCACCCGCACCACCCTCATTTACGAATTACCCCTCGCCGAAGTCGTGACCGACTTTTTCGACCAGGTGAAATCGCGATCGCGCGGCTACGCCAGCATGGAATATCAGATGATTGGCTACCGTGAAAACGACCTCGTGCGCCTCGATATCATGGTTAACAGCGACCCCGTCGATGCCCTAGCCGTCATCGTTCACCGAGACAAAGCCTATCCCGTCGGTCGCGCCTTAGTCGAAAAACTCAAAGAGTTAATCCCCCGTCATCAGTTCAAAGTTCCCCTACAAGCCTCCATTGGTAGCCGCATCATCGCCAGCGAACGCATCCCGGCTTTGCGCAAAGATGTCTTAGCCAAATGCTACGGCGGCGACATTTCTCGCAAGAAAAAACTCTTGAAAAAACAAGCCAAAGGGAAAAAACGCATGAAGGCGATCGGCACCGTCGACGTTCCCCAAGAAGCCTTCATGGCCATGCTCAAACTTTAAAACATCCCCAACCCAGGGGAGTACCACCCAACACTCCCCTCTTACCCTCTTACCTATTCCCCATTCCCTATTTATTCCCTATTCACTATTCACTATTCCCTATTCCCCTCTTCCCTTAAAAATTACATCATTTGTAGCCAAAATAGCCAACTGAGGCATCGAAACGAGTTAGGGTAAATAAAAACGTTGGGTTTCGCGATCAACGACGACGAGAGTAGCACTCCCAAGGGTGTCGTCCCATAGCCCGCGTATTGGCGATAAGGCGCTTGCGAACCATGCCCCAAACTCAAACATCCAGCATTTCCCGAGTAGTCAGTGATAGTCACTGTCCTGCCCGCACCTTTGAACGTCCCGATGGCCTAACCGTCGTCCATCAGTATGTCCCCCATAGTCCCGTCGTCGTGACCGATATCTGGGTTAAAGCCGGGGCCAGAGTTGAACCCGATGACTGGTCCGGAATGGCCCATTTTCTAGAACACGCCATCTTTAAAGGAACCGATCGCCTCGGTCCAGGCTACTTCGACGCCGCCATCGAAGGCTGTGGCGGACTCACCAACGCCGCCACCAGTTACGACTACGCCCATTTCTTCATCACCACCGCCAGCCCCTATTTCAGCGAAACCCTGCCCCTCCTCAGCGAACTTCTCCTCCACGCCGCTATTCCCGAAGATGAGTTTTTCCGCGAACGAGACGTCGTCTTTGAGGAAATCCGCCAAAGTCAGGATAATCCCGATGACCTGCTGTTTGAAGCCACCCTTGACAGCATTTATCAACATCATCCCTATCGTCGTCCCGTCTTAGGAACTCAACAAAGCCTCCTGGGGCGATCGCCGGCCGACTTACGCCAATTCCATCGCAGCCATTACCAACCCCAAAACCTCACCATCGCTGTCGTTGGGGGCATCTCCGAACTCGAAGCCCTCGATCGCATCGATCACTGTTTCCAAGACTTTCTCCCCAATCCCGGCTGTCCCCAAGTCATCATTCCCCCAGAACCCCCCATACAGGGAGTACAGCGCCGAAAACTGGCCTTTCCTCGCCTTGAATTAGCCCGCCTCAACCTCACCTGGATCGGACCCGGTATTGACCATCTCGACGATGCCTATGGCTTAGATCTCCTCTCCATGATTCTCGCCAGTGGTCGTTCCTCCCGCCTCGTGCGCGAACTGCGCGAACAGCGTCAATGGGTACAGGGCATTACCAGCTATTTTTCCCTACAACAAGACTCCAGCCTCTTTACCATCAGCGCTTGGCTGGACGTTCCCTTCCTCGAAGCCGTCGAACAAGCCAGTTTGCATCAAATCCATCAATTACGCGAAACCCCCGTCGCAGACCTGGAACTGGCCCGGGCGCAACGACAACTGTGCAACGACTACGCCTTCTCCACCGAAACCCCAGCCCAACTCGCCGGCCTCTATGGCTACTATCAAACCCTCAGTCGCGCCGATATCGCCACCCAGTATCCTCAACAGATTCAGTCCCTCAAACCCGATAACCTGCGTCAAATCGCCCGACAGTATCTAAGCCTGGAAAACTACGTCGTCACCATCGGCGTCAACGAACAGTGATAGCCTAGATGGGGTTTGACTGTTGCGAACTGTTTACCTTCCGGTCCCCCGAATTTATGTCTGCACACCGCGTCGTTCTCAAGAATGGGATTACCGTCATCCTGGTGGAAAATCCCACCGCCGATATCATGACGGCCCGTTTTTTTGTCAAAACTGGGACTCGCTGCGAACCTCCCCATCTCTTCGGACTCTCCCATCTCCTCGCGGCGGTGATGACGAAAGGAACAGGGAACCTTTCCTCGATGGATATTGCTGAACAAGTCGAATCCGTCGGGGCGAGTTTAGGGGCCGAAACCACCAACGATTACTTTTTGTTTAGCCTCAAAACCGTCTCATCCGACTTTGAGGAGATTCTCAACCTCAGCGCCCAACTATTGCGATCGCCCGCCCTCCCCGAAGCCGAAGTCGAACTCGAAAAACGCCTCACCCTACAAGCCATTCGCGCCCAGAAAGAACAACCCTTCTCCATCGCCTTCTCCCAACTGCGAGAAGCCATGTATCGAGACCATCCCTACGCCGTCTCCACCCTAGGCTTAGAGAATACCGTCGCCGGGCTAACCCGTTTAGACCTAGAAAACTTCCACCGCACCTATTTTCGCCCCGATAATCTCATTATTAGCCTCGTGGGCTGTTGGGACCTCGACAAGGCGATCGCCGCCCTAGAAGCCGCCTTTGCAGATTGGACCGCGCCCCCTCTCCCCATTCCCCAAGTCGACTTACCCCACCTCACCCCTCGGCCCACCATCTGCAAAACCGCCCAAGACACCCAACAGGCGATCATCATGTTGGGCTACCTCGCCCCCTCCGTCTTACTCAAACAGGGTCATCAGATTCCCCCAGAATACGCCGCCCTCAAACTTCTCAACACCTATCTCGGCAATGGCCTCTCCAGTCGCCTGTTTGTCGAACTGCGAGAAAAACGGGGACTCGCCTATGACGTCTCCGCCTTTTATCCCACAAGACTTGACAAATCACAGTTTGTCGTGTATATGGGAACTGCACCACAAAATACCGCGATCGCCGTCGAAGGCCTACGAGTCGAAGTCGAACGTCTAACCGCCTTATACCTCCACAACGACGAACTACAAACCGCCAAAAACAAACTTTTGGGGCAATACGCCCTCGGCAAACAGACCAACTCCCAAATTGCCCAAATTTTAGGCTGGTACGAAACCCTCGGCTTGGGGATAGAGTTTGACGAAATGTTCCCCGACGCGATCGCCCAAGTCACCGCCGAAGAAGCCCGACGAGTCGCCAGCCGCTACTTCATCGACCCCTACATCAGCCTCGTCGGTCCCGCCGCCACCCTAAACAGCGTCCTCCCCTCCCCCATCTCCTAACCCCATTAACTATTAACTATTAACTATTAACTATTCACTATTGTGCCCGACTTCCTCATCATTGGTGCCCAAAAAAGCGGAACCACCTCCGCCCTACATTACCTGAATCAACATCCTCAAATCCAAGTTGCACCTCAAAAAGAAGTGCATTACTTTGACTTGTACTACTCCCAGGGATTGTCCTGGTATCAACAGCAATTTCCCAAAGCCGACGAACAGACCCTGACCGGAGAAGCCAGTCCCTACTACATCGTCCATCCCGACGTTCCCCGTCGCGTCGCCGCCGACTTCCCCGACATTAAACTCATCGCCCTACTCAGAAACCCCGTAGAACGGGCCATCTCCCACTACCACCATGCCATCAAAGAAGGACTCGAAACCCTGCCCCTAGAAGAAGCCTTAGCCCAAGAACCCATCCGCCTCGCCGGAGAAGCCCAGAAACTCGAAGACAATCCCAACTATCACAGCTACGCCTACCAACACCANANCTANGTGACACGGGGCTATTATCTCCAACAACTACAACGCTGGTGGGCGTACTTCCCCAAACCGCAACTTCTGATTCTGCATAGCAACGACCTCTATCACCAGCCCCAAACGACCCTCAACCGCATCCTCGACTTCCTCAACCTGCCCCAATTGACCTTAACCGAGTTCCCCACCCTCAACAGCGGGAACTATTCCCATGTCAGCCAGTCTATCCAACAGCAGTTACAGGAGAAGTTTCGACCCCATAACCAGCGGCTGTTTGCCGCCCTAAACCAAAACTGGGATTGGTGACAACCATGGCCGATTACCGAGGCCGATTACCGAAATGATGCGTTCCGGTAAGTTTGAAGCGATGGGTCTAGGTCATAAACCGAACCGATGCCGGGACGCATCCTACCTATTGCCTATTGCCTCTTGCCTATTGCCTCTTGCCTCTTGCCTATCGCCTATCGTACTCTGGATGAACGCCCAGGGAAACTGTACCGAAATGGTTGCGCCCCAGCCGTAAATCCTAAACAACCCCGGTCATCGGAAATCTTTAACAGCAGTTGCAATGCGTGTCCTATTCCTACATCCGAACTTTCCCGCCCAATTCCGCCATGTCGCCACAATCCTGGGGCGAGATCCCAATAACCAGGTTGTTTTTGGCACCAAAAACGAACGGCCCGAATGGAAAATTCCCGGCGTAAAAAAAGCCCTATTTACCCCCAGTCGCGACCCTCGCCCCGAAACCCACCACTATGTCCGGCCCCTCGAAAGTGCCGTTCTTCATGGACAAGCGGTGTACCGTACCATGTTGGCGCTCAGAAGTCAAGGTTTTGTTCCCGATTTGGTCTATGGTCACTCCGGCTGGGGACCGACGCTGTTTGTCAAAGATGTCTTCCCCGACAGCAAGTTGATGTGTTACTTTGAGTGGTTTTACTGGGCGCATGGGTCCGATGCCGATTTTGACCCCGCCGACCCCCTCAGCCCCGATGATGAAGCCAAAATTCGCGTCAAAAATGCCCCAATTTTGATGGATTTATATTCCTGTGATTGGGGACTCTCGCCGACGAAATGGCAGAAGTCGCAATTTCCCCATGAGTTCCAACGGAAAATGTCGGCCATGCACGATGGCGTAGATACGGAGTTTTTCAAACCCAATCCTGGTGCAAAAATGGTCTTACCCAATTTAGATCTATCCGGGGCCGATGAAGTGGTGACCTATGTCTCGCGCGGGATGGAACCCTATCGCGGCTTCCCAGAATTTATCGAATCGATCGCCTATCTGCAAGAAAAACGCCCCAACTGTCATGTGGTGGTGGTGGCCTCGGAACGGGTTTGCTACGGGAAATCCCTCCCCAACGGACAAACCTATAAAGAACAGATGTTAGGGAAAGTTCCTTTGGATATGTCGCGGGTGCATTTTGTGGGAACCTTACCCTATGGCCAATATCTGAAGGTGTTGCAAGCCTCCGATGCTCATATTTATCTGACTCGTCCCTTTGTCTTGTCCTGGTCCATGATTGAGTCGATGTCCACCGGGTGCGTGGTGGTGGGATCGGATACCGCGCCAGTTCGTGAGGTGATTCGTGATGGGGAAAATGGCTTCCTGGTGGATTTCTTCTCACCGAAGCAAATTGCCGATCGCGTCCATGATGTGTTAGAACACCCCACACGCATGGCTCATATTCGGGAAAATGCGCGCAAGACAGTGTTAGAGAATTATGCTCACTCGGTTCTGCTTCCGCGTCATATTGAGTTAATGCAAGAGGTGGCCCAAGGGAAGTTTCCCGAACCCCAACCCATCGCCTCGATTCCTGAACGCAGCTTAGCCATTAGTGGTTAGGAAATTCGAGTAAATTTTAAAACTTCAATTCTAAAGATTGATTGTAGAGAGTCGTCACGCTGAAACCGGGACATTCAAAGGAGGAAGAAGACAGGGGATGAGTGTTAGTATAGCGACGGCGATCGCGTCCCACCGGACGGGAGAGGTCGAACGTGCAGAACAATTATATCGGCAAGTCTTAGCAGAGAACCCCCAGGAGGCCGCCGCCTTACATGGGTTGGGGATGATTGCCTATCAACAGCAACAGTACGATCGCGCCATTGAGCAGGTTCAACAGGCCATCGCCCTCGATAATAGCAATGCCGCCTACTACAATACCCTAGGCTTGGCCTATCGGGGTCAGGGAGACCTCGATCACAGTCTCAGCCACTATCGTCAGGGACTGCTGTTAGATCCCAGCAGCAACGCCCTTCAGGAGAATTTTAGCCGCGCCTGGCTCGATTGTGTCGATCGCGATCGCCCAGCCGCCCTCAATCATCTCATCCAACTCGCAAGAGCCTATCATCGTCTTGGCCAAGTCAGCCAGGCCCAACAACTCTACGAACGGGCCTTAGAATATGATGCCAACCAAGCCGATGCCTGCCAAGGATTGGGAACCCTCGCCTATCAGCAGCAGAACTATGATCAGGCGTTAACCCTCTTGGAACGGGCGATCGCCTTAAATCCCAAGGTCGCCAGTTATCATCATAATCTCGGGGCCGTCTATCAGTCTCAAGGGCGAGTCGCTGAAGCCGCCGCCGCCTACCGGCGGGCCGTGGAGATTAACCCCAATTTAGAAGCTCCCCGTAAACAACTCAATCTACTCCTCGAAGATCTCCGTCAAAAAGACCTAGAGACTTGGACGGAGGAAATGCTTAAGTTGGCTCAATGTTTTCGGGAGCAAGAAAACTATCGCCAAGCGGTATTTCTCTATAAAAAACTTTTAGAAATTGACCCCAACTCAGCAGTTGCCCATTACCATTTAGGGAATATTGCCTATCATCATCACCAAAGCTATCAGGCAATGGTGGATTTAGAAAAAGCCGTTAAACTCGCGCCTCAAAATGCTGAATATTACAACAGTTTTGGCTTAGCTTGTATTCAGCATAGCGTGCCACAAATGGCAGTAGAGAAATTCAAAAAAGCCCTGGAACTCAACCCGGACAATAGCGAGTATCAGGAAAACCTTAATAATGTCATTACCTATTTCTTGCGCTATTACGAAGAATGCGCCCAATGGCATTATCATTTAGAAGAATATAAAGAGGTTGCTGCCCTAGACTTTCAAGCCGGCAACTTTATTAAAGAACATACCGGACGACTGCAAACCGCTCAACGCTACTATGAACAAGCTTTAGCCTTATATCACGATTTTTCGGAAGTACATCTGACGTTAGCAGAGATGTATTTAGAAGAGAAAAACTTTGCGAAAGCCATTGATTCGGCACGTAAAGCCATTCAGGGCAAACCCGATTATGCCGAAGCCTATAAAGCCCTGGGAAATGGTCTTTTAGCACAAAAGAATGGCACAGCGGCCATGAATGCCTATCAACGGGCGATCGCCATCAAACCCGACTTCGCTGAAGTCTACTCCAATGTCGCCAGTATTTACTTCTTCCAAAACCAAAACCAGCAAGCCCTAGAACTCTATCAAAAAGCCCTATCCTACAACCAAGAATTGCCAGGGATTCATTGGAATCTCGGTAAAGTCTATGAACGGCTAGGCAAAATTGACGAAACCATCCAATGTTGGCAGCGAGCCTTAGAACTTGACCCCAAATTTGGCGGTGGTATTTCCTATCAACATCTCGGCGGCAAATACTACGCCAAAAGCAAAAAAGAAGAAGCCGTTAAACTCTTCCACAAAGCCGTTGAACTTCAGCCAGACCTAACAGAATCCTATTGGGCGCTGTGTGAAATTTATAACACAAAAAACCAAGCCGCAGCTCGGGCCGTGTCCCTTAAATTCTGCGAAAACGTCAGCGGGAAAGACTATATCATGGCACTTTTAGCCGCCATGAAATCTCACCTNAACTCTGGCGTCAGTGACGTGGCGATCGCCAAATTCCACGAAGCCGAACCCCTCATCTACGACGCCATTCAGCAATATCCCCTCACCTACAACGAGGTCGTGCGTCTCTATCTTAACCTGGCCTTTGATATGCCCCATGTCCGCGACGACGTGGCTAAAAACGCCAAACTCTCCAAAACCCTCGCCCACCTCTATCTCAAATACCTCGAAGCCAAAGCCAACGGCGAAAAACACGCCGAAATTCCCATTCGTCCCCGCCCCAATCCCGGCCATCCCCTACGGATTGGCTTCCTCTCCAAACATTTTCGCCGTCACTCCGTCGGTTGGCTAAGCGTCGATATCATCGAAGCCCTCAGCAAAATTACCCCCCATATTTTCCTCTACGTCACCGGCGATATGGGCCGCGACGAACTCACCGAACGCTTCGAGAAAGCCGCCGAGAAATTTAGCCGCCCTCAAGGTGCCCAGGCGAAACTGATTTTGCAAGAAATCGCCCAAGATAACCTCGATGTCTTGGTGGATATGGACTCAGTCACAGTGATGCCCAATACTGAAGTCTTTTATAGCAGTCCAGCCCATGTTTGTCTCACCTGGCTCGGCTTTGACGCGCCCTATATTACCTCGAAGAACTACTATCTCGGCGATTGGCAAACTCACCCGGCTGGCGTTGAAGAACATTACATCGAACAAGTGGTTCGCCTCCCTGACTCCTTCGCCGCCACCGCTGGACTTCCCATCAAAAACGTCGATCGCCAAGTCGTACGGCGTTCAATGCGTGTCGCCCCGAATCAGGTGGCGTTTCTCTGTGTCGCCACCGGAAATAAATTTTGCCCCGAGTTAGTCGAAGCCCAAATTAAAATTCTGGCCCAGGTTCCCGATAGCCTTCTCTTCTATAAAGGCCGAGTGGGCGACTTATTGGCCATTGAAGAGATTTATAAAACCGAATGTCGCCGTCAGGGGGTTCGTACCAATCGTATCCGCGTTCTCCCTCGCACTCAAACCGAAGAAGAACATCGCCTGATTTACCAGTTTGCCGATGTTTTGATTGACTCCTACCCCTACAGTGGGGCGACGCACGTTGTCGAAGCCCTCTGGTTTAATATGCCGGTGGTGGCCCTGGTGTCGCAACAGTCTTTTGGCCGTCAGGCCTATTCGCTGATGAAAGCCGCTGGGACGGATTTAGGCGTGGCTTGGACCTGGGACGAGTATATTGATTGGGGTGTGCGTCTAGGCCGCGATGAGAGTTTGCGACAACAGATGCGATCGCAACTCGAACAGGGTAAACAGCCTCACAGCCTCGCCCCCCTCTGGAACCCCGAGAAGTTCGCCACGGATATGTATGGCATCTTCAAAGAGTTAGTGGCCCAACGGGCGGCGGGATAAGCCTATCTCCGGATAATCGCCACCAATCTTGTAAGGATAAGGGATACCTTTGGCATGATGACTGGTGATTATGGGGACTCACACTTTACTCGCACTTGCAGCCTTATTGGCGCCAGAGGGCAGTCTCGAACCCTCGGTGTTACCGATGCTGCCCTCTCTGGACAATTTATCCTTAGACACCTCGGCTGACTCGCATCTGGCCCCGGAGATGGCCATGGCCATTCCTGAGATGAGTCACCCAGAATCTCAGCATCAGCCACAATTTATCATGGCCGATGTCTCTGGGCTGGAGAATCCGGGCCAAACCGGTCTTTTTGGTCAATATGTGACGCTGTATCAGGCCCTGTTGATGACTCTGGCCTTGTCTCCTCTGGCGACGTTGGCTACGTTTGCGGTGATTCGTCATCGTATTTTGGAACGGTTGCTGGCTGATGTTCGCCAACGGTTAACTCAGTTGGGGGATTTGGAGGGCCAGTTGGATGCGTCGAGTCAGAAAGCCAATCGCTTATTAGAGGATCTCGAACGGCAGATTATTGAGGCCCATCAACAGGCGCGATCGCAAGTTGATGGCTTGACGCAAGAGATTGAGGTGCAAATGGATCAGTTGCATCAGGTTGAACGCATCCGCAATGAATGTTTGCATCAGTTGCAGGTGGCGGTGTTGGAAGCCTACGACGCGAAAGACACGAAACTCAAGGAAATTAACAAAATTAGTCCTCGGGCTATTTTGCAGTCGATGAAGCCTGAGTTACGGCAAAAAATTGATCGGGTGTCTCAGCGACTCGCGGCGATTCAGGCGATTCAGGAAGCGAACCGCACCTTACCCGTTGCGGCCCCTCAAGCGGTGGCCAACCCTGAACCGCCCAGGAACACTCCGGCTGCAACGGCTTCAACGGCCTCAACGACGCAAACGCCACAACCGCCAAGGGAAACCCCCAGTCAGCCTCAGATACCGTTGTCTCTCCCCGATGGGGCCTCGGTTCAGGAACGGTTGGTGTATTATGAAGCCCTCGTCAATCGTCAACCGGATCATCGTCAGGGATGGTTGGAGTATGCTGAAGCACTTCTGAAAACACAACAATGGACTGATGCGATCGCCGCCTATGAACAAGCCATTGCCCTAGACTCCCAGGATGCTGATGTTTGGTTACGTCATGGAACTCTACTCTATCGCACGGGCCGTTATGCCAATGCGGTGGCCAGTTTTGATAATGCTATTGAACATCAGGATTCTCAGGAGTCTGGGGGCCGCGATCGCCTCGTCGAAGCCTGGTTTGGCCGCGCTAATACTCTCGGCCGCCTACAACGCTATGCTGAGGCNATTGANAGNTACGATCGCACCCTAGAACTCAACTCAGACAAGTACGAAGCCTGGTACAACCGGGGCAATACACTCACCAAGCTACAACGGTTGGATGAAGCTCTGAAAAACTACGATCGCGCCTTAGAGATTCAGCCGAAAAGTGCCGAAATTTGGCATAATCGCGGCGCAATTCTCAATCGGATGCAGCATTTTAACGAGGCGATCGCCTCCTATCGTCAGGCGGTCAAGTTGCAACCCAATAAGTTTGAAGCCTGGTACAACTTGGGGAATGTCTTGAGTAATGTCAAGCGTTTTCAGGATGCAATTTCAGCTTATCAAAAAGCCAGTAAAATTAACCCAGATCGCTATGAAGTATGGTATAATAAAGCAGCAATTTTGGTGAAATTAGATGACTACGATGGGGCGATCGCCTCCTATCAAAAAGTCACTCAACTCAAGCGCGATCATCTCGAATCTTGGTACAACCAGGGTATTCTCCTCGAAAAACTCGAACGCTACCCTGAAGCCTTAGACTGTTTGGATGCCGCCATTGAACTACAACCCCAGTCCTATGAAGCCTGGTATGCCAGTGGCACAACCCTACAGAAACTTGAGCGTCATGAAGAAGCCCTAAATGCCTATGAACGGGCAATTAAGCTCAAACCTGAACAATCCGAGGCTTGGTACAATCGGGGTCAGTTATTGTCTCTGTTGAATCAACATCAAGAAGCTGTTGCCAGTTTAGGCAAAGCCTTCCAAATTCAAAACAGTATGCTGCAAGCCACGGCAATGTAACTTAATTCAATGGCAGACCAAAACAATAACTATCATGGAACATTTTTTATAAACGACTCGTCTAATTAGATGAGAATACGTTAAACTAAAAAAGTTGACGTATATCAAGCCAAAACTCAACGAATCCACGGGTGTTTCTACCTAGAACTTGTGTAACCTGTGGAGGACAACATGGCTAATATTATTGGCTCATTAATTGCAGATCTGATTATTCCAGGCGGGAATATTCAGGGCGAACCCTTACCTGATCTCTCTGGTGACGACATTATTGATGGGGTTGGCGGTGATAACGTNATNGCCGGCAGCGATGGTAATGATAGCATTGTCGGTCGTTCTGGCCGGGATATGTTATTCGGCAACGGAGGGGAAGATACCCTCGAAGCCGGGGCCGGCGATGACAGTCTGTATGGCGGCCAAGGAAATGACGTTATCCGGGCCGATTCGGGAAATAACTATCTCGCCGGCGATCGCGGTAACGATACCATCTTTGGGGGCAGTGGTAACGACTTCATCCTCGGCGCAGAAGGCGCCGACTACCTCATGGCCGGTGATGGCGACAACACCCTAGCTGGGGGAGACGAAAACGACACTCTCGAAGGGGTAAATGGCAATGATGTCCTCTTTGGCAACCAAGGAGACGATGTTGTCCGCACCCGAGAGGGCAACAATACCCTCTATGGCGGGGCTGGGAACGATACCCTCTACGCTGGCGTCGGTAGCAATTTCCTCTCTGGAGACTTAGGGGCCGATGTTCTCGTCGGTGGTGAGGGACAAGATACCTTTGCCATGTCACGTCGCAGTGCCGATCTCACCACCGGCGGCGTAAATCTCTCCGACGCCGATCGCATTCGCGACTTTGTCCGGGGCCGAGATCAGTTATTCCTCGATGGCTTACCCTTTGCCGATGTCAGCATCGAAATCGATGGGAATAACTCTATCATCAAAGATACCGTCACTAACCAGTTCCTCGCCGTCGTTGAAGGCGTCTCAGACCTCGATGCAACGGACTTCGACAGTGAGATTGCCGACCCTGAACCGCCGCGAACCTTCGAGTTCGTCGATGAAGACGGTGAACTCGTCAATCTCTACGAGTTTAATCAACAAGACACACTCGAAGGAGGGACTACCGACGGAGCATTAGTCCCCCGCAGCATCTTCGTCAAACGCAGTGGAACGACTGGGGAAGACAATCTCT
>P_2C_Liq_2_UnCtyDRAFT_1000113_pt1 | contig 21944 bp, 13 predicted proteins | sample Pon2CUnioCityCA_FD_10236 | JGI IMG/M metagenome (IMG submission 10236) | reverse complement strand
GGGTTCTGGCTCGGGTTGCGGCTCCGGTTCGGGTTCGGGTTCTGGCTCGGGTTGCGGTTCGGGTTGCGGCTCCGGTTCGGGTTCTGCAAGGGTCAGATTTAAGTCAAAGCTGTCAATTCCCAACTGATTGGCGAAACTCCCGATCGCCAGCGATCGCCCATCACCGCTAAACTCAACCGTCACAGTTGCGAAGCGATCAAACTCACCCCCAACACCTAGATTGGGGGATGTTTTTGGCAATACAAAACTATCAATAATCGCCCCAGTCCCATCGAGAACTCGAATCCTATGGTCGAGGTGAGGGGACGTATAACGTAGCGTCAGTTGTCCAGCAACGATCGCCGGCAGACTCTCAGCAATCCCCACCTGAATCGCCTCATCGCCGCTGTAAGTCATGAGGGTTCGCCCTCCCGCCTCAGCGAAGTTCCCTCGTCCTCCCCGCTCACGGCTCCACAGGGCGATCGCATTGTCAGAAAAGGTCAACCCCTGGCTGGCATATTGAGTCCCAATCGCCGCCAAATCGGTAACATCTGAGAAGTCTAGTTGAACATCCATTGGATTTAAACGATAAAGGTCAAACGCCAGCCTACTAGAAGTCTAGCACGCCAATAAAACCAATACTTCTACTTCAACCTCTTGCTATCTATTTTTAACGGAATTTATAGTAAAAAACATGGCTTTTTTAGGGGTAAAAATTAATTTTTATTAATCCACAAAAAAGAAGAATAAAAAGATATAAAACCTCATAAAACTCGCAATCCAAAAACCCAAATACCAAGGCTAAAACCAGAAACCGTCGATCTTGCCAAATCCTCAAGCCCCCCTTCTAACCCGCGAGAGTCTTCCCGAAACCCGCAGCCAAGACTTGTACAAACGAGAGCCAACAGTGATTAACTATTAGGAAGATATCCCCAACCTATCCGTTCTGCGTTCATGTCTGTCTCTCGTCAAAAGTCCTTCAAAAACCGTTATCAAGGCAATTGGCATACCATTGCCACACGAACCCGCCGTTTTAGCCGCAACCGCTGTATCCTCAATCCCTTTCACAAAGCCGAAGCCGTCCATCACCTACGCTATCGAGACATCCGAGGCAAAATTGCCGGGCGAGAAGTCCCCGGCTGGGATGTCGTTCCCCTCTGTCGCCGCTGTCATGGTCGAGTTCACCGTAAACAACATTGGTATAGTGCCAAACGCCACCCAGCCCTAAACAATCGTCAACATTGGGGAGTGCTGTGGCGACTGCGGCTGCGCTTTTGGCTCTGGGCTGGGGTGTTAAATTTATGGTGGATTCCAGCCTTGACCGTGGCCCTGGCCGCTGCATGGTTCACTTATGGTACGCCAATCAGGGAGACTCTACCGCGACTAAACCCACCGTCTGAGTATGATTTTAATGAATCGGATGTCCCAGATTCCCTCTGAAACCTCTTTTTTCCGCGATTTTCAAGTTTTTGAGGGCCTCCGTAAACAAATTTTTCCTGAACTGCTGCGTCGTAACTATCAACAACGACAACTTAATATTTGGTCTGCGGCCTGTTCTCGGGGTCAAGAAGCCTATAGCCTGGCGATGTTGCTCTATGATGCCTTTCCCCTGATGGTTCATCATTGGACTCTACAAATCCTAGCCAGCGATGTCTCCGATGAGGTCCTGCGTCAAGCTCGCTCCGGGATCTATAGTGACTTAGAGGTCAAACGGCGTCTTCCCCCGCGCCTGCGAGAACGCTACTTTCGCCGCCAGGGTAATGATTGGGTCGTCTGCGATGAAATTCGCCTCATGGTTCAGTTTCGCCGCCTTGATTTGCGTCAACCGCTTCCGCCTCTACCGAAAATGGATTTGGTGTTGCTGCGAAATCTCCTGATTTATTTTGAGGTTCCTGAGCGAACTCATGTATTGCATCAGGTGGCAGAGGTGATTAAACCCCAGGGGTATTTGGTATTAGGAGCTAGTGAAACCTTAACTAGCTCCTTTGAGGGATTTCGACCCATTGTTCGGGATGAAACGGTATTTTATCAGTTCTGTCCCTCGGAGGATGTGGTTTAGGGCGATCGCCCCGTAGAATATGGACATGGGATCAATAGAGATACCCTATTGACATTCTCCCCCGCTCAACCCATCAACGGTGTACGTCAACAGTGTGAAAGACCGTACTGTTAAGGGCGGGCAACGCGACTGCTTCCGGGCGATCGCAATTTAACAAAACGTTACAATAGAAACAAGTTCACAGCGACTCGGCTCGTCAAACTCGGTTTGTAGCACCATTCATCGCCACAAGCCTGACAGGAATCATCCTTTGCACGACGGGCGAACGTCCCCCATAACGTTCTTTGTCTTTCGACAGTCTGTTTCGACGGTTCGAGTCTCGCTTCACCTAAGTTGTATTCAGGAGAACTCCTCTATGAACGGCTCGTTCCGCGTCGGAAACCTTTTTGGAATCCCTTTCTATCTCAACGCATCCTGGTTCCTTGTCTTAGCCCTCGTCACCTTCAGCTATGGCGGCGGACTCGCCAGTCAATTTCCAGAACTCGGTGTCATTCTGCCCTGGGTTTTGGGATTAGTGGCGGCCCTGCTGCTGTTCTCCTCAGTCCTCGCCCATGAATTGGGCCATAGCTTCGTCGCCCAAAGCCAAGGGATTGAAGTCAAATCCATCACGTTATTTCTCTTTGGGGGCTTAGCCAGTTTAGGGCGAGAGTCCGAAACGCCCGGAGAGTCGTTCTGGGTCGCCATCGCCGGTCCTCTGGTTAGTTTAGGTCTGTTCGGTCTGTTCACGGCGATCGTGCAAACTGTTCCCCTCTCAGCCCCCTTAGCGGCGATTCTGGGATTGCTGGCCACGATTAACCTGATTTTGGCCCTGTTCAACCTGATTCCCGGACTCCCCCTTGATGGCGGGAACATCCTCAAATCAGCCGTCTGGAAAGTCACCGGGAACCCCTATAAAGGAACCGTTATTGCTAGCCGTGTTGGTCAAGTCATTGGTTGGTTGGCGATCGCCTCGGGTGTCATTCCCTTCTTCTTCAACGCTGGCTTCAACTTCTGGAACGTCCTAATCGGCTGGTTCCTCCTGCAAAACGCCGGAACCTCGGCCCAATCAGCGCAAATCCAAGAAAAACTCGATGGCCTAACCGCCGCCGACGCTGTGACTCCTGACAGTCCCGTCATTCCGGCTAACCTCTCCCTGCGAGAGTTCGCCAACAACTACGTCATCGGTCGTCGCAACTGGCGCAAATACCTCGTCACCGACGAGAACCAGCAACTCATCGGCGCTCTATCCGTCGAAACCATGCGTCAAGTTCCCACCTCTGACTGGAATGACGTCCAAGTCTGCGAATTGATGGAAAGTGTCGATGTGCAAACCGTCGAATCTAACCAATCCTTGCTCGAAGTCGTGACCCTCCTGGAAAATCAAAAACTCTCCGAACTTCCTGTTATCGGGGAAAACGGAATCGTTCTGGGATTGCTAGAAAAAAGCTCTGTGATTCGCCTACTCCAGAATAAAAACGATAGCCAGGCGAAGCCCGCCTAGAAGCAAAACACACGAAAACTGAATAAGACAGGGATGTTCTTGAATTGATTTCCCTAAGCAAAAGGCGGGTATAACCCGCCTTTTTTCTATGAAAACATCGAAGACCGAACATCCAATTTGAATGATTTATCAAAAATATGGCGCGGGAAAACCCCGTACTTCACCGACGGGGATGCGCCACTTCGACAAGCTCAGTGACCTCTTGCGCCTTAACTTCCATTTTACCAATCTCAGTGCTTCAGGCTCCAATTCCCGTTAATCGGGATTTTGAAACAGAGTTTCCAAATACACACGGGCCGCCCGGCGGTAATTCTGAGACGCTTCCGGCGTGCTGCTGTCGCCATTTTGTAGCAGAAACAGAGATAACGCCGCCGCGAAGATGCGGTCTTGATCCCAATCAGGATGACTATCGAGATAACTCTTGAGGGATTGATGTAGGTCTTCAGGGATTTCTGCGAGTATGCTGACGCTAGTATTCATAACGGCCTCCGGCTTGTAGGGGATGGGGAAGGTTGGGGGTTGATCTGTTGAGGTAACCTTGACCCGTCGCATCATTGTGGTCTGATCAGGGGTCGGCTTGTCAATGTTGCGAAAGATGAAATTTTCTCTTTTGAACCCTGCCGCTTAACGAGAGAATAAGGGTTTGAGACTTGTTTTTGTAACTTAATGTTACATTAAATCTTGGATTATGAGTGCCAAGCTACCTCCTCCCAGAAATCCCCAACCTTGCCCAGTCGTCCCCAAGGTCGGCGATCGCCTGTGGAAAACCCTCAGCAACCTGTGGAAAACTTCCCGAGAAGTTGTGGAAACCTTGTGGAATCTATGGGGAAAGATTCCCAGAATGATAAGAATTGCAACGGCTCCAAATTTGAGAAATTAGCTTAATATGGCAAAGGCAACTTAAGCTGATTGTTTTTATAGTGCGCTTTCCCTGGCAGCAATCTTCTAACTCGAACCCGCCCCCTGACGATGACTCAGCCGCTGGACTGAGTACATTCGGCGGTGTGTTCACCCCCTCAATTCTCACCATCTTGGGGGTGATTATGTACCTGCGCTTCGGCTGGGTGGTTGCCAACGTCGGTTGGCTCGGGAGCCTAGTGATCGTCACCCTAGCCACCTCAATCACGCTGCTGACAAGCCTTTCCATTTCCGCCATTGCCACCGATCGCGTGGTGCGGACCGGGGGCGCGTACTATATGATCAGTCGCTCCCTGGGCATCGAAACCGGAGGGGCTGTAGGCATTCCCCTCTACTTCGCCCAGGCCCTATCTGTCGCACTCTACACCCTAGGGTTTGCCGAAAGTCTCAGCAACAGCTTTCCCGTACTCGCCGACTACCAAACCCCCATCGCCCTCATCACGACCCTCTTTGTGGCCGGCCTAGCCCTCCAATCAGCGGATTTAGCCATCCGCGCCCAATACTTCATCATGGCGGCGATCGCCCTGTCCCTCATTTCCCTTGCTTTCGGTAGCCCCATCGCTGAAAGCGACATCGGCATGTGGAACGTCTCCGGGCGGGTTGGCGAACCCTTCTGGGTCGTCTTTGCCGTCTTCTTCCCCGCCGTCACCGGCATCATGGCGGGGGTCAATATGTCCGGCGACCTCAAAGACCCCTCAAAATCCATCCCGAAAGGGACTCTCGCCGCCGTTGGCACAGGCTACATCATCTACATGATTTTGCCCCTGTTCCTCGCCACCCGAGCCGACTACACTGCCCTCACCGAAAACCCTCTGGTGATGCGGGACATTGCCATTTGGGGAGATGCCATTCTGCTGGGGGTTTGGGGTGCCACCCTCTCGAGTGCCTTGGGAAGTGTTCTCGGCGCACCTCGGGTTCTGCAAGCCCTCGCCCGCGATGGCATACTGCCCCCCATGTTGCGCTGGCTCGGTCAAGGCCATGGAGACAAGGACGAACCCCGCTTAGGCACCTTCCTCACCCTAGGAATTGCCCTAGCCGCCGTCAGCCTTGGTGATCTCAACCTGATTGCCCCCGTTCTGACCATGTTCTTTCTCAGTACCTATCTGGTATTGAACGTGGCAGCGGCGATCGAGGGGTTCCTAGAAAGTCCGTCCTTTCGCCCAACCTTTAGCGTTGCTTGGTATTTCTCCGCTCTAGGGGCAATTAGCTGTCTCTGGGTCATGCTGCTCATTAACCCCGTGGCCGCCGTCGTGGCCGCCGTCTTCGTCCTTGGTATCTATATCTGGCTTGAACGACGGGAACTGCAATCGGCCTGGGGCGACGTACGCCGGGGCTTATGGGTCGAATTAGCTCGCATGGCCATTCTCAGCATGGGGATGGGAGATGATACAGACACCAAAAACTGGCGACCCCATATGTTGGTGCTATCTGGCGCCCCCATGCGTCGTTGGGCCTTAGTGGAACTGGCCACAGCTCTGACCCACAACCGAGGTATGGTGACCATCTCTAGCATTCTGCCGAGTGGTTCCCGAGATATGGGACAACAAGCGGCACTAGAAAAGAAAATTCGTGACTATCTCGACAAACGGGGGGTTCAGGCATTAGTACGTCTCATTACTGCCCCAGATCCTTTTGTGGGGGCAGAACGATTGGTAGAAGCCTATGGGATTGGCCCCTTAGTCCCCAATACGATTCTCTTAGGAGATAGCGAACAGGATCATTTACGGGCCGACTATTGCCGCTTAATTACGAAACTCTATCAATCCCGTCGCAGTATCATTATCTTTCGCGAGAATCCCAAAAAGGAGTTTGGTAAACGCCGTCGGATTGATGTTTGGTGGGGAGGGTTACAAGCCAATGGCGGCTTAATGCTTTTACTGGCTTATTTGTTGCGAACCAGTAATGAGTGGCGGGGGGTTGAAATCTTCTTGAAGTTAGTGGTTCCCAATGAAATGGCTGCCCAGGCGGCCCGTTTAAATATCGAACGGACTGCCGAAGCCCTACGCATTGGTGCTAGAACCCAGGTCATTATTGCTGAAGGCCGTCCCTTTCCCGAGATTTTACAGGAATCATCGGCGACTGCTGATTTAGTCTGTTTGGGAGTGGCGAAGCCGGGTGACAATGTTGAGGCCTTCGTGGAGTATTATGGCCGCCTACAAGCTATGGCTTCGGGACTGCCAACAACCCTGTTTGTTCTGGCTGCGGCCGGAATCTCCTTTGAGGATGTCTTGCAACAGGATTCTCCCACCGCCCGGCGGTAGGGTTTGGGCTGAGTTTCGGCTGAGGGCGACCACAAGGCTGAGGGCGACCACAAGGCTGAGGGCGACCACAAGGCTGAGGGCGACCACAAGGCTGAGGGCGACCACAAGGCTGAGGGCGACCACAAGGGTCGCCCCTACGGGGTGGGTGAGGGTTATTCTTCGATTAACTCCTCGTCTAACTCACTGTCTTCAGCAGCCGGAGGCACGATCGCCACGGCGGCGATCGCATCGTCTTTATCGAGACGCTGCACGCGAATCCCCGTGGCAGAGCGGGATTGAGGCGTAATAGCACTGGCGGCTTGGCGGATAATAATTCCCCGCATGGTCACCATCATCAGTTCATCGTCTTCGTTAACGACAATCAAGCCGACCACGCTATCGTCTTTGAGATGAGACTTAAACTTGGTCGAAATCGTCCCTTTCCCGGCCCGACGTTGTAGACGGAACTGAGAGACGGGAACCCGTTTCCCATAACCGCCGGTGGTGACAATTAACACCCAAGGTCCCTCACCGGTTGAGGTGGCTTCATCGCTTTCATCGCCGTTAACGTCACTCTCAACTGCGTCATCGACATCGCTATCGTCAGTATCTTCTAAGGTTTCGACGACGCTACTGGGCAAGACATCCATACTAATCAGGGTGTCATCGTCTCGTAAGTTCATCGACTTAACGCCACGAGTGGCTCGACCGAGGGGCCGCAGTTGCTCGTGATCGGCTTTGAAGTGAATGGCCATGCCCAAACGGGAGCCGATAATAATACTATCTTCGGCCCGGGCCAGACGCACCCAGCGCAATTCATCGCCTTCACTTAGAGAAATAGCAATCAGGCCATTGGCGCGAATGTTAGCAAACGCCGAGAGGGCGGTTTTTTTAATGTTGCCACCCCGAGTGAGCATGATCAGATAATTGTCATCGCTAAACTCGCTGACGGGAACCACGGAGGTGATTTTTTCATCCCGAGGAATGGGCAACAGTTGGACGATGGGTATGCCCCGCGAGGTTCGTGAGCCGGTGGGAATTTGATAGGCTTTGACGCTATAGACTACGCCGCGATCGCTGAAAAAGAGAATCTGATCGTGATCGCAACACGTGAGAAAATGGGCAATGCCATCATCCTCTTTCATCTTGGTTCCCGATTTGCCACGAGTGGCCCGGTTTTGGGCTTCAAAGGTGTTCACGGGCATCCGCTTGATGTAGCCCTGTTCCGTCACCAAAATTAAGGCCTGTTCGTTGGCAATTAAATCGGTGTCATCGAGATCCCCTTCATCTCTGAGAATTTCGGTGCGGCGAGGAGTGGCAAAGATTTCTTTTAGTTCTAAAAGTTCCGTTTCAATGATGTCTAAAACCCGTTCCCGCCGTGCCAAGATGTCTTCTAAATCAGCAATTGTTTCTTGAAGTGCTTCATGTTCTTGTTGGATTTTATCGGCTTCTAATGCCGTTAAACGGCGCAACTGCATCTGAAGAATGGCATCAGCTTGATAGTCTGAAAGATTATAATCTTGGATGAGTTGGGTTTTGGCTGAGGAACTGTCAGGGGACTGACGAATTAAGCGAATGACTGCATCAAGATGTTGTAGGGCAATGAGTAATCCCTGCAAGAGATGATCCCGTTCTTGGGCTTTTCGCAGTTCGTAGCGGGTTCGCCGGGCGATGGTTTCAATGCGGAAGTCGAGGAAAACTTGCAGGAAGCGACGCAAGGACAGCAGTTGCGGTTCGCCATCAACGAGGGCCAACATATTGGCCCCAAAGTTGTTTTGGATGGGGGTTTGTTTGTAGAGATTGTTGAGAACAACCCGAGGATAGGCATCTCGTTTGAGTTCGATCACAATCCGCATTCCGTCGCGATCGCTTTCATCGCGAATGTCGGAGATTCCTTCGAGTTTTTTGTCGTTCACCAAGTCGGCGATTTTCTCGATTAAGGCCGCTTTGTTGGTTTGATAGGGCAGTTCGGTGACAATGACGGCTTCGCGATCAGGGGCGCCACGCCGTTCTAAGGTTTCAATGTTGGCAACTCCTCGCATGGTAATGGAACCGCGCCCGCTGGTATAGGCATCGCGAATGCTACTGGTTCCTAGAATCTGGCCGCCGGTGGGAAAATCTGGTCCTGGAATGTACTCCATTAGGTCAAGATCGCCTAATTCGGGGTTATGAATTAAGGCCACTAAACCGTCGATGAGTTCTCCGACGTTATGGGGGGGAATGTTAGTGGCCATCCCCACGGCAATTCCTGAGGAACCATTGACGAGGAGTTGAGGAACTCTGGCGGGGAGAACGATGGGTTCTTGTTGCGATCCATCGAAGTTGTCGGCAAAGTCAACGGTATCGGAGTCGATGTCTTGGAGTAGGGATAGGCTACTGAACCGTTGCAGGCGGCTTTCGGTGTACCGCATGGCGGCTGGGGGATCGTTATCGACGGAGCCGAAGTTACCATGGCCTTCAATCAGGGGCGATCGCATCGAAAACGGTTGTGCCATCCGCACTAGGGCATCATAAACGGCGGTGTCTCCGTGGGGATGGTATTTCCCGAGGACTTCCCCGACAACACGGGCGCATTTACGAAAGGGGCGATCGTGATACAGACCCAGTTCGTGCATGGCGTAGAGAATGCGTCGGTGGACGGGTTTGAGTCCATCTCGCGCATCGGGTAAGGCTCGACCCACGATAACGCTCATGGCGTATTCGAGGTAAGATCGAGACATTTCGTTCCCTAAATCTGTTGGAACGATCCGTTCTTCGGCAATGGTCATACGGTAAAATTCTCCCTTAAAACCGCAGTTGAGCCGGGTTGTGTTGACAACAACCAGCGACGTGCGGGTTACTTTTTTTAACGGCAATGACGCAAGCAATTTGCGCCAATTATGTCCATTATTTTAACATAATGCGATCGCTTCTGGATAGTTTAGACTCCCCTAAAAAGGTGATGATTGGCTCGGGTGCTTTTTGGCGTTAAGAACGCTTCTAAAGGAACTGTCAAATCGAGGCAACGATCCCTCTCGATAATCCTCCTTCTCTGGGGTAGCCTAAAATGATAAAATAAAGCCGTCGGTAAGGGTGTGAAATCAGTGGGCGATCGCCAGGTTCGTTAACCCTTCGTATCCCCAAATTTAGAGTCAGCCATGTTTCCCATTTTCTATGCTGAGGCCTTCCTCGATCATCGAACTGGAGCCTATCATCCTGAACGCCCCGATCGCCTCAAGGCCATCGTTAAACAGCTAAAATCTCAGTCCTGGGCGGATCAACTCAAGTGGCAACTTCCCGGCGATCGCCCCGAACTCCTCAACATCATCAGCCAAATCCATCCCCGTGATTATGTTGAGTCCGTCAAACGGATTGCCAGTCGCGGCGGTGGACGCATCGATATGGATACCTCCGTCTCGCCAAGTTCCTATGATGTGGCACTCTTAGCCGTGAGTGCTTGGTTGGATGCTGTGGATTTAGTGGTTCATCAGGGACAGCCGAGTTTCGTCCTCGCTCGTCCACCGGGACATCATGCCGAACGCGATCGCGGCATGGGATTTTGTATTTTCTCCAACGCGGCGATCGCCGCCTATTACGCCCTCAAACAATTTACAATTGACCGAGTGGCCGTCCTAGATTGGGATGTCCATCATGGCAACGGAACTCAAGCCATTCTAGAAACCCATCCCCAACTGGCCTATTGTTCTCTCCATGAATCCCCCAACTATCCCGGAACCGGCTCAGCCAATGAAACCGGCTATTATCAAAATGTCTTAAATATCCCCCTTCCCCCCAACACCACCTCAGAAACCTATCGTCAGGTTTTTCAGGATAAAGTCATTCCCTTTCTCAGCCATTTCCGTCCCGACTTGTTAATAATTAGTGCGGGCTATGACGGCACAAAAGCAGATACCATCTCACAAATGTTGTTGCAACCCGAGGATTATCGTCAACTCAGTCAATGGTGTTTAGAAATTACCCCTCATCTCATGTTTGGTTTAGAAGGGGGCTATGATTTAGAAAGTCTCGCTGAGTCGGTTGTGAAAACCATTGAACCCTTTATGACCGTAAATCTTTAACACATTAAGGCGGAAATGTCTCTATTAGATCGGACGTTAACTTTATCCCTGGAACTCATCGGGATTTAGGCCTAACTGTTGTAGGCGATCGCGCAACCGTCGAACCTCCTCTTCAGCCCGATTTGCCCGTTCTCGTTCCAACTCCTCCGGTGTGAGAATCCAATGGCCGCCCTCGCGATACCAGCGTAGCCAACGGCGGCTAATGCCCTGATAAGTTCCCTCCCAGAGTCCTAAACCTAACTGAACCTCCTCTAACCAAACCCCCAAACCCTCCATGGGTAGCGGTTGATAGGCATTCATTATCAAGCCAAAGGCTTGAAACTCATCGGTATAGCGATTGAAAACAAAATAATAGGGAATCCGTAAAATCTGCTCATACACCGTCCATTTATTCGGCGGGCGACTGGCATCTCGTAAACTGCGCCCCAAATCCTCCGCCTCCGTCCCCGGAGACAACAACTCAACCGCCACAAAGGGATAAACCCCCTCCTGCCAAGTGACATAACTCAACCGCAAATCCCGTTCCTCATAGAGTTTAGGAACCCCCAACACCGCGAACCAATCCGGGCGCTTATACCATTGCGGATGGCGAACATCGTAATAGAGATTGAGATCACTGGCCGTAAACAACTCATTCTCCCCATAGGTGGGGGGACGGAAGGTTAAGCGCAACAACTCCGGTTGGCGTAGATGAAACTCGTCAGGCAAACCAGGCTCCTCCGGATTCTCACTGGGCAAGTCATACATCGTCGGTAAGACATCACGAGGAGGTAACGGATGAAACTCTTGAGATACCATACCCATACACTCCTAATCCGACTAAACAATTCCTCTTCAACCTAGTTGGGGCGGGCGAACCCACCCCCTCATGCCAATTTCCCTCATGCCAATTTAAGGAAAAACCCTAAACTACACATCCCCCAACTACACATCTCCTAAGTTGAGATAACGAGCCGCCGTCTGCACATCCTTATCCCCCCGGCCTGAACAATTAATCACCACCGTTGCCCCATCGTCGAGTTGAGGGCAAAGGGTGTCTAAATAGGCGAAGGCGTGAGCCGTTTCTAGGGCGGGAATGATGCCCTCTAAACAAGACACCAACTGAAACGCTTGCATCGCTTCATCATCGGTGACGCTGTAATACTCGGCCCGGCCCGTATCCTTCAAATAGCTATGTTCAGGACCAACTCCGGGATAGTCCAACCCGGCACTAATGGAGTGGGCCTCATTAACCTGGCCATCGTCATCCTGCAACAGATAACTCATGGCCCCATGTAACACCCCAACTTTACCCTGGGTGAGTGTGGCGGCGTGTTTCGTAGAGGTAACACCCTCCCCAGCAGCTTCAACGCCAATCATGCGCACCGAGGCATCGTTGACAAACTCATAAAACAGTCCCATGGCGTTGGAACCGCCGCCGACACAGGCCAGCAACACATCTGGTAAGCCATCCCAGAGTTCTTGACATTGGCGGCGGGTTTCTTGGCCGATGACGGCGTGGAAGTCGCGCACCATCATGGGATAGGGATGGGGGCCGGCAACGGAACCGAGGATGTAGTGAGTGGTTTCGACGTTCGTCACCCAGTCACGAATGGCCTCGGAGGTGGCATCTTTGAGGGTTCCGGTTCCGGCACTGACGGGTTCAACTTTGGCCCCTAACAGGCGCATCCGCACCACGTTTAGGGCTTGCCGTTTCATGTCTTCAACGCCCATATAGACGATGCACTCTAAGCCAAAACGAGCGCAGGCCGTGGCGGTGGCGACGCCATGCTGGCCGGCCCCGGTTTCGGCGATGATGCGCTGTTTGCCCATACGTTTGGCGAGGAGGGCCTGGGCGATCGCATTATTGATTTTATGCGCTCCTGTATGATTAAGATCTTCCCGTTTCAGGTAAATCTTGGCCCCAGTGCCATCAGGACGGGCATAATGTTCGGTGAGTCGTTCGGCGAAGTACAGAGGCGAGGGCCGTCCGACGTAATCTTTGAGGAGGCCATTGAGTTCAGCATTGAACTCGGGGTCATCCTTGTAGCGAGAAAAAGCTGTTTCCAGTTCCGCCAAGGCCGGCATTAGGGTTTCGGGGACATACTTACCGCCGAACTGTCCGAAGCGTCCGAGGGCATCGGGAACGGTTGCAGGGGTTGCAGAGGAGGGGGAAACGGGAGATACGGTCATATTGGCTTGATGGACGACTTACCCTATTCATTATAGGCGGCCAAGGGGCGGCATTTCTACTGGGTCGGTTGCGGTCTGTTCACTCTGGCAATGGGGACATCTCATCGGTTATACATCATGCATTGCCACCCTCCTCAACAATCACCTGATCAGACACTAGTGCCTAGCCTTGACATCGCCTTAAATCGCCATTTAGAATAATGTGGATTGGTCTTAAAGGGACACAAAAAAATATAACAAAACATCAAAAAACTTCATGTTTTATAAAAAACAAAAATACAAGCACAAAACAGGAGAAAACTAGCAGAAAAAGTGGCGAAAAAGGCTCATCGCGCAATATCTCACCGAAATTGGAGTAACTCATTTTAAAAAACCTAGAGAGCCGTTCTTAGAATTGAATCCAATTGACTTGAGATTAGCGTTTAAACCCAATGATGTCATTGTCTTGACTCAAGTTAAATTCATGAACGCCAACCTTACCAATTTCCCTGATTCACGTCCGATCATTGATGGCTATACGGTCACTGAGCAGCTATACTCAGGTTCAGGAACTGCCGTCTATCGAGCCATACAGGAGACTCGACAGCGTTCAGTGGTGATTAAGGTGTTGCAACGTGACTATCCTAGTTTTGGGGAATTGGTGCAATTTCGCAATCAGTATCTGATGACCAAACGCCTGACGATTCCTGGCATCGCCAAACCCTTCGCTTTAGAACCCTTTGGCAATGGTTATGCGCTCGTAATGGAAGATACTGGCAGCCTATCCCTGAGCCAATATCTTGAGAATCAATCCCTGAGCCTATTGGACATCCTTGAAATTGCGATTCAAGTGACGATCATTCTCCAGCAGTTACATCAGCAGCGAATTATTCATAAAGATATCAAGCCCGCCAATATTCTCATTGCGCCAAACTCTAAACAAATCACGCTGATTGATTTTAGTATTGCTTCGATGCTGCCCAAGGAAACTGAAACCATCCAAAGCCCCCAAGGGTTAGAAGGAACTCTGGCTTACTTGGCTCCTGAACAAACCGGGCGGATGAATCGAGGTATTGACTATCGTACCGACTTTTATGCTCTAGGGGTGACTCTCTATGAACTCTTGACGGGACAATTACCATTTCCGGGTGATGATCCTCTAGAGGTCATTCATAGCCATATCGCCAAAACAATAACTCCAGTTCATGAGGTTAACCCTGAGAGTCCGGCCATGCTAGGGGCAATTGTGGCTAAACTGATGGCGAAAAATGCCGAAGACCGCTATCAAAGTGCCTTGGGATTAAAGTACGATTTAGAACAATGTTTGACCCAATGGCAAGAAACCGGTGAGATATCAGATTTTGAATTGGGTAAGCGGGATTTGAGCGATCGCTTCCTCATCCCCGAAAAGCTCTACGGTCGAGAAACCGAAGTCGCCCAGTTATTAACCGCCTTTGACCATGTCGCCGAGGGAACCTCAGAACTCATGCTAGTGGCGGGCTTTTCGGGCATCGGTAAAACCGCCGTCATCAACGAAGTCCATAAGCCCATTGTCCGGCAACGTGGCTATTTCATCAAGGGTAAATTCGACCAACTTAATCGCAATATTCCCTTTTCTGCCTTTATCCAAGCCTTTAGTGACCTAGTTGGACAATTACTCTCGGAATCTGATCAGCAACTGCAACGCTGGAAGGCCGACCTTCTGGCAGCCCTAGGAGATAGCGGTCAAGTCCTCATCGATCTCATCCCTGAACTCGAACAGATTATTGGGCCACAACCTCCCGCCTCAGAACTCTCCGGCGAAGCCGCCCAAAACCGCTTTAACCGCCTGTTCCAAAACTTTATTCAGGTTTTTACCAAGGTAGAACATCCCCTGGTCATCTTTATCGACGACCTGCAATGGGCCGACTCTGCCTCCTTGGGCTTAATGCAAAGTCTGTTGACGGAGGCCCAATGTCAATATCTCTTAGTCTTGGGAGCCTATCGAGATAATGAAGTGTTTCCCGGTCATCCCTTCTTGATGACGATTAAAGCCCTAGAAAATGCCGAGGTCACCCTTGACACCCTCAGCCTTGGTCCCTTAAATGCTGATAGCCTCAACCACCTCATTGCCGATGCTTTCCAAGCTTCAGAAAACATCGTGCAACCCTTGAGCGATCTAATCATGCACAAGACCCAGGGCAATCCCTTCTTTGCGACGCAATTCCTCAAGGCATTACACCAAGATGGTCTGATTACCTTTAACTGGGAGGGCGGTCACTGGGAATGTGACCTGGTGCGGGTACAGTATGCCGCCTTAACGGATGACGTGGTGGACTTCATGGCCTTGCAGTTACAAAAACTGCCCCTTGCCACCCAGGAACAGCTTAAATTTGCAGCTTGTATTGGGGCAAGGTTTGACCTCAAGACATTGACCATTGTTTCAGAAAAAGACGAAATTCAAGTTGCGTCAGACCTGTTGCCGGCGCTGTTACAGGGGCTGATTGTGCCAGAGAGTAAAATTTACAAGTTCTATTTAGACGATGACCAATCCCAGGAGCATAAGTCGCTGAGTGAAGACATTTCTGAGCAGATTTACTATCGTTTTTTTCATGACCGTGTGCAACAAGCTGCCTATTCGTTAATTCCTGACGATCAGAAGCAGGAAACTCACTGGAAAATCGGGAAACTAATACTGCACAACTCGTCGGCAAGCGAACGAGAAGCAAAATTATTTGAGATCGTCAATCAGTTGAATATCGGTATTCGCTCGGTTGATGAACCCATCGAACGAGAAGAAATGGCAAGACTGAATTTAGCTGCTGCGGACAAGGCTAAGGCTTCCACGGCATACAGTGCCGCTTTTGACTATTTACAAACTTGTCTTGGACTGCTGACTCGAGACTGCTGGCAGCGGCAATACGATCTTACTCTAACGGCGACAAATGCAGCGGCAGAAGTTGCCTATTTGCAGGGAGATTTTGCAACCATGCAGCAGCAGATTGACGCTGTTTTGCAAAATGCGACAACTCTGCTGGATAAGGTTGGAGTTTACGAGACAAAAATCCAGGCGCATATCGTACAAAATCAGTTTTTAGAAGCGGTGAATACGGCGCTATATGTTTTGCGGTTATTGGGATTGGAGTTTACGGATGACCCCAGCCCAAAAGATATTCAGCAAAAGCTGACAGAAACGGCAAATCTTTTGAGGGCGCAAGGGATATCTTCAGCGACCAATCTACCAGAAATGACTTCGGCGACTGGACTCGCTACAACGCGAATTTTAGTTAAAGTCATTTCAGCGACTTACATTGCCAAGTCATCCTTATTACCTCTAATAATTTGCGAAGGTATTAACTTGTTTTTGCGCCAGGGAAATAACTCTCTTTCTGCGTTTTTATATGCCTGGTATGGTGTAAAATGGGAGAAGTTGCTCTGGAACTTCTCAATAAATTTGATAGCCGGGAAATACAAGCCCGGACAGAGTTTACAGTTTCTTATGCTATAAAACATTGGAAAATTCATGCGTTTGAGACAGTGCATTCTTTCTCAAAGAGCTATAAAATAGGGTTAGAAAACGGTGATTTAGAGTATGCTTCTTGGTCAGCATTTTGCTACGGCTACCATTCTTATATTGTAGGTTGCGAACTAACAGAATTACACCGCACAATGGGAGTGTATCGAGAGGCCATTGCCAAGGCGCGACAGGAAGCAGCTTTCAACTATCTGAGTATCTTTCACCAATCAGTCCAAAATTTGTTGTCTAAATCTCAGGACTGGAGTGTTCTGGAAGGGGAGGCATACAGTGAAGCCGAAACTTTGCCAGTTCACCTAGCAGCTAATGATGGTACAGGACTGAATTTTCTGTATATCAGTAAGCTGATGTTAGCCTATATGTTCGAGCAATTTGAACAGGCGATCGCCATAGCGAAGACAGCAGAAAATTATATTCAGGCAGGGGCTGGAACAGCCTATATTCCCGTATTCTATTTCTATGATTCCTTAATTCAACTGGCGGTTGTCAGTGACCATCGAGATGAGCGGCAGCAACAATTAGAACGAGTGAACTTAAATCAACTCAAACTAGGGAAATGGGCTGATCATGCCCCAATGAACTACCAACACAAGTTTGATTTGGTGGAAGCCGAACGACATCGGGTATTAGGAAACAGAGCAGAAGCAATCGACCTCTACGATCGCGCCATTTCTGGCGCCAAAACTCATAGTTATACTCACGAGGAAGCCCTAGCTAATGAACTCGCCGCAAAGTTCTACCTTGACTGGGGCAAAGAAAAAGTTGCCGCTAGCTATATACAAGACGCTTACTACTGCTATAGCCGTTGGGGAGCTAAAGCTAAAGTTGCCAATTTAGAACAACACTATCCCCAACTCCTGCAACCCATCCTGCAACCGGTTGTTCACTCTTTTGATGTGTTAAACACTATCAGCAGCATCTCCAGGGCAACGGTGATGAGTCAGACTGGAATCTCACAGGCGAGCAGCCCTGCTATTAATCAAACTTTGGATTTAGCTAGCGTCATCCAAGCCTCTCAAGCCCTTTCTGGAAGCTTAAAACTTGATGAATTGCTCAGTCAACTGACGCAGATTATTCTGAAAAATTCTGGGGGCGATCGCTGCATCTTAATTATTCCCAGTGATGCCGGTGAATGGCAAGTTCGGGCAATCACAACCCCGGATACGGTTCGTCTCTGTACAGAGGCGATCGAGGAAAGTCCCGATTTGCCCCTGAAGCTGATTCAGTATGTCAAAAACACCCAAAACCTCGTAGTTATCGATAACTTAGTCACCGACTTACCGGTTTTGGATCAGTATCTACAAACGCAACAACCGAAAAGTGTACTCGGTTTGCCCATCCTGACTCAGGGGCGTTGTCTTGGGATTTTGTATCTACAGAATCAGCTAAGCGCGGGTGTGTTCACACCAGAACGCATGGCTGTTCTAAGTTTCCTTTGCACCCAAGCTGCGATTTCCTTAGAAAACGCTCAGTTGTATGAACAGGTGCAACAGTCCCTCACGGATTTGCAGCACGCCCAACTTCAGTTAGTCCAGAGTGAAAAAATGTCGGCTCTGGGGGGATTAGTGTCTGGGGTAGCCCATGAGATCAATAATCCAGTAGGTTGTATTTTGGGTAACGTGGGAGCCACGGAAGACTATTTTAACGATTTATTGGGATTGCTCGACTTGTATGGAGAAGCATTCCCGGAGCCGGGAGAGGGGATTGAAGCGGAACTCGAGGCGGTGGAGTTAGACTATGTGCGGCAGGATTTGTCCCAGTTGATTCGGGCGATGCGGGATAGCGGCGATCGCATTAAATCCATCAGCCAAAGTTTACGCACCTTCTCCCGAAAAGACACCGATTATAAGCAGCCGTTTAATCTCCATGAGGGCCTTGATAGTACCTTACTGATTTTGCGTCATCGCCTGAAAGCCAATGAGAATCGCCCTGAGATTGAGGTAATTAAAAACTATGGTTCCCTGCAACCCGTTGATTGCTTCCCTGGGCAACTGAATCAGGTGTTTATGAATGTTATAGCGAATGCCATTGATGTATTTGATGATTTGGCCCAACAGTCGTCTTTTGCCGCCATTAAAGCGCAAAAGCAACAGATTACCATCGAGACTCGATTCGTTGACAATGGGGTTACTATTAAAATTGCAGACAACGGATCGGGCATTCCTGAGGAGATTCAAGACCAGATTTTTGACAATTTGTTTACCACCAAAGCGGTGGGGAAAGGAACAGGCTTAGGGTTGGCGATCGCCCGTCAAATTGTGGTCGATGTCCACGGAGGTCAACTAGAGGTTAATTCACAACTTGGTCAAGGGACAGAATTTTTGATTAGTCTTCTTTAATGTGACATCATCTGCTGGAGGAAGAATGTCACTGATTGAAATGGATATGAACCCCGAGTTTAGCCAGTTCATCGATGATATCTTCGACGGTTTCAGGCATATCCTGTTCAGAGCGAGATGGTCCGCGCAAAAACTCTTTGATGGTTATCTTTTTATCGCGAAAATCTTTAATGAAATCCCGTAATTCTTCCAAAAATGCGAGTTCCTCTTCAAATTCTCCCAAGGACTCTTCAACTAAATCTGTTCCCTCCCGTTGGGCTTTGCGATATTCTTTGACCATCATCCCTTGGGGTGTATTGCGGGCTTGGCGAACCTGACTTTTTAATTGCTCATATTGCTGTTCGAGAATTTTGAGATCCTGTTCGAGTTGTTTGCACTGGCGATCGCGATCGTTCTCTGAGGTTTCGATGTCTGCTTCAGCGTCGCTTTGTCTCTCAATTTCCAATAAGCGGGCAAAATCACCACTTTTATAGGCAATATTCACCTCTTTCATGATTTCGGTATAGTGCTGATGTTTTTCGGGATCAGCGATTTTATCCGGGTGAAAGCGATCGGCTAATTTCAGAAACAGTTTTCTCATATCCCGCGATGGACGGGGGGTGTGGGGGGTTTCAAAGGGAGAATGACCACCCCAGTCTGAATCGCCCTCGTCGTTGAAAAATCCCTCATCTTCGCCATTGGGATGCGATCGCTCGGCTTCAGCTTCTTCTTCACGGGCGAAGTCTTCATCGTCTTCATCGAATTTAGGACTAATGCGACCTGTAAATTGCAGGATTTCGTAAACTTCGTGGATTTCGCGTTTTGTTTTTTTGCCAAGTTTGCGTTTTGTGAAAATGTCCTCAAATAACTCGTGAATTTCACGGTCGAGCTTTTGGGCTTGCTCGTAAATCGGTTGACCATGAGAAAACATCGATCGCGCAATCTCTTGAATCTGCGTAGTTAAATTTGACAGTTCCGTTTGCTTGCGCTTAATTAAAGTCAATATCTTTTTTTGCCGTTCTTGCAGGAACTCAAAGCGAGCATCTGGGGACGTCGATGCTAGGGTCGCTTCTGAAACCTGACGAGTACCTTTTTGTTGTTTCTTTTTTTTAGCCATTTGTATAATTCCTTACAGCAATTAATTTATGATCTACTGCCAAATCCCTCTTAATAGAATAGATAGAAGATATGAGCCAAATTTAGCAATCATTTGAGAGAATGGGCAGAATACAACCGAGAAGGTGACGCTGAGATGCTACCCAACTCCAAAATTCGGCCACTATTGTACCAGAATCTACCGCGTATTCATCTGTATCATTGATTTGTGTGAATACCAAGTCCTGACTCGCGAGCGGCTCCTGATGATGTTTTACATCTATCCCTGGGTAAGATTGTTGAAGCTAATCTATTTGATGGGTTGATACTTTCGCAACTTGAACGAGTCAAAATCATCAAGACGGTTCCTCAACTCTCCTCATGATGAGTTCGATAGGCACTTCAACTCATGCTGAACTCTGAATAAAATTCAGCGTAGATTGCAAAGCATCCGCAATCTTGTCCGATGTGACAACTGTGATGTTATGAAGGCTGGTTAAATCTTCTACTTGTTGAGTTGGTAAATTTGGGACAATTAAATACATTTGTTGAGGACGTAACTTAAATTGCTTTGCAAAGGCGGAGTATTTGGAAATAAATTTTTTATGATTGGTGACTTTACACTCGATCCATAGGGGATTATCTTGAATAATTACTAAAATATCAATCTCAATTTTTTGCTTGTTTGCTTTTAAAATGGTGGCATTCATCAGGGCTTCATAGGCAACTCCTTTAGAATCCAAAAAATTGGTTACTATTTGGTAAGTATATCGTTCTAACCACTGTCCTGTTAAAAACTGATTGCCATTACTCTGAAACGGTGAAATATAAGCAATTTTTTGATGGTTTTGCTTATCTTCATGATAATTATACTGAATGAGTCCAAGGGTTTCAAGTTGGCTACAAACATTTATTAAAATGTCAACTTTATCTGTTGTTGCTCCACTTAAGTCAAGAGTAAAGTTAGTCTTTTCAGAAGATAAGCTATGGCGAATTCCTTGCATCAAGTCAGAGAGAAGTGAATAATTATTACCAATTGTCAAGGCGATTTCATCCAATGTTTTATCGACTTTCTTTGTGATATGAGATTGAATAAGTGTGAAGTTTTTAGAGGCAAGCCATTGTTGAATGTTGTGAGCCTCTTGTTTCGAGCAGTATTCATTCAATGAAAACTCTATAAACTGATTTTGTTTTGTATATCCTTGACGATTATCAGCCTTAGTTAAGCTTTTAATATTCTGATATAGTCTATTTAGATTGACTGGGATACTACCAGTTTTTAGATGGGTTATTGATTGGTTGAGATACTCATAATTTCTCTCGGAAGTTATCATAAATTTTGAGAGTAAGATTCCAGAGAAACTGCCAACTACTAAACCCAAAACTGCCCCGAGTCGTGGGTGATCTGAGAAGGCTAAATATCCGAAAAGAGTGCAACTAAAACTCAGGGCTGCGATCGCACTATAGGTAAAAAAACGAGATTTCATGTTCGATAACAACTGGACGGATTCAGTTTGATACAATTCTATTATATATATTTTTACTCCTTGATAAATTCACATTTTTTCTCTAAAACGGCGATAACCTGACTTGGGTTTACGACTTGAATTTTATGTTTGCTAGTTAAAGAATTTGAATTCTTATTTTTAATGTCTGGGCTAACAAAGTAAATTTGGTGTGGCTGTAGATTACAATTGCGGCAAAAATCAGCATATCCACCAATGCGAGATTCAGATACCGTTACATCGCATTTGATAAATAATGGCTGGTTATCCACGAAAAATATAAAATCAACCTTGCTTGATTGTCCATTTGATATGCAAATGTTAGCATCAGCAATCACTTCATGCTTAAGGTGTCTTACGTTGAAAAATTTAGTGAGTTTCTGATCAACACAGCTTTTTAACCATTCACTGGTCAAGAATTTAATGTTTTTGCTTTTTAATGGGGTTACGTTGGCGAATTTTTGACCCTCTTCCCTGTAATATTTATAGTTTATAATTTTTTCTTTTTTGAGCCTATCGCCAAAATTATTTATAACCGATAAAGCCTGATTGCTTTCCTTGGATAAATTAATTTTAATTTCTTGGTTGTCACTAGAAATGCTTTCCCGTATTTTTTGCATTAATTCC
>P_2C_Liq_2_UnCtyDRAFT_1000106_pt1 | contig 22363 bp, 18 predicted proteins | sample Pon2CUnioCityCA_FD_10236 | JGI IMG/M metagenome (IMG submission 10236) | reverse complement strand
CGTTCTTCAAAAAATTGGCCGGTTCAAACGAACTACAGCAAGCCTTGGAATCTGGTATGAGCACGGAGGAGTGGGTGAAGTCTTATAAAAGAGAGTTGTACTATGAACACATAAAAAAGGCATACGAATACTCTATGTATCCTCTATGGGAAGAAAAAACATGGTGGTTACATTAGGCACAATAAAAAACCCCGCTCGAGGCGGGGTTTCTTTATGAATTGGAAACTCAGACTATTTCCAGCCTTTCATTTCTTTCTCGTAGCCGGCTCTGTAGGAATCAGGTGCTCCCAAGTCCATTGCTTTTTTACCCTGCTTAAGGGCAGCTTTAGTATCGCCTGCCGCGTAAAGAATTTTAGCCTTTACCCAGTTTGTGTACCAGTACTCTGGATCTAACTGTAAGGCAATTTCGATGGTCGCTAGCGCTTTTTCGTGATCGCCTTGACCACTGTAGTAGTTTGCCGCGTTTCTGTACGCACGTTTGGCATCAGATAGTGCTTTCTCTACATTTTTACCGCTTTCGCCATCTGAATCAACGCCTAGGTTAATGCTTACTTCGGTATCGGCCCACTCAAGTAAGAGATAGCCACCTTCTGTGCTCAAAGAATGGAAGCGCATTGTGAAGTTATCGTCGAAATCACCTTTTCCTGCACGAACATTGAATCTCAATACGTCGCTATCCTCAGAATATCCTGAGTTGCCCCAGAGGTTGGTTTGTGTGGATAAGATTATGGTCCAGTCTTGTTCACCTGGAATAGTAAATAGGGCGTATTCTCCAGCCTTAACTTCGTTGCCATTCATGGTGAAGTCTGTGGATGCACTAAAAAGAACACATCCGTTCGCTCCTGTACGCCATACTTCATTATACGGTACGAGATCGCCGAAGATGGTGCGGCCTCTTGTTGCGGGTCTGCTGTAAGTGATGCTGAAATCTGTGAGACCAATTCTTTGGTCAACGGTAGAAGTAGGTGAAGGTTGTGGCAGCTCTTGAGCGTTCATCGGTAGGGCCACTGCAAGAAGTGCGGCACCGAGTATCCATTTTTTCATGTGAGTTGTTTTTAGGGTTTGCCTAAAAGTAACAAGAAAAGTGGTGGTTGGTTGATTAGAGCGCCATCATTTTTAGCGCGGCCACTGCAGCTTCTACACCTTTGTTTCCATGAATACCTCCTGAACGAGCGCGACTCTGCTCTATAGTATTGTCGGTAAGCACGCAGAAAATAGTTGGAGCGTCGTAGCTGAGGTTAAGTTCAGTAATGCCGTAAGTCACACTCTGACACACATAGTCGAAATGTTTCGTCTCACCTTGAATGACGCAACCTACCACAATAACTGCATCAGGTTCTTCATTCTCGTGAAGCCGTTTGGCACCAAAAGTGAGTTCAACAGCTCCAGGTACATCCACTTGAAGAATATGTTCCGGATCTACGCCATGGGCTACGAGTGTATCGTAAGCACCTTGAGCAAGACCATGAGTGATCTCATGATTCCACTCCGCGCGAACTATAGCAACTACTTTGCCTGNTCCGGAAGGGACTGTTTCGTTATCTGTACTATTGAGATGCTGNTGAGCAGTAGCCATACGGTTATTTCAACGCAGCAATAACACCAGCAATTCCTGACGCCTGACGACTCTTAGGATAGTCAGATGCAATGCGTTCGTAGAGTTTTACCGCTTTCGCGTTTTCACCCAAAGCTTCATAAGTCAATCCAGCTTTCCACAAGAAGAGTGGTGTAGTGAAGTCGTTTTCTGTTGCATTTGCAGCTTTATTGTAGAAATCTACAGCATCGTCCATTTGACCCAATTCAACAAAAGCATCGCCAATGACGCCATAGGCAGTTGCTGAAGTGGCGGCATCCGTTTTATCGTAATCGTCCATAAATGCAATGGCATTTTCGTAATCACCTAACGTGTAGTAGGCAACACCTGCATAGTAATGTGCACTATTTCCGGCTTCAGTTCCGCCGAATTCGTCAATTATATCGAGCAGGCCATAGTACGCACCGTTCCCGTTTAAGGCCAATTCCATAGAATCCGTCTCAAACCATTTGATTGCTTTCGCCATCTCTGTAGCCCCTTCTTTCGCTTTTGGTTCAACGATGTAAGTGTTGTAAGCGAAGTAGGCCAATACCACCGCAACTACCGCCGCGACTGCTATACCTACCTGACGTGCATTGTTCTCTAGGAACTGTTCCGTCTTAGTTAGCGTTTGTTCTACGTTATCAAATCCAAGGTTATCCTGTTCTGCAGGAGCGTTCTTCTTAGCCATAGCTAGTTTTAATTGAGTCCGCCAAAAATAGTATAAATTTTCATGCTTTGAGCCCTATTTTTGTTCCTATGGAAAACCTGCTTGTGCACGCTTTAGAATTGACCCATTTCAAGAACCACCGTGCTTCTTCATGGCAGTTTAATCCTAAGGTCAATATCATCTCAGGCAATAATGGGAACGGTAAAACCAACGTTTTAGATGCCTTGCATTACCTCTCGTTAACGAAAAGCTATCTCAATACAAACGACAGTCAGAACATTACCCACGGTGAAAGTATGGCATTGCTCAAAGCAAAGTTGGCGCGTAAGGGGAGTGAGCACGTGCTTGATTTAGGTCTTAAGAAGGGCCAGAAAAAGAAAGTACGACTCGACGGTAAGGAGATTGATAGATTAGCGGATCATGTCGGTTACATGCCCGTGGTCATGATTACACCAATGGACCGCGATTTGATCATTGATGCAGCCGAGACCCGGCGAAAATTGATGGATACGACGGTTTCTCAAAACGATAAACACTATTTGAACGCCTTAATGGCATACAATAGGGCGCTTACTCAACGCAATACTACGCTGAAGTATTTCGCTTCAAACCGCACCTATGATGCGGAGATGATCGGTTTGTACAATGAGCAATTGGCCCATAATGCTTCCATTATATTTGAGGCGCGGAAGGCATTTGCTTCTGAGTTATTGCCGCTACTAACGCATTATTATCACTTGCTTTCTGGAGGCAAAGAAACGGTGGGCGTGCGCTACAAAAGTGCGCTTCACGAGTCTTCCATGACCGATCTTTTGACTGAAAATGAATCGAAGGACCGGGTATTGCAATACACTTCAAGCGGCACGCATCGGGATGATCTCGTTTTCCATTTGGGGGAACATCCCATCAAGCGAGTGGGTTCTCAAGGGCAGCAGAAGAGTTTTTTAATCGCTTTAAAATTGGCCCAATTTGAAATTACCAAACGTCATCTAGGGATGCCACCCTTTATTGCTCGATGATATTTTCGATAAATTAGATGAAGGACGGGTGGCCAATCTACTGAGCTTAGTACATACGGAAGAGTTTGGTCAGATTTTCATTACCGATACGCACCCTGAACGAATGCTTGAATTGAGTGAAAATCTTCAACTGAACCACAGCACCTTTGAAATAACTGATGATGGCGAAATACAAAGTCTCTAACGAACAATCCATGGGCGAGGCATTATCGCTCTGGCTGGACCGCTACCGTCTCCGTAGAGGTACGGATGAAACACGCGTATTGCAAGCCTGGGATGAGTTGATGGGGCCTTCTATCGTGCGTCAAACGACGAAGAAAAAAGTACAGAACCAAATTCTTTACGTTCAGTTGGAAAGCGCGGTTGTGCGCAAAGAACTGCTTATGGTGAAGTCTAAAATCGTGAGCAGTATGAACGAACATCTAGGCCGTGAAGCCATTAAAGACGTACACCTGTATTAGTCGTCAAGCAAATCTGGACGACGCGCTTTAGTGCGTTGATACGCCTGGTCTTCTCGCCATAGATCGATGGCTTTTGTATTGCCACTGAGTAGTATTTCGGGGACTTTATGGCCACGAAAGTCTTCTGGCCTCGTATATACCGGAGGGGCCAACAAATTGTCTTGAAAACTATCCGTAAGCGCTGAAGTTTCGTCGTTAAGAACGCCAGGAAGCAGGCGTATTACAGCGTCTGAAATCACGGCTGCCGCAAGCTCTCCACCGCTTAAGACATAGTCGCCAATGCTGTATTCGTGCGTAATCCAGTGGTCGCGAACCCGCTGATCTATGCCTTTGTAGTGGCCGCAAATGATGATCATATCGCCCAATAAACTCAGTGCATTCGCATCTTGCTGGTTGAATCGCTTACCGTCAGGTGTCATGTAGAGCACCGCATCGTAGTTGCGTTCTTTCTGCAATGCTTCAATACATTCTACAAGAGGTTCACATTGCATCACCATACCTGCACCACCGCCGTATTGATAATCATCGACCTGCTGGTGTTTACCGGCGCCAAAATCACGGAGCTGGTGCACGTGGACTTCCGCAAGGCCTTTATCTTTTGCGCGCCTCAAAATGCTGTGCGCGAAAGGGCCTTCTAATAGTTCTGGTAAAACGGTGATGATATCGATTCGCACCTTAGTTCTTTTTAAGACCAATTTCGACCAAACGCTCGTCCAGATAATCACCTGCGGTAATATCGTCAAAAGCTTTTGGTCGAGCGTCGCTAATACATTGGGCCAAAGCATTCAGTGGCATTTTCCCAACCGGATGTAAGAAGAAGGGGATACTGTATCTAGGTTCGGACCATTTTTCTTTCGGGGGATTTACCACCCGGTGCGTAGTAGACTTCAAATAGCCGTTCGTCAAACGTTGAAGCATATCTCCGACATTCACTACTAAAGATCCGGGGATGGCCGTAATGCCGACCCATTGTCCTTGTTTGTTGAGCACTTCCAGACCCTCTGCACTGGCGCCCATAAGTAGTGTAATAAGATTAATATCTTCATGTTGTCCAGCCCGCACACTGTCGCCCGGGTCTGAAGTAATGGGAGGGTAATGAATGGCACGAATGATACTGTTTCCACCTTTCACCCAAGGTTCAAAATAATTTGCATCCAGTTCTAAATACGTTGCAATTGCGCTTAGTAACTCCATTCCAATGCGCTCCAACTGCTGGTAGGCATTTACGAAAGTTGGGGCGAGTTCAGGACGTTCGTTTACGGATATATTATCGTGGTATTCTGGGCCGTTGTATGCCGGTACTGGCTGGCCTACTTGCCAAAATTCTTTGAGATCTGCTGCTTCAATCCCTTTTGCATGTTCTCTCCCAAAACTGGTATAGCCGCGTTGACCGGCCAATTTTTCGAGCTCATACTTTTTTTTCGTTTCCGTATCTAATGCAAAAAATGCAGCCACTTCATTGTACAATTGGGATTGCATGGCATCGCTAAAACCATGATTCTTAATGGTTACGAATCCGATATCGGTGTAGGCTTTTCCTAAATCTGCGGCAAAAGCCTTTTTTTCGGCAGTTGATCCGCTGGTCCAATGGGATAAATCTAAATTTGGAATGAGTGACATACGGTCTGTAGATAGGTTATATCTAACAAAAATAACTACCTTTTCGCAGTCGTTCGAATGGAACTTAATGACAGCCACAGAAGTTATGAACCACCCTTTACCGCCTGAACTCCTTCAGGATTTCCTGCAAACCCGCGCCATTGAAGAGAAAATGCTCATTTACCTGCGTCAAGGTAAGATCTCAAAATGGTTCAGTTCCTTTGGACAAGAGGCCATTTCAGTAGCCGCTGTACACGCCTTAAAAACGGACGAATACATCTGTACGATGCACCGAAATCTGGGTGTTTTTGTCGCGCGTGAGGTACCGTTAATGCGCTTATTCGCGCAGTTTCAAGGGAAACCTGAAGGTTTTACAAAGGGACGTGATCGCAGCTTTCATTTTGGAAGTCAATCGCACCATATCGTTGGTATGATCTCCCATTTAGGCGCCCAATTGGGATTGGCTTGTGGTTTGGCCTTGCGCGAGCAGCAGTTGGGTACAGGTAAGTGCGTGGTTGCCTTCACAGGTGACGGTTCAACATCACAGGGGGATTTTCATGAAGCACTCAATGTTGCTGCCGTTTGGTCCCTTCCAGTAGTTTTTATTGTGGAGCGCAATTACTGGGGATTAAGCACGCCCGAAGAAGAACAATTTAAATTTAAAAGCTTCGTAGATAAAGGACCTGCCTATGGCATGGAAGCCCGAAGATTCGACGGTAATAATTTGTCGGAATGCTATACTGAATTGACCCGTGCAGCAGACTATGCACGAAAGGAGGGCAAGCCGATTTTGTTAGAAGCAAACACATTTAGAATACGAGGACACGAGGAAGCGAGTGGAACGAAGTATTACCCGGAAGGCATGATAGACACAGCGATGTCTGACGAGCCGATGGTGAAAATTCTTAACGAACCGGATCGTTATGCCACCGACGAAAAATCCTTGCAACTAGAAATGGAAAAAGCTAAATCCCGGGTGGATGAGGCTTTTCATGCAGCATTGGCCTTAGATGGACCGATCTATGATGCGGAGGAAAGTACGCGTGATTTATTCGCGCAGGTGCCTGCCCTTCCTGAATGCGCGAGCGGAAGCTCGCGCGAGATGCGACTCATTGATGCAATACACGATGGATTAAAAGAGAGTTTAGCCCTGTGGCCGGATTTGATTTATATGGGACAGGACATTGGTCCCTACGGCGGGGTTTTTAAAGCAACTGAAGGCTTAGCGGAATTATTTGGCTCAAATAGAGTGCGAAACACCCCGCTTTGTGAAAGTGCTATTGTGGGTGCCTCTTTAGGATGGAGCATTGCAGGTGGTAAAGCCATGATGGAGATGCAGTTTTCGGATTTTGTCACCACAGGATTTAATCAAATCGTCAATAACCTAGCGAAATTGCATTGGCGTTGGGGTCAATCCGTAGATGTTGTGATACGAATGCCTACAGGGGCTGGCGTTGCTGCGGGTCCATTCCATTCCCAAAGCACAGAGGCTTGGTTTACCCACGTTCCGGGTTTGAAAGTCGTTTACCCGGCTTTTCCCGCCGAGGCGAAAGCGCTATTGATGTCCAGTTTCAACGAACCCAATCCTGTCTTATTTTTCGAACACAAGGCTATGTACCGCACTGTTCGGGAGGAGGTTCAAGAGGGCGCACAATTCTTGGAACTGGGTAAAGCAGATGTTGTCCGTTCCGGGACGGATATAACGGTGGTTACCTATGGAATGGGTGTTCATTGGACACTGGATATGATCGACGAAGAACGTTTAATGGGCCAATTAGAACTGATCAACCTTCGTACCTTAGTTCCCCTAGATTTCAACGCCATACGCGCCAGTGTAGCGCGTACAGGTAAAGTTATAGTGCTGCAAGAAGATGTTGCTGTGGGCGGCTACGCTGAGCACATCGCATCGCGCATTGCCCAGGAATGTTGGGAAGCATTGGACGGTCCCGTGATTACGGTAAGTTCGGATGCTACGCCAGTGCCGTTTCATGCCGCGCTAGAGGAAGGGTTCTTAGCGAAGTCGAAGTTGAAAGAAGCCGTTCAAAAATTACTGAAGTATTAAAATAATAACTGTAGCTAAACCCCCATCGCGCGGCCGCCGCATGGGGCTATAAAAAAAAACACCCCCGAGGCGCAAGCCTCGGGGGGGTTTTGCTTTTGAGAAAAATCGTGCTTATTCCACAATTAATTTCTTTGTGATTTTACTTCCTGCGCTCTCAATAGTGTAGAAGTATACACCAGCAGCGTAGTTCGTTACGTCAATCGTTTGAATGTGACGTCCAGCGTCAAGACGACCGAAGTCTTTCATTTCTACAAGACGGCCAGTCATGTCCATTACAACCATGTTGTAATTTCCAGCTTCTACGGATTCGATAGCCACTTTTGTGATGCCCGAAGCAGGGTTAGGGAAGTTTTGACTTACTGCGAAATTATTGCGCTCGAGCTCTTCCAAACCGATGTTGTTCGGGTAAGGCTGACCTAGGTAGTAGAAGTCGATGGAGTTCAGAACACTGAACGAACCGAAATCTTCGATAGGAGAATAAGTCATGTGCAACTGGTGTGTTCCGTCGCCATTGTCAAATGCCCAATCGGCTACGTTACCCCAAGTAGCATCTCCAAAAGTTCCCATAACAGTTTGCGGACCTTCTAGCGAATCACCTATTACATTGTATCCTTGACATCTCCAATCCGGGAATTGGTTATCCGTTGTACCACTTGCATATGCTGTATCCGTTTCAAACCAAGAGAAGAACATCATGTCTCTATCGGCATTCATTGAAATATATGGACGGTTAGCTTCAGCAACAGGACCATTGGTTGGGTCGAAGTCGAAAGAGAAGGTAAATACTTGACTTACTACGTTACATTCCCATGATAGACCACCATCAGTAGTGAAGATGTCAACGAGTAGGTTGACGCCAGGGAAGTAGTTGAAGTCGCCTGCAGCAGAGCCACCCGATGGGGTTGTCCCTGTTCCTGGGAATACATGAACGAACAGGTGTGGGTTACCGTTTGCGTCTACAGCCAAATCATGACCGCGTGTAGATGAGGTCAAATGACCAATGCTCCATGTACCGCCTGTGATTTGGTCGAAAATAGTAACTAAGCTATCGCCTGTTCCGTTATCAACTAATAGATCAAGATTTGGTCCCATGATTCCACTCCAAGAAGAACCACCGTTGGTAGTCTTGATAAGATAAGGGTGAATGACTTTACCAGGGGCAAGCGTGCTGTCGTAAGCTTCGATACTTACATAACCAGTTGTACCGTTCGCTGCGAAGAAGATTTTTCCGTCTCCGTAGATCTTTCCGTTTGCAACTTCATTGGTAACAGGCATGTACGCTTTGTGCTCCGTGTAAGTCATTGAATCTGTCGTCCAATCCATGGTTCCTTTCCAGATGATCGCGGTGTCGGTATATTCCTCGACATCGTAATCTGGATGGTCAAAGCTCAATCCCCAGAAAGCACCGCCGTCCACGTAGGAATTCTCCAACGTCAAATGACCGCCCGTTGTATCCACTGTGGTATTTGTGGTCGTGTTGTCCATTTTGTGGGTACCCATTAATGCACCACCCCAAGATCCCGCGTTGGTTCCAGCAAGGGTAGGTGCCCAAACTGAAATACTGGCATTCAATGGATTCGTATTTCCCGTTTCGTTAAGAATACCGATGTGCGGGTAACGGGCAAAACCTGGATACGCATATCCACTTAAGTTAGGGTTGTAAACAGGACCAGCATTAGAGGTCCAAGTCGAACCACCGTTGGTACTGTAGTCAAAACGTAAACTTCCTGAGCTGTTATCACCGTTGCTCGAATAATCCGAACGGTGGATGAAGGCAATCGTATTTAAATCTTCGTCGGCCCATATGTTGGTTTTAGGACCAAATCCGGCGCCATAGACGTTAGGTGCAGTACCAATTGCCACTGCAGTACTCTGCTTGTTTGCAGAATTTTTGTAAGGAATGCCCTCTGCATGCGTTGCAGTAAACATTTCTGAGCTACGTCCTAGGTCAGCACGCACTTCTTGTGCAGTAGCTCCAATGACACTAAGACCAGCAAAAGCGAGTAATAATTTCTTCATAAAACGTGTTTTTTGTGGTGTGATAAATATAATAGGAATTCTCCTAAACACTCGATGTTAAGCGAAGAGAAGTGATGAATATAGTGATGAAAGCGTATTTCCGATACTTGTTGGGCGCAGTTTTTCAAAATTCGCTGCTTTTGGTTGGGGTAAATGGGCCAACTTTAAAAGCGCCATTTTTAGCTCATCGGTGGATTCAACGGTCAAACAACCTTCATCATAATGTGGCGCACCGCCAAAGCTCTTTTTTGCAATGGCCCATAAACCTGCTTGACGCGCTTCAAACACCGTGATGCCAAAGGTTTCATAAGCGCTGAAAAGCACTAACGCGTGGTGTTGCGGTAAGTGTTGGAGGATTTCTGCATTAGATTTTCGCCCATGAAAAAACATATTCGAGCGCGGCTTTATGAGTTCTATGAGCCTCGATTCGTCCGGTCCGCCTCCGTAAAAATGGAGTTCAAATTGCATTTGCGGTAATTCGGAAAAGACTTCGATGATCGTATCCTGCTGTTTAATCGAAAAAACAATATCCGCGACCACACAAATACTCGTAGAAGGCCGTTTTTCGACAGGTTGATAGTCGCAATGCGTTACAATATTGGGGACAACGTGCAAATTTGCGCGTGGCGCAAAAGACTGAATGCCATTAGCGAGTGCCGGACTTACAGGCAGCACCATGTGACAATTATTCAGATACCAGCGTGCTAGAAATTTACGCCAGCCGTTCAGGGTATAAGGTGATTGTGGTAAAAATCCCGACCAATGCTCGGAATGTACAGTTGTCAGTCCTGCACGTTTTGCAAACCAGAGTAGCGGTACTAAATCTGGGGCATAGCAGTGAAAATGAATAATGTCGGGCTGTACGGCCTTTACTTTTGCAAAATAGGCGCCCCATTTTGCAGCGGTACTCATGTTTTTACTTCCATATAGCGTGCTGGCGCCATTGATTTCAGGCGGATCCGAGTGGTTTAAGAAGCCTAAAACAGCGGCTTCTGAATCCACAGCGTGAATGTGCTTTCGAACGAAAACCCCATTTTGAGGATCTGCAGAATGCGGGTACCATTTGACAATATGTAGAATTCGAGGTGTTTTCACTTGCGCCAAGTTACGCCATAAGTCAAAATCAAATGAATGTGGGGGTGCGGATTGGAATATTTTGTGAATAATTGTCCTTTGTACACTAAATTGGTCAAATCGAACACTAAACACGCTGAAACATGTTGAACGGAACGGATTACATCGTAGTAGGACTCTACTTTGTCCTGGTATTTATAATTGCCTTTTATAGTGGTTCTAAAAAGAGTGAAAATGGTGAGGCGGCAGATTATTTCTTAGGCGGTCGAAACCTGGGTTGGTTTGTCATTGGCGCTTCCTTATTTGCTTCAAATATAGGTTCTGAACACCTCGTTGGCCTGGCGGGACAGGGTGCTGCGGGGGAATTGGTCGCGGGCCAATTTGAATTGTTGGCATCACTCATTCTCATCCTCTTAGGATGGGTTTTCGTTCCTTTCTATTTGCGCTCCGGCGTGTTTACGATGCCCGAGTTTTTGGAAAAACGCTACGACGGATGGGCACGAACGTACCTTTCTTATGTGAGTATCGTAGCCTATGTGTTGACGAAAATTTCGGTGACTATTTTCGCAGGAGCAATCGTCTTCACGGCATTACTGGGTATCAATTTCTGGACCGGCGCAATTGTCATCGTAGTCGCTACGGGTATTTATACCATTTTTGGAGGCTTTAAAGCAGTAGTCTACACGGATTTGATGCAGATGTTTGTTCTCGTCGGAGGTTCCATTGTATTGACCGTTTTCGGTTTAAAAGAATTGGGGGGTGTAGAAGAATTGGTTGCGAATACCACGCCCGAGCACTGGAGTTTATGGCGACCAGCGAGCGATACAAACTATCCGTGGACGGGAATCCTCTTCGGTGCACCAATTCTAGGTGTATGGTATTGGTGTACGGACCAATTCATAGTGCAGCGCGTCCTTGCCGCAAAAGATATAGATACCGCTCGAAAAGGGGCACTGTTTGGTGGTTACATGAAATTATTGCCCATTTTCATATTCATGCTTCCCGGTGTCATCGCCTATGCCTTGGCACAAAAAAATCCTGAACTGCTCACTTTTGTTGTCGACGGCGAAACGCAATACGATGCAGCTTTGCCTTTAATGGTAAAAACAGTACTGCCTGCTGGACTTCGCGGTTTAGTCGTTGCCGGTTTATTGGCGGCTTTAATGTCCTCTTTAAGCTCCGTGTTCAACAGCTGTTCTACACTCATTACTTTTGATGTCTATAAAAAATACCGTCCTCAAGCGACCGATAAGGAATTGGTGAATGCAGGGCGTATCTCTACGGTATTTCTCGTAGCTCTTGGTATCGGCTGGATCCCATTAATGCAAGCCATTCAAGGTGGATTATTCCAGCAACTCCAGTCTATTCAAGCGTATATTTCACCGCCAATAGCCGCCGCTTTCCTATTGGGTATATTCTTTAAAAAGATCAATGCCGCCGGTGCCAAATGGGCGTTACTTTCGGGCGCCGTACTAGGCGTGGGCCGACTCACCTTAGAGGTAGCAGGTGGGGAATATACCGGCTTTATTGGCTGGCTGGTTCACATGAATTTTCTTCACTACGCATTGTTGCTCTTTGCGATTTGTTCGATCATTCTCGTTGGCGTGAGTCTTTTGCGACCTGATGCGGAAAGCTATGACGATGAAACGTTAGTCTGGAGCAAGGAGAATATTGTTCCAATGAGCAGTACCACAAGGGCTTTGACCTTTCTTCTAGTCCTGTGTGTGGTGACCATGTGGGTGGTCTTTTAAAAAAGTAAATATTGGTTGCACATATTCTCAGTTTCCGATTATATTTGCGGCCCTTAACATGGTGATTGTAGCTCAGCTGGTTAGAGCGCCGGATTGTGGTTCCGGAGGTCGCGGGTTCGAACCCCGTCTTTCACCCTTTAAAAAGCCCTGTCGTATGACGGGGCTTTTTTGATTCCGATAAGCCCGTCACAGTTTAGGAAGCAGTATCTTTAACTTTCAACGTAAGCCTCTTTTAATGAGAACATTGGTCCTCGCATTAGTAGTTATGACCTTTCTTCCTGCAAGTGCACAGGAAACAAATTTAAACACGGGACTCCCACTGTATACTTATTTTGACCAATTACTCAATGATACCCTGCGCGATCCGGCGCAACCTAAATTGATTAATTACCCAACCATTGCCTATTCACCTGAGACGCGTTGGGAGTTTGGTGTTTCTAGTTTGTACATCTATTCGGCGCAGAATGACCTGTCGAATCGTCTGAGTGAGCTAAAAGCATTCACCTTCTATACGTTAGAGAATCAATACGGACTATGGCTTGATCACGCGGTCTATACCGACGAAAATTTGTGGTTCATCTACGGGAAAGTGCGGTACCAGAGTTTTCCGTTGTTTTATTATGGGGTAGGTCCTGATTCGCCGAAGGAATACACTGCTTTGATAGACGGCAATTATACGTTAGTGAAAGAGCGCTTTTTACGAGCAGTAGTACCTTCACTGTATGTTGGCCTGGAATTGGACTACCAGCGTCTTGGAAATGTATCCTACGCAAATACTGCGGCGAACTTTGAGGCTCCGGAAATAGGTGCGAACGGTTCGACGAATCTAGGATTGGGTTTCGGTGTGCTCTATGATAATATTCACAATGCTATGAACCCACGTGAAGGGGTGTATAGCGAATGGGCGTTTTTGAATTATTCTAATGTCTTCGGCAGCGATTTTAATTTTATGTCCTACATCGCGGACAATCGCGTGTACAGTCCCATGGGAAAGAACGGTGTGCTCGCAGCGCAGGTGTACGGTCAGTTTACAGCTGGCGAAGCGCCGTTTAATATGTTGGCGCTGATGGGCGGCGAGAGTTTAATGCGTGGGTACTATTTGGGTAGGTACCGCGATCAAAATTTAGTTGCGGCCCAATTGGAATATCGAATCTTACCCTTTTCCTGCTCCAAAAAATGGGGTGCGAGTGCCTTTCTGGCTGCCGGTCAGGTCTATGGCACACAAAATACTTTTGCTTGGGATGCGATGCTGCCGACCGCGGGTGCCGGTCTTCGCTACCTGATTTTCCCAGAAAAAGACATCTACACGCGTATTGACCTTGCATTTACTCGGGAAGGAAGTGGCGTTTATTTCTTCATTGGCGAGGCGTTTTAAATCAGGCGGACAGCTTTCCTCGTTCTTCGAAAGTCGTTTGAACAAAATCTGTTTTTGATACGTTGTTTAGGTTCGTTTTGGAACTTAACAGTCGAAAACCATTGATTTTACTATAATTTAACTTTGTAGTGTTGGTCCCAAAATGACATTTTATATTTTTGCATTAAAATAATACAGTATGAAATTTGATGTTGCTTTAGGGACTTCCGTGGTGTTAATGGCGTTCGATGGAGAACAATTGGTTGCTTTGATTGGACAAAAATCACAAGAGCCTTACAAAGGTGCTCCGATGTTACCGAGCAATTGGGTATCTGCAGGAGAAAGCGTAGAAGAGGTAGCGAAACGTATGTTGAACCGCATTTTAGGTGTAGATAAGGTCTATTTGGAGCAACTCAATGCCTTCGCGAAGGTGTACCGCAACCCAATGGGTAGAGTGGTGAACATCGCCTACTTTGCTTTATTGAATTGGGACGTGGTCAAAGAAGTGAAAACGCCCGGGTACAGATGGGTTTCTTTAGCGGACCGACCGGAGATGATATTCGACCACAACGAGATCTTAGAAATGGCGTACGAGCGGCTAAAGCGCCGTGTAAAACACCGTCCTATTGGTTTTGTAATGTTGCCAAAGCAATTCACGTTTAATATGATCCACTCCTTATACGAGCAATGTCTCGGTAAAGATTTGGATAAGCGCAATTTCCGCAAGAAGTTTATGCGCAGTGAGCTTTTGATTGATACTGAAGAAACGGTATTTGAGGCACCAGGAAATAAGAAGCCGAGCAGATTGTATGAATTCAATCAGCAGAAATACGATAAATTGACCCTGAAGGGTTACGATTTTAAGTTTTAACAAAAAGCCCCGCAATGCGGGGCTTTTTATTGTGCTATTATTTTGCGTATTCCTCCCAAGGGACCGTTCGGTAGATATCATCACCAAAGAACGTTGCTACCTTCAAAAATGGAGTGGCCTCTTGGTATCCAGGGACTGGACTTAGCATTTCGAATTTAGGATTCATGAAGACTACAGTGGGATAGCTCATTTTTCCATTGAGTAGTGCTGCGGCAAGTTCATGATACCCTCGGTTACCTTGTGGAACAAATTCAAAGGTATTGCCCAACATTTCAATGGCTTCTTTTTGCTCTGCATCAAATTTCACATTGTAGTAATGCGCATTCATGTAGGCTGCTACCTCTGGATTTTGGAAGGTTGCTTTATCCATACGCTTGCACCATCCGCACCAATCTGTATACACGTCAATGAAGATTTTCTTTGGCGCCGCTTCGGTCAAGGTCAGGGCATACGCTTCTTCAATGGACATCCATTGAATCTTCTCTTGCGCGTTAGTACTAACCGTAAGACTGAGCAGTAGGAGTAAGGCAAATTTTCTCATACCCCTAAAATAGAAAACCCCGCGCCACGGCGCGGGGTTTTAGTTATAAAATTATGCTAAAGCTTATACGACGCCGTGCATTAATTTATTTAATGGTTTACTCAACAATGCAATGAGAATTGCGAATCCAATGAGCACAAAACCTAAGGTAGAGAAGGTATCAACATACTTGTGTAGGCCTTCCTCTGCGGAAAGTACGATGGTTTCACCACCATGACTTTCACCACCCGTCAATGTCGCAATCGCACCCGCTAAATAGTTTGCCATTGCAAAGGATAAGAACCAGCCGCCCATTGCGGTACCTGCAATATTTTTAGGTGCAAGTTTAGTTACCATAGACAGACCGATAGGACTCAAGAATAATTCACCAGTAGTATGCAGCATGTATAGGAATACAAGCGTAATTAAAGGTACCTGGAACGCATCATTCGCAAAATTTATTGCCACTAACGTTACCAAAAAACCAGCACCTAACTGGAGGATACCGTAGCTAAACTTCATCGGAATGGAAGGGTTTTTACCTATGGCATCTAGCTTAATCCACATCCATGAGAATAGTGAACCAAAGGTGATGATGAAGAATGGGTTAAAGAATTGCGTCATGGTCGCCGGCATTTCCCAGCTACCTACCATACGGTTGACATTTTCCTTTGCGAAGAGCGTCAATGAAGTTCCTGCTTGCTCGAATGCGGCCCAGAAAATGATGTTGATGACCATCATGATAGTCAATGCAATCATACGGTCTCTCCAAACGCCACCTTCTTTAACTCCCGCTGATATTAATTGGAATACCACCAATACGAAGATGCCAATCAAAAGATAAATGAGCCAATTGTTTTGAGATATAAGCACGTAACACAAAGGAATCAGTAATAGGGATAAGATGGTGATGCTTTTCCAGCGTTCCATTCCTAGCCATTTTTCACGTCCAGCTTCGGTAATATTAATATTTGGCACATGCGCATATTTCTTGCGTCCACTCCAGAAAATGAAAAGACCGGCAAGCATTCCTAATCCAGCCAAGCCGAAACCGTACTCGAAACCGTATTGTTTACCGACTACTGCTACCACCGTTGTTGCTAGTAGGGCACCTACGTTAATACCGATGTAGAAAATGGTAAAACCGGAATCGCGACGCGGATCACCATCTGCGTAAAGCTTTCCTACAATGGTTGAGATATTGGCCTTGAAGTAACCGTTACCAACAATCAATCCACCCATACCTATAAGCATCAATGAATCGCGTAAGGCGCGGTCTAAATCTAATAGGTCGGTACTGGCGACAATAAGGAATTCTCCTATAGACATGAGAACGGCACCAAGCATAATGGCGTATTGGTAACCCAAGAATTTATCGGCAAGGCGACCTCCAAGGATAGGCGCAGCGTAAACTAGGGCGGTATACGCTCCATAAATCAAGAAGGCTTCAGAATTGCCTTTCATCATTGACTCAATAAGGAAAAGTGCAAGAAGGGCACGCATTCCATAATAACAGAAACGTTCCCACATTTCTGATAAGAAAAGCGTCCACAGCGCTGGTGGATGCTTCATAGATTGATCACTCATGTTTCAGGTGTTTTTAGTGTTCAACAAGTATACATTTTATTTCTAAGAGCGGCTAGGGGCCAATTCTTATAAATTCTCGGCAATGAAATTGGTCATTTTACGGTACAAGTGCATGGTCGTGTTCCCGCCATAGATACCGTGGTTTTTATCTGGATAAGCGAACCAGTCGAAATCCTTATCTGCCTGAATAAGAGCCTCTACCATGCGCATTGAATTCTGAACGTGAACGTTATCATCGCCTGTTCCATGGATGAGGAGGTATTTTCCTTTCAATCCATCTACATGGGATAGGGGACTATCGGCATCATAGCCTTCGCCGTTTTCGGATGGAAGACCCATGTATCTTTCTGTATAAATGTTGTCGTAAAAACGCCAGTTCGTCACCGGGGCAACGGCTACAGCCATTTTGAAAACATCCGGGCTTTGGAACAAGAGATTTGATGCCATGTATCCACCGTAACTCCATCCGAACACGCCTATTCGACTTCCATCAATATATGCGCGTTTCGCTAATTCTAACGCAGCTTCCGTTTGGTCGCGCGTTTCTAATTTCCCCATTTGACCGTAGGTACTCTTTTTGAATGCTTCGCTGCGCCCATCTGTACCATGATTCTCAACACTTACAACAATCAAATCGAGCTCATTCGCTAACATTTGGAACCACATGCCTCTAAACGCATCGTAGCTGTTCATTACGGTTTGACTTCCGGGCCCGCCGTAAACAAACATAAATAGGGGGTAGGTCTTGTTTTCATCAAAGTTTACCGGCTTAATCATCCACGCATTGAGTGGGCCTCCTGACGGTGTTTCGAGTGTAAAGAACTCTTTTTTACTGTACGTGTACGTTTCCAATGCTTCTTCTGCACGTGTGTTAGTTTTAAGCGTCCTAACAATTCCACCGTCCTGGTTCCTTAAAGTAACCCTAGTAGGTACGCCTTCTGCGCTGTAACTATTTACAAACAAACTGAAGTCGTTGGTAAAGTTGGCGTTATGCGTTCCTTTCTCCTCGGTGAGTAGTTTTTTGGAACGCCCGTTGATACGAATGCTATAGACATTTCGTTCGGTTGGGCTGCGCTCTGTACTCTGGTAGTAAAGGGTATTTGTAGCATCTAAACCGTATAAGCCTGTCACATTGAAATCGCCAATGGTGATTTGACGTTTGATTTTTCCATTTGCTGCGACGTGGTACAAATGGTTCCATCCATCACGATCACTTAACATAACAAAGGAACCGTCCTTCAAAAAGTACAGCTCATCATTGATCTCGAGGTATTTTTCGTCAGATTCTTGGTAGAGTTCTCGTGTTGAACCATCCGTTGCCGCTACGGCATACAACTTGAATTCATTTTGTAATCTGTTGAGTGTGCTCACTACCCAAGTATTCTCATTGGACCACTGCGCGCGCGGCAGGTATTCGTAAGGAACATCTTGCAACACCTGTTGAATTTGGCCTGATTTCATATTCCATAGGTGCGCCGTGACGACACTATTGTCTTCACCCGCTTTTGGATACTTGAAGGTGTACGGGTTGGGATAGAGTTCTTTACCGTACATGTCCATGTTGAAGCTTCTTACCGTGCTTTCATCAAAGCGTAAAAAAGCAATATTCTCAGAATTAGGCGACCACCAAAAAGCCTTTACAATAGCAAACTCCTCTTCGTAAACCCAATCTGTAGCACCATTTATGATTTGGTTAAAAGCTCCGTCGCTGGTGATTCGAATATGCGCATCCGAATCGATATCATAGATATAAAGATTGTTGTCTAAAACATAGGCAACGTAGGCCCCGTTTGGAGAGAAAGTAGCATAGCGCACCTTTTCTGGTCGTAATTTACGTGCTTCGTGACTTTCGAGATCGACCAGCCAAACTACGCTGCGCGAACTGCGGCGGTAGATGGGGGTGGTTTCAGTTTCTAAAATGGCCCAGCTTTCGTCTTCGCTCAGTGCATAGGCGTCAAATGTGGGTACTTCCAGAGCTTCACTTTTTAAAGCTGTGACGTCCAGCAAAATCCCGACCTGTTCACCTGTTTTGTAGCTGTATTGTTCAATGGTTCCCTTCCCTTGAGCGGTGTAATGAACACCGTCGTTCATGCTTCGCAAACCACTGATGCCTCCGGCATAAAATTCATAACGCTGCCAAAGCGAATTCAGGGTAATACTCTCTTGTGCTAAAGTGTTGAGGGATAGGGCAAATAGCGCCCCGAGTAGGAGTGTTTTTTTCATTGGGATAGATTCTGAATCCCGCTAAGATAATAGCTCTGTGACTTTTAATTCCTCAAAGAAGGGTGCAGATTAATAATTTATTCGCTTTCCTCTGCGAGACGCACCATCAGTCCTTCGTATTCCGGCTTCATGAAGATTTGACACCCTAGACGACTATTATCTTCGACAAAAAAGGCTTGATCCAGCATATCTTCTTCATCGTCAGACGGCGCATTGAGTTCGTGCGCGCTTTCAATGTAACAATGGCAGGATGCACACATGGCCATACCGCCACAGGTACCTTTAACAGGAAGCTCATACGACTTGCAAACCTCCATGAGGTTCATGTTCATGTCGGTCGGCGCGATCAGCTCGTGAGGGACACCTTCACGATCCACGACTGTTATTTTAATATCTGCACTCATGATTTATTCTAAACTGCCGACGCCACCCATAACAGTAGTGTACTTAAATGATAATTTTTTATCCGGGAAGGCTCTTTTAAACGCACTTTGAACCATAATCGTCGCTTCATGAAATCCACAAAGAATCAGTTTGAGTTTGCCTGGATAGGTGTTCACATCGCCGATAGCATAGATGCCTTCTCTGTTTGTGCGGTAATCGGTTGCGTTGTCTACAACGATCGCGTTTTTCTCGATTTCCAATCCCCAATCCCCAATGGGTCCCAGAGTGGGTGTTAAACCAAAAAGTGGTAACCAATGCTCGCATTCCATGCTAAGATCCTCGGCACCTTTTATCTTAATCGTTACGCGGTCCAATTCACTTTGCCCGTGTACATCGACAACCTCTGCGTTAGTAATGAGTTTCACTTTGCCGTTTTGGGCCAATTCATGCACTTTATCAACGGTGTCTAAATGTCCGCGGAATGAGGTTCTACGGTGTACTAAACTGACTTCGCTCGCTACATCCGCTAAAAAGACCGTCCAGTCTAGCGCACTATCGCCACCACCGGAAATCACCACGCGTTTACCGCGGTATTTCTCCGGATCGCGAACGATGTAATCCACACCTTTTTCTTCGTATTCAGTTAAACCTTCGATGGGCGGTTTACGAGGAGTAAAGACTCCCAGTCCACCCGCAATGGCGACAGAAGGTGCTTTGTGTTGCGTTCCTTTATCTGTAGTTACAATAAAGCAATGATCATCAGTTTCTTCTATAGTTAGAGCACTTTCACCCAGGGTGAATCCGGGGTTGAAAGGTTTGATTTGCTCCATAAGATTATCCACTAACTCACCCGCCATTACTACCGGATAGCCCGGTATATCGTAGATGGGTTTTTTGGGGTAAATCTCTGTCAATTGTCCCCCGGGTTGCGGCAGGGAATCTATCAAATGGCATTTCATTTTCAGAAGTCCTGCTTCAAAAACGGTGAACAAACCGGTGGGGCCAGCCCCTATGATAAGAAGATCGGTTTCGATCATGATTACGCTGTTTTGTGTGTACAAAGTTACTAGGTAAAATTGGCTTTGAATACCTCAGCGGTGCAATGTTCTCCACCACCGTTAGGACTAAGGGAAAATCGCTTTATCAACGAGTAGGAACTTATACTCATTTCTCAAAGAAAATTGAAGGCGATTCTGTAGATTCGCACTACTAATATTATGTCTATGCACCTACGCATTTTCGCTGCTTTGTTATTGAGTTTTGGGCTGCATGCTCAAGGCATTATGACCATTCCGACCAATGGTACCACTGATACGGCTACTAGTTGCTCTGGAATTTTCGTTGATGGTGGAGGCCTCAATGGAAATTACGGGAACTACAATAACGGCTACCTCATTATAGATCCACCCGGGACATCGCCGGTATCGTTGACGTTTTCATCGTTCTCCACAGCGAGCAGCTCTGATTACATCTACGTTTGGGACGGCGTAGGTACAAGTGGTTCTTTCATTGGGTATTATTATGGCAGTTCATTACCGAACGGAGGTTCGGCCATTACATCAACATCCGGTGCGTTGACCGTTCGCTTTTATTCAAACTATGCGGGTACCTCAAGCGGATTCGTATGTTCTTGGGCTACCTCTGGTACTACGGCGCCAACGGCGAGTTTTACAACGACTTCCACCAGCATTAGCTACAATACACCGCTCCAATTTGTTAATACAAGTCAAAATGCAGGATCCTATGCATGGGATTTCGGTGATGGTTCAACGAGCACTGATCAATATCCAGTGCACAGTTATACGAGTTCGGGTGCCAAAACAGTTACTCTGGTCGCTACGAATTGTTTCAGCAGTGATACCACCACCATGAACATCACGGTGGGCAATGCTCCTGGAGGTTCGCTCTCGAATGATTCCCTGGTAATCAATATTCCATGTGGAACCACCGCATCGCAGTCGCTTACTATTTCTAATGCTTCCGGTGCCGGGAATCTTACGTTGAATACTGAACTCATAGATACCAATTATATCTTTAAAGCAGATTTTGAAGACGGAACCTTAGAGACGTTTACTTCGGCCAGTGCCAACGGCTCGTTGAGCAATACCAGTACAGTTACCAATTCGGGAAATGGCGCGCTCATGATGAACGGCTACTTCAATACTAGTGCTACAACCAGTGCCAGTTTTTCTAATGCACAGCCTTCTCGAGCATCCTATGCAACGAAGGTAAATGCAGGACAAGGGGGGAGTGGTTATACCTGGTTTTCGGGGGATCAATATTCAACTCTTGGGTATTCACCCTTTGGATATTCCTACTGGTATACCTCCAGTTTACGCCTAGTATACAGACAGGCAAACGGTTATACCACAACGCACTACGTATATACCACGGCGAATGAATTTGTAAACATCGAATACGATAATATCGACTGGACGAACAAGACTTTTGATATCATCATCGATGGTGTGACCATCGCTACGGGTGCCCAATTCTATTATAATTTGAATACGGGCATCAACGGTATTCACAGCTACCAGTACTCGACCTCTTACGTACATTATCTTGACGACGTTGAGGTACAAGGCGGGAACGCGCTCAGTATTACGCAAAACCCAACTTCCGCTACAGTCGCGGGAGGAAACAACGTGGTCATGAATTTCACTGTGGATGCCACAGGTTTGTATGCGGGGTCTTACTTCCTTGAATTGGCGTTGACCTCAAACGACACGGCGCTTGATGGAATGAAAATACCTGTGATTGTAAATGTTACAGGAGATGGAGTATGGGCCTCTAATTATTCCTCTTGTCTTAACATTTCTGGATATTCAGGAGCGGTAACCCGCGATACATTGAAGTTATGGAATACGGGTTGTGATACGTTAAGGGTGAACAGTGTATCTAAATCTACGAACCGATTAACCGTTGCAACCAATGGATTTACTATAGCGCCTGAGGACACCGTTTATGTACCCTATGCATGGGTCGCAGGTTCGGCAGGAACTTACAATGACAGCATTTTATTCCAAGAGCAGGATTCTACCTATGCGCACTGTATTACAGCGACAGTACAAGATGCTCCATCTATTGGCTTTGACAGCACGGTATTCAATATATCCTATACCGGTTGTCCGGATTCATTGGTCGTTCCGTTTTGGTTGTACAACGATGGCCAGCAGACGCTGAATTGGGGGAC
>P_2C_Liq_2_UnCtyDRAFT_1000105_pt1 | contig 22365 bp, 39 predicted proteins | sample Pon2CUnioCityCA_FD_10236 | JGI IMG/M metagenome (IMG submission 10236) | reverse complement strand
TCTAAATTGTCAAAGAGCGTGTAAGCGTTGCTGCCTACTTAATTAATATAACACTGTTTTGAGTGTGTGTCAATCACTTTGTTTAGTTTTTATTTAGGAGCATCTAAACCGTTGTTCTTTGCGTCCTGTCTATTTAATATAGTGCCTATCTTTGTGCCTGTCAACCTTTAAAAACAAAAAACCCTCCTAGTATTACTACTGGAGGGTTTCAAAACTTAAACTGTAAACTCGTTTAACTTCTACTAACCTCCGTGCGCACATCACCCGCTGGATTTTCTGATCCAGATGTCCATGTACTTAGGTTGTTCGATACGAGTTTCATTGAAGTTCTCTATTCCTTTTTAACACATTTATTTATCATCTAGACAAAAAAACACGCACATAATTGGTCATTTTTGCGAAAAAATATTTTTCAGCAGTTGTTCTGCTTCTGGATAAGTGTCCATCTGTCGAACCTGGTTGTCTATTCGATCTAAAAGATCAAGCTCGCTTGACAGTGTGTATTGGTCGTAATGATAAAAATGATTCATAAAGTCTTTGAAACCTTCGTAGTCATAATCTTTCATAGTCTTAGCCTTTATTGTAGTGTTAGAGATCCAAGGTGTGTTTGTTTTTGACCTGCGATAGCATCATACAAGATATCATTTACAGCATCAAGTTCTTCAGTCGTTATATCATGTATATCTTCATTATCTAATGCTGTCTGGATTCGTCTGAGATCTTTTTTGGTGAGTGTGTCACGCAAAGGATGGCGTAATAAATTCATAAGTACCTCTTAGTTAGCGTTGATTGAAACAGATACAGGAATACGATCGCCTACTGAGTAACGGTTAAATGTATAGCTTTGCGCACTAATACCATTCCAACGATAGGTGATAGTATAGTTCTTAATCTCACGCTGTTGCTCACGCATCATTACTTCACGACATTGACGCTCTGTACGGTAACCTGTTACTACTTGTCGATTACCGTTACCTTTGTCAGCAGCAATCACGCCGCCCATCACAGCACCTGCTGCGGCGCCTCCATCGTCTCCGGTAACACCTTTACCTATCAAGCCGCCGATGATCATACCAGCAAGTACATCGCCGCCATTGGCGCCTTGACCTTGTACAGTACCGTAAATAGGTACGTCTACATTTTCACACTGCTGTCGCGGCACATTCATATATACCGTTTGATAGTTTGGTTCTACTCGTGTAATATTAGCATAGCGTGTTTCAGCTTTTGCTGCACTTGCAATAAGTACTGCTATACTGCCAATAAGAATACCTTTTAACGTAGATTCGATATATGTGTTCATGATAGTGCCTTTCTCTGTGTGCCTATATTTATAATATACACTCAATCATCAGAGTTGTCAACCGAATTATACCAACTTTGTTCGTATTCATCTACGACATCTACTGAGTTGATACGATCATAACGGAAACTGCGCCAGCCTTTTGCATTAACGTCCCATACATTTACAACTTCCTCTGAAATTGCTCGAACTTTCTTTTGGCTCATAGCGTCAGTTTTAGTTGCAGGCGGCTTGATGTCCTCCCTAAGCGTACAAGTCATCACACGCTTGTCACCGTTGAGTTTGGTAAAGTCAACAACTAGAACATTTTGCTCTAGTTGCATTGTTAAGTCCTTCTGAGTAGGAATGCCTTTAAGCGTTGCTACTGTCTCAGCGACTAGTGACGACTTGATCTGCGAGTCCATATTCAACAGCCTCCTCTGCTGTTAAGAACGTATCAAACTTCATTGTTTCGAACAGTTCTTCGTAGGTTTTACCTGCTGTGTTATGACGTACATACAGCTCTGTAAGGCGTCGATTGATTTTCTTCGACTCTTCAAAGCTGCGAATTGCATCTTCAAACTCAAGCTCTTGTACGTGTACACTACCGCTTGTACCACGTGTGCCTGAGCTTACACGGTGGATCATTGTACGGCTCTCTGGCAGCACTACACGCTTGCCTGCTGTACCTGCTTGTGCTAGGAATGATCCCATTGAACATGCTTGACCCATTACAATTGTACGTACATCACATTTGATGTATTGCATGGTGTCGTAGATAGCAAGTCCTGCTGTAACAGCACCGCCTGGCGAGTTGATGTATAAATTAATATCCTTGTCAGAGCTTTCTGATTCTAGATATAACATCTGTGCAACAATCAAGTTGGCCATGTTGTCTTCTACTGGACCGTTAAGCATAACAATACGGTCTTTCATTAAACGGCTGTAAATGTCGTATGAACGCTCGCCGCGAGCTTCTTGTTCTACTACCATAGGTACTAAAGGCATCTTTATCTCTCCACTAATGGCATTACGTTATCACTGTCGTGATAATCGCCACTTTTGTAATAATCACGACAGGCACTTTCTTTTGTCATCGTACCATGTCTCATACGATAGGTTACAATCTCTCGGCGTATTACACCGTCTGTATCTGCATCAAATGCTGCTTTGAATGGTCCTTCACTCATCGTGTGTTCCTTGTTTTTGTAATTTGATCGGGTCCAGCGCTTTCAAACTGCATTCCAGCAGCAGAACCTCGATAGTCTTTTGTAGCATCATTATATCTAAGAAGAACTTTTATCTGTCGATTGACACTAGCTGTTAGCATCTTTCTAGGCTTATATTCTAGCACTTCTGCTGTTATAGTATTGTTATTGTTTGTGCAAGTTATGTCGCACATGTCGTTATAATGATGCATAATATTTCCTAGTGTAAAAGCTGATTATCGTTATTCGGATCAATCCCAAAGAAAGTTGTACACAGTTTTACTATAACTTCTGGAATTTCTTCGTCATCCTGACCATCTGGTATCCAAATACCTTTTAATTTACCATCTTCCGAAATGATCAAACCGAAGTCTCGATCATCTAGTGCTTCGTCAAAACTTATACTGTTGGTCATACTGTTTCCTTGTGTGTAGTTATATTGTACAGTAATTAGACACAAGTGTCAAGTCTAATCGTGGTACTCTTTAATACAAATAATATCATTAGGATCACCGTCGAACGTTTCCAGTGCGTCTTGCAGGTCGATTGCTTTGATGTGATATTCTACTTCTGAAGTTTCGATAATAAACATTTTAGTTCTCCCAGTGTTTTAAAAGTTCTAGATTAGCGCCTTGTCCGCGAGTTTTAATATAGCCATCGTCAATTAGACTATCAATTACTGATTCTACAACATCTTCTAGATGTTTGCGTTTACCTGCCCAATATCCGAATGCTGTGCCTACTGCATAAGCAATTGTCAGCCACAACAACGTTTCGTTAAAAATAAAGTCCATTACCGGTCTCCTTTGATGTCACGCATGAGTTTTTGATTTTCCCATTCTACTTCACGCTTTGCATCTCGATACACATCTCGAATCATGTAAAATGTCATCGGCGCAATTACAAACACACCAGCACCGAACATGATGCCCCATTCCAGATCATAACCCATGCGGTGCGCAATCACAGCCGGAATAAACATGCTCAACAATACATAAGCAACAGTGCCTACGCCTTTGGCAACTTTGTTTAAAAACCGTTTCCATACTCTGTTCATTAGTTGATCCTCTTTACAATTAAGTTTTCCATTCCAATGCCAGTGTATGCACTTGCACTACCATGTTTGTTAAAGGCTGCTACCTTTGCGCCATTCTCTGAGACACTGTATTCGTATCCTAGAAAAACGCCTGCGTCTGTGTGTATTGTCCAAGTAAAAATCATATTACACCTCGTTTAGTCATTACGCGACTCATTGGCTTTGCGGTCTACTTCGAGTACGGCTGCTTGCCAAAACACACCGAGTACAAATGCAAGAAGAGGCAACAATATAAATACAACCGGAATAACAACTTCGTATGCTGGAAAGGCAAGTGACAGTGCTATCACAACAGCAACATATAGCATAAAGCCGGCTGGCCCTAAAATAAAGTGTTTCCATACTTGATTCATACTGTTTCTCCTTCAAAATTTGCTTCAATCATCGTCTTGTCCTTATACCTTATATAGTTTTACGTAGTTAAGACGTGTTTCGTTTGCGCTAAAGAGTCTGTTTACTTGTTTTTCTTTAACTTTGCCTTTGATTCGTTTCATTGTTCCTATCTCATGATCAAACTTGTTACCAAACGATACAAGATTGCCGTCCATCACAGCCGTATAATAATATGTTTCGTACTGGCTGCTATAACGCTTGTCTAGAATCTTAACAACTCCTTCAACTCGATCACCGCTATTTCCCAAATACTGTGAATTACGATACTCTACGCGGATCTCTTTCTTTAGTCCGCTTTCGTGTTGATCACGTTTTACAAATTCTGGAATAAATGCAAGCCGTCCTAGTGCGTTGAGCGGTACTTGATCTTCCGCTACAGTGGCTATCATGTCTTTTTTAAAGCTGTCTAGATCGCCTAATCCAAGCATAACATATCGCTTGAGCCATTTGTGCGTTTCTGCTACTGCTGTGTAATCTTCTTCTAAAGGAGAAAATTCTACAAAGTCTGCAGGAAGATAGGTTTTGTTTTCTTCAAAGAAAAACTTAACGAGATCTTTGTTTGAAAACTTAGTTTTAGTTTCTTTTTCACTATAGCGACGAGTATCTTTGATGTAGGTATACTCGTTGATTCGATATGCAGCGTGGGCAACTGCCAATGCTTCTTGTAGCGGTATAGTTTTTAACGGTAACGGTTTTGCTGCTTTAGAAGGTACGTAATTGTTGTTAACGACCATTGCAGTATTTGGTTTTAAATTTTGCATGTTGCGCCTCTTTTGTGCCTATACACATACATAGCATATTTTTTTAGACTTGTCAACCAAAAAACTTGTCTTTGTTTTCATATTTTACTTCATCGTCATATGGATGACTGCCGTCAAAGCGATAGTGATAGCGAAGTCCGTCTGCACACACAATGTTCTGCTCTACAATGTGTCGCAAGTCTTCTCGCCCGCATAATAGACGCTCGCGACACAATTCGACATTGTCTTGCATTAGATCTACACCATACACCGTGCCGAGAGCTTGTTCGAACGTGCTACCATTCTCCATCTTACGTATAAGCACTTCACCTAAAAATTGACCATCGCCGCAACTAGGATCAAGAAATGTTTTAGTAGTATCTTTAAATTTGTCTTGTGGCAAATTTTCTAGTATTTCTCGAACGAGTTCAGTAGGAGTAAAAACTTCTTGTGTAGCTTTTACTCTCTGACTGTCTCTTTCAATACCGCTCATATATACACGGTCTCTTATGTGACTAATAACTTGACTCAACGATGTTTATCTCTTTTTCTGTTAGTTTAAAGAACTTATATACATCTTCCTCAGTCTGTATATTAATGCCTTCTGGAAGCATTGGTAAGAACTTTGTTTGTCCGGTAGATTGTTTAATATCTAGAGTAGGACTTGTTCTGGTATTTTTTAAAATAAACTCCTCTACAATCTTAGTCTTTAAATAGCGTTGAAGATTTTCCCCGTGTTCTCTAGATTTAACAGGAATATAAATTAAAGGCGAATGTAATATTTTTATTCCAGGTTCAACTATGCTAGTTAAACCTAAACGATAGTCGCCCATTTCTAATCCACTTGGACGATATCCTACTACAACTCTCCACTTGTTGTCGTGTTCATTATATGAAAACGCTTCTGACGGAGCATAGCCGTATTCGTTGCCAGCTTTTGTCATTTTCTTAAGAAACTTTGTGTCACTAATATTAGTTGTCTCAACTTCAATAATATTGTCTTTATTATTTTTTGTTGTATATCCAAGTAGTGAAGGTTTTGCTTTTAAAGCAAACAGTATATCATTACCTTCAGCAGATCCAGTGTCGATTAAAATATTGCTTTTTCTATAGTCGTAAAAATAATTAGTGTTTCCATCAACTTCAACTAGACCGTTATAGCCTTCTTCCATAAACACTGTTACTGTTCTTACAGTTGCACTTTCAAATGTGTCCTTAGAGTTAAGTTTAATCTTTTTTAAACCTGAATTTAAAATAAAATTTCGAACTTCGTTAAATGTAGAAGTTTCGCTTATCATCCAAGACGTAGGAATGACCCAAGTTGTAGATTTTTTACCTACATTAGACAGAACAAACTTATGCCATATTGGGTTTCTGCCAACACTACTGTCATTATAAGGAGGATTGCCTACAATTTCGTCAAATTTTAGTTTTTCTAATGACATGAATTTCTCCTCGCTAATATAGTTAATGTTTAAGACGTTCTCGTTTATATTATTTACTTTGAAATACAATGCCCAACGTTTTCTTGAAAGAGTATTTTCTAAAACAATAGTATCGTTGTCTTTAATATTAGTTACTTGATCACTAATATGCCGATTGCTATATACATGACATGTTGACATTATTCAGTGCCTTTGTTTTTGCCTAACTATAAACAGTATACACACTATTAATCAAATTGTCAAGTTTTTAATGTAATTCTCTACTAGGTACTCTTCGTCATCACAAAGCCCATAGATTGTATCAATACGATCTTTAAACATCCATGAATTATTATAGACAGTAAAGAACAAGTTCTTATCTACATTGACTTCGCTCCAAAACTCAAAATCTTCAAGTGTAACTTCTTGCTCACGTGCAATAGCAGGCACATTTACAGCATTTTCTGCAAAGGCTCTAAGGATCTTTTCTCTTGCAGCCTTACTTAGCACATCACTGGTAGATGAAGATTTTTTCTTTTTGTTGCTATTACCAAACGGATCAAACTGTTCGCCTTTTGCACCTTTGGATTTTTTGCTAGTAGTTTTCTTACCCGCTACTGTTTCAAAAATATCGTCTAGTACTTCCTCATCTAGTTCGTTGAGCACATTCATTACGCCTGCAATTTTAGTCATTGCTTTTGCTTTTTGATCTAGTACTTTATCAGCGTTTTCTTGTGTCACACGCACAGGCCGCACACTATTGCCGTCTACAGTATAGTGTACCATGCTGTTGTTGTTCAGCAACTCTTTGTAGATTTCTGTCTTTTCTCCTCGAGTGGTTGCTAGTTTAGTTTCGTCCTCAAAGATATCATCAAAGCTATGTTCCATGCTATCGTTTGTAGTAACCACAATCATATTACAGTCTGTCTTGCCTTCTGCCCATGTAGCACTGCGATGTAGTGCTTGTGTATCATCAGCAGTTAGTTCGTTGTCTGTAAACACTGCACTGTTACCGATGGCTGTTACACTAAAGCTAGTAGTAGCCATACCTTGTGAAATAAACACACAAATTTTGCCTGCATTATCTGCAATAATTTTTTTACAGTAGTCTTGTGCTTCTTTTGCTCGAGTCACATCACCGTTGATCGCTGAAAATACATATTCTTTGTTTTCAATAGTAGCGTAGTTACGATTAAGATAACGCACAAACGCATTTGCATTGCCTTTGCCTACAGTAGCAAATTTAATAAACCAGTGTGGAAAATCATCGTTAGTTACGATGTCAAAATTGTTAGTACCTAATAGTTTTTCAACCACACTTGCTAGACTATTGTGTCCGTTTTCTTTGTTCTTCATCGCATCAGAAATATTAACAAGTCCGTCAGCGTGTTCTGAATAGAAACTGATGTGACGATAGTTGCGATTGCACGTTGTTTCAGGCTGTAGAATCTGCATCTCGTAGTATTCTAGCGACAGCTCTTTGATATCACCGTCTGTTAGTTCTTTCAAGATCTTTTCGCCGCGATAGATACGTGTACCGCTCATAGTAACGATAGTTGCAAACTGTCCGCTTGCTTTAAAGTGTTCCACTACCGGAGTAATAATGTCACGTGATTTTTTAGTGTGCGATGCATCGTCAACTTCGTCTACAAAGAATACAATTTTTCTTTTGTTAGTGTTTGCATTGTTAACATTATCTATGATCTGTTTGGCTTTCTTAGACGTTTCGTCGTCTTCTAGTTCGTCAACGCCGTGTAGACTTTGTGTAAGCATTTCTGGCACAATGCCAAACTCTGCATTGTCTGTTTCTGCACTAGATTGTGAAGTAAGGTTCTTGCCAAGGTATACCGGCATCCACTCATTGTTAGCAGCATGTGTAAGAGAAATAATAGTTTTACCTACACGCACACAGAAACCTGCATTTACATATTGATTACCACCAGCTACTGCTTTCTGTAGCTTAGCCAGCAAGTAATGCTGTGCAGGACGCAGTTCAACTGACTTGTACACAGGTTTGCTAGTAAATTGTGCTAGTTCTGTTAACAGTTGTTCTACTGTAGGAATGTTGCCGTTTGCGTCTGATTGCACCCACTCAGACTCGTTGCCTTGATCGTTAAGCTCAAACGTATAACCTTGCTTGCGCAGGAATGCATGAAACTGTTTGTCGCGGAATTCTGTACCGTCATACTTTTGTGCAACTACATAGAATGGCTTAGTACCTTTCTTACGGTGCAAAGCAGCATTAGTCATTGTTTCTTTGTTGCGTTCTTCAACGTCACGAATACTGTCACCTACTTTAACATAAGGCTTTTCTTCCACTTCAAGAAAGTAGAGCTTGTTTACTCGATCTACTTCAGGAATTTGGAAGTTTTTAAGTTCTTCAATGTGTTGTGCAACGGTATTCATTCTGCGCCTCTGTGTGTGCCTAAGTATACTGTTATAATATACTCAGACACACTGTTTGTCAACTCAATTTAAGTAGTCTTCGTTTAGAATAGTTTTCTTTGCATGGCACACAAAGCAAAGACTAATAACATTAGATGCACTATCGTCACCACCGTCTGCTTTACGAGTACCGTTATGGTCTCCATGCATTAGTGTCCGAGCAACTCGACGCTTAGTCATCTCATCTGTAATGTCTTGCAAGCGAGCGTCTTCGAGCGCATTGTAGCCGCACTCTGAACACTCCCAACTACGATGGAATGTGTGCGGGCGATCTAGTCGTCCCATACCACCGTACTCACGTTGCATCAGTTGATGGTCACGACACAAAGAACTTTGTCCTTTACCTTGCATGTGTGTCACAGGCTGCCCGCAACCATCAATTTTACAAACTTTACCCATGTCTCGATTAATCATAGCCTGGGTCTTAGGCTTATCCCATACCATCTCTTTCATTAGAACAAGTCCTCTGCTAGCGGACGGAATTCACTATTACTGCTCGAACTCGGAATCGGAACGGTTCCTTTTAGTGTTTTAAGTAGTTGATATGAAAGGAAAGGTCCGCCATGTACAATTTCTGAACGGAATCGACCAACATCGCCTCGACCGTATTGTGCATACCAGTTATGATACGCATTACTTGCTCGTGTCCAAAACTTTCCATTCGGAGTAAAGTCTGCGTTAAATGCTGTTAGTGTAGCGTTTGCAATCTGTGCGATATATGTATCATCAACATCAATGCCTGTAAACTTGCATCGTTCGAAGTAATTAGCCATCATTACCATTTCTTTTTCAACAACAGGACGTTGTGTAGCACCTACCAGTGCAAGATACTTCATAAGATTTGTAACGGTTTGAACATCTAGTTTATTAATTTCTTGCAACCGTGTAATTGCGCCTGCTTCATTCTCGTCTCCGAATTTTTTTGAAGTTACAAAAAAGCCCATGGCTTCGATTGCACGTTGTTTTTGTTCTACTGTAATCCAGTCTGGATTTTTGCTGCCGTCGACACGTACACCAAATACTTGCTGTTCCCAAATATCAATTGGGTCTAGTTGCTTCTTGCCTTCTTTGCTGTTAAGGCTTACAAAGTTTGAACGCATTTCTGATTTGAGCTCACTTTGATATACGTTTACTGGAACTTCAACAGTGTTTGGATCTTGCTCAAACAGTTGTGTTGCAATGAGCCACAGCAACATAAGAGTGTGCTGACCATCCCATGCTAGGTACTGTCCTTCTTTGTATTTGTAAACTTGGATGGGGACTACTTTTGTTGCTGTAAATTGTGTTAGCAGTGACAGCACCCAAAAAATGTCTAACTGTCGTTGCATAGTTGCATCAATATTAATTTGATTCATAACCAACGACTTTGCTTCTGCAAGCGGAAGTGTGTCCCACGAAGTAAGGTTTGGATTACGACGGCGGAACTCGGACTTTGCTTGTTGCAGCAAATAGTCTACACGTTCTTGCTGTCGTTCAGGAAGTGCATCGTATGTTTCTTCCCAGCGTTTTTGAGCTGTGATAACATAATCTGCGTTAGTCGAAAAACGTTCGTTTTTTAGATCAGCATAAGACTGCTGTGATGTATTGATCATTAGTTGCATTATTTGGTCTCTCCATTTTTGCATTTTAGTATGCTAAAGGGTGTATCACCCTCGAACATGTGTTAAACATAACATCGATAATTATACTGTCAACCTTTATTTTGATAGTGTACCTAATATTTCTAATCGTTTAAACGTTTTTATCTCTTGCTCTGCGGATTTGTAGATTGCATCGGCTTTGCGCAAGAGGCTAGGTTTTTTTGTTTTTCTGTATTCAGACAGCAGTTTAAAGTAGTCAAAAGAATACTTTTCAAAGCGTTTCTTCAACTGAGCAGTAGTACCCGGCGAAGTACGCTTATGGTATTTGTGCCATTCGTCAATCATATTGCGCCACTGGTCAAACTGTTGTATTTGCTGATCCATCCTGCGCCCATTTTGTATTTTCTAGTTGATTAACTTTAACCCATTCGTCAAAAAGAACTGCTTCAAGCTCGTGTGCTTCAATTTCACTGGGTCGATCCCAGTAGTCGATACCAGCATTGGTTGTTTGGGTAAGTTCGCCACGTTCATATTGTTTTACATGCACTAGTTCGTGAGCCAATGTAACCAGCATATCTCGTTGACGGAGACTGCGCTTTATTTCGATAAGATACTCGTCGTCGAGTGCAACTACTGCACCAGCAGCAGGGTCATTAGTTAGACGCTTGAATGCAATTTCTACATCAGGATACATGTTAAACTTACGGAATAAGAATATTGCCATATCTTCTGCAAGTTCACGCTGTCTTTTTGTGCCGCCTTCAAAGTAGATCATGCTTTTAGCCCCTATGCAATGTGTAATTACATAAAGTATAACATCAGTTGTTTAGATGTCAACTATAATCTGTAGGTAATTCGACCTTTGGCTAAATCGTAAGGAGTCATCTCAACTTTTACTTTATCACCAAGAACTAGTCTAATTCTGTGTTGTTTTAATTTACCAGCAGTGTAACATGTTACATTGTGTTCATTTTCTAGTATTACCTTGTATGTTTGGTTTGGTAATACTTCGTGTATTGTTCCTTGTACTTCAATAATATCGTCTTTACTCATTCGAGTCCTTTAGTTCCATAGTAATTGTACCATTCTCATTTGTACTTATTATAAGTGTGTCGCCTTCTTTCCACCCCATCTGTTCGATTATTTCTGGTGGAATAGTCATATTGATATTGTCAGGATCTCCTTCAATATCGTGAAAAATATCTTCTGCTTTATAGGTTATCATATGACTATTTAGTAATTTCTACGTCAGACATAAAATTATAGTACATAAAGTTATGATTAGGCTTAGTTGCTTTGGAACATGTACCATTGAATACGACCCAAGGTTGATTAGATACAAACTTCCAACCTATTTCTTCTACAGAATCTCTTGGTACAACTGCACAGAACAGGCCGTCGCCTTTGGTGGCTTTAAAATAATATTCTCTCAGTTTTATGCTGCTTACAAGTGTATCAACAGTACCAACAAACTCCATCTCGCTGTTAGCAAGTGTGACTCTCTTTTTGGCTTTTTTAGGTGAAACTCCTTGTTTGAATACTTCTGCGGTTTGTATATCTTCGGTGTACATTGCAGGAAGTCGAACTAATAAAGGAATAAGTTCTCTATTAATAGCGTTAGTGCTGTTTATAATAGTATTCAACATTTTATTCTGATCAGTAACAACTTCATCTTTGAGTGTTTTTACTAGAAGTATGTTTCTGTAATAGTTTCTAATTTCCTTAGCATACATCATATCTTCTGGTGTTATTTCAGGCATATAACCATCGATATCTCGTGGGCTTTTAAGGATACTGCGTAGGATAGTAGGTATATCAGTATCCATTTTATTACGCTGTAACATAATAATTAGGTATAGAGGATCACATTCGAACTGTTGAGCCTTTTCGTCAGGGTTCCAAATATTTGTATTTTCCCCGATTTCTTCCCAGCGGTCTGTTGCAATAGCTGCTGCAATTCTATTAAGATTAGCTGCCATTTAGATGCAGTCCTTTAGTGTGTGTTTAAACATTTATCTCCAATCTGCTGTGGGCGGTAGGCTTGCTAGAATAGCGTCAGTGTCGCCTCCGGTCTTGAGACCGAATCTAGTGCCTCGATCGTTGAGCAAGTTAAACTCAACATAGCGTCCACGCTTTAGTTGTTGTGCTGCTTTATCAGCATCAGTATATTCCATCGTATGATACTTATTAAATGTTTCCATTGCTGTATCAAAAAAGCTTTGACCAACTGCTTTGTGAAAGTCAAAACTCATTTCCTGCGGAGAAAAATACTCATAAAAGATTCCGCCAATTCCTCTTGTTTCATTACGATGTGGTAAAAAGAAATACTCGTCACATTTCTTTTTAAAGTCTTCGTAGTATGTTTCATCGTGTGCATCACACAGTTCCTTTACTTGATTATGATACCAAGTTTCGTAGTCTGCGTCAGGCAAGCAAGGGGTAAAGTCAAAACCACCGCCGAACCATTCCTTGCCTGTAATGATATATCTTGTGTTCATATGCATAGCAGGAACATGCGGATTCATTGGATGAAAGATTACACTGATACCACTTGCCCAATATTCTTTTTTATCTTCAGTACCTGGGATTTCTTTAGCAAACTCGTCTTTGAATTCTCCAGTCACGCACGAAAAGGCAATCACTGCTTTTTCAAATGTATCACCGTAGATTGTCCTATGCCGTTGATGCCATCCTTCACGTTTGGTTTCTTTCTCTGTCATCTTTTTAGTTTCAAAAGATTCAACTCCAGCAGTAATTGTATCTTGGAGTTGCATAAACCATTTAGGCGCTTCTTCTTTTAAATTCATTTGTTGCTCCAAACGTGCACACTGTAACCTTTGCCACTAGTATCACCGCCCATATTATCTACAACTTCGTTATCATACTCAACATCTGTTAGTATGTCTTCGCCATTAGGGTATTCTGTAGTTCGAAACATAAGTTTTTTTGGATCAAAGGTGCCTGAGGTAGTGATAGTACCCTCCCAGAAGCAGCCCTTTTCTGAACTATAAAATTGCATAACATAATCCGGCTCTTGTGATTCGCTTTCGTCCATGCTAAGAATTTCAGTATCGTACTGCCAATCTTCGTGCAGCGTTTCTACATATTCCTCAAGATTTTCACTGTCTAGTAACTCGTTAATAACTTCTGCGTCATATTCGTCACTATCAACTTCTTCAACAGTTATGTAACAACTCCCCCAAGAACCACCATATTGATGTTCAAACTCTGCTGGATTATCGTACCAAGGATAACGATACTGATCTTCATCTACACAAAAATCAATACCTTCTGGTAGTGTTTCAATGTTCTCAAAGTCAAACTCGTTCTCTTCACATCCTATCATATATGCTACAGCATCGGAATCACCGTGCTGTTCGATATGCTGATTCCAGAACTCGTATTGTTCTTTAGTTAAACTACAATACGCTGCTTCGCCACCATAGCCATTAATTGTTATTTTATAATGTCTGATAGGACGCTTAATAGTTTCAACTAGTTCTTGATTTTCTTCTGTTGTATATTCCATTAGATCTTTTCCTGATTATAAAAGCGTGAGTCAAATACAAGCATGAATGCTTCTAGGTCTTCTTTAAGTTCAAATGACCATGTGATTTGATAGGGCCAATATGATCTTCTGCTAAATTTTTCTGGTCTTACGTTTTGTTTGCACCATTGGAGTGCTTGATCTTCTAGATCACTGTGTAGAGTACAAGAATGGCCTCCGTGTTCGCGAAGCCATTTGTTTCTATATTCAAACTTCTCTAGAGGCGTCATATTTTACCACTCGAATAAAATTATCGTTGTTGTATTTGGTACTCCAATCTATTGCAGCTTTTTGTGCATCTTGTTTACTATCATACAACACAGGGGATAATTCAAACACGACATCTTCAGGGTCTGTCATATAGACCCAATCATCGGCTGCTAGATGTATTTTAATTGCATATTTCATAAACTGATATTAGCATATCTTCCTTGAGAGGTCAACCATTAAATAGCTATTTAATTAAATTTTATACATACTAAATACTATAACAGAGCGTGAGGGCGCACTTAATGGATTTTTTAACACTAGTAGGTGATGTAGGATTTCCAATCGCCGGAGCATTAGCATCAGGCGGTTTTGTTTTTCTAACACTGAAATTTATTCTTGCAGGTGTAACTGGCTCGGTTACTACTCTTAAAAATATTATCGGACAATTAGACAATCGTGTTCAAACAATGAACAACGACCTAGTTAAGATTGATGCTCTGCTGAGTTATGCTCTTAACGTAAAACCTAACATTGACAGAATAGCTGCCAATGAAGGGAAGAATGATGCGAGACGTGATTAATGGATATAGCAGCAGTAATTAGCGAATACGGATTTCCTATTATAGCAGCAATGGGGCTTGGATATTTTATATTCTTTATATGGAAATGGGTAACAGAAGTTATTGATCCTGTTATAGGCGAAACTATGGGCACACTTATCAAACTAGTTGATCGTGTGCGTATGTTAGACAACGATATGATTCGTCTCAACAGCAAACTCAGCATGGTACTAGAACATCGTGCTCAGCTAGACGATGAACGCAAAGAAGAACTAGATGCTGTTGTATCAAAATATCAAAGCACCAGTCAAGTATTCAACAGCACCGGAAAAAGTTCCCCTCCAGAGAAGAAGACTAATAAACGCTCAACTGACTAAGTATCTATATGAGATACTACTTAGGTCAATGCGAGTACAAATGGACTCACGCCAATACCGATATGGAAAAACTATGGGTACAGCGTGAACTCGGCACAGAACTTTTTAAAACTATAGACTCAAACAACTGGTGTTGGGTTCTGTTGCGTAGTAGTAGCATAAGTCTTCCTGGAGATACTTATTGTAGAACTATGATATATGTTGATAGCAATGACGACAAACTTGACACACATTTTATGTTGAAATATCCTCAAGCAAAGCCACTGGAGCAAGTATAATGATATGGATGGATTATAATATTGAGCAAGCCGGTCCTCACTTTAGAGTTAAAGGCGACTGGGGTACAGAAGTTATGGACAAAGGTCTATACAAGCCGGGAGATGTGTTTATAGTGAACGAAGACGGATGGCTATACAAAACAGACGAACTTACTGCAATGGTTCTAACACACGAAAGTAATAAAAATGATTGAAATATACTTTCTATTTGCACTATATATCAAACATGCTTTTGCTGATATGTTCGCACAAACATATATCAAACAACCTTACACTAAACTAAAATATTTTGGCAACGGGCACAGACATTTTCTGCATCACGGGTTGAGTAATTTTGTTGTGTGTTTGTTTTTTGTATCACCAACATGGGCTGTAATTTACAGTGCATTTGATTATATTGCACACTGGCATATTGACTGGGGTAAGACAGTATTCTATACAGAATTTAATTGGAAACGAACAGAGAAGAGATTCTGGAGACTGCAAACATTAGATCAAATGTTGCATTACGCTACTGCATTTGCAATTGTATGGCATGCTCATACTTATGTTTTATAATATCCGCAACATGAACACTACACATAGTTTCATAATGTGTATGTTCAACTTCTATGTGATCCATGTCTGGTCTATGCTGCATACTTGCTACAGTACACACTCCGTCATTAGGGCCATTATGGTAAGGAACGCTACCAGTAGTGGTAACTATTTGTGTCCAGGGCACAGTTAACTCTATAGCATTTGCTTGTTTGATAGGATCGCTTTTACGCCCAACATCTTTGAACAGTGGGTAACTTGGAACAACATACTTTGCCCAGTCTGCTGTACTGCTGCCTCTAAACGGTGTGCTAATACTTACGCCGCCGGCAATACGTAGATACTTGGTAAGATGTAGTGCATATAACCCGCCCATGCTGTGTCCTACGACAAAGTGCGGGCCTTTATTTTGACACTGCTCTGTGATCATATCCAAGTTATCATAAAAGCGATTCATACTTGAATAGTTAATAAGTATTTCATTAGCAAAGTTTGTTCGTTGTCTAATATATTCAAATGAAAGACTAGTTTGATTTGCACCATGTATCCAGATAACATTTATATCATCTGATGTGTGTTTTTCTTCTGTGTGTGATTGACCAAACAGGCCTTTGATGTAGTTTAACATATGTTATTTATAGATTATTTGCCTGTAGCTATGAAAACACCATCCCAGTCTGAAGGAAGGTCTTGTGTTTTCATGTACTCACAGCGTTCAATCCACATATCATAATACTTTTCCATTTTATGATCAAAGTTTGTATAAATCATTTTACAGATACGTATAGCTTCATCAAAGTTTTGGTTTCGGTATGCTTGGTGCATTTGTTCGTGATACTTTTTACTTACTTTCCATGCGTGTTTTGCATCGCCTAATACTGTGTAAATACTTAGTCCAACACTTTTTCCTTTGACTTGCAAGTCATCTACTTTGAGATAAAAGAAGTCGTCTCGAGTTGCTTCGTATGTTGCTTCACCTACTAGTAGTAGGCAACCGTATTCTTTACACTTTGATTCTACTCTTGCTGCTGTGCTGACTGCGTCTCCGAGGACATCGTAGCTGTGTCTTTTGGTTGAACCCATTTCACCCAAGTATCCAAGTCCAGTATTAATACCAGCCCCCATACCAACGGCAGGTCTTCCTTGAGGAATGATAATATCTTCATTAAACTTCTCCACTGCTTTAAGCATATCTAAGCCGCATTGTACTGCTGTCTTAGCGTGGTCATCATCGTCTATGGGTGCGTTGTGTATGTGCATACTAGCATCACCTATATACTTGATAATCATACCATCTGCTGCTAGCACTGGCTCGGTAATGGCATCCATATAGCCATTCATTATTTTTGTAAGTCCGCCTACATCGTCTCCAAACGATTCACCTAGTGGGGTAAAGCCACGCAAGTCTGAGAACACTATGCTCACTTCACGCTTTGTGCCTTTCTTGATTAGGTCTGGATTTTCCTGTAGCAGTTTAACCACTGTAGGCGAAGCATAGCCTGCAAACTGTTTCTTGATTGCGTTCTTTTGTAAGAACTCATCTACAAACTTGAGTGTGTATCTTTTGAGTCCAACCAGCAACAAGAACGCTGCTGGTATAAAGCCGTCAATCAATAAGTTTTCTGTGGCAAACATATAGTAACTAAAATAGATGCCGCCGCCCACGGACAATACAAAGAAGGCTATGCCTACGTATGTCCAACGGGCGAGGCCGATTAACAACAACCCTGCGACTACTAGACCTGCTAGTTCGCCCCATTGTTGTGCGTCTGGATGTCTTGAAATGTTTGATTCATTAAACACCGTGCCCAGCATTACTGCTTGCAATTCATGTGGAAAAACTGATCCTGCTGCTGTTGCTATAGGCTGACTAAGCCCTGCTGCTGTTGTTCCTACAAAAACAATACTACCTTCAAAGTCATCGGGTAAGTCTACTGCACTTACACTTTCATAACCTTGACTCCAGTCTATCCACACTTCGCCTGTTGGAGATGTTTGTAGAAATCCATGTTGCGGTATGCGAAGTTTATCTATACCCAACGGACTTAGTTTGATTTGGAAACTTGGATCACCTGCAATCACACGTAGAACTTCCATTGTTACGTTCGGATAAAGAACGCCGCCGCTTTCAAGTATTAGCGGAACCCTTCTTGTTACACCGTCTACTTCTGGGAAGGTATTGACGATTCCACTACCGACGGCGGTAGATTCAATATCGTGTACGTTTGCGATGATTCCCGGAACGTTGGGTATAAGATCCATATAATCACTATTGATAATAGTAGCCCCGGGATTAATTGGTACATTTTTGCCCTCCTCTGCACCTAGCATGTTAACAATAACTGGTAACTGACTCATTGTCTCTGCTAACAATGCATCTTCACCTGACCTGTCTTGTTCTGACATCAACACATTAAACACCACTAGTCCAGCGCCTCTGCTGTATAAATCCTCTATGAGCTCAGCATAATCACCTCTCGGCCACGGCCATTGTCCGTATGCCTCTAAACTTGGTTCATCGATGTTTACTGTGTAAATGTCAGTTTCAACAGGTTGTTGATTAACTATTAATGTGTCAAAGTATCGCAGTCTTAGACTTTCTAGAAACACAGGATTGCTGTTGTATACCCACGCAAGAACACCTAAGACTAGTATGCTCCACACAGGTGAAAATAATATTTTTCTCATCGTTTCTTCCCCATTAGTTTTGCCTTTAGCGCATCTAACTCTTGTGTTCTTTGCGCACGATCAGGGTCTCTGGGCGGGTGCTGTGATTCCTCTGCCACCACATGCTTGGGTTGTGACGGTGTAGTTTTAACGGGTTTTTCTGTCCTGCTGAGGCTGCTTCTAAGAGTGGTGATACGGGCCTTGATCTCAGCAGTTCTAGCAAAGGCATCTGTTTGTGGTTCATACAGTGTTTCCTCTTTATCAAACCAACTCAAGGTCGGAATTGGTATTCTAATGGTAATAAACTTTGTAGACATTTTGATCTCTCAACTTAGTGGTAAGACATTTACTTGTGTATACTATACTTATACTATAGATCTGTCAACCACGGCACTTTTACAGATTCTATTTTTCAAAAACAATTTCTAATCCTATTACTGCACCTAACTTAGTAACATTATCATAGTTTTCACCTGCTGGTCCAACAAATATAGTAATATTGTCACTCAAGTCATATGTTGCCCTTGCCTTTGGTACTATTTTGCCAAATTCATTATAGCCTGTTACCGCAGTTGCTTCTAGTCCGAAATCGCCGTATTCCCAGCGTCTTCCGGCATATAGACTCAAATTTTCAACACTATTATAATATGCCCCGGCAATATAGTTGTTTTGATTTAGTCTCACATGAGGATGTACTTCATTATAAGTGCCTGCTAATCCTAGATGCGTAGTTATTGCTAGTCCTAATATTATATCCATGTTGCCCTCCGGATATGTTTTATTCTATAGGGCTTGACAGGCCCTATAGTTTGGTGGTACACGATGTTTACTGTTGGTTAACAGTTAGGTTGCAAGTGCCGCTGGTACAAACACCACTTACTACTGTGTTGTCACTTAGCTCATGTGGTAGACTATACAGTTGGTTTGTATCGCCGCTTTGTGTTAGATCAAAGTTCCAAACACCGCCTGCATTTTCAAGTTCAACTGTTGCTGCATGATTGCCTAGGCCTTCTTGCAATACTGTGACTGTTGCACTGTCGCCTATGCTAGTAAGATCTAAAAAGTGTTCTCCTGAACCTTGCTGCGTGATAGTGTAAGTACCAAAACTGCCGTCAATATCTAAGAACGCTTGCTTTTCACTGTCGCCCTGCTGTATAAATGTTAAGTTGTTTGAACTGCCCACTATGTTAATATCTGCAAAGTTACGGTCTAAGTTTGTACCGCTTTGTGTTATGTCAGTAACATTTGAGTTGCCTTCCAAATACATTAGTAGATAGTTGCCATTGCTCAACTGTGTGATATCTACATCGTTGCTGTCACCAATAACAGTTAAGTCAATGTTGTTGCTTGCTGTAACACCGTATGCTGTGTCTACTTGTACTTGTTGTACATCAGTAATAGCACTACGATACACTGGCGTAGGATCAGTTGTTGACGAAGATGCAGTTTCACCGTCTGCTAGAGGTTCTGTCGAATCCGGTGTCCATCCTGCCATAGTTGTGTTGGTTGGATTTTCTTCTTCAACTGTAAAACTTGCACTATCACCTATAGCGTAACCTTGTGCTGTTGTAATAAGTGTTCCGTAAAATCCCCCGCCTAAATAAAAGATAGCGCCATCTGCTAGAGCACGGAATGTACCAGTGTTGTGTATAACTTCACTGAGCGATCCATCGCTGTTGTATATTGCCATACCATATGTTCCTGGATCGGTTGTTGAATCGAAGAACGCAAAGTATTGTCCTGCGCTTTCGATTGCTGCATATTCGCTTTCTGAAAACTGTCCAGTACTGGGTTCAGATCTATACACTCTCTGAAACCAACTTGTAGTAAGTGTGTTACCACTGATGCTCCATTGTACATCAAACATTTGTGCTGTACCGAACTTACCAGTTGTGATGTCTGCGTATGCTGCTGTTCCAAACAACAACATGCTTAGGAATGTTATGTATTTTATTATGTTTTTCATTGTGTTTGTACCACCTTTATGTTTATGTCATCACCACCATCCTGTATTTGTATGTCAGCAATGTATTCGTCTTGTGTAAGACTGTATGTTCCGTGTGTGTCTGCGCTGGTAGTTACTACACTGATATGCGGCTGTCTGTCGCTTTCAATGTATATGTAACTATCATTTGCTGCCCACTGTATCCACGGATATTTGTTCACAGTTGGCAGTATTGTGTTTTCTTCTTCGTCCAGTGCGTTTTCATCCAAGCCTATTCCCAAGCCTAAGTCTAAAAAGTTGTCCAAGTAATCGCCATCCAGTCTGTTGATATCAAGTTCGCTGAATGCCAACAAGTCTTGATCCAATAGTTCTGCACCTAGTTCATTGTATTCTAGTAGATCAACATCTAGTGCTGTGCGTTGCTCTTCTTCTTCGTCATCAGTACCAAATCCGTTGGCAAACTCGCTGGGCGGAACAATGATAAGGTTGTTGTTAATGTTGGCACGCTGTAACAATAGTTTCTTTGGATCAGAGGGCATCATCGCCAATCCGCTTACCATTGTTCCTTCATATGCTTCGTTCAACAAAACACTGCCAGCAGCATTGCTCACTGAGATAGCACCAACCGGACACTCATCTTCATCCAGTGTAGGCTCAGGACAACTTGGTAGAAGTATGATCAAACTGCGTCCAATCTCATCCACCGTCATCGAGAAGTCTGTGCCTCTAACGGTGATGCTAGCTGTTGGTGTGCGTATGCTCACTCTGTCTCTGCTGTTTTTAGCAAGTCTGCCACTTGCCATTTGCACTGTGCCAAGAGCAACACGCATACTCATACTGCCCGTGCCTGTGTTTGGATCATACACAAAATCATCAACCACCAGTTCGCTCTGTTCTGTGATCTTGACTTTTGAATCGTCCTCAAATGTGATTTCAAGATTGGTTCGTGCGGTAATGAGTTTGTCCAACATTTCTACACCAAAGCCTGTTTGTTCAAAGATCAGTTCTTCGCTACTGCGAATAGCACCTGCAGGATTACCGTCGAAGCCTGTAACTTCTCCAACTTCCCCAAATGCCACGCTTGGTATCATCATTATCCAAACCCAACGCCACATATTAGTTTTGTAGTATATCTATGGTGTTGCTGTTGCCTGTAACAGTCATATCTACATTTGCATAACCCATTGCAGTCTGTTGATCAACACTGATAATATTGCTATCGCCATCAACAGTCATATTAACTGTGTTAAACCCTGCTGCACTTGTTTGAAACAAATCGATTTCGTTGAAGTTACTTGCAGTTGTTTGACCTACATCTACATTATTTGTCGCATCAGCACTGTCCAATGCAAAGTTCACTTTGTTATCACTACCTGTGATGTTTGTAGTTGTTGTAGTGTCGTTAACAATAATACCGTTGCACACACTGTTCACATAGTCTTTGCAGTATGTGAGCAAGTTGTCACTGCCAATGATAGTAGTAGTCATTGTGTTGGTTAGCCCGCCATATATTTCTGCTGTAACGATATTTAAGTCACCTGTTGCACTGTAGTTGAATATAGTGTTGTCTGCACCCATACTAAAGTTCAAGTCTGCTTCATTAGCATCTCCACTTTGTACAATGTCAATATCAATGTCGTTGCCATCCACTGTCATAGGATCGCTTTCAGTGTTGACTCTATTGTTGCCATTTTCTTGTAGCACATCGATGTTTAGGCCGCCGCCTGCTTGATCAATGTATACTTCGCTTGCCATACCTGTAGTTGCCCACAGTGAGAATGCGATCGTAGTAATTACTCTCTTCATTTTTTTGCCCTCTATATTGGTAGTTTATTCTACCGGTTGTTGGATAGTCCAAACGCCCTTGTCTGCACCCTCCTTGATCATTTCTTTTATTGCTGCTTGTATTGCTAACCTAGTAGCGTGATTAATGCTTTCGTTTTGGCTGTTGCCTATTTCCAGTTCTACTGCTTCTGTGCCCATTTCAATAAAACGGAATACGCCCATGTTTGTGCTGGTGCTTAATACTGTTTTTGTTACAGCACTTGATGTAAGCACTTCGCCTGTTTGCACACT
>P_2C_Liq_2_UnCtyDRAFT_1000103_pt1 | contig 22508 bp, 18 predicted proteins | sample Pon2CUnioCityCA_FD_10236 | JGI IMG/M metagenome (IMG submission 10236) | reverse complement strand
CCCCTCAACCGACCCCCCCCCCAACCAGCGAGCCATTGCCTCCTCCGTCGCCCCCTCAGCGCCCCCATAGAGCATCCCTAGAGCCATCGACAAACTCAACGGCGACAACAACAAATTCTCATTCCCCTGAGTTTGCTGCAATTGTTGAAACACCGCGAACCCTAACTCCATCTGAGCCTCCTGAAACTCAGACTCCGATGGCCCCGACTGGGCCATAGCCACCCGAGACGGACTCGACAGCGGTAACGAACCCGACAGGGGTATCGTCAACGCCGTCACGAGGGGAAGCAGCCTTCCTAGAAACCGTCCAAAACGGTGATGATGAATCATTATTGAGCCAAACGCGAAGATGAGCTATCACAGGTATCCCGTCGCACCCGTTCACCGTGACTACCCTATGGTTCAGCGATCGCAGCGAAGATTCCGGGCAGTCACCCCCTCTCCTACGGTAACTTGCCCCACCCAGAACCCGCCAAACTTGAACACAAACAAATCCCCCAGCCGACAACCCAAAGAGTCGTCAACTGGGGGAGAGAGCAAAAAACGATCGAGATCGAAGCCTGAGAGACTCCCGAACTTAGCCGATAATACCGGCCTCACGGGCCGCCGCTTCATCATCCGGGTCAATACCGAGGCGAGTTAAGTTAATGCGATTCTTGTTGTCAATATCGCGAACCTTCACCACAATCTCATCGCCAACGGAGAGTTCATCCTCCACCTTACCGATGCGATAATCCGCCACTTGGGAGATATGGACCATCCCCTCTTTCCCCGGCGCAATTTCCACAAACGCGCCAATGGGAATAATGCGAGTCACCCGTCCGAGGAAGACCTCACCGGTTTGAATCTTGCGCGTCATCCCTTGAATAATCGCCCGAGCACGCATGGCTTTCTCACCATCAAGACCCGAAATCGTCACCGTACCATCATTGTCGATATCGATTTTACAGCCCGTTTCCTCAGTGATACTCTTAATGGTTTTCCCACCAGGGCCAATCACCAAACCAATCAGGTCAGGATCAATCTTGAGGCTATACAGACGAGGTGCAAAGGGAGACAACTCAGGATTCGGCTGGTCAATCGCCTCAAGCATCTTGCTGAGGATATGCAGCCGGGCCGGAAGCGCCTGTTTCACCGCATCGGCCACAACCTTCACCGGGAGTCCCGTGATTTTCATATCCATTTGCAAGGCCGTAATCCCGGTATCCGTTCCGGCCACCTTAAAGTCCATATCCCCGAGGAAATCTTCAATTCCTTGAATATCCGTGAGGATGCGAACCTCGTCTCCTTCCTTAATCAGTCCCATCGCCGCACCACTGACCGGCTTACTGAGGGGAACCCCAGCGTGCATCAGCGAGAGCGTCGAACCACAGACCGACCCCATAGAGGTCGAGCCATTTGAGGACAAGACCTCAGACACCACACGAATCACATAGGGGAAGCTTTCCTTCGGCGGTAACACGGGAATCAAAGCGCGTTCAGCTAAGGCCCCGTGACCAATTTCCCGACGACCCGGCGATCGCATCGGCCGCGTTTCGCCCACAGAATAGGGAGGAAAGTTGTAATGGTGCAGATAGCGTTTTTGTTCCTGAGGATGCAGGTCATCGAGTTCCTGAGCGTCCCCTGGAGAGCCTAACGTGGCTAACGACAAGACCTGAGTCAGACCCCGGTTAAACAACGCACTTCCGTGAACCCGACGGGGAACTAAGCCCACCTGACAAGAAATGGGGCGCACCTCATCGAGTTTGCGGCCATCAACCCGGACCTTATCGTCCACAATCTGAGCGCGCATTAACTGTTTCGTGACGCCCTTAAACACCTTACCGAGAGACTTGGCATCTTCCGTCACCGCCAGGCGTAGCGGGTCATCTTCCGGGAGTTGCTCAATTTTCTGCGCAATTTCAGCTTTGACCTCATCGAGGGCGTCATCGCGGCTGCTCTTAGTATTCTCAAAGTTACTGAGAACCTTCTTCACCGGTTCCTCAGCGGCCTCGCGGATGTAAATTTCTAACTTGTCATCGACCACCGGCGGCTCTTCTTCGACTAACTCAACACCCAAGTCCTTCATCAAGGCTTCCTGGTGACGAATTAGCTCTAAGGCCCCTTCATAGCCAAAATCAATGGCTTCGATAATGTCTTGTTCCGGGAGCTGATTGGCCCCGGCTTCTACCATGACCACACCATCATGAGTTCCCGCCACGACCAAATCGAGGTCTCCGAGGCGAATTTCCTCAAAAGAGGGGTTGAGAATGAAATCATCCCCCACCAAACCCACACGGACTGCGGCCATCGGACCCTTGAAGGGAATCTTGGCTAACATCGTGGCCATGGAGGCTCCCGTTACCGCCAAAACATCCGGGGGAACCAACTCATCCATCGATAAGGTGGTAGCAACAATCTGAATATCGTCCCGTAACCACTGAGGGAACAAAGGACGCATGGGACGGTCAATTAGACGACAGGTTAGCGTCACTTTCTCGGGGGGACGACCCTCCCGACGCAAGAACCCACCGGGAATTTTTCCCCCGGCATAGAGCCGTTCTTCGTAATCAACGAGTAGGGGCAAGAAGTCAATGCCTTCTCGGCCGGTTGAGCGGGTTGCGGTGACGAGAACCGAGGTATCGCCCAACTCGATGACGACGGAGCCTCCGGCTTGTGGAGCGAGGGTTCCAACCTTGAGTCTAATATCCCGTCCATCAAAGGATATTGACTTTTCCATTGCTTTCATGCAGCACTCTAATATTAGTTCTTCTTCTTCTTCTAGGGATCATCGTTAGTTGACGAGACCATCAGCCCGAAAAACTCACGGGTGGCTAGTCTCAACCTCCGATTCACCCAATCATCTACGATCATCGTGATACCTGCCACAACCTGACAAAAGCCAAGGTCTGAGCGTCTCAACTCTCATTCGGTTGCTAGTCCGAACTACGCCACGCCTTAGCGCCCAAATGCTGGGGTTAGCCGTCGAGAGAACTCATGTCACCAATTTTGGTAACTTGGGGCGGGTGATGACCAGGATTGCACTTGGGAAATCCATGTCGTTCTCAGTATACCTCAGGAATCTGGAAGTGCCAGGGTTTCTTTGTCTTAGGGGTCTAACAGAGCGATCGCCGCTGGTCTCATTGGAACTCCCCAAGGGGCGATCGCGTCGGCCGGTGCTAGATAATAAAACTGTTCACTGTTAACCGATTTCGTTCAGGGAAATCCAGTTCAACCATGAGTAACGCCGCACCTCTATCCGGTTCAGCTACCGTTGTTATGGTGGTAGACGGACAACCGATCACCATTGCCCTCGATGGCAATAATGCCCCCATCACGGCGGGAAACTTCGCTGATTTGGTCTCTCGCCGCTTTTATGACGACATCACCTTTCACCGGGTGGTTGACGATTTTGTGGCCCAAGCCGGAGATCCCAAGAGTCGCGATCCTAACTTTCCCACCAATCTCTTGGGCCGGGAAGGATTCACCGATCCCGCCACGGGAGCAACCCGCACCATTCCCCTAGAAATTAAACCCCAGGGAGCCGCAGAACCGGTTATTGGAACCCTCTTTCGTGATGCGGGGATTACCGTTCCTCCGGTGTTACGGAACAATCGCGGCACGATCGCCATGGCCCGCAGCCAAGATCCCAACTCCGCCTCGTCTCAGTTTTACTTCAATCTCACCAATTCCAACTTCCTCGATGGCAATTATGCGGTGTTCGGCAACATTACCGATGGCCTGTCGGTGATGGACGCGATCGATGCCGGCGATCGCATTGAAGCGGCCCGCTTCGTCGAGGGTATTCTGCCGTCGCGCCAATCGGCGTTTATGGAAGTCAACTTTCTCAACTTCTTTTTCAACCGCCTCGAACGAGCGAGTCTACCCCTAGGGTTCGATGTTTTGGGTGATGGCGATGATGTTTTGAATCTCACCCCAGAACTGAGTCAAGCCAATCCCTCAGGTTTTGTCGGCTTAGGGGGCAACGAGACCTTTATTGGTTCTGCCATTGACGATGTTCTCTACGGGAACCAGGGCAACGATACCCTCACCGGAGAAGCCGGGAATAACCTAATTCGCGGTGGACAAAACGAGGATATCCTCAATGGTGGCATCGGCAACGATATCCTGCATGGCCAATTGGGCAACGATACCCTCACCGCTGGCGGGGGGAATAATGTCCTGCGAGGGGGACAGGGGAATGATGTTCTCACCGGTGGTGCCGGCATTGATGTGTTAATGGGCGATCGCGACCAAGATACCCTCACCGGCGGCCCAGGACCCGATCAGTTCGTTCTCCGGGGTAACACTAACATCGGTCGTGTTGATGCGAATCTCGCCGATGTCGTCACCGACTTTAATCCCGCCGAGGGCGATCGCATTGTTCTGGCGGCCGAAACCAACCCAGCCACCGTGCGCTTCATCCCTAATGGGGCTGACGTGCTGATTCAACTAGAAAATAACGATTTCCAAGGCCGCATCCTCAACAGTACCCCAGAAGCCGTCCAGGCTGCCGCTATGGTGGTTCCGTCGGGGGATATGGGACTGCTAATTGGTTAGGGGAAAAGTCGGGGTCAGCGATGACCTCAATGCGATCGCGATCGCCAAACCGAGACTCTGGATAACTCGTCGTCAGCGATCGCGGTTGTATCGTCCTCCCCCATTGCTCCTGGAGACCCTGCAAAAACTGATCCTGCTGACGGCGAAAGGGTAGGGTATAAGCATCGCCCCCATTGAGCAGGGCAAACCAGACTAAACCGCGATCGCCCGTCGGCACCGCCCCCACCAAAGCACTCACATTCCAGAGCGTCCCCGTTTTCACCGTGGCCCCTTTGGGCATCCCTCGCTCCTCCATCGTTCCCCCATCTTGGCCAAACACCGGCAACACATCGGCCAGAGTTAAGCCTCCCGCCGCCAAACGCCGGTGAATCCCCGACAACAGGGCCACCGCCGCTCGGGGCGAAATGCGGTTCTCCTGGCCCAATCCTGACCCATTCACCAACTGGATTTCCGCCTCGGGAACCCCCGCCAAGTGAGCCGCTCGTCGAGCCACCTCAGCCCCCCCGCCAAGCTCCTCAGCCAAACCATCGGCAATCACATTATTGCTATAGACATTCATAATCTTCAAAAGCGAGAGCAGCGGTAGAGACTGCTGGCGTAATAAGGGAATGCGTCGGCTGGGTGGTTCCGTTAGAGGTTGAGCCTGACTCTCATCGGCTAAGTCCGCGCTTCCCTCCCCTAAAACGCGAATCTCGCCGCGAATCTCAAGTTGAGGCCTCGGGGTTCGAGCCGCCAATCTCCCATAGGCTCGTTCGACGGGGGGAGTCCAACGGCGAGCATCAAAACTCTCGATTAACCCCTCACCCACCTCGTCAGCATCTTGCTCAAAATTCAACCAGGGCTGATTTTCCAGAATTAGATCTCCAGCGACGGCCTCAATCCCCAACTCTTGTAGGACCACCGCTGAGGCGATCGCATCCTCCCACACCCAGAGCCTATCCCCGCCACCGCTAATCACTAAATCCCCCTGCAACACCCCATCGACGAGGGAGCCAGTCGCACTAATCTCCGTCAGCCAGCGTCGTTGCCAATCCCAGGTTTGCAAAGCCACTAGCGTCGTGGCCGTTTTCGTCACCGACGCTGCCGAACGAGGAATAGTCCCTTGATGGGAGGCCAGTTTCTCAGCCCCCACTTGTAGCCAAATTCCCTGCCGTTGGCGAGAGATTCCCTGCCGTTCCAAATCCGTCAAATATCCCTCTACAAGAGACTCTGCCTCCTCATCCGCTTCCACCTCTAGCACCAGTCCAGGAGCATCAAAAAGAGGAACACTCACCTGAGACTCAGGAGGCATCAGGCCCATCGCGTCTAACCAGAGGGCCAAAGCCCCCGAACTCAGTAAACTCAACATAAGAAGGGAACAGGGAATAGGGAACAGGGAACAGGAGGGCAAGAGGCATAACCCACCCCTGGCCCCTCCCACCGAGGGGATGGCAAGAGGCAAGAGGGGAGAAGAAGGGAACAGAAATCCGGTAGGGGCGTACCGCAAGTGGCGCGCCCTCTCCCGGCAAAAGGCAAACGGTAATCTTCGATTTCTCTATCTGGCCGTTGAGGGAGGTTAACTCTCAACTTTCAACGCTCAACTGGCAACTGTCAACCCACTCTCAAGGCTGAATTGCCCTTGCATTTCGCCTTTTTCTTGTCTCGGGTGACTTGGCGGGGAGATGTCGTCTGGTAGAATTTGGAAGGCTTATACAAGATTCGATCGATGGCATTGAACAGGGCAAGGATTGCAGTGGACGCGATGGGCGGCGACTATGCCCCGGATGAGATTGTGGCCGGGGCATTGCGGGCGCAGGATGAATTAGGGGTAGAGGTGCTGCTAGTCGGCGATCCGGCTGCTATTGAGGCGTCGTTACAACGACAAGAGCGCCATCCCGATGACGTTCAGATTATCGCCTCAGAAGGGGCGGTGGAAATGGACGAGGAGGCTTTGACAGGGATTAAACGGAAACCCAAGGCCTCGATTAACGTGGCCATGAATTTGGTTAAACAGGGCCAAGCTGATGGGGTTGTCTCGGCGGGACATTCCGGGGCTTCGATGGCGGCGGCTTTGTTGCGGTTAGGGCGGTTGTCTGGGATCGATCGCCCCGCCATTGGTGCGGTGTTCCCGACGATGAATCCTGATAAGTCGGTGTTAATCTTAGATGTGGGGGCGATCGTGGATTGTCGTCCTAAGTTCTTAGAACAGTTTGCCCTGTTAGGCACGATTTACAGTCAATATGTTCTCGGCCGGGATGAGCCTCGGGTGGGCCTGCTTAATATTGGTGAGGAAGCCTGTAAGGGCAATGATTTAGCCCTGCGAACTTATCAGTTATTGCAAGATAATCCCCGGATTCCCTTTGTGGGCAATGCTGAAGGACGAGATGTGTTGTCGGGGGAGTTTGATGTGATTGTCTGTGATGGCTTTGTGGGCAATGTTCTGCTCAAGTTTGCTGAAGCCGTTGGCAATATTCTTTTGCAACTGTGCCAGGATGAGCTACTACAGGGTCTCGATGAACGGGATTTAGTTCATGTGATGCCCAATCTCAAGCGCCTTAAGCAACGGATTGATTATGTTGAACATGGTGGCGGGTTACTGTTAGGGGTGGCCGGGGTTTGTGTGATTGGCCATGGAAGTTCTCACGCCATGACCATTTTTAATGCGGTGCGTTTGGCGAAAGAGGCGGTGGATAACCGGGTGATTGAACGCATCCAGGAGAAGCATTTGGTGGAACAATAGCGCCATGCTGCCCCTCTACTCCCTAATTGGCGAGTCCAATTGGGTGCGTGATGCGGCTAGAAGGCTGATAGAAGGCTCATTAGACGGCTGACAAGAAGACGGATGATTCGGCAAAACTTATGACAATTTTGGGACTTGAATTAACCGGCTGTGGTGGGGTGGCGCCCGAGACGGTTTTGGATAATGAGATGCTGACGCAGGTGGTGGATACCTCTGATGAGTGGATTCGCTCCCGTACGGGGATTGGTGAACGTCATTTGGCTAGTCCCTCCCAGTCGTTGGGAGAGTTGGCAGCGATCGCCGGCCGTCAGGCCCTGTCCATGGCAGGATTAGATCCGTCTGAGTTGGATTTGTTGCTGTTGGCCACCTCNACGGCTGATGATTTGTTTGGAACCGCTAGTTGGGTGCAGCATCAGTTAAACGCACCCCAGGCGGTGGCCTTTGATTTGACGGCGGCCTGTTCGGGATTTCTGTTTTCGATGGTGACGGCGGCCCAGTTTCTGCGCACGGGCGTGTATCGTAATGTGTTGGTGATTGGGGCTGATGTGTTATCCCGTTGGGTGGATTGGCACGATCGCCGCACTTGTGTTCTCTTCGGTGATGGGGCCGGGGCTGTGGTGATGCAACGGCGGGAGTTGGGCGATCGCCTGTTGGGGTTCGAGATGCGATCGGATGGCTCTCAGAATAGCTCTCTGACGTTGAGTTATCAGCCTCAGTCTCAAGCCATTACGCCCGACATTTCTGTGTCTCAGGGAGGCTACGGCTCCATCGCCATGAATGGCCCAGAAGTCTATAAGTTTGCCGTCAAGAAAGTCCCCGAAGCGGTGGAAAAAGCCCTGTTTCGCTCCAATTTGACGACCCAGGATGTGGATTGGTTACTGCTTCATCAGGCTAATCAGCGGATTCTCGATGCAGTGGCGAAACGGCTTAAGATTCCCTCGGAAAAAGTCTTGACAAATTTAGTAAATTATGGTAACACATCGGCGGCATCGATTCCCTTGGCGTTGAACGAGGCGGTGCGATCGCAGCAAATCCAGCCCGGAGACACCATCGCCGCCTCGGGGTTTGGGGCCGGGTTAACCTGGGGGTCAGCGGTGTTCCGTTGGGGACGTTTTGATTAGGATTGAGAGGCTCCAACGAAAAACTCTCCCAGGATGGCAGCTTTGTCGGTAACATGAGTTACCGTTGACAGGAGAAATTGAGATGGTAAAAACTGCTTGGGTGTTTCCCGGACAAGGATCGCAGGCTGCGGGTATGGGGGTTGACTTAGCCGCCCTCCCCGAAGCTGTGGAGAGATTTCAGCAAGCTGAGACCATTTTGGGCTGGTCAGTCTTAGAGACCTGCGAAACGGGGGAAAATCTCTCAGAAACCCGCTATACCCAGCCTTGTCTCTATACCGTTGAATGTGCCTTAGTCGATCTGTTGCGCGATCGCGCCGTCGCAGAACCCCAGGTCGTCGCCGGCCACAGTTTGGGGGAATATGTCGCCCTCTACGCCGCCGGAGTCTTGGACTTTGAAACGGGATTAAACCTCGTCAAACGTCGTGGCGAATTGATGAGTCAGGCGAGTGAGGGCCAGATGGCGGCCCTGATGAAGTTTGATCGCGACCAACTCGAAGCAGCGATCGCCCAAACCGAAGGCGTGGTTTTGGCCAACGACAACAGTCCCCTCCAGGTAGTGATTTCGGGAACCGAGACGGCGATCGCTCAAGTTCTCTCTCAAGTGAAGGTTCGCCGTAGCGTTCCCCTCGATGTTTCCGGGGCCTTCCACTCCCCCCTCATGGAACCCGCCGCCGCTGAGTTCCAAACCCTCCTCGAACCCATCGACTTCAAAGACGCAACAATTCCCGTCCTCTCCAACGTCGATCCCAGCCCAGAAACCGCCGCCGCTGCCCTAAAAACCCGCCTACAGCAACAAATGACCGGTTCGGTACGTTGGCGAGAAATTGTCCTGAGTTTACCAGAGTTGGGCATTGAACAGGTGTTAGAAGTCGGACCAGGGAAAGTCTTATCCGGGTTAGTAGGGCGCACCATCAAAGGGTTAAACTGTCTAAATGTAGGAACCGTCGCTGAATTAGATACCTTCGCTGAACCATCGGCGTAATCCCCATTGATCAACGTTGTATTAACGTCGTACCAACAAGGAAACCTACCCCTCTCGCCAGAAAGATCCAGGGTAGGTTCTCCCCATCTCCTATTCACTATTAACTATTCACTATTAACTATTCACTATTAAATATTGCATGATTCAAAACCGCGAACCTGGCTACAACTTAGCCTTATATCATTTGTTTAAATGGTCGGTGGTGAGTCCACTGTTCTATAGTTACTTTCGAGGACGGGTTTATGGTGTCGAGAACGTCCCTAAATCTGGGCCATTGGTGGTGACAAGCAATCATGCCAGTTATTTTGACCCACCTCTGATTTCCTGTGCCGTGGAGCGTCCAGTCGCTTACATGGCGAAGGAAGAACTGTTTAAAAATCCGATTTTTGCCAAAGCGATTCGTCTTTACGGAGCTTATCCTGTCAAACGCAAAGCTGCCGATCGCAGTGCCATTCGTTCAGCTTTAGAGTATTTAGATAACGGTTGGGCGACGGGAGTGTTTCTCTCAGGAACTCGCACTCGCGATGGCCGCATTCCCAACCCGAAACCCGGTGCTGTTTTGATTGCGGCTAAAGCCCAAGTCCCCATTCTACCGGTTTGTCTTTGGGGGACTCAAGCCATTTTTCAAGGCTCCTCCAAGCCGCGATCGGTTCCGGTGACGATTCGCATCGGAGAACCCGTTAACCCTCCGCAATCGGGCGATCGCGAGGGGTTAGATGCGGTGACTCAACACTGTGCGGAGGTGATTGAGTCGTTACATGATCTCGGTCGTTAGGGAGGAAGCCATATCGGGGCGAACCTAAAGGGTCGCCCTGTGGCAAGAGGGGTTTGACCCCTGAGGGTTTTGTCCCTGGCTTGGTTGGCTTTGAAGACGGGGTACTTTAGAATCGGGCAAACCTTACCCGAATGGCATGACTATGACTCAGTACATCGACGTTCTTCCCGATAAATCAGCGGTGATCGATCGCAGCGTGGCTTTGATTGTCGAGAAAATCCAGACGGCGATCGCCCAACGGGGAACCTGTACCATCGCCCTATCCGGGGGAAGTACCCCGAAACCGATCTACGAGGCGATCGCCGGCCATGACTTACCCTGGGACAAACTCCATATCTTCTGGGGTGATGAACGCTACGTGGCCCCAGAACACCCCGATAGTAACCAACGCATGGCTCGTGAAGCCTGGCTCGATCGCGTTCCCTTCCCCCCCGAGAACCTGCATCCCATACCTACCGCCGGCCAAGATCCCGAAACAGATGCCCAGGCCTACGACCAACACTTACAAACCTTTTTTGGCCTAGAATCAGGGCAGTTTCCTCAGTTCGATATTATGCTGTTGGGCATGGGGGATGACGGCCATACCGCGTCCCTGTTTCCCCAGACCGAGGCCTTGGAAGTCTGCGATCGCAGCGTCACAGTGGGGAACAAGGACGGAGAACCCCGCATCACCTTAACTGTTCCCGTTCTCAATCTCTCGCGGACCATCATCTTTGCCGTTGCTGGTGAGAACAAACGAGCTGCTCTGGCCCAGGTATTTGCCCGAGAAGGAGATGAAGCCACCTATCCCTCCCGTCTCATTCAACCAGTGGATGGGGAGATTTACTGGTTACTTGATGCCGCCGCCGGGGCCGAAGTGACCCCCAGTTCAACATCAGCCGAGTGAGGTGAACCTCGCGACAGCAGATCCTCCTCACCATTCAACCCGAGCGGCAAACGTACTATGTTGAACATACAGGCAGTTGCTCTAAACCCATTGACCTAAACTTGAATTGGGCAAAACCACGATCTAGTCTTAGCCAGTCTTAGCCAGTCTACGTCTTGAGTCCTGGTTTGTTCTCCGGGTTGCCTCTCTACCTCACCGTTTTTCTGTCGCGTGATTACTCTAACTCTCCTCCACCCCCACCAATCCATCCCGCTGAAACGCTGGACGTTTGAGGATGACACAGTTATTCGCATCGGTCGCGCCCCGGATAACCATGTTGTCCTCTACAGTGCCGTCGTCTCTCGCTATCACCTGGAACTCCACTGCGATGAACAACGTCAATGGTACCTCGTGAATTTAGGGACGAACGGAACCTATCTCGAAGATGCTCCCATCGAGGAAATTCCCGCCTGCGATGGGTCCATCGTTCGCCTGGCCCGGACGGGTCCCCAGATTCAACTCCATGTCAGTCATCCGCCACCCGTCTCTCCGGCCCAACAGTTGCTCAAACACCTACAGGAACGGGGAACCCCCGATGAAGATACCACCAGTGATGACCCCCCACCCAAAACTCGGGTGATTCGAGAGTCATCCCCGGAAGTGTCCTCAGATTGACGATGTTTCCGGTTGTGGCCCATTACCCTGGGTGAAGTTGTTTGGCGTTTTGAGTTTCAGAAGTTATGACCTTGTTATCTGGCTTTATCTCTCGTTGCACCATGATGGTTGTGTTGACAACGGGGGTCATCCTCTCCCCAGCAGGACTGGTGGTATCCCATCCAAGTTCACCCCTGTCCCAATCCCGTTTGGCCCAAGCTGAGCCAGCTCCAGAGTTCCCTGAGGCGATTCTGGGACAATGGTTTTCTCCCTCGGCCCTCGGCGGTGAACCTCTGACCTTTATTTTCACTGAGGCGGGGATTCTCCACTTCATCATTACCCTGCCCCGAGGACGCACGGTGTCCCAAGAATTTGGCTATGAGGTCACTTCAGGCTCGCCCAATGCCATTGATTTGATGCTCCCGGATGGGGAGACGGTGGCCACGATCGCCCAAATCACGGAATCGGGGGAGTTACTGTTTCAAATTGAGGGGACTCAACCCGGTTTACCCCGCCCGACTGAGTTTGCCGAGAATGTGGCTCGTTTTGAGCGGGTTTCGACTTCAACGGAACTGCCGGCCCGTCTCGTGGAGGCCAATGTGTTAGATGCCCTCATTGATATTAGCCGCGCTCAACGAACTCATTATCTGGAGTTCCGGGAGTTCGCCGCTTCCATTGAACCGCTCAATTCTGACCCCGTTCCCCTCGACACCGATGATTATCGGATTGAGCTTGAGCTGAGCCAGACGACTCCTGAGAGTGTTCGCATTACAGCTACCCCCAAGCGAGAGCAGTTACGCAGCTTCACTAGCGGGGTGTTTATGGTTGCCAATGAACGGGGTTTAGAGGTGTCCCTGGTGGGCATTTGTCGCAGCGATGAACCGGAGATGACCCCTCCGGCCATGCCGATTCCCCCAGATACCGCTGAGGGAAGCGTGAGTTGCGCTCCCGGCTCCCATTTGATGGAACGGTAGTTAAGCCGTCATCTATTGACAAATACCTTTTTTTGTGCTAGGGGAATCTCTAGCCGTTGATCACGAATCGCGTAATCCAACAGTTGAATGGGGTGATAGAGGGGAATATCTCGCCCCTGGAGTTGCAGATGTTTCTGAATTTGCAGGGAACAGCCGGGGTTAGCCGAGGCGATGAGATCGGCACCGGTGTTGCTGAGGTTCTCGACTTTGAGTTGACCGAGTTCATCGGCTACCTCGGGCTGTAGCATATTGTAAACTCCGGCACTGCCGCAACAAAGGGCCGCGTCAACGGATTCTCGTAGGGAGACTTGGGGGATTTGACGCAACAGTTGCCGGGGTTGGCTGCTGATTTTTTGCCCGTGGATGAGATGACAGGCATCTTGGTAGGCGATCGCCAACTCCCCATCGGCTAAGGGATGCAGCGGTGTGGTTAAGCCCACATCGATTAAAAACTCATTCACATCTCGAACCCGACTGGCGAAGTCTTGGGCTTTGTCGCGATACTCGGGGTCATCTTGCAAAATATGACCATACTCCTTGAGGGTATGGCCACAGCCGGCGGCGTTAATGACAATGTAGTCGACGTCGGTACCGGCAAAGCTATCAATCATCTGACGGGCGATCGCCTGGGCTTGGGCTTCTTGTCCCTGGTGAGCCGGTAGAGCGGCGCAGCAGCCCTGAGTTTTGGGAATAACGACCTCGCAGCCATTTGCCGTGAGAACCCGCGCTGTGGCGGCGTTTACGGGGTGGAAAAACAACCGTTGCACACAGCCGAGAATCATCCCCACTCGATAGCGTTTCTGGCCTTGAGCGGGAATGACATCGGGGAAGTCCCCTTGAAAGAAGTCTGAGGTAATGTTGGGCAGAATCGCCTCCATGGCGGCTAGGCGGGGAAACACCTGTTTGAGTATTCCGCTGGAGCGAACCCATTGCCGTAATCCCGATTTTTGATAGGCCAGGAGGGGATAGAGGAGGGGCCGCAGGCGATTGGGATAGGGAAAGAGGTTAAAGATGAGACGACGTAGTAGGCGATCGCCGAGGGAACGAGGGACATTTCGCTCGACTTGAGGGCGGGTGGCCGCAATCAGCTTGTCATACTCAACTCCCGAAGGACAGGTGGTGACACAGGCGAGACAGCCTAAGCAGGAGTCAAAATGCTGGCTGGTGGCTGGTTTGAGTTCGGTTTCCCCCTTATTGATGGCATCCATCATATAAATGCGGCCTCGGGGGGAATCCATCTCTTTACCGATTACCCGATAACTCGGACAAGTCGATAGACAAAAGCCACAGTGAACACAGGTATCAATTAAGTCTTGTTGGGGCGGATGCTTAGCATCAAATCCAGTTTCGGCTGGGGTTAATTCGCCGAGATGGGGGTTTTGGTTCAGGAAGTTGCTATCTTTGGCTGGGATGGAGGTCATGGGGAATGGGAAATAGTGAATAGTGAATGGGGAATAGTGAATAGTGAATAGTGAATAGGGAATAGGGAATGGGGAATGGGGAATAGGTTTAAACCACCCCGGATCTTCCCAGGAGGGGAAAGATGTTGGGGTGGTTTTCCCCTACCATTGAAGGTTCAATTGAGACTCATTTTAGGGTTAGGGGTTAGGCGGTTTCGTTGGCTTTGGAGTCGTCGGAGTCGTCGAAGGGATCGGCGATTTCATTGGGTTCGGGAGACTCAGAGGTGGGAGACTCAGGTTCGGGTTCGGGTTCGGGTTCGGGTTGGGATTCTGCCGGAGTGACATCACCATGGGTGTCATTACTTGTGTCTTCACTTGCGTCTTCACCATCATCATCGTCGGGGACTGTTTCTGCGTTGACGGTGGCGACGGGGGCGATCGCCGGGATGGGTTTAGGATCGCCTTGGATGCCCAATTGTTGTTTGGCTTGGCTGATGACGTAGCGGCTTCCTGAGGAACCCACGTCGAGTAACGATTTACTTAGGTCAGCAAAGCGGTTTTCACTATGCTGATTCTCCTGGTTTTGATACCAGACTTTTGTATTATAGGTAATTTGTCGAACATATTGCCCGGCCCAGAAAAAGACGAGAAAAATTAGGCAAAAGACCATCCAAAGTAGTGTAAAGATTTCCTTGAGAAGCTTGCCAGTTAAGGAAAAGGATTTGGAATAGATCTCGCGGGTATCCTGAGCAAAGAGGAGTTCGCTAACTAAAGAAATTTGCTGTTTTAGCTTATTCATAGGTGTTTTGTCAAGAGATGTGTTGTCAAGAAACCAGTTTTGACGTTGACCTCAATCATAGATCGCTTTCTTGCCGCTTCTCCCGGATGGCTTCTGGGGATTAAACGATAAATCGTCCGGGACTGAGGCGGGTTTGGGGGTCGAACTTGCGTTTAATCTGTTCCATGGCTCGTTGAGCATTTCCTGTATAGCCCCAGGGATCACATTGACGTTTGAGGGATTGGGGGGCTTCTAATACGGTGAGGAAGCCGCCGTTGGCTTGACAATGACGGCGGAGTTGTCCGAGAAGGCCACTGGTAACTCGGGAACGGGGAAGGTTGAGATGTCCTAAGCCACTTCCGGCGTAGAAACGGGCGATCGCCGGTGCTGTCTCGGCGGGAACCTTAATTTGAGTCAGAAAGCTATCTAACGCCCCTAGGGTGGCGATCATGGCGGTGGGGCGGACTCCCCATTTGAGCAAGAGGCGATCGCGAGAGGTTCCTTGTTCGAGTCGGGTTTGCGATCGCCGCCAAACGTCCTGTTCCGCGTCGTCGTCGAAGATTTTAAGCTCTAAATTCAGCGTCTCGGCTAACTCCCGCAGGCGATCGCTTTGTTGCTGTACGCTCGGGGCCACGTTTTGCAGGCGAATGGCTAAACCAAGGCGATCGCCGTTTTTCTCATTCCCCAGCCCCAATTCATGCACCAGTCCCCCCGAGAGGAGATCGAGGGCGGTGGGAACCACCGATGAGCGGCGAATCGCCATGACAGCATCGCCAATTGGGGCGGGTTCCCCTGTCAGAATGAGAGTTTGCGAAGTCTCTGGGATGGGATAAAGACGGAAGGTTAACTGGGTAATGACTCCCAGGGTTCCGTAGGAGGCGGTGAGGAGTTTCATTAAATCAAAACCAGCCACGTTTTTGACGACGCGTCCCCCGGCTTTGACGAGTTCCCCGTCATGGCGGATGAAGGAAATCCCGATGAGGCGATCGCGAATGCTGTGATATCGCTGTCGCCAACTTCCCATATCTCCCGTGGCCACAATTCCGCCAATCGTGGCATCATCGGCATAGGTGGGGTCGATCGCCAGGAACTGCTGAGATTTCGCTAAAATTTCCTCAATGTCCCTCAATTTCGCTCCGGCTTCCACGGTGACGGTTAAATCGCCCACGGCGTGTTCGACGAGGCGATCGAGGTGGCGGGTACAGATCACCCAAGGAGCGTTCTCGACAAGTCCTCCCCAATGGAGTTTTGAGCCACTCCCCATGGGAATTACAGCAATTCCTTGACGATGGGTGAACCGGATCGCCTCGGTTAAGGCTTCGACGCTGTGGGGATAGAGGATCGCTTCGGGAGTCTCCCCCGTTGTTGCTTCGCTGAGGCGATGGCGATCGGCCTCACTCACATCTTCCCAGCGAACAATCGTTCCCCCAGTCGAGTTATTAGCCCAAGTCTTTAGCCAATCCTCTGCATATTCCGTCACCTGTCCACCCATAGTTTTTCCGACTCCTGACCGATTTTGCTATCTCATCTACTGCGTCTCTTATAGAATATGGTACAGATCGACCACGTTCACTTCTACGTTCATTCGGCAAGAGTTTGGCGTGACTGGTTTGTGCATCGGTTTGGCTTTGAGGCTCAACCTTGTGTGTCTACCCCTGAGACTCAGCAAGAACGCCTCACTTGTGCGGATCTGCGGGTTCATCTCTCGTCTCCTGCCTCGCCAAACAGCCCCATTGCTGACTTTTTGCGAAAACACCCTCCAGGGGTGGCTGACATCGCTCTAAGGGTGCAAAATCTGGCGGAAATTTGCGCTCATCCCCAGGTTAGGGTTCTCATTCCACCTCATGAGGCCTCGACGGGGCAACGGATGGCCCAAATCGCCGCCTGGGGTTCTCTACGACATACACTGATCGAGGGCTATCAAGGAGTGAGGGTTAGGGAGACGCCAGGGAACTCTGGCCCAGTGGCGGCGATCGATCATTGTGTTCTCAATGTTCGGGCCGGAGAGTTACCAGCGGCGGTAGAGTGGTATTGCCAGGTGTTGGGCTTTCAGCCGAAACAACAGTTTGCGATCGCCACCGCGCGATCGTCACTCCAGTCTCAAGTCTTAGTTCATCCTAAAACTGGGGTTCAGTTCCCCGTCAACGAACCCACTTCGGGAAATTCCCAAATTCAAGAATTTTTGGATCACAATCGGGGAGCGGGGATTCAACATATTGCCCTCAAAACTCCTGATATCCTACATTGGCTGCCGCAACTTCGACAATTGGGGCTATCTTTCCTTAAAGTCCCCGGAACCTATTATGATGGCTTACGTCAGAAACCGGGGTTTTGTTTATCAAAGCCAGAATGGCAACGACTGGTTGAAGCGGAAGTTCTCGTCGATTGGCAAGATGCAAACCATCCGGCGTTACTTCTACAAACCTTCACGGAACCCATTTTCGATCAACCAACCTTTTTCTTCGAACTCATCGAACGCCGTTCAATTCAGGTTCAAGGAAAAACGATGACGGCTCAAGGATTCGGCGAAGGCAATTTCCAAGCTCTCTTTGAAGCCGTCGAACACCAACAACTAAAACGAACAGGCGATAATTAGTTATTGATTGATTTTACCCGATTTTTCACCCAATCCACCCAGGGAAACCATAATAAATTCCCCCTATATCATTCATCTCCTCCATCAAAGGAGTGAAGGCTAAGTGTTCACTATTAACTATTCACTATTAACTATTCACTATTCCCCATGTCTTATCCTCTAGTTAGTATTATCACCCCTTGCTACAACGATACACGTTATATTCGCCGAGCGTTGGAGTCGGTTCAACAATCCAACTATCCGAATATTGAACATATTGTGATTGATGATGGTTCAACCGATGGCACAGTTGAGTATTTAGAGGAGTTGCGATCGCAGTTTTCCTTCTCTCTCCTCAAATCTGCCAAACACATCGGAGTCGCAGCCGCCCGAAATTTAGCGATTTCTGTGTCTAAAGGCAATTATATTTTACCCCTAGATTCTGATAATTATTTTGGTTCTAACTATATTGACATCTTGGTTCAAAAAGCTAAAAATCTTCCCGATGAATATTGCCCGCTTTACCCGACTATGGCTTTATTTGGCGATGTCGAACATACAGTTCCTGCACAAACTTGGTCAATTGAGAAACTCCTCAAAGCTCCATTTATTCATGTTAATTCGTTGTTCTCCCGCAACGCCTTGGAAATGGTGGGAGGNTTTGACCCCAATTTACTGTTGTTAGAAGATTATGAACTATTTATTGCCCTAGCACTTCAAGGGTTTATTGGACAACCGGTTCCCGAAGCAATTTTACAGTATCATATTCGCAAAGAAAGCGTCGCCGACCATTTTAATCTCCGTGGAGGTGAGCAAAGAAAACAGAAAGTGCGTCGCCATATTTTTCAAAAATATCAGGCAGATTTAGAGCGACTGAAACTCGATACCCACCCTCAAGTTTCAATTTATTTACAAGGAAAACGGCGACAAGTTGACCAAAATACATTAAAAGAACCTCTGGTTTATTTGATTCCTCCTGATGCCAAAATAGTGCTGGAAATTGGCTGTGAGACGGGAGAACGTGGCTCAGCTTATAAACGTATTAATCCTCATGTATGCTATATTGGAATTGATGATAACCGTGAGAATCTCATTTCGGCAAAGCTACAATTAGATCAGGTATTTTACTCGGCTATCCCTCAACTAGCAAACCTAAGTATCCCTCATGGTTCCGTTGATTGCGTGGTAATTTCTACAAATCTAGCCCAAGTCACAGAACCTGTTAAACTGTTGCAAACGATTTGTTTGTGGTTAAAACAAGGGGGACAGGTTATTTGTGCAGTTCCCAATCCTTACCATTGGCGAGCAATTTTAGGATTACTGCAAGGGAAACATCAGGATACGCTGGATGTTGACAATATTCAAAGGTATTTTGCTGCGGCAAATTTAAGGATTTTTGAAATGGAGCGTTTTCCAGACACTTCAGAGGAGTCTGAGAGATTTTTAGAACAGGTTAAACCTATTTTAGATACGTATAAAATTCCCGTAGAAGCCCATCAAAAAAGAAATCAAACAGCAGCGTATTTAGTGCGAGCCTGGAAAGGAGATCAGCCGCTGAAACGACTGTTTGTGCAGACGGCGATGATTTCCAAAATTGCCTCGGATCAGGTACGGGTGTATCAACCCGATCGCTGCATTCGGACTATTCCTGGGGTTCGCACCAATGCCCAACTGTATACCGTTAATCTAGGCGCGGCGTTACCGGGGGAAGAAAAGGTGTTTATTTGGCAGCGATCGCGCCTCAAAAAAGCCAATGCAGCCCAAAAACAACGTCAGCTCATTCAAGCAGGATATCTCAGTGTTGTTGAGATTGACGATGATCCACGTTTCTGGAAAGAGCATATTGAAGAAGATTTTATTACCTATCGTAGTTGTCACTGTATCCAAACCTCCACTGAACCTCTAGCGGAGTTTTTGCGTCAGTTTAATCCCTATGTCAAGGTGTTCCCGAATCAACTCCCGGAACTTCCCCCGCCGCGAGAGTATCGTCAGGATGGCCGGGTGACGGTGTTTTTTGGCGCCTTGAACCGAGAACGGGATTGGCAACCGTTGGTTGATAGAATAAATCGGGTTCTCGAACCCTTGGGCGATCGCGTTGAGGTGCAAGTCGTCCACGATCAACAATTCTTCAATATCCTGGAGACGCCTCACAAGCAGTTTGAACCCACCTGTTCCTATAGTCGTTATCAGGAACTACTTAGAGAGGCGGATGTGGCTCTGCTTCCCCTAAACAACACCGAGTTTAACGCCATGAAATCAGATCTCAAGTTTATTGAGTCTGCGGGCCAGGGAGTGGCAGTGTTAGCGAGTCCAACAGTTTACGCCGCGTCGGTGCAAGATGGGCAAACTGGGGTAATATACGAAACCCTCGATCAGTTTGAGGAGAAGTTCCGCCGTCTGGTGACAGATACCCCCTGGCGGCGACAAATGGCCCAAAATGCCTATGACTGGGTTCGTGATCATCGCCTCTTGTCGTTGCATTATCGCGAACGCGTCGCCTGGTATTGGCAGATGCGATCGCGCCTCCCGGAATTGAACGAAGCCTTACGTCAACGGGTTCCCGCCATTTTTAGCTAATGACTAGCTAATAGCTCCCCAGCCTCTCTCATCTCTTGCCTTAACCTGTAGCCTTAACGTGTATCTGAAGTCCCTGAACCTGCAAGCCTTCCGCAACTATACGGCTCAAACGGTGTACTTTACCGCGCCGAAAACGATTCTGGTGGGGAATAATGCTCAGGGAAAGTCGAATCTCCTAGAAAGTGTGGCCCTGCTGTCGACTCTGAAAAGCCAACGGGCCACCAGCGATCGCGAGTTGGTGCAAAACGACGCCGCCATTGGACAAATTGGCGGCGGCTTAGAACGCATCACCGGGGAGATTGACTTAGAAATTCGTTTGCGGCGATCGGGCCGCCGTACAGTTTTTGTCGATCGCCAAGCCTGTCGCCGTCAGGTGGATTTCTTGGGATTGCTCAATGTCGTGGAGTTTTCCAGCCTGGATTTGGACTTAGTGCGCGGTTCCCCAGGCGATCGCCGCCGCTGGTTGGATGGCCTCGTGATTCAACTCGAACCCCTCTACGCTCATCTGTTAAAAGACTATAGCCAGATTTTACGCCACCGCAATGCCCTACTCAAACAACGTCGTAGCGGCGCTCACAAGGGCGATGAAGCCATGCGTTCCGTTTTGGATTTCCAATTAGCCACAGCGGGAGCGCGGGTGATGCGACGGCGTTGGCGAGCGATTCAGCGGTTGGCCCCGTTAGCGCAAACCTGGCATCGGGAGATTAGTGGCCAAACCGAGTCTCTCGTGGTTGATTATGCGCCTCAGGTGCAAGATGTGCAGGATTTTAACGATGCTGAAGCAGTCCGTCAGGGATTTTTACAACAATTGCGCGATCGCCACCTAGCCGAACAACACCAGGGAACCACCCTCACCGGCCCCCACCGAGACGAAGTGATGCTCTCAATTAACAATACCCCGGCCCGACGCTATGGCTCCCAAGGCCAACAGCGTACTCTGGTGTTAGCCCTGAAACTCTCAGAATTGCAACTGATTGAGGCCGTTGTCGGGGAACCGCCGGTGTTACTCCTCGATGATGTCCTCGCGGAGTTGGATCTGCACCGGCAAAATCAACTCCTCGAAACCATCGAAGATCGCTTCCAAACCCTCATCTCCACGACTCACCTGGGGGCGTTTGATGCCCAGTGGCTCAAGAGTTCACAGATTTTGCAGGTCTGTGGGGGACAGGTTCTCAGCGGCGAGGCCGTTCAACCCTCCATCGAGGCGTAAAGGGGTCTTGGAGCCAGACGATTTGCTGAAATTCTTCAATTTTTCTGACGAAATTGAATAACAAAGCGTATAATCGGTAAAGGTTTTTTTGTCTTCTGTAAAGGTTCGTCATGAACCTTAACCAAACGGAAGAGATGCGCCCATAGATTGTCACGAGTTGTAAACGATGCCCCGGATCCTCGTCATCGACGATGACCCTGCAATTTCCGAACTGGTTGCCATCAACCTGGAAATGGCAGGGTATGAAGTAAGCCAAGCTGAAGATGGTGTCAAAGCCCAAGCTCTGGCCATGCAGCTAGTTCCAGATTTGATTGTCTTGGATTTGATGTTGCCGAAGGTCGATGGCTTTACAGTCTGTCAACGGCTACGCCGAGACGATCGCACGGCGGATATTCCGGTGTTGATGTTGACAGCTTTGGGGCAAACCCAAGAGAAAGTCGAAGGGTTTAACGCCGGTGCTGATGACTATATGACGAAACCCTTTGAGATTGAGGAGATGTTGGCACGGGTTCGCGCTCTCTTGCGACGCACCGATCGCATCCCCCAAGCGGCGAAACATACGGAAATCCTCAATTATGGTTCGTTAACCTTAGTTCCTGAACGCTTTGAAGCGATTTGGTTCAATAAAACCGTTAAACTGACTCATTTGGAGTTTGAGCTACTCCATTGTCTGTTGCAACGCCACGGACAGACCGTGTCGCCGAGCGATATCCTCAAGGAAGTCTGGGGCTATGATCCCAATGATGATATTGAGACGATTCGGGTGCATATCCGCCATTTACGCACCAAGTTGGAGCCAGATCCTCGCCATCCCAAATACATTAAAACGGTATATGGGGCCGGCTATTGTTTGGAGTTACCCGGCAATGAATACACCGAGGGGGATTTGTCGGAAGTCTCCTCAGAGTCGAAAGGTCAGTGAGGGGCGCCCCTGAGAGGCCAAGAATGGGAATCCGACGGTTATAACCGAGTTAAGGGGGGCTGCTGGCAAAGCAGTTGAGGGAACGGTTTGGGGGTGGCTCTGTATAGTAGAATCAGCCAAATGGCTTGCTGGTCCAAGTAGGCGATCGTGATTGGTTCAGGGGAGTTGATATGACCAAGGTTTTACATGGAACCTGGATTCCCGAAGCAGGGAATGGCTTTGTTCAAGACGGGGCCTTTTACATCTGGGTCGAAAGCCAAGACAAACTCAAAACGCAAAAGGGGGCGAACATTCACCCCTTCCACCTCTCTGACAAGGCCTTGGGGAAATTTGTTCATGACGACCTCGGCATTCGTGATACTCCCAGCCAAATTAGTTATCGCCTCGAACCTCAATACTTTTTACTCCCGAGTCGCG
>P_2C_Liq_2_UnCtyDRAFT_1000102_pt1 | contig 22533 bp, 23 predicted proteins | sample Pon2CUnioCityCA_FD_10236 | JGI IMG/M metagenome (IMG submission 10236) | reverse complement strand
CCACTATTGACGGTTATTCCGTTGCAGTTACTGAGTTACTATATCGCGGTCATGCGCGGTTGTGATGTTGACAGACCGCGTAACCTGGCAAAATCGGTCACAGTGGAGTAGAAAGGTTACTTCCTAACTCGTTTTTCAAAGGCGTACGTCAGCATCAGTAAGTTATTCTCGCTAAAGAGCCCCATACTTAGGGCGCTTTGGTTCCAGATCCCATTGGATTTACCGAAAGAAGTTGTGATCGACATGGGAGCGGTAAGTGCGATGTTGAGGCGTTCGTTTACCTGGTACAGGGCCCCGATCTGGTAGCGTACGCTTGGAGCAAAATTGGCATAACTCACACTAGAAGAATAGTAGGTGCCTATTTCAGGACCGTGCAAGAAATACAAACGGTCGGTGACAGGTTTACGCCACTCTTGACCTGCGAAAAATCCTGTGCTTAGACTAAAGTAGTGGTTGTCCTGGTATTTGGAGTAATTCATATAGGTCCGTTCTGCACGAATCGTAGATACACTAGCGATCGATTTCCCCCATTTATACATAGGGCGTGCATCAAGCACGGGTCCATACATAATACCCATGGAAGCTGAGGTTACAAGACCTACTTCTCGGTATTGCGCTTGAACGTTGCTAAAGAATCCAAAGAAAAGGAGGCACAGGCTCCAAAGTTTGACGGTTTTCATAACAGGGGTTTTAATTTCCTTTTAAAGGTAAATCAATAATGTGTAACTTCTTCCGGGTAACCCATGTATACAATCAGAATTCTCGCATTATGGACAGAAGGTCTTTCATTAAAAAATCCGCAGCCGCAGCTGCCGGGATATCCATTATTCCTGCACACGTTTTAGGTGGAGCATTGCACACCGCTCCATCTGATACGGTGTATATGGCCGGCATCGGTGTTGGGGGTAGAGGCTTGGGCGTGTTAAAAGGTCTGCGAAATACAGGTCAGGTTAAGTTTGTTGCGCTTGCTGATGTTAGCGATAAGCAAGGTGCAAAGGCCTATGAGTTAGAGCCGGGAGCGAAACGCTATCGTGACTTTCGAAGGATATATGATAAGCATTTAGGAGAATTGGACGCCATATTTTGTGCAACTCCAGACCATACCCACGCGGTTACCTCCTTGCCTTTTATGCGTGCTGGAAAACATGCATTTGTCGAAAAGCCGCTGACACACACTATTGTTGAAGCTCGAATGATGGCTAAGGTTGCAAAGGAGCAAGGTTTGGTAACGCAAATGGGCGATGTGGGTGCCTCCTCTGACGGCATTCGAACTGCTCAGGAGATCATCGAAAGCGGAATTATCGGCGCAGTGAACAAGGTAGATTGCTGGACCAACAGGCCTGTATGGCCGCAAGGATTACAGCCTCCTACTGAAGCCGAAGCAGTGCCCGATTATTTGGATTGGGATTTGTGGCTGGGCCCCGCGGCGGCGCGTGAATACAATAGTCGCTATTTGCCTTTTAAATGGCGTGGCTTCTGGGATTTCGGAACCGGCGCATTGGGCGATATGGGATGTCATATTATGGAGACGCCGTATCGTGCGATGGGATTAGGGTATCCTACTTCGGCAGAAGCAAGTTGCACCACCATGTGGGCTGGAGATTTTATAGAGGCCGATTATCAAGGCGTTTGTCCGCCAAGCGCTGTAGTGCGTTTGACGTTTGAACATGCCGCGTATGGAACGGTAAAATTGAATTGGTACGACGGCGGACTAATGCCAGAGCGGCCGGCATTGCTTCCAAAGGACGATATGCCTGGAAATTGGGACGGGGGAAGCGTGTTCTATGGCAGTAAGGGAATTTTAGTGACGGATACCTACAGTCGCAATCCGCGTATTTATATGGAGGACGGTTCACAGCCTTCGTTACCGAATAAGACCCTGATTCGTGTCGCTGGCGATACCGAAGGACACATTGCAAACTTTGTAGATGGGATTTTAGGCAAGGTGGAAACATCTTCGCCATTTAGTAGTTCGGGACCATTGACAGAAGCAGTGTTAATGGGTAATTTGGCCATTAAAGCATACCAAGAGAAACATTTAAAGCCCGGCAAGAAGACCACCGATTGGGCGCCATACGAGTATCCAGGGCGTACCCGATTGAATTGGGACGGTGCAAACATGAAGATAACAAACTATGAACCTGCGAATCGTTGGGTAGGTAAGGACTACCGCGAAGGATGGAATATTTAAGCAAGAGTAAAAACATGAGAAAATTGGGAATAAAAGCACTTTTAGCAGGTCTGCTATTTAGCGTTGCGCTAAGCACACAGGCACAAGAGCAAACCACGCCTTTAGAACAGGTGATGGAGGGACTTAGCGTTAGAAACATCGGACCCGCCGGCATGAGCGGCCGAGTTACGTGTATTACGGCCCACCCCAAAATCCCAACCACCATCTATGCAGGATCTGCCAGCGGTGGATTGTGGGTAAGTGAGAACAATGGCCAAAGTTGGTCGCCGCTTTTCCAAAACGAAAAGGTGGCTTCCATTGGTGCTATTGCCATCGACCCTACGCATCCAGATATCATTTATCTAGGAACGGGCGAGGGGAACCCTCGAAACTCTCAAACCAGCGGTTACGGGTTGTACAAAAGCTATGATGGCGGCGAGAGCTGGGAGTGCTTGGGCTTGGAAGAGACCCGCACCATTCACCGAATTTTGATCAATCCATCGAATACTGATGAGGTCTATGTAGGTGCTACCGGATCGGCTTGGGGAGACAGTCCTCGAGGTGTATATAAGACGACGGATGGAGGGAAGAATTGGACCCAAAGCCTATACATTGATGGAAAAACCGGTGCTGGAGATCTCGTAATGGATCCGAACAACCCGAAAAAGTTGATTGCCAATATGTGGGAGTACCGCAGAGAGCCGTGGTTTTTTACCAGCGGTGGTCCTTCAGGCGGATTATTCATTACCTACGATGGAGGGGAGCATTGGAAGAAACTAGGTGAGGACGACGGATTGCCGAAGGGGAATCTGGGCCGCATTGGATTAGGTATTGCACCGTCCAATTCGAATATCGTCTATGCCCTCGTTGAAACCGAGAAGAAAAACGGCGTGTATAAGAGCACGAACGGCGGCAAGAATTGGTTCAAAGTGACCGAAAGTGAGCAGGCGGGAAACCGTCCGTTCTACTATGCAGATTTGAGAGTGGACCCACAAAATCCAGACCGCGTGTACAGCTTGTGGACCTATGTGACGCGCAGTGACGATGGCGGAAAGAATTGGAAAACCATCACTCCTTATAACCGCATTCACCCAGATCACCACGCCATGTGGATCGATCCGGCGAACCCGGCACACATCATTGAGGGGAATGACGGTGGGATGAACATCTCCTACGACTATGGCGAGAGTTGGCACTTCGTGGAGAACCTCCCGTTGGCCCAATTTTACCACATTAACGTCGACGACCAGCTGCCATACAACGTCTACGGCGGGATGCAAGACAATGGCTCTTGGATGGGGCCGGCCTACAGCCTCACTACGGATGGCATACGCAATGAAGAGTGGAGTGAACTATTCTTTGGTGACGGCTTTGACGTGGTGCCCGTACCTGGACGAACGGATGCGGCCTATGCGCAGAGCCAAGAAGGAAATGTTGGTTTGGTCAACACGCAGACCGGATATTCGGAGCTCATCAAACCCGCACACCCGGAAGGGAAAAAGCTGCGTTGGCACTGGAATGCGCCTATAGCATTGGATCCACACCAGCCAGAGACCAGCTTGTACTTTGGCTCACAGTATTTACATAAGAGCACGGACAATGGGAAGAATTGGACCATTATCAGTCCGGATTTGACCTCGAATAATCCGGAGAAACAGAAGCAACTCGAGAGCGGGGGGCTGACCTATGATGTTACGGGGGCGGAAAACCACACGTGTTTGCTCGCTATTGCGCCGAGCGCCTTGGATCAAAATGTGATTTGGACCGGTTCAGACGATGGGAAACTTCATGTGACCATGGACGGTGGCGCGAATTGGACAGATTTGAGTGGCAAGCTCAAAGGGCTCCCCGAAGGATCGTGGATTCCTCAGATTCGTGCGTCGGATTATCATAAAGGAACTGCTTGGGTCGTGGCGAACGATTACCGCCGGAACAATTGGAGCGCGTACCTCTACAAGGTGGAAGATTTTGGAAAGAAGGTCACCCGAATGGTGGACGATAGCGATATTTTCGGACCAATTCTCAGTGTTTGGCAGGACCCGGTCGAACCGAACCTCATCTTCGTCGGCGGCGAATACGGGCTCTATGCCAGCGTTGATGGCGGTGCCACGTATACGAAATGGACGAAGGAAGTACCCACCGTCCAAGTGATGGACCTGGCTTTCCAAGCCCGCGAAAAGGATTTGGTCCTTGGTACCTTCGGGCGCGGTGCTTGGGTCATTGACGACATTGAGCCCTTGAGAGTTTTAGCTTCGGGCAAAGGCCTCAGCTCACCTACGTTCTTCGAGCCGCCAATGGCCTACCAGTGGGAACGTCGTCAAAGCCCCGGTGTACGATTCGCAGGTATGTCCACCTTCCGTGGAGACAACCGTCCGTTCGGAGCGCGCATGACCGCCTACCTTCCAGAGGTTGCCGAGGACAATAAGAAGAAGCTTCGTGTCGACTACCAAGATGAGGCCGGAGATACCATCTACACTCAATACATCGGCGTGAAAGAGGCCGGATTACAGAACTGGCGCTGGGCAATGTGGGAAAAAGGAACCGAATACCCCGAGTTCAAGGTTCGCAAGGAGGAGAAGGAGCAAAGCGATCGCCGCGGGGCTCCGGTGCTGCCGGGAACTTATACGGTCACCATGAATTGGGACGGTCAAACCGCTTCACAGCCTTTGAAAGTTGAATACGATTACCGCATGAACAGTTGGGTGAGTGAGGACGACTTGGCCGCACGCCGCCAAGCGTTTAAAGCCATCGAAGGTATCGAGGGAGATTTAGACCTCGCGGTCCAATCCCTAGCGCAAGCCAACGAAAACATCGAACGCTTACAAGCGCTGTTAAAACGCGAACCCTATGCTTCTGATTCGGCGTTGGTAGATACCGTAAAAGCCACTGCAAAAGCATTGGAAGCTGCGCGTCACCATGTCTTTGGCAAGACCGAAACCAAGGGATACTTCGAACAGCCGAAAGTTTGGTCAAGCCAGTGGGGCAGTTCATTGTGGCAGCTACTGAGCTCTGCACGTGCTTGGGGCAGCAATGAGCAAGCCTTGTTTGACCAATTATCCAAGCGCACCGAAGAAGCCACACAAACGGTCATGACCTTCTTGGTAGAAGATTACAACGGACTGCTTGAATACCTTGAAGAACATCCGGTCGACGTGATGATTCCAACGAAGATCGAAGCGGAAATTCGCAAATAGCGACCCACAAAAAAGGCGCCCCACGGGGCGCCTTTTTTTATGCTCAAATTTTGCGGCTCAGTTTTGCGACTCAGCCTTTGGCTTCGCCGAGAAGGTTCGCGGCTTATTGAATGATCAATGCTTTACGAATACTCGCGGCTTGGAACAGGTAAAAGCCTGCAGGAGCCGAAAGTTCAAGTGAGGCATCTAAATCCAACTGGCCTTTTTGAAGGGCCCTACCGTCGGTACTGTAAATGGTATACGGCGTTCCGGCAGGAAGACCTTGAACGTTGAAACGGCCGTTACTTGGATTAGGATAAATGTTGATATGCGCTGCGCTGAGGTCTTCTTGGTCAAGCGTAACGTCGAGGTTGAAATCATCGAGGAAAGCGTTGTTTCCACCTCCTGAAATGAAGTCTACCTTAATCATAATGGGCTGGTTACCTACATAATCATTGAGCCCAATGGTTACTTTACGCCAATTACTGCTCGTGGTCGGATTCCAAGGATTGGCTTTATTCGTTGCAGCATATAACAACGGTCCCAACAAACTGCGTACGCTTTGCCAGCTTTCCCCACAGTCTTGACTTACGCTAACGTTGATTTGATCCATGGCAAAACCGGGCTTACTGGCCACGGCATAGCGGAAACTGAAATTCATGGCCGCCGCTCGATCTACTTTGATGAAATTCGTAACCAATGCATCCGAATTATCAGGAGCGTTGTTGTAATTATCAAGCTTAACCGAATAGTTCCCTTCAAAACTATTGAAGCTATTGCGTTCCCATTTGATGTTATCGCCGTCTGAATTTTCGACATGCCACGTTCCATTGGGAATGGTATTGAATTCGAAGCCAGAATTGAAGTTGTTCGCCCAGATCGTGCTGTTTGGTGTATGCACACTCATGTAGCCATTAATGGAGGATTGTGATGTTCCCACAGCATTGGTTACAGTTAACGCGACATCATAATTTTTAAAAGAGTTCCCCGATGCATTGCTGTAGGTAACGGTTGGATGCTGCGCTGTTGAGGTAGATGGGGTTCCCCCTGGGAAATACCAAGACCAATTGGTTGCGTTTCCAAACGTGCTCATGTCCGTGAATTGGACCGAAGTACCATTACAAATGACGGTTTGACTCGCTTTGAAATTTGCTTGCGGTGCACACGGCAGTGCCATTCCTGGCTCAATTCCCGTGGTTTGTGCATTCGTACTATTCACTAGATACCCTCTTCTCGCGACGTTTGCGAGATTGGAGCGCATGATAGCGCGCTGATCGTCTGTAAATAAGTTCATACAGTTGTCGTCTGCATAATCCATATAGTTCTCGATCATATCCGGCTTGTTTGGACTGTCGTTGGAACAGGTGTTGGCATTCGTATTGCAGCCGTAGCTTGCCTCCAANACGGGTGGTGTATCTGCACAATTATCCCCCGCGAAACACCCGCCTTTGAACGGATGATCCAGCCCTAAATAATGTCCGGCCTCGTGCGTCAAAGTCCTTCCCATACTTGTTCCGGTGCCAATTCTGCCCATTCTATCGTGGCGAATCACAATACCGTCGTACGTCGTACTCTGTCCAGGATTGGGTTTATATGCATACCCCAAAACCGTTCCTGTACCGCTTCCGGACAGCGTAATACTATTTACTACCCAGATATTTAGGTACTTATTGTTCGGCCAGCTGATCAGCCCTTTCACATTATTGTTGGCGCCCACACTAAGGGCACTTTGTGTTCTGGTAATTGCCGTCGTACAGTTTCCTTGGGGGTCCAATTTTGCCAATTGAAATTCGATCTCACAATCCGCCGCTACGCCCTGAAAAATGGAACGTGTATTGGAAGTATCCGCATTTAAGCGTCGATAATCTTCATTCAACCCAATAATTGCATCGCGCACCTGCTTGTCAGAAATATTATCGCTTTGCGTATCGTAGATAATATGGACGACCACAGGAACGGTATAAACGACGGCTTCTGTATTGTGGGACTCGTCAAAATTGACCGAAGAGATGAATTCAGCCTCATCTGCTTCAAAGTTGGGGTACAGTCGTTTAACTTCTTCTTCGAGCACATCATGGCCGCACTTTTGACCAAACAACGGCGCAGAAAGAAAGATAAATACGGCTAGAATAGGGGATAGTATGTATTTTTGCATGGTGTGCAATTTCGTGTTAATTGTCCACGAATCCAACTCAAAAAGCGTGCACTATTCACGATGTCAACAATTTGTGCATAGATTTTTGGTTCTTAGCTAAATAAAGATGTATTTTCGCAGCCCTTTTTGGGGGTTGTACACGCAACCACTTTAAACATATAAAACGCATTAGCGGTGAATACATTAAGTTACAAGACAGTTTCAGCCAACGCGGCGACAGTTGAAAAGAACTGGGTAGTAGTTGACGCAGAAGGTCAAACACTAGGACGTTTGGCATCTAAGGTAGCCTTGCTTTTAAGAGGTAAGCGCAAGCCTAATTACACACCTCACGTTGACTGTGGCGACAACGTTATTATAGTTAACGCTGAAAAGGTTGTTTTGAGCGGAAACAAAATGACGGAGAAAACGTACGTATGGCACACGGGTTACCCAGGTGGTCAGCGCACTACAAACCCTGAGCAAATCATGGCGAAGTTCCCTGAGCGCATTGTCGAAAAGGCAGTAAAGGGTATGCTTCCTAAGAATCGCCTAGGTGCAGAGTTGTTCCGCAACTTGCACGTATATGCTGGTCCTGAGCACAAGAACGAAGCTCAGAAGCCAACGGTGATCAACATTAATGAAATCAAATAAGTAATAATAAATGGCAAAGTTTCACGCAATTGGAAGACGTAAAACTTCTGTAGCTCGTGTCTACATGGATGAAGGTACTGGTACCATCACCGTAAATGGCAAGGACTATAAGGACTACTTCAACACTGCGCCGTTGCACTACAAAATGGAGCAGCCTTTCAGTTTGACAGAAACTACTGGCAAATACGACGTTAAAGTCAATGTATTTGGTGGTGGTATCACTGGTCAAGCGGAGGCAATTCGTTTGGGTGTATCTCGTATTCTTTCTGAGATCGATAACGAGAACCGCACATCGTTGAAGCCTGCCGGACTACTTACTCGTGACCCACGTATGGTTGAGCGTAAGAAATTCGGTCAGAAGAAAGCACGTAAGAAATTCCAGTTCTCTAAACGTTAATCGAGATTTAGTATCCAAATGGACCAGACTCTCAAAAGGCTACTGGTGCATTGCTTACTAGGGAAAGTAAACTCAAAAAAATGGCAGTAACAGACAACATTAAGAAACTCATGGATGCCGGTGTTCACTTTGGACACCTCACCCGTAAGTGGAATCCAAACATGGCGCCGTACATCTTCATGGAGCGCAATGGAATCCACGTGATCGACCTTCACAAGACTGAAGCGAAAATGGTAGAAGCTACAGAAGCACTACAAAAAATCGCAGCATCAGGTCGTAAAATCCTTTTCGTAGCAACGAAAAAACAAGCAAAAGAAATCGTAGCGAAATACGCTGGCGAAGCAAGCATGCCTTACGTAACTGAGCGTTGGCCAGGAGGTATGTTGACGAACTTCGTAACGATCCGTAAAGCCATCAAGAAGATGCAGAGCATTGACAAGATGAAGGAAAACGGTACGTTTGAAACACTTTCAAAGCGTGAGCGTCTACAAGTAGACCGTCAGCGTGCAAAGCTTGAGAAGGATTTGGGTTCAGTAGCAGATATGAATCGTTTGCCAGCTGCCTTGTTTATCGTTGATATCAAGCGCGAACACATTGCCGTAGATGAAGCCATCAAGTTGGGCATTCCAACCTTCGGTATGGTAGATACAAATTCAGACCCACGTCGCGTAGATTACGCAATCCCATCAAACGATGATGCTTCAAGAAGTATCGCTGCGGTAATGGAATTCGTAACTGCAGGTGTAAAACAAGGTCTCTCTCAGCGCAAGAGCGATAAAGCTACTGCTGAGCAAGCAAAAATTGACAAGAAAGCGGCTAAGGCTTAATCCTTAACGGTTTGTTGAAACAATAAAGTCTTTTTGAGAGAGCCGTAGGGATACCTTTGCGGCTCTCTTTTTAATTAAAATTCAAATTAATACTCTATATCATGGCAAAGATTACCGCTGCTGAAGTAAATCAACTCAGAAAGCAAACTGGAGCTGGTATGATGGACTGTAAGAAAGCTTTAGTTGAAGCTGAAGGCGACTTCGAAGCTGCAGTTGACATCCTAAGAAAGAAAGGTCAAAAAGTAGCTGCAAAGCGTGCTGATCGCGACGCAACTGAAGGTGCTGTTATTGCAAAGACAAACGGTGCTGATAAAGGTGTTGTCATCAAATTGTCTTGTGAGACAGATTTCGTTGCTAAAAACGAAAACTTCGTAGCATTGGCACATAAGGTAGCAGATATTGCGTTGGCTTCAGGTGTAGCAACGGCTGAAGAGCTTGGTGCAGTTGAATTCGAAGCTGGATTAACTGTTGCAGCTAAATTGCAAGAGCAAACAGGTGTGATTGGTGAGAAAATTGAAGTTGCTGAAATGGCTACTGTAAACGCTCCTTATGTTGCGTCGTACATCCACATGGGCAACAAGATTGGTACTTTGGTAGGTTTGACTGCTGAAGCTGCTGAAGCTGGTCGTGACATAGCAATGCAAGCTGCTGCAATGAATCCTGTGGCGTTGAACCGTGATGCGGTTCCACAAGATGTTATCGATCGCGAATTGGAAGTAGGTAAAGATTTGGCACGCCAAGAAGGCAAGCCGGAAGAAATGCTTGAGAAAATCGCATTGGGTCGTCTAAATAAATTCTTCAAGGAGAATACGTTAGTAGACCAAGACTTTATCAAAGACAGTAAATTGAGCGTATCTAAATACCTCACTAGCGTTCAAGCTGGTTTGGCTGTTGTAGATTTCAAGCGCGTTAGCTTATAATCACTCAGTGAAGTGAATCTTATAAACCGCGATGGCTGGCTAGCCATCGCGGTTTTTTTTTGTCTTAAAGGCAAAAGTTCGTAACGGTTTAAAAACTAGAATTAACTCGTTGGATTGCCTATGATAGTTGCGGTATATTTGTGTTCAAACCTACAGATATGAAATACAATCGCGTCCTCCTGAAATTGAGCGGAGAAGCCCTTATGGGTGATAAGGAATTTGGTATTGATCCCACAAGGATCGCCGAATATGCCGAAGAGATCAAAGCAGTAGCTGAATTAGGAGTGCAAGTAGGTGTGGTTATTGGCGGAGGAAATATTTTCCGCGGTATCAGCGGTGCATCGCAAGGTATGGACCGTGTTCAAGCAGACCATATGGGAATGCTCGCCACAGTAATCAACGGTCTAGCGCTACAAGGTGCATTGGAAAGTGCAGGTGTAAAAACACGACTGCAAAGTGCCGTAGAAATGGATAAAGTGGCAGAGCCATTTATTCGTCGTCGTGCCATTCGTCATCTAGAAAAAGGCCGTGTGGTGATTTTCTCAGCAGGTACTGGGAACCCATATTTTACAACAGATACAGGAGCAACCCTTCGTGCGGTTGAAATTCAAGCGGATGTAATACTGAAGGGTACACGCGTTGACGGTATCTATAGTGCAGATCCAGAAAAGGATGCGACTGCGACGAAATTTGAAACACTCAGCTTCAAAGAAGTCTATGATAAGGGTTTGAACGTGATGGATATGACTGCCTTTACGTTGAGTAAAGAGAACGAACTTCCCATCATTGTGTTTGATATGAACACACCGGGTAACTTGATGAAGGTGATAGAAGGTACGCCAGGGGTGGGTACGCTAGTTAAGAATTAAGAAAATCAATTCAATAGGATGCAAGACGAAATAGATTTTGTTTTTGATGCAACGAAGGATGATATGGATCGTGCCATCAGCCATTTAGAAAAGGCGATGGTAAAGATTCGCGCAGGTCGCGCTAACCCTTCGATGCTGGAGGGAGTAATGGTAGAGTATTACGGAGCACCTACACCGCTTTCGCAGGTGAGTAATGTGAATACACCAGATGCGCGTACGATCAGCATTCAACACCAGATGCGCGTACGATCAGCATTCAGCCTTGGGAGAAGCAGTTGATTACTGAAATTGAAAAAGCCATCATGAATGCTGGTTTAGGCTTCAACCCAATGAATAATGGTGAATGTGTCATTATTAGTGTCCCCCCTTTGACAGAAGAACGCCGTCGCGACCTTGCAAAGCTTGCTAAAAGTGAGAGCGAAAATGCGAAAGTTGGCGTTCGCGCGGCACGCAAGACGGCAATGGACGAGCTCAAAAAATTAGGCAATGACGGCTTGAGTGAAGACTTGCGTAAGGACCTTGAGACCGACATTCAGAAAATGACAGACGACTACATCACGAAATGTGATGCGCTCTACGTGAAGAAAGAAAAGGATATCATGACGGTATAAAAGGGCACCCGCTGAGGCGGGTTTTCTTTTGTCAAAATAAATGTTTGAACATCGACTGTCTTTTTATGTTTACTCGTTATGAATCTTGAACAAGAAATCAAGCAAAAGGCTTTTCGCAGCGAACAGTCAAAGCTCATTGTAAATCTCATTTACACTTACAATCAACTCAAAAGTAGGATTGCGACGGTGCTTAAAGATGAGGGCGTGACCATGCAACAGTATAATGTGTTGCGCATTGTGAACGGTGCGGGTGCTGAGGGAATTACAACCTCTGAGATTCGCGAGCGTATGTTGGATAAAATGAGCGATGCATCGCGTATGGTGGACCGATTAGAAACCATGGAGCTCCTCATCAAACAGCGCGATAGAGACGACCGTCGCGTACTTCATATTTTCCTCACTGAAAGGGGGCAAGCTTTAGTGCAGCGATTAATGGAGCAGGAAACCATAGACCAATTGGCCAGTGGTGTAAAAGAAGAAAGCGCCCAACAACTCAATGAGCTGCTGGACGCCTTTAGAGCTTCACTGTAATCGTTTATTTCAAATAATTGATCAATGCATTGGTAGAGCTGTCGTGCTCGTGTGGCACACCGCTACCAGTAAGTTCTCCTAAGACAGCTTTTGCTAAAACTTTTCCCAATTCAACACCCCACTGGTCGTAGCTGTATACGTTCCAGATGTAGCCTTGGATGAAGATTTTGTGTTCGTAAGCGGCAATTAATTGGCCCAAATGATAAGGGTTCAATTCGTCTGCAACAATGCTATTAGTAGGTCGATTCCCTTCAAAAACGCGGAACGGTGCTATTTCCTCAACCACCGCATCTGAAATCCCGGCTTGACGCATTTCAATCTCCACTTCCGTTCTTGTCTTTCCGGTCATCAACGCTTCGGTTTGAGCGATGAAATTTGCAAGTAGAATGGGGTGGTGATCCTTTAAGCTGTGTTGAGGCTTTTTGGATGCGATAAAGTCCGCTGGAATGAGGTCGGTACCTTGGTGAATCAATTGGTAGAAGGCATGTTGTCCGTTCGTTCCAGGTTCACCCCAAATAATTGGCCCCGTAGCGTAGTTTACTTTCTTACCGTTACGGCCGACATATTTCCCGTTGCTTTCCATATCGCCCTGTTGGAAATACGCAGCGAAGCGGTCCATGTATTGGTCGTAGGGGAGAATAGCGTGACTTGCTGCCCCGTGAAAATTGCGGTACCAGATGCCTAACATGGCCATTTGTGCGGGAATATTTTTATCCCAATCCTCAGTAGCTACGTGCTTATCCATGGCATGTGCGCCACTTAAAAACTCCTGGAAACCTTGGAAACCTATGGCCAAAATGACCGGTAGACCAATAGCAGACCATACGCTGTAACGTCCGCCAACCCAGTCCCAGAATCCAAACATGTTTTTGGTATCTATCCCAAATCCTGCTACACCCTCAGCGTTAGTACTAACGGCAACGAAGTGTTTTGCTACAGCGGATTCCGTACCCCCATGGTTTAGGAACCATTGTTTTGCGCTGTTCGCGTTTTTCATGGTTTCTTGAGTCGTAAAGGTTTTTGATGCGATGATAAACAATGTAGTTTCCGCATCGACCTTACGCAATACTTCATGCAAATCGGCGCCATCAACATTTGCGACAAAATGGAAATCCATTTCTTCTGTAACGAATGGACGGAGTGCATTAATGACCATGCGTGGTCCTAAATCTGAGCCGCCAATACCAATATTTACGACAGCTGTAATGCGTTTTCCAGTATGACCCTTCCAAGCTCCTGAGCGAATCTCATTCGAGAATGCAGCCAATTTTGCCCACGAATCACGAATACCCGGCATCACATCTTCACCGTCCACCAGTATAGGATCACCCGACATGTTTCTCAATGCCGTATGTAAAACTGCGCGGTTTTCAGTGACGTTAATTTTCGCACCGCCTTGTTGCATTTGAATGGCTTCGCGAACATTCGCCTCGTTCAAGAGTTCTTTAAATAGACTAAAGGTTTCGGAACCGATGTGGTTTTTAGAAAAGTCGAATAAAAGGCCGTCCCACTTGATGTGGTATTTATTAAAACGGTCTGGATCTTCGAAAAAACGCGTTTTTAAAGTGCGTTTATCGTTGTCGAAGTTTTTTTGGAGCTTTTTCCAAGCCTTTAGTTCTGTGGGGTTTATGTTTTTCAACATTGTTGATTTCATTATTTAAATGCAAATCTACCATATGTTGTGGTACTTGACCCGTTATTTAGTAAATTCATAAACTTATTTACGAAAACTTCATGTTGAGATTTAAGAGTACAAGTGATTTTCAAAAAGAGGTGCGCAAGCGAGTGCGCGCGTACTTTAAAGAAGAAAATAAATCGGCCTTAGCCGACTACAGGTATTACATCAAAGCGGTTGCAAACCTTGCGATGTATCTCGTTCCTTTTGTATTGTTCTTGATGGGCAATCAAAGTTTTGGTATGACAACGTTATTGTGGGCCATAACTGGTTTAGGTATGGCAGGGGTTGGAATGAACCTCATGCACGATGCTTTGCACAATACCGTTACGCGCAGTGAGTGGTGGAACCGCAAAATTGGCGCTTCGATCTATATGTTGGCGGGTAATTCATACACTTGGCGTGTACAGCACAATATGAAGCACCATACGCACACGAACGTCGATGGTCACGATGACGATATCGAAACTGGAAGTATGTTCCGTTTCCACCCGAGCCAGGAATTATTGCCGAAGCACAAATACCAGCACATTTATGCACCGTTTGCCTATACTTTGATGACCTACAAATGGTTATTGGAAAAGGACTTCAAACAGGTGGTAAACTATAACAAGAGTGATCTTTTCAAAGCAAAAGANCAGAGCTTAGGTATGGTTTGGACGAAACTGATCGTAGGGAAGCTTTTCCACTTTGCAGTATTTTATGTGATGCCTATGCTTTTAGGTGCACCATGGTATTTGGTATTGTGGGGTAATGTTGTAATGCACGTTATTGCAGGTTTCATTCTATCCATCACCTTCCAGTTGGCACACGTGGTTGATAAAGCTGAATTCCCTACTGAAGAGGAAGTTCAGAACATCACAAACATTGAACACCAAATGAAGACTACGGCGAATTTCGCCACGAAAAATTGGTTGGTAACGTGGTACACAGGGGGGTTGAACTTCCAGGTTGAGCACCACATGTTCCCGACCATTAATCATATTCATTATCCTAAAATCGCAGAGATCGTTCGTAAGACAGCTGCAGAATTTGAGTTGCCGTACAACGAATACCGTACGACCTTGAGTGCTGTTAAAGGACACTTCCGTCATTTGCGTAACATGGGAATGCAGCCGGCTTAACAGCCCGCGGCGAGCACTAGAACAAAAAAGGCGGCCCATTGGGCCGCCTTTTTTTATGCGCTGTATTTTTTTTGGCCAGCGGTCTTTTAACCATTCACTGCAACGACATCGTCAACGAGGGTTGGCAACATTTTTTGCAAGATGCTGAGAATACCATTTTTCAAGGTCATGGTTGACGAAGGACAACCGGAACAAGCACCTTGAAGTTGGACTTCAACAATTTTATCCTTGTAGCCCATAAATGCAATGTTTCCTCCGTCTTGCGCGACTGCAGGCTTGATGTATTCTTCGAGGATGTCGACGATGCGTCCTTCGATTTCACCGAGATCTTCTGGACGGACTGCAGGTGAGCCATCGGTTGAGGCTTCTGCGGTTTCGGCAGGAGCTAATTGGTCCTCATGAACGGCGACACCGCCCTCTTGAAGAAAATCGGTGATGAAAATGCGTACTTCTTGCGCGACATCATCCCATTCGACTACATCAAATTTCGCAATGGCAATGTAATTACCTGAGATAAACACTTCTTTGACAAAAGGAAAATGGAAGAGCTTCGTAGCTAAGGGTGACGGTTTAGCTTCTTCGATGTTTCTGAATTCCGCAGAATCTGTCTGTAACAACATTTTGTTGCTCACAAACTTCATGACCTTCGGATTCGGGGTCATTTCTGCATAAATACTTACGGGTACGCGCTTGATGTCCATGATGTGGGGTTGTTTGTGGTCACAAAGGTACGTGGTAAAACTCGCAAAGCGTACATTTGAAAAGAGAACCTTAAACGACATAACCATGGCCTTTATCAAGCCCTTGCTTGGACATACGCCCGAATTCGGCACCGATTGTTTTATAGCGGATAATGCAACCATCATTGGCCAATTTAAATGTGGCGACGGATGCAGTTTCTGGTTTGGAAGCGTCATCCGCGGCGACGTCAACAGCATCACCTTTGGAGAAAAAGTGAATGTGCAGGACAATGCCACGGTCCATTGCACCTATGAGAAGTTCCCGACGACCGTAGGCAACAATGTAAGCATTGGTCACAATGCGATTGTGCACGGTTGTACCATAGCGGATAACGTGCTCATCGGCATGGGCGCGATCGTGATGGATGATTGTGTGGTTGGTGAGGGTTGCATCGTTGCGGCCGGTTCGGTCGTGACGCAAGGAAAGAAATTGGCTCCAGGAACGTTGTGGGCGGGGGTGCCGGCGAAGGAAATTGGTCCCGTACCTGAACGCTTGCGCAAAGGGGAAATCGAACGCATCGCCAACAACTACCAGAAATACAGCTCTTGGTACAAACCCGATGCCGAATAACAGACCCATTTTCGAAACGGAACGACTGCTGCTTATTCCAACAAATCTAGCAGATGCGGTATTTATATGGAAGGTCTTCACTACCCCTGGTGCACTGCGTTTCATTGGGGATCGACAGCTCCATTCTTTAGAGGATGCCACCGCATTCATACACGATAGGGTACTGCCACATTGGGAAAAGAATGGTTACGGGAATTATACTTTGATTGAAAAAAAGTCGCAACAAAAGGTAGGGGTATGCGGTGTGTTCAATCGTGAAGGACTGGAACATCCGGATTTAGGTTATGCCATGCTGCCCGCATTTGAGGGACTCGGTTATGCTAAAGAGTCTTCGCGTCGAATGATGAGCGCTGCAAAAGAGCATTTTGGGTTATCCGTATTAGACGGTTTGACACATCCGGAAAACGAAAGGAGCATAGGTCTACTGAAGCACTTAGGTTTTGAGTCCAGAGGACAATCGCAAATCGATGGATACGATTACAAAACCGAACTCTTCAGAATTCACCTCTAAGCATTAGGACAAGCCCAATTTTATTCTAAGGTTACGCAACATCGCATTGGTCATGCCATCAAGGTCATAGTCCATGGACCACCCCCAATCTTCTTGAGCGGCCGAATCGTCAATACTTTCAGGCCAAGAAGCTGCAATCTCCTCTCTAAAATCGGGTACACAGTTGCATTCGAAGCCCGGTATTTTTTTCTCAATACTGGCTGCAATGGTCGTTGGATCAAAACTGATGCCTGCAAGGTTATAGCTGTTGCGCACCTTCACCTTTTCTTTTGGTGCTTCTGTGAGTTCAATGGTCGCGCGAATGGCATCGTCCATGTACATCATCGGCAAGGCGCGGTGCGCTGATAAAAAGCTCGTGTATCGACCTTCTTCTAGCGCTTTGTAGTAGATCTCCACGGCATAATCTGTGGTGCCGCCGCCGGGTTGACTTTTCCAGGAAATGAGCCCTGGGTAGCGAATGGAGCGCACATCCACACCGTATTTATTGAAGTAATATTCACACCAACGCTCTCCCGCAAGTTTCGAAATGCCATAGACCGTTGAAGGTTCCATAACGGTTTGCTGTGGAGTGTTTTGCTTCGGTGTAGTAGGTCCAAATACCGCAATAGAGCTGGGCCAGAACAGTTTTTGAATCACTTTTTCCCGGGCTAATTCCAGTACATGCAACAAACTCTGCATGTTCAAATCCCAGGCCTTCATCGGAAATTTTTCCCCAGTCGCACTTAACATAGCGACCAAATGGTATACCGTATGTATTTCGTGTTTTTCACAAACCGAGCGCAGTGCGCTTGCGCTACTGGCGTCGAGCACTTCGAAGGGGCCATTCAGGAGTTCCGAATGTTCCGGTTGACGGATATCAGAAGCAACAACGTGATCATTGCCGTATTTCTGGCGAAGTGCCAATGTAAGTTCGGTTCCTATTTGCCCACAGGCGCCTAGGATAAGGATGGTTTTATTCATGCTCTGAATGTGATAAAGATCAGAATTGGGTCCCTCAAAGATAACTTATCTTTGCACGATAAATCACCCGCCTATGGATCCAAATGCTGGAAAAAGAACGCTCGTCAATAAATTGAGTAGAGAAGAACTGCAGGCTAAGCTTGATGCAGAAACCTTCAACCGCACTACGGTTTCTTTTTACAAATATGTAATCATAGAACACCCACAGGAGTTGCGCGACGCGTTATTTGCACAATGGTCAGTGGGATTGCTTGGGACGTATTTACGTTTCTAGAGAAGGTATTAATGCGCAAATGAATGTTCCCGAGCACCATTGGGATGCGTTTGATGCGTACATACACGGGATCGAATATTTTCACGATGTGCCCTTTAAACTGGCGGTTACGGATAAGACAGAGGGGAAGTCTTTTTTGAAGCTTGTCGTCAAAGTTCGTGAGCAGATTGTGGCAGACGGTCTTCAGCCTGAGGACTATGATGTTACGGATGTTGGCGCCCATCTGACGGCAAAGGATTGGAACGAAGCCATCGAAAAGCACGATCCAGTGGTGGTCGATATGCGCAACCATTACGAAAGTGAAATAGGTCATTTTGAAGGCGCAGTCCTTCCGGAAGCTGAAACTTTCCGCGAAGAACTCCCCATGGTTTTAGAAAAACTCAAAGGTCAGGAGGACCGTAAGATTCTTTTGTACTGTACTGGGGGAATCCGCTGTGAGAAAACTTCTGCCTTTTTGAAGCACCATGGATTCAAAGATGTTAACCAATTGCATGGTGGCATCATTGATTACGCCCGCCAGATTGAAGAAGAAAAATTGCCGAATAAATTCCACGGCATCAACTTTGTCTTCGATGAGCGATTAGGCGAAGCTATTTCCGATGAGGTCATCTCTGAATGCCATCAATGCGGTCAGCCTTCCGCGAACCATACAAATTGCTCAAACAAAGCGTGCAATCTACTCTTTATTCAGTGTGAGGAATGCGCTGAAAAACACGAAGGATGTTGTACCCCGCAATGCGTTGAAGTCATCCATTTACCGGAAGAAGAGCAGGTTGAAATCCGCAGAAAAGCGAAAGAAACGAAAAGATTCCACAGACATACGAAGGTTAATTTGCGAAATGCCTTCTCTGAGAAGTAAATTGAATCACAGAAACTAGATAAAGAACCACCATGCAAGACAAAAGAGCACACCTCCAAGAACTTCAAGAGCAAAGCAAAGTTGGCGGCGGCGAGAAGCGTATCGCGGCGCAACATGCAAAAGGTAAGCTCACGGCACGTGAACGCATACATTTTCTATTAGACGAAGGATCGTTTCAAGAAATGGGTGCCCTCGTTCAGCACCGCAGTAATCTTTTCGGCTTGGACAAGCAGAAAATTTTAGGCGACGGTGTAGTTACCGGTTACGGTACCGTTAATGGACGATTAATCTATGTTTACGCGCAAGATTTCACCGTTTTAGGCGGTTCGCTTGCGGAGGCCCATGCAGAGAAAATCACGAAAGTGATGGATCTTGCGATGAAAACGGGTGCTCCAGTGATCGGACTTAACGACAGTGGCGGCGCGCGCATTCAAGAAGGAGTCGTCTCGCTCGGCGGGTACAGCGATATTTTTTACCGCAATGTTCAAGCTTCAGGTGTTATTCCTCAACTCTCTGCGATGATGGGACCTTGTGCGGGTGGTGCGGTATATTCTCCCGCTTTGACCGATTTTATTATGATGGTCGAGGAATCCTCCTATATGTTCGTCACCGGACCTAATGTGGTCAAAACGGTAACCCACGAAGAGGTGAGCTCAGAAGAATTGGGAGGGGCAAGCACGCATGCCACGAAAAGTGGGGTAACCCAATTCACCTATCCGAATGAAATCGCTTTGATTGAAGGGTTGAAGAAATTACTTTCTTACGTTCCGCAAAACTGTGATGAGGAGCCGCCTTCGCTTCCATATACACCAGGCGATGAGCTTCGTATGGGCCTGCAACACATCATCCCTGAAAGTGCGAACCAGCCTTATGATATGAAAGAGGTCATCGGTGAAATCGTTGATACGGACAGCTTTTTCGAAGTACATAAAGATTTTGCAGAAAATATCGTTGTAGGATTTGCGCGCCTCGCGGGTAAATCCATCGGTGTGGTCGCGAATCAACCGGCCTATCTCGCAGGCGTTTTAGACATTCAGGCTTCCACCAAAGGTGCCCGATTCGTGCGTTTCTGTGACGCTTTCAACATCCCACTTTTAGTTTTAGAAGATGTACCTGGATTCTTGCCAGGTACGGACCAGGAGTGGAACGGCATCATTACCAATGGGGCAAAATTGCTCTACGCTTTCAGCGAAGCTACAGTACCGCGTATTACCGTTATCACGCGTAAAGCTTATGGGGGTGCCTATTGTGTGATGAATTCTAAGCAGATTGGTGCCGATATGAATTTCGCTTGGCCCACAGCAGAGATTGCCGTAATGGGCGCTAAAGGCGCAGCAGAAATCATCTTTAGAAAAGAAATTGCAAGTGCTGAAAATCCGGAGGAAAAATTGGCAGAAAAAGAAGCCGAATATGCAGAAGCCTTTGCCAATCCTTACCGCGCAGCATCTAGAGGATATATAGATGAAGTAATCCTGCCGGAGCAGACGCGTCAGCGACTCATTCGCGCTTACGCCATGTTAGAAAATAAAGCGGTTCAGTTGCCGAAGAAGAAACACGGTAACCTCCCGCTCTAATGTTTACAGATACGCATTGCCATCTCTATGATGAGGTCTTTGAAACACGGAAAGATCAAATCGGGGCGTTGGCTTTAGAAAATGGAGTCAATAAAATCTTGCTCCCCAATATTGATGTGAACAGCCTCCCTAAAATGGATGCGGTTGCAGCAAATTATCCGTCCCTCGAGATTCGGAAAATGATCGGTTTGCATCCTTGCTATGTAAAGGAGGATTGGGCGGACCAATTGGACCAAATCGAAGCCTGGTACCACCAAAAGCCGGAGGAATTTTGTGCCTTTGGTGAGATTGGCCTAGATCTCTATTGGGATCAAAGTACCCTCGCGATACAGATAGAAGCGTTGAACCGACAGTTGGATTGGAGTGTCGCTTGGGATCTCCCCATTGCGTTGCACGTTCGCAGCAGCTTTAAAGAACTTTTCCCCGTTCTCGAGGCCGCTCAAGAGCGCCACGACGGAAAGATCCGCGGGGTCTTTCATTGCTTTTCTGGGGGTAAAAAACAAATCAACCGGGCGCTGCGTTTGGGCGAATTCTATTTTGGTCTAGGCGGTTCCATTACCTATAACCGCAGCGCTACCGACCCGGTGGTGAAAAATATTCCTATGGATCGCATTCTCTTAGAAACGGACGCTCCTTACCTCACACCCTCCAGTAAAAAGGGTCAAAAAAACGAGCCTGGCTTCCTACTAGAAGTGGCACAAACAGTGAGTGAAATCAAAGGTGTATCTTTAAATGAATTGGCCGTACTCACCAGTGCCAACGCTGAAAAACTCTTTGGAGCATGAGGAAAATTTGCTTGATTTATACCGGAGGAACCATAGGCATGCGTCAAAATCCGAACGGGAAATTGGCTCCGGTAGATTTTGAGGAACTGCGTAAAAACATTCCAACGCTGCGTTTATTACCTATCGAACTGGAGGTGAAAACCATGGACCGTCCCTTAGATAGCTCGGAAATGCATCCTTCCGTATGGGCGGACCTGGCCACAGAAATTTACGGGCTTCACGACCAATTCGACGGCTTTGTCATTTTGCACGGCACCGACACCATGGCCTTCACTGCCAGTGCACTCAGCTTTATGCTACGCGGTTTGAAAAAGCCCGTCATCATCACCGGATCTCAACTCCCCGTGGGTGTATTGAGAACAGATGCCGTAGAAAATCTATTGAGTGCGTTAGAATTCGCAGCCATGGAAGAATCGGGCGACCCAGTTATTCAAGAGGTCTGTATCTATTTTGAATACAAGCTGTACCGTGGTAATCGCGCCTACAAACGTTCCTCCAATGAATTCAACGCATTCAGTTCCCCAAATTTCCCTGCTTTAGCAGAAAGTGGCGTACGCATGACGGTACATAAAGAGTTGCTTTGGCGCTCAACGAAAGCGAAGTTGGAATTGCACAAAGGCTTTTCAAATGAAGTGGGTGTAGTCACCTTATATCCGGGGTTAGATTTCAATGCTTTACAGGTGCAACCCAATTGGCGCATACTATTGCTGCGCACTTTTGGCGCGGGAAATGCACCGAACAGCCCTGATTTTATTGAATTTCTCTCCAGGTGCAGGGATAATGGTACTGTAATTGTAAATACCTCACAGTGTGTCAGTGGCGCAGTCGTTCATGGTCTGTACGACAGTTCATCGGCTTTGGAGCGTTTTAATGTATTGAGTGCCAAAGACATGACTTTCGAATCGGCCTTGGTAAAGGCGATGCTTTTGTTGAGTGAATCGGCAGATTTAAAGGAATTTAGCATTAAGTTTTCTTCTAGTCTTGCAGGAGAGCTCTCAGAGTAGCGTAGGGACACCAATTTTTTGTATTTTCGGCGTCGCATCATGGGCTCAAACTATTACACGGCCGGTTATGCGATAACACTAAAATGTATTTAAACAACTAGTAAAATGAAAAAAGCACTCTCTTTGCTTGCTATCGTTGCCCTTTCATTGGGTACGGTTAACGCCTATGCTCA
>P_2C_Liq_2_UnCtyDRAFT_1000099_pt1 | contig 22609 bp, 41 predicted proteins | sample Pon2CUnioCityCA_FD_10236 | JGI IMG/M metagenome (IMG submission 10236) | reverse complement strand
AGCTAGACGGTAGGATAATGGCCGATGGCGTTTTACAAAATATGGGCATCACGAGTAAAAGGCGATCCGAATGAGTTTGTTGGCGACGAAGGTAGGCTCTTTTATGACGACAGCGATGGCATCATTAGAATGTCCGATGGTGAGACACAAGGTGGTATCTCATATATTAGTAATGGCGGCAGTAGTGGGGACCCAACTGGCAGTCTTGATATTTATATTGATGACTTTCCACTAACAGGATCGTCAGTTACACTTAACTTCTTAATTTACAATATAGAAAACTATATCGATGCTAAGGTATTAGACGATAGCGATAACAGTGTAGTAGAAGTTCAGCTTAAAATTAACAACAATAGTGCACAGATTGAATCGAATGTAGATCTAACTGGCCACACACTGAGAGTAGTGCACAGTAAGTAAAGCATTCAGATAAATACAAATAATAATTCTTGAGGGAGAAACAAAATGGCAACTAAAAAGTTCTATCACGATATTGACATGCTTAATGTTGGTGAACTAAAAGGTGCTCGTTTACAAAATATTACAACGAGTGACAAGACAACATTAGCATCAAGCCTTGGTGCAGGCAATGTTGGTTTACAGGTTTGGGATACAGATCTAGATGCTCCTTATATCTGGGACGGCTCAGCATGGATTAGAGATGCTCTTGTTGTTACAGGTAGTATTATCTACAAAGGTACTATTAATCCAACTAATGCAGACAGTGTAAACAAAGAAAGTGGTTCTCAGTATGCAGTTGACACAGCTGGCACACTAACAGCAACAGGCGTTACATTCTCACCGTCAGGTGTTGTAGAAATTGGTGACATTGTACTTTTTACAAGTGCAACAGAAGCAAGTGTATTTCAACGTAATACCGAAGAAGCAACTGAAACAAGTCTAGGCATAGTAGAACTTGCAACACAAACAGAAGTAAACACAGGAACAGATACATCTAAAGTTATTACTCCCGCAACCCTAGAAGGTTCTGAGCTGTTTACTGTTACTGCACCTGGCACAACTATTAATACAACAGCACAAACACTAACCGGTGCTATCAATGAGCACGAAGCTGATATTGGGACTGTAGGTAATCTTACAACAACAGCAACTGATCTTGCAGCAGCAGTAAACGAACTAGATGCAGAACTAGGTACAATTACATCTGTGGCAATGGGAACAACTGCTTCAACTGTAAGTGGTGCTATTGCAGAACTAGACACATACACAGGCAACGGTGTTACACTCACAACAACAGCAACCAATCTAGCAGCAGCAATTAATGAACTAGATGCAGAGCTAGGTAATATTGATATCTCAGCTATTGGCTCAACAGTTACAGCAGCAATTGCAGCACACGAAAATGATATCGGCGCAGTTGGCGACCTAAATACAACTGCAAGTTCTCTAGTTACAGCAATTAATGAACACGAAACTGACATTGGTAACATGACACTAACAGGGCTTGCTGCTACAGATTTGTCAGCAGCAATCCGTGAATTACGTGTTGATATCGGTGATGTCGGTGCTTCGGGTGCTACGCTTACAACAACAGCAACTGATCTTGCAGCAGCAGTAAACGAACTAGATGCAGATCTAGGATCAATGAGTTTAGATACAACTGCAACTGATGTAACAGCAGCTATTAACGAAGTGCATGGCGAATTGATGAAGCGTTACTTTAATTCATCTCTTACTCTTGTAGCAGATACGCCGTTGACTGTTAATCATGCAATGGGATTATCTGACAAAGATCAATTTACTATCCGAGTTTCAGATAGTTCAGGCGCAAGTATATCCTGTGAAGTTGTTTCTGTTGATACAAATAACATTACAATTGAATCAAGTGTAGGGTTAACTGATGTTCATGTAATGATCATTGGATTCTAATAAAGATTGACCCCCCGTTTAGTATTACTAAACGAGGGGCTTTCTATTTTTATTAGTTAAAAAGGGCTATGCCCTGTCACTTAAAGTATTATTGTATATAGTTATTTATTCTTATTAGCATTGCCACTTACAAATTCATAGAACTTGTTGGCTGTTTCAAGCACTTGTTCAGCACCTGGCACTTCGGGCATTTCAATAGTGGTTACAATCTCGTCACCGTCTTTGGTAACTGTAGTTTCAAAAGCACCCAACTTGGCGTGATAGTCCTGCCACGCTTGGTTCTGTGCAAACTCTAGCACTTTTGTGCGTAGTTCGTAACCGTTCTTGTTTGCTTTCACTTGTGGCATTGCTGCTTTCATCATGTCGGCAAACTGCTCAAAGTTCTTTGTCATATCATTCATAGTTGTTCTCCTGTGTATCTATGTGTGTTACTACTATAGCGTAGTTTTTTATTTATGTCAAGAAAAAAGCGTCTAAATAAAACAGACGCTTGCTTCTATTAGTGTGTAGGATACATGTTGTGTTTGTATTCACTAATACGTTGTGCTTCTTTGTACAACCCTTTATTGCGCAATTCACGGATTGCCATGCAGTAACTACGGTATTCCATTGCTTTGATAAAACGATTCCACATATTATCTCTCCATCAACATCAAGTTGCGGGCTGCTTCGTGATAGCCCAAGCGAGCCAATTCAGCAGCGGCACGTGCCTTGCCCATTGACTCCATGACATTCCAAGTGCCACGGCCAAATGCTTTTAAGCCACTCCAAAAAGGATTGACGGTGTAGTTGATCATTGTTGCTGCGGTCATTATACCCAGCCTCTCAAGTTGCGGTTAACTTGTGCAACTGTTTTGCCTTTTGGATATGATGCGTGTGCAACATGCCAAATATCGCAGCGAGTAAGACCGATGTCATTTAACTCACGGTTTGATAGTTCTGATAGTTGTTTGATTGTATGTTTGATGTTTTTGCGTCTTTGCAGTTCGACATCTAAGTTTTTAAACCAGCTGGCGATGCCGTTCAAGCCAATGATTTCAAATGTGTTTGCTACGATAGTAGTCATTTTTAGTTTCCTATATGTATAAATGTGTAATGCTGCAAGTGCAGCATGTATATATTTAACACATAGTTGACCGTTTTACTAGTGCATTTTGTGCATAGCGCCATGCAGGTTTTTGCAACTGTGCAGATCTGCGCACCTAGAACAATAGGGCAACTGTGACATTGCCCTATTGATTGTTTTTATACTAAGTTACGACGATCTATTGCTCGTCCATATGTTAGACAGTCCATAACATATGCCTGGTCTCCCTGTCGAAACTCTGTTTTCACATAAGTTTCCATTGCTTGTTGTTTTTCTTGTGGTGGTCGTGGTAACGAGACTGTAGTCATCATTACACGACCAATCGTTTTTGCTAGATTGATCATTGTTTTTCCTTTGTAATGATGTCTTGTAAGGCGGACGCCAGTTGTCTTTTCAACTTGTCAGGTCGAGAACTTATCTTGCCGTATTATTTATATATAGTAGTATGATTATTAAATATTTTAAAACTAGGTTGACTAATTTGTTAACGGATGTACAATTTAAATTTAACCGTGTAATACGATAAATATTATTAAGGAAACAACTATGAAGAAAAAAACTAGAAGTATTTTAGAAGAACTTAATAATGTATACGGCAAGCGTAATGCTGACTATCAGATTGACAGTGCTGCAACAAATTTGATTGAAAGTTCAATTAACCTTCTGCAACGAATCAACGAAAATTACGATAGCGAAACCGCAATTGATCTTGAGCGTAGATTTCTTAATAGTATTAAATCGGGCGATCCTAAAAAGTTTCGCCGATATATGAAAAATCTAATTGAATCAAGGAAGACAAATGATTCTTAAAGAAGGCGGCAATGTATTCAAAACACCAGATGAAGCTCTTACCCAGCGCATTGGTACACCTCAAGTAAGACCAACTGTAGATTTTATTCAAAAGATCACAGGACTAGAGTTTATTGATGATGACCTACTTGGCACAACAGGCAAGAAGGTTGATGTCGATGGCACATTTGAAAAGAATTCGTCAGGTGACTTGGATCTAAACACAGACGCAAATAAAATAAGCAAAGAACAGTTGATTGCTAAACTAAGTGCATGGCTTAAGAGCAAAGGTGTTGCTGACGAAGATATTATGAATGTGGGTCGAAAAAAGACAGATGGCTGGATACACAATGCAGGCGATCAAGTACACTTCCGTGCACCCATCCAAGGCGGCGAAGGTTATGTACAGACTGACTTTATGTTCACAGACAATCCAGACTTTCAGCGTGGATCAAAGCGTGGCGGAACAGCACAGTTCAGCGGCAAGGATAGAGCAATGTTCCTATCCAGTGTTGCTAGAGGCAGAGGATTAAAGTTTAGTCCTAAGTTTGGTGTAGTTGATCCTGCACAGGGTGACAAGGTTGTTGCTAACAATTGGGATGAAATAGCAAAGATACTGCTAGCACCTAACGCCAACGAATCAGACACACACACTGTTGAGCGTATGATTGAACTGATCAAAAAAGATCCCAACTACGACACACTGGTAGGTCCTTTTAGAGATGCAATGGCCAAGTCAGGTAGAGAATTACCCGAATCAGAGCTGTCTAGAATCAAACAACTTTCTGGTTTGTAAATAAATACATTATCAACTAAGGATGTATTATGAAAATTAATGAAATTACAGAAAGAGATGTTGACAGTAACTTTGAACTATCGTCTCAGCAAAAAGCAGCAAGCCAAATGGCCCGCAAACTCAAGCGTAGAATTGACATGTCAGACAAGGGCGGCAAGATGCTTAACGATGTTGACTATGTACAACTATCTAGACTAGCAGAACTACTAAACAAGATGGGTTCAGGTGCTAATGAGTTTTCAACTATCAAAGATGTATATGACGAAATGGTTCATAATACTAGAATTAGGAACAAAGGCACAGACGACGACGGTGTTCAGTTTAACAAAAAGACAAAAGACCATGAGCCTGAAATGACAATAGATAGGTTCAAAGAACTTATGGCAATGGCCAAATAAATGTCTAAAAAGTATACTGCATTGGAATGGGCTGCTATCGAAGGCGGCCATCAAATAGAGGAAAAAACAGAATCCTATTCATTCCTGCGTGAGATACATGAATCAAGACACACAAGAAACACAGCAAATCATAAAACCCTAACAGCAAATGATTGTGCTGAAAGAATATATCTAACTATCCTATGCATAGAGATGATGCGCCACAGCAAGTCATCACAAGTATGGACAAGAAAGTATGCCAATCAAACTAGAGGCTTTGACGATTTCAAAGTGTTTAGATTAAACGGCACAGACTTATACAATTACATGTATTTTATATTCTCTAAAGAAGGATATAAAAAACTAAAAGACCCAGAAGGTGCACTAAAAGTCAAAAACACACTCAAAGTGCCAAGCAAAGCTCTTAACCAATACCTAGTTGATATTGCAAAAGGTGAAGAGCCCACTATGGTAACTAGGTTCCTTATGAATCTAGAATCAGGACTAAAGATTACCAATCCAGACTATAAGAATATTAGACGCAGTCTAAGTGATTGGAAAGATACCAAGCTAAAGCCCAAGCAAATTGCTGCAACCAAACTACTGTATGCAGCAAGAGCCAAGCTGAGAGCAACAGATGTTATTGACGACTTTTCCAAATGGGTACAGTTGACCAATGCTGAAACGTATGACGTAGTTGATAATGAACCCGCAGTAAGTGTACCAGATATTGCTATGACAACAGATGATATTGCTCTCTATAGATATCTAGTTGGATCACAGAATTTGGCCATGCTTAAAGAGTTTTTAAAACATGCCAAAGACGGAAGAAGTGTAAGTGCACCTATTATGAAGTCTTATCTGCCTATTATACAGATGATAGATGATATTGTACAAGGTGGTCCAGGGTTTGTACAGAACCTAAAAGTGCTGCGTTCGAGAGCGCAAAAACGCAATAAGTAGTTAATTTTTCTCTTAGAATGATAAATACATTATAAGAAGTTCACAGAGTAGTGAACGGCAATTAGAGAAATTAGGAGAATAATATGCCAGATTTAACAGCAGTCAGCCCATTAGCTGACAATTACAAAAAACACGTTATCGCCCAATCGGGTGTTGGACGCGAACTAATCGTAAAAATCGTTAGTGACAACGATATTACAGATGCAGAACTACAAGCAATGGTTGATTATGCTACACTAGCGCATGGTTCAGGCGGCGCAGGTGACTCAGCATTTACAGTTGGCGCACTAGGTACAGCAGACGGTTCAGCATTTGTTTCAGGTACAACTGACACAGTGTTCCTACGTCTACAAGGCACAGGCGATCTAACAGTTGCAAGTATGAAAGCAGCAGGCGACGACAAGTCAACAGCAGACGGAACAAGTAATGTTTACACAGTATCAATCGAAGTAGTATTCCAGCCAGAACCAATTGGTGTTGATATATCGTAATAGAATCCCTCGCTACCATAAGGGACTGACGTTACAAGGCGTCAATCAAAGAGCTCAGTTTTTACTGGGCTCTTTTTTTATGATGTAAATACATTATGAAATATGAATTAACCACACTAGCTGACATCACTGAAACCAAGGCTAAGTTTGATAAAAACGATCCTGCCTGGCATCAACAGCAAAACTTTCTAACAGTATTACAAACAATTGGTTTACGAGTAAACATAAGCTACAAACATTCAACAGAAGTAATCAATACAACTGCAAAGCAAGCAGGGTTTGGTACTGTGTTCAAAGGCAAGAACAAAGTATGGAAGTTCATATTTGAAACTGATTTTGAAAATGCAACTGACACAGACACTATGACCAAAGACTTTGATATGGTTCCTATTATAACTAACCTAGAGGAGACTGCTGAATTTAAGAATAATATGTTTGAGTCAGTCAATCCCCAACGAAGAAATATAGTCATTAAACCTCTGGAAGATTAAGATAAATAATTATAACATTTTATTGTCGAGGGAATTTAAGATGTCAGATCCATATTCAACGCAACTAGAGAAGGAATCTCTAGAAGCACACGTAGACCTTTGTGCCCTACGCTATCAAAATTTAGATAAACGACTTAACGATGTTGAGACTAAGATCAATGAAGTTCACATTGAGATTAAGACAGGTAATCAAAGTCTAATAAAAGTACTAGTAGGAGCAGCTGGTACAATCATAGCGGGACTATTGAGCACAATCGTTGTCATATTAATGAATACTTAATAACGCTAAATAACTATATGTTATTAAGAGATTTATTTACTACAGAACTAGATGAAAATCAAGTTTGGGCTCGCTCAGGCAAGCAGGTTGTTCGCAAGTATCGTTGTACTGGCGGACAGCGTAAAGGCCGTGTTGTGTCTAACTTTTCACAATGCTTCGCTCCAGTGAACATCAAGAAGCGTCAATCTCTAAAGAAGACAAAAGCTCGTATGGGCAAGCGTATGGCTCGCAAAGCTCAAAAGACCAAAAGAATTAATCCTGCAAGCAAACGAGTGCAGTCAATGAACAAGAGCAAGAGCAAGCGATGAAACTTAGAGAGCTCATTGAAAACGTTGTTCCTACCTTTGCTAAAAGCGGAAATAAAACAGTACGCAAGTATCGTTGCACCAGCGGTAGTCGTAAAGGACGTGTGGTTGCCAAAGCAGCAACGTGTTCGGCACCAACTAATGTAAAGTCCAGTGTATCACTTAAAACTACAAAAGCCAAAAAAGGCTCAAAGATGCAGCAGAAAACACGTCGAACAAAAAGTGCAAATGCTGCAAGTGTAAGATCAACAAAGTTAAATAAAAAAACCAAAAGAACACCAAAGAAGCGTAGTAACTCTAAAAGGAGTAAAAGAATATGAAGATAATGGAAATCATCAATGTGCCCGACAAAGCTGTTACACAGGGAAAAGTAAAACGAGCAAGCGGCACTGAAGTAGAGATTGAAGATCCGAAAAGTCCCGGAGTAACAACTAAAGTTGATCTTAAAAAAGCCAAAGTCAGTACAGACAGTAAAGGTGTCACATCCATCGATACAACTAACAACAAGCCAGGCGGCAGTAACCAACTTAAACCAAACGCCAAAGTTACCCTAGCAACTCCTAAGCAAAGATAATTAAGTTTATGAATACACAGCAATTAATAAATGATCTAGAAGCCATGGTAGATAATATCGTGCCGCTTCCTATTGTCAAAGGCAATAGTATTCGTATTAAACATATAATTGTTCGTAAAACCAAAAAAGGTTACAGTGTATTCAATTGTAAAACCAAACAGCATATTGCTGATACAGTATTTAAAAAAAGTGCCATTGCTATTGCAAAGACAGCAAGTGCAGGAGAAAATTACGTAGATAAAATCGTAAACCTCGACACCAAAGCACTAAAGCACTACAACGATATAACAGTTTATCAACACACACTAAAAAATAACAAGCAAGAATCTATGAAGATGAGCAGACAAGCTAGATTAAGTGATAGTATTGTAGCCAATAACATCGTAGCTCAAGAACTTGAAAATTTTATTTACAATGATAAATACATTTAACTAACTTATAGGAAAGCAAATGCAGATAAGCGAATTTACTAGACCGGTAACATCATCAACATTGAACGAGAGCCTTGCAAAAATGTATGGTGAAAAATTAAATTTAGATAAATTTACAAATGAGCAACTAGAAGACTTCCGTAACCGTCTACGTACAAAACTAAGTCAAGTAGAAACTACTGAAAGCTTTGATGCTGTTTTGAAAGATGCACACCACAAAGAAAAGCTATTCCTAGATATTGTTAACAGTGCTATCGAAGAAAGACATGCAGAAAACAACGGCTCAACTATATCAGAAGGCGCAGAAGACTCAGCAGAGATTGTTATGGCTGGTAAAGATATGGTTGACAAAGTCACAGGTTGGATGGAAGACACAGCTGAAATGCAAACTGAATCAATGCTAGAACTAGCAGATGCTATCCGTGACGAAATGGGCAGTGAGCAAAGTGAATCATTTACTAACACAGTTAAGCCAGCACTAGAAGCAATGTATGCAGCAATGGAAAGCACACGACAGGCACTAACAAGTGGCGTAGGTATCCTAACCGGCGAAGGCGGCGGCATGGATGCAGACATGATGGGCGGTGATGAATTAGATATGGAACCAACTGTTGATGGTGACATGGACATGGACATGGATATGGATACTGACCTAGGTGGCATCGAAGGCGATGACTTTGATGCAGATGCAAGTGCAGCAGGCGGTGACATGGACATGGGTCGTGAAAAGCGTGAAAGCGTAGAGCGTTCAAAAAAAAAGTAAATGAAGCTATTGATACAAATGAACTGTATCAAATACTAGATCACTTAAAGAGTCGTAAGAAATTCAATCTATCAATGGACAAACTAGACTCGCTGATGCGCAAAATGGGGCACGGCGAGTTTACTTTTGATGTATTTAAAGCAGCATACGATTCAGACCCTAAGCTACAAGAAATAGTTAAAAACTTTGACAAAGATAAAATACAACTAAAGTCAAGTGAAGTAGATGATCTAGAACCAACTGACGGCGGCGATGATAACACAGTATCTAACATGGCTAAAAGTGCTAACGATTTAATATAATTCTTATCAGTTTATTTGCATAATTATTAAAAGATATATTCTCAACACTGTGTGTGTTGTGAGATATTCTATTGTATATAAAATCTCTATCTATCATATTTAAATTAAAGTTTTTAAGTATCGGAAGTCCTCTAAGCAATGGTTCTTTTATCATTCTAGAGTTTAGCACAAATACACTCGCACCTGAAGCAAGCATTTCTAAATGATACATACCCAGTGTTTCATTATGCGATGCAAATGCTAGATGTGTTCTACTGTAGATTTCTGCAAGATTCTCGATAGGAATAAACTCGTAATCAAAATGTCCTATATCAGCGATCTCAGTCTCTTGTGTATGATATGTAACTTTTAATTTGTTCCAGTGTTGGTGTGTTTTTATATTGTTTTTAATTGTATACAAAATTTCTTGTATTTCTTTAATACAGTGTTTTCTATCTAGTAGATTATGGTCAACATGTACTCTTAGAGTCTGTTCTTCTTTCTGTTTAGATGTAAACAAATGATTTGCAACAACTTGTCCTAGTTCATAATAATTTTTAGTAGAACCGCTTTCAGTATAATGACCTAGAGTTTGTATTCTCAAGTTATTACTTAATTTTATATTCTTGTCTTCTAGCTTCCATAGCTTTCCGTGTACGATTTCTAGAATAGATCGCATAGAATACTCAATTGCTTTGAATTTTAATTTTGCAAACAGGACATGGTTCACTATTCCTAGATGTATTCCTGCATCAGCACAGACTTTTTTAAATATAAATTCTAAATTCGGATCCTTGAAATCTTTGTAAGTAAATAGCTCAGGAATACAAACAGCTTGTATGTTGATATGCTTGATATTAGAAAGAGATTGATAGATAAAATGAGCTTTCATATCGTCATAGTTTGTGACTAGATCGATGTTATGCAATACGTTGTGATTGCATGGGTAAACTACTAATATATCTATCATACAAATATTTATTGACAAATGCATAAAACTAGTGTATGCTACAAGCATGACATTAATTAAACCCAAATACACGTATGAAAAACTCAAGCGTGTCGAAGTCGACGGTAAACGCAGATATGCAGCACCCGGCGGTCCTCCAGTAGCAAGTGTAACAACTATCCTTAGCGGCACTAAAGATATGACACATCTACATGAATGGCGTAGACGTGTAGGCGAAAAGAAAGCACAAGAGATTACTACTGAAGCAGCAGGGGTTGGTACACGTATGCACCATTACCTTGAAACTTATGTAGAAACAGGCGACTGGCCTACTCCTGGCAGCAATCCCTATGCACAGCAAGCACACATGATGGCAACTGTTATCAAGGAACGTGCTATGGATGATGTAGATGAAATCTGGGGTAGCGAAGTTCCGTTGTATGTTCCAGGCATCTATGCAGGCACAACCGACCTTGTAGGACAGTACAAAGGTCAGCCCTGTATTATGGATTTTAAACAGACAAACAAGCCCAAGAAACTAGAATGGGTTGAAGACTACTTTCTACAGCTTACAGCATATGCACTAGCACACAACGAAATACACGGAACTGATATCCGTGAAGGCCATGTGTTTATGTGTAGTCGTGCAGGCGAATATCAGCAGTTTGATATTTGGCCTGATGAGTTTGCAGAATGGGAACAAGAATGGTGGAATAGGTGCCGCCAGTATTACGAGAAACACGGATAAATACTACTATAAGAACTTAGGAGTAGTAGATGGCTGTTGTTTCCCTTTCAAGGATCCAAGTAAGAAGAGGCAAGAAGAACGAAGGATCTGGCTTGCCTCAGTTAGCAAGCGGTGAACTTGCTTGGGCATTAGATACACAAGAAGTATATATTGGTAATGGCAGTGTTGCAGAGGGTGCACCTGCTGTAGGAAATACTAAACTATTAACCGAAAAAGACAATATTTTAGCATTTGCTACTTCATATGAATACAAAGCTAATACAGCTTATTTGCTTACAGGTCCTACGCTAACCAGCGGAGTAAAGCGCAGTCTACAGGACAGACTAGATGATTTTGTAACAGTAAAATCGTTTGGATGTTTAGGCGACGGCACTGATCAAACAGATAAACTACAACGTGCAATTGATCAAATATTTTTAAATCCTGCATCTCTACTAGATCTCACAGCAAGAACAACTATCAAAATACCAGCAGGTGATTATGTTGTGTCAAGCACAATTACTCTTCCTCCATATGTAACTATTGTTGGTGACGGCATTGAAAACACAATAATTAGAAAATCAACAGCTGGACCAGTGTTTAAAACAGTAAGCAGACAAAGTTCAATAGGAGCACCTGTAACATATGATGTTAATACAACTAAAGAAAATCAAAGCAATAACGTATCACTGTCTAATCTAGCAATACAATGTGCAGATGATACTGCTATTGACTTATTTGCTTCAAGAGATTGTAAGTTTACTGATCTTAAAATCACAGGCGGTTGGGCACACGGTGATACGTATGACAATAATAACTGTGGTATTAGAATGAATAGTAATGCTACAGTTACAACACGAAATAACAAATTTCACAACATTAAATTTGAAAATGTATCATTTGGTATCTACTCAGACTTTAATGCAACTAGTAATTTAGTTACTGAATGTACGTTTAATGAAAATTACATCGGTGTTGCATTAGGATGGGGATTTAATATTGATATAGGTCCACTTGCTATCTTTGGAAGTCCTGGACAAACAGTTGGTCCGTCTAATAATAATATAAGTAAATGTGAATTTGATATGATTGCACATGAAGGAATATTTTACGAAAGAGGCGATGATAATATATCTAATCACAACAATTTCTTAGCAGTAGGATACCCACTAGATGGTGCTGGTCCTGATGTAGATAGACTGTCTCCAACTACTGCAATGATTAGAATCGGTGATTCTACTAGAGGAAACAAAAGTGTAGATGATTATTTTTCAAGAACTAGAGAATATTCTCTAGAAGGTGCATACTTTAATACTCCGTATATTCCTGAAATACAAGGACGACACGAGACACAGTTCGGACACGATCGTTTGAATCTTGCCCCGAGCGGTACACCCACTGTAATTTTACAAATTCCATCAGATAGACCAAAACGTGTACAAATTGACTACATCTACACCAATACATTCGAAAGTATTGTTCAAACTGGGACGCTAATGGTGCTTATAGATCCAGCAGGTTCAGGACAACCTGCAAATCTAAACAATGAGTATGATTACTCAGGCCCATTAGGATTTAGTCAGTCAATTGCATTTACAACAGAATTGTTTAATGTTGACAATACGAACTTGACATATGAAACACTTGGTGTTAGTGTAGTATGTAATATACCAAGCACTGGAGAACTTCAGTTCTCTGTTAAAACTATAGGTTAAGATGTTCGATAAAAAATATGAAGATAGACTATTACTCTGGCGGCAGTTTCGAGAGTCACTGGAAACGAGTGATCACCCTCTACAAGATGTAGTAGACTATTATCTAGCGGCACCTCTAGTATCTATACAAACTGACCCTTATGATAACACAAAATGGCCTACTCCTTGGGAAATAATAAAGGAAAATAATTACTGTGACTTCGTTAAAATACTTGCAATTTCTTACACTTTGCAGTTATGTGAGCGTTTTATAGGAGAGGACTTTGAGATAAACATTGTAAGAGATAATAAAAGATCTTCAACAGAATATCTCCTGTTTGTGGGCGATATGTGCATAGGATATGACCGACAACATGTAGTACCACGAACTAAATTACCAGACCATTTAATACTCGATACTAGCTATAAAATGCCGTCGTTAGATTAAATATATCACATAGAGGAAAAGAAAAAATGATTCAAGTTACTAAACGCGACGGGCGTCGTGAACCGTTAGATATTGAAAAGCTACATAAAGTAGTCTTTTTTGCATGTGAAGACATTACAGGAGTTAGCCCGAGCGAAGTAGAAATCAAGAGTCAGATTCAATTCTTCAACGGTATGACAACCAAAGAGATTCAAGAAACTCTTATCAAAGCAGCCGCAGATCTTATTAACGAAGATACTCCTAACTATCAGTATGTAGGCGGCAGACTTATTAACTATGCTCTACGTAAAGAAGTTTACGGTGAGTATGAACCGTTCCATGTCAAGCAGTTGGTTGAGCGTAACATTGATCTAGGCTTTTACGATCCAGAACTGCTGGGCTACTACAGTGACGAAGAGTGGGACACTATCAACGGTTTTATAAAACATGATCGAGATGTTAATCTAACCTATGTAGCAATGGAGCAACTGAGAGGAAAATATCTGTGCCAAAACAGAGTTAACGGACAAATATTTGAAACTCCTCAGATGTGTTATGTTCTTATTGCAGCAACACTGTTTCAAGGATATCCAAGAGAGGAAAGACTAAAATGGGTCAAAGAATACTATGACGCTATTAGTTTACACGACATTAGCTTACCTACGCCCGTTATGGCCGGCGTTCGTACGCCTCAGCGTCAGTTTAGCAGTTGCGTTCTTATTGAGTCTGACGATAGTTTGGCTAGTATCAACGCAACTAGCGCATCTATTGTCAATTATGTAAGTCAAAAGGCAGGCATCGGAATCGGTGGCGGCAAAATACGTGCAATCGGTTCTCCAGTACGCAGAGGTGATGCATATCATACAGGTATTATTCCTTTTTATAAAATGTTTCAAAGTGCAGTAAAGTCATGCAGCCAAGGCGGTGTCCGCGGCGGCGCAGCTACTATCTATTATCCAATTTGGCACTTAGAAGCAGAAGAACTTCTTGTACTAAAGAACAACAAAGGCACAGAAGACAACCGTGTACGACACATGGACTACGGTGTGCAGTTTAACAAATTGTTCTATGAAAGACTAATTACTGGCGGCGATATTACTCTTTTCTCGCCTAGTGATGTACCTGGTCTATATGACAGCTTCTTTGCAGATCAGGAATTATTTAGACAACTGTATGAAACAGCAGAAAGAAATAAGAAACTACGCAAGAAGGTAGTAAAAGCAGTTGACTTGTTTAGTTCATTCATGGAAGAACGCAAAAACACAGGCCGCATCTACTTGCAAAATGTAGACAATGCAAACGAGCACGGAAGTTTCCTTCCTGAAGTTGCACCTATTAGACAGAGTAATCTGTGTGCTGAAATTGACTTGCCTACCAAACCGCTGAAAGATCTAAACGACCCAGAAGGTGAAATTAGTTTGTGCACACTGAGTGCAATCAACTGGGGTAATATCAAAGATCCGAGTGACTTCGAACGTGTGTGCCGTCTAGCTGTACGTGGACTAGATGCACTACTGAGCTATCAGAACTATCCTATCCTAGCTGCACAGTTGAGCACAGAGAAGCGCCGTCCTCTAGGCGTTGGCATTATTAACTTTGCCTATTGGTTGGCAAAACGTGATATGAATTATCAGGATGTCGATGCAGCTGGACTTGCTCTTATCGACGAATATGCAGAAGCATGGAGTTACTATCTAATCAAAGCTAGTGCTGATCTAGCAGCAGAGCAAGGCGCACCAAGCGGCAATATGGAAACAAAGTACGGACATGGTATTACACCTAACCAAACATACAAAAAAGATGTTGATGAACTTGTTCCACACATGGAACGCATGGATTGGGCAGGACTACGTGAGCAACTCAAAGCAACCGGTATTCGCAACTCAACACTAATGGCACTAATGCCAAGTGAAACAAGCGCACAGATTGCTAATGCTACAAACGGCATTGAGCCTCCACGCTCGCTTATCTCAGTCAAGCAAAGCAAGCACGGTGTACTCAAGCAAGTTGTTCCGGAGTACAAGCGTTTGAAGAATAAATATGACCTGCTATGGGATCAACGTTCGCCGGAAGGCTACTTAAAAATTATGGCAGTGCTCCAAAAGTATATTGATCAAGGAGTTAGTGTAAACACAAGTTACAATCCAACTTTTTATGCTGACGAAAAGATTCCGATGAGCGTTATGATGCAACATTTGATAATGTTTTATAAATATGGTGGGAAACAATTGTACTACTTCAATACATACGATGGTCAAGGCGAACTTGATGTTGGCAAGCTAATGGAACAAGAACTTGCACCTAGTGAAGTCGATGATGAAGATTGCGAAAGTTGCACCATCTAACACTTAAAAGACTTAAAGATTGACACACTGCTTGCAGTGTGTTATAAACAACTATATAAACATACAAGGATACACACATGAGCGTTTTTGACGTTGACAACCGAGTCGATCACACACAAGTAACAGCATTTTTCGATCCATCAGGTGGACCGACTATTCAGCGTTACGACACATTAAAATACAAAACATTTGATAATTTGACTGATAAACAGTTGGGGTTCTTTTGGCGACCAGAGGAAGTAGACATCTACGCAGATGCCAAAGACTTTAAAGGTCTTACAGAGCACGAGCGTCACATCTTTACTTCAAATCTCAAGCGTCAAATTCTGCTAGACAGTGTACAAGGTCGTGCACCTGTTGAAGCGTTTGCTCCTATTGTATCGTTACCAGAGATCGAAAACTGGATCCAAACATGGACGTTCTCAGAAACTATTCACTCACGTAGTTACACACATATTATTCGTAATGTATATTCAAATCCAAGTAAAGTATTTGATGAACTAATGGACATCAAAGAAATTGTTGACTGCGCAGGCGACATTTCAAAGTACTACGATGATTTGATTGAAATGAGCATGTGGTACAACCTTCTAGGCGAAGGCACACACCAGATTACTAGCAATCGTGAAGCACGTAATGTAACAGTAAATCTTTATGAACTAAAGAAACTACTGTGGCTTACACTAATGAGTGTTAATATTCTTGAAGGTGTCCGTTTCTATGTAAGCTTTGCATGTAGCTGGGCATTTGCAGAACTCAAGAAGATGGAAGGCAATGCTAAAATTATTAAGCTTATTGCTCGCGATGAAAACTTGCACCTAGCAAGTACACAGATGTTGCTAAAGATTCTTAAAACAGACGATCCGGACTTTGCTAAAATTGCTGAAGAAACAGAAGATGAATGCATTCAAATGTTTGTTGATGCAGTTGATCAAGAAAAGGCATGGGCAGATTATCTGTTCAAGGACGGCTCAATGATCGGACTAAACACAGAATTGTTAAGTGATTATATTGAGTGGATTTGTACACGTCGAATGACAAATGTAAATCTAAAGTCGCCCTACAAAGTCCCACAAGCAAACCCGCTACCTTGGACACAGAAATGGATCTCTGGTGCAGAAGTACAAGTGGCACCACAAGAAACAGAAATCAGTTCGTATGTAATTGGCGGAACCAAACAGGATGTTTCAGAAGACACGTTCAAAGGATTTAGCTTATGATACAAATATGGGGTAAACCAAATTGTCCTTTTTGCGAACAAGCAAAAGCATTTTGTGAACAAAATCAACTTAACTTTGAGTATCGCGAACTTGATATTGACTTTACTCGTGAAGAAGTGCTTGAGAACTTTCCAAGCGCAAAAACATTCCCACAGATCATAGTCAACGGCACAAAGATCGGTGGCTATGATAAACTTAAAACATATATTGAAGAAACAGGTTACAACGGAACAGGACACACATTATGATTTTAGAAAAACCCTATGGAGTAAGTGATACAGTAACACTAAAAACATCAGCAGGCGAAGAGCTTGTGGGACGGTTTGTCAGTGAAGATGCACAGGGTATCACTCTAAAGAAAGTAATGGCAGTAATTGCACATCAACAGGGAGTAGGACTTGGGCAATTTGCTTTTACACTTAACCCAGACAGCGAAGTGACTTTTAATAAACACAGTTTGCTACTGGTATGTAGAACTGACAATGAAATGGCCAAACAATATATCAGCAGCACAACCGGTCTTCAGTTATAAATACTATGTAAATAATTTAAGGAAGACAAATGGCAATATCTACAGATACAACAACTATACCAGATACCACTATTGTAGTAGACGATACTAATACAGGTATTGCTATTGATTATACAGCGTTTTACGAAAGAATTGCCACTGCAATGGAAACTATTGCAACTAACAGTACAACCATTGCAACTAACAGTACAACTATTGCAGCAGAAATAACAACACTAGACGATCATATTGAGCGTTTAAAAGAGTTAGGAGATCATCCAAACGGTCCTGGAATTAGGACTGTGGCACCATACGGTTTGATGAGCACTGCAATACTATACCACTTATATGTAAACCAAGGGCAGATTCTAGAAGACGGTGACGTATCAAAACAAGAAAAAACAGATTCAGTAAACAAGTATCAAGGGATTATTAACGATTTAATTAAAAACTTCGATCCAACTCAAGGAGGTTTCTAATGCCACTATGGGCAGTTGATGGTGATCCTAATACACACGGCGGAGGAAATTTAATCCCTGCTAATCCTAAAACTGTATACATTGAAGGAATAAATGTAATCGAACACGATGACCCGGCGGCACCTGACGGATTATGTCCAGCTGCACCGCATTGTAGTCCAGGAACAGCAGAAGGTTCACCTAATGTATTTGTTTATGGCAATCCAGTTCATAGACACAGTGACAGTCGAGTATGCGGTGCTACTACAATTGTTTCTAATCAAAGCACAGTCTTTGCTAACGGCTAAAGAAAATATTAAACTTAGAGCAGTTTAAACTTGACAATCCACAATACAGATGTTATATTAACTTATAAGGAGAAATAGAATGAGCGAACAATCACAACACGATCAAATCGTACAGGCGTTTAACAACTACCTTGCTGAGTCGGAGACATTTGAAGAAAAAAATGTTAAAGCCGCAGCAGCTCGTGCTCGTAAGGCACTTGGCGATCTAGGTAAATTGACAAAAACACGCAGAGCTGAAATTCAAGACCGTAAGAATTCTCTCTAATGTCAACAGAATCTGCACATTATCTAAAAGGAATTGCAGACCGAATGTTTGCGTATGATAGCATACGTGAATATGTACTAGACTTTATAGCCGACCGCAATATCTATGATGAAGAAATTACATTAAGTTTACTTGTGGTCGGTTTTTTATGGGAAGCCGAGCAGCGGAATGAAATATTGTCAGAAGCAGACGTAAGTCTGCTGTTGGGCGCTGAAGAAGATGAAGACTGGAGTTTAGACGACTTGGACCCAGGCATACATTTTCAACTAGACGAAGATAGATCAGATCTTAAACTCGACGATCTATTAGATCTAGTATACTATGAACTGATAACAACTGACCCTGAAGACGAATAACCAATCTTAAGAGGCACAAATGAAAAGTTTATATGCAGCACTTGTTGTATTACTAATGACCACAACCGTTCGAGCAGAACAACAATTTGTAGGATATTCTCCAGACAACTTTCCACAAGAATATTGCCTAGCACTAAACATCTATTATGAAACAAGAAATTCTACACTAGCTGATGCTGCTGCTACTGCTGATGTAGTGTTGAACCGTGTACAAGATACACGCTATCCGAATACAGTATGTGAAGTAGTAAAACAAGGCATAAAGAATGCCGACGGCAGTATGAAACGCAATGCATGTCAATTTTCTTGGTACTGTGATGGTAAAAATGACCGTCCTCAATTAAGCGATGCATGGATTAAAGCACAGACTACTGCATGGGCATTCTTAAATCTCAAACACTTTCGAGGCATCACAGAAGGAGCAACACACTATCATGCTCACTATGTAAATCCTCGATGGGCAAGAAGTTTAGTACTGGTAGGTACTATTGGAGCACATAAATACTACCGATGGGATTAGATACCTTAACAAAATACTGGGAGAGATAGAAAATGAATGTACAGGCAGGCGACAAAGCGGTAATTGTATTTTCAATTAATCCCAGTAACATAGGACGTATTGTTAATGTAGCAGAATATATAGGTAAGTTTGAAGCTGGCGAGCAGTTTGAAGCATACGGGATGACATCAACTTGTCTTGTACATGATCACTACTGGTGGATCGAAGCAGAGGATCTAACTATTCAGTTAGGTCCATCGCCTAAGGCGTATATTGCTGACAGTTGGCTACGTAAGATTGTACCACCAAAAGAAACTGTAACGACCAAAACTGAAAAAGATATTGACATCTTTGCGTAAGATGTTATATTAGTGTTGTAACAACAAAAGGAACATCACAATGATGCCATTAGCAATTATTGGTTTGCTAGTTGTAGGTGCAGTAATTGGTGCAGGTGTGTATTACCTACTCAACAATGTAACTCTAAACAAGGGCAAGCGTAAATGAAACGACCCAACAAAGCAGACTATACTAGTCAATATCAATACGATAACGATATGGATGATTATCGTGCATATATGCAAAGGAAACAAATGATGCGAACAGGAATTACCATCGGCGGAGCAGTAGTTGCAGGTCTTATCGGCCTGACTGTGCTTGGAGGATCTTGGTACACAGTTGACCAAGGTGAACGCGGCGTTATTCTACGCAATGGTGCTATCACCGGTACAGCTGATCCAGGACTAGGATTTAAGATGCCTATCATTGACAAGGTAGTTGACATTGACGTTCGTACACGAGCAAACTTGTACGAAAACGTAATGGCATACAGTCGAGACCAGCAAACAGCAGGACTAAATGTCAGTGTTAACTATCGTGTACCAGCAGACCAGGTGCTGAATGTGTACGAAAACTATGGTAGTGTTGATGCACTGCGCAGTCGTATCCTTGACCGCAAGGTGTTTGATGAAGTTAAAAACGTGTTTGGTCAGTTCAATGCAGTGACAGCTATTCAAGAACGTGCTCGTCTTGTAGCAGAAGTACAGATGGCAATTCAAAATGCTGTTCGAGGTCCAATCATTATTGAGAGTGTGCAGATTGAAAACATTGACTTCTCAGATGCTTATGAGAACTCAATCGAACAGCGTATGCTAGCAGAAGTCGAAGTTCAAAAGATTCAACAAAACGCAGAACGTGAAAAGGTGCAAGCTGAGATCAAAGTGATCCAAGCACAAGCTGACGCTGATGCTCGTGTTGCACAGGCAAAGGCCGAAGCAGAAGCAATCACACTCAAAGGTAATGCAGAAGCAGGAGCAATCAATGCCCGAGGACAAGCACTTCGAGACAATCCTACATTGATTGATCTTGTTAGTGCAGAACGCTGGAATGGTGTATTGCCAACCACAATGGTTCCTGATGCAACAGTACCGTTTGTTAACGTAAAGTAAACTAAAAAAGATTGGGGCCTTAGGGCCCTTTTCTCTTGACTAAACGTTGTGTTCAGTTTATAGTAAACTATGAGAAAAATGTCAATCGAGGCTATCATGAGCTACTACAGCAGAACTATGGAACGTCAGCGTAGAGAAGAAAAACGGCGTAGACTAAACGGCAAACAAAACAAGCGGCAACTAATGCGTGAAAGCGACTTCCTCAAGTTGCCTAAAATTGTGCTTCAGTATTACACAGTGACCTTTAAACCGTTTACTCGCGATTACTTTGAGCGCAGAACTACATGGTTCTATCTCAAAGGCATCAAGTATGTAGGCGATCAGTATGCACACTACGAGTATCCACAGCACTTGCTAAAGCGTCTAACAGGTGTACACTGGCATAACACTAATCAGCGTGATTACCTGTACAAGTACAACGAGCAAGGTGAACTGGTAGTAAGAGCAGGATTGCGCCAACCTGAAAGTCGTTTTGGACTTGCAACATTTAGAGAGAAGAAAAAATGACTTATTGGGCGACACTATGGTATGCGGGCAGTGTGGTAATTACACTTGGCTCAGAAGGACAGACACTGAACGATTGTAATCTGCTTGGACGGGTAATGATGTTGGACATTGCCGCTGCCTATGTAGATCCTGCTAAATCAGCAGAACTTGAGGCGAGCGTGTTCCCTACAGCAGACCAGTTTAGTTTTACTTGTGAGACAGAACGCTTGCCTATTGATGAGAGATATATGAAATGACAGCACAAGAAGCGGCAAAACTATTACTAAGTGGGTTTGAAGATCCTGACTATGGCGATGCTAATATTCCAGGTTTTAGAGAAATCAACTGGCAAAAGGTCTATACAGCAATGACTGAGGATCACCAAGAAAGTTTAGATATTTGTGGTGTCCACGATTGGCCTAGTACTTTGATTACTGCTCTAACTGAAATTGCCGGAGAAGCAGAATGAACTGGTATGAATGGCTCGGTTACCACGGTATGGATATTGATACTGGTGAAGACTCACTTGACCTTATGAAGAAAGCATATGTAGCTGGTCTTCAAACTGCATATGATCAAATGTACATGAATGAAGATGGTGATTACGACTTTGTTATGCGGAGATTGAAAAGTTTGATTGAGGAAAGCAAATAAAACAGTATCCCCTTAAGTTTAAACAACAAACGGCACAACCATGTCTAAGCCAATTGAAATCAGCAAAGCGCAGTGGAGTAAACTAGTCAATCAACTGTCGCAGGACTATCCTCGCAGTACTGTATTACTGCGCAACAAGATGAAGCAGAAGTTGGGCTTTACTCCCCGCGAATACAAACACTGGGACGACAGCATAGGCAAGTATGGCGGCTATCGTAAAAACTGCATCATGCTTGACTTCTACTCAGAAAAGAAACGCACCTTTTTTATTATGAAATACTCAGAATATATTAGCAAGGAACAAATTGATGACAACTTCTAAATCACGTGTATACATCTGTATGTGGGACGAAAACGGCTTTGAAGTTATCAAAGACTGTACTTCTTGGGAGCGTGATACCTTCCTCAACACCATTGCTGGCAAGGATCTAACACCTGCCCCTGTTAATCTACAGGCTATGACAATGCGGGCTCGTTTCAATCCTCAACGGGCATATGAAATTTGGACATTTAACACAGTAGAAGAACTTGACGAAGAAGCAGTGTGGGAGATTGCAAATGAACATCCGCAGGCACTGGTTAACATGATCCGTGAAAAAGGCAAGCAACTTTATGCTAACAGTAAAAACGCAGAGGCGAGAATACAATGATACTACCGAAAAACTTCTTGACAAACACCTAATACTAGTGTATAAATATGTATTGTAACGTTGAAGCCGATCAGCGACGGAGTAGACCGGGGTT
>P_2C_Liq_2_UnCtyDRAFT_1000096_pt1 | contig 22732 bp, 28 predicted proteins | sample Pon2CUnioCityCA_FD_10236 | JGI IMG/M metagenome (IMG submission 10236) | reverse complement strand
GCGCCAGCTGAGGAAGCACCTGCTGCTGAAGAGGCTCCTGCTGAAGAGGCTCCTGCCGAGGCAGCAACTGAAGAAGCTTCAGCCGAGACCGACAAGGCTTAGTAATGCTGCAGGCTGTGCTGGAACACGTAGTTAAATCAATTGTTGAGAATCCAGACGACGCAACTGTCACTCTGAAGTCAGGGACTCGTGGGGAAACTCTTGAGGTCAGGGTTCACCCTGATGATCTTGGTCGCGTGATTGGGCGCAGTGGGAAGACAGCTAAGGCCATGAGGACTTTGGTTAAGGCCCTGGCGGAAGGAAAGCGCGTCCGGGTGGACGTGGTGGATACCGATTCCTGAGCAAACTACCCTTCGGGTAGGTCGTTTGCTGAAAGCACACGGCCTGAAGGGTGCTTTGAAACTCGAGCTATACACCGATTCACCGGAGCTTCGCTTCAAAGTCGGCAATGAGCTGATGTTGCAGGTTCCAGAGGAATCTGATTGGCACGGCAAAACTGTGACAGTCAAGGAGTTTCGCTGGTATAACCAGTCCCCAGTTGTATTTTTAGAGGGAATTGAAACTCGTGATGATGCCGAAGGACTGGTTCGTGCGATTCTGATGATTGAAAAGCCTTTGGATGAGTTACCAGAGGAATCAGACACTTGGTATGACCACCAGTTGGTTGGGTTGAAGGTGAAACTTGACGATGAAATTGTTGGCGAGGTGAAGCGAGTTGATCACCTTCCTGCGCAGGATCTGCTGATCGTGCAAACCAAGGACAGTGAGGTCATGGTTCCTTTTGTTTCAGTAATCGTTCCTGAGGTTAACCAAGAGCAGGGATATTTGGTCGTCACTCCGCCCGAAGGATTATTTGTTGAGGGTGAACAATGAAAATTGATGCAATCTCAGTTTTCCCAGAGATGTTTGATTCACTAAATCAATCGTTAATTGGCAAGGCAATCGAGAATGAACTGATTGAATTCCAAACGTTGAACCCAAGACAGTTCACCAGCGATGTCCATAAAACCGTTGATGACAGTCCCTACGGTGGCGGGGCAGGGATGGTCATGAAGCCAGAACCACTGGGTAAGGCTCTAGATAGCTTGGTTGATTCCGACTCGGTAATCATTTTTCCTTCACCGGCCGGCAAACTATTCGATCAAGCGACCGCAAAAGACCTGGCAACCAGGCAGCATCTGGTGTTTGTTTGCGGAAGGTATGAGGGTATTGACCAACGAGTTGTTGAGTATGCATCAACCAAGGCTGAGACCTTAGAGCTATCCATTGGTGACTATGTAATCAATGGTGGTGAGATGGCCTCGGTTGTCATGATTGAGGCCATATCCAGACTGATTCCTGGTGTGATTGGTAACAGTGATTCACTCATTGAGGAATCCCACGAGGATGGATTAGTTGAGTATCCAAGCTACACAAAGCCTGCAAGCTGGAACGGGCTTGATGTTCCAGAGGTTTTGCTGAGTGGTAATCACGCTGAGATAGACAAATGGCGCAAACTTCAGCAGATCGATAGAACTAAGAAAAATCGACCAGACTTGATTTGACCATTGAGAGATTCGCAATCTTGTGGGATACTTTACGCTTGTGCCAGTAAAGCTCTGCCGCAGGGGAGCAAGGTATGAAAAACCAAACTAGACACCATTTAGACCTGCGTGCTAGAGGGAAGAGAAGAATATGAACATCCTAGATTCAGTAGATGCAAAAAACCTACGTGACGACATCCCAGAGTTCCGTGCTGGAGATAACGTAAAAGTCCACGTAAACATTGTTGAGGGAAACCGCTCTCGTGTGCAGGTTTTCCAGGGAGTGGTTATCCGCATCAGCGGCAGTGGTGTTCGTGAAACCTTCACTGTAAGAAAGATTTCGTTCCAGGTTGGCGTGGAGAGAACATTCCCAATGCACAGCCCGATCATCGACAAAATTGAAGTTGTTAGCAAGGGTGATGTGAGGCGTGCAAAGCTTTACTACCTGCGCGACCTCCGAGGAAAAGCCGCCAAGATCAAAGAAAAGCGCGAGAACTAACCAATGTCGCATGAGCTTCGTCCACGCAGACGAAGCCTCTGGCGCTCGTTTCGCCGCGGCGTGAAAAGGCTCAGAAAAAACAGCTTTGTCTCACTGCTGTTTGACATTGTCGTAATTTTAGGAACCGCACTGGTTCTGTCTGTGCTCATAAAAGCATTCTTGATTCGCAGTTTCTTCATACCCTCTGGATCAATGCTAGAAACTTTGCAGATAAACGATCGAATCATTGTCAATGTCATGGTTCCACAGTTGATTGACGTCAACCGTGGAGACGTTGTCGTGTTTCAAGATCCGGGCGGATGGCTTGGCCCAGTTCGCAGCGATGATCGTACCTGGTTTGAATCGGCTGGCGATTTTGTCCTTGGAAGCTTTGGTATAACAGCCCCTGACAGCGAAGAGCACCTGGTAAAGAGGGTGATCGGCATGCCGGGAGATCGAGTGGTTTGCTGCGATGAAAACGGAAACCTAACAATTAACGGTGTTGCAATTGATGAAACATATCTTCCTAATGGCGCTGAACCCTCGAATGTTGATTTTGATGTGACCGTGCCTGCAGATTCCTACTGGGTAATGGGGGATAACAGAGGAAACAGTCAGGACTCTCGTTTCCACACTGATTTGCCAGGCGGCGGCTTTGTGAGCGAGGAGTACCTGGTGGGAAGAGCTTTTGTGGTGAGTTGGCCGGTCGAGAATTGGATTTGGTTAGACAATTTCAGTGAAGTTTTTGATGGCGTTCCCAAACCTTGAGACTGAACTAGAACTGGTCAAAACTCACGGTTCAGTCATTTGTGTTGATGAGGTCGGCAGAGGAGCAATAGCTGGCCCAGTAGTGGTCGCTGCAACATTTTTCGATGCAAAATCAATTCGCGATTTTCCTGAAGGCCTGAAGGATTCAAAACTAATTGCCGAGCCCAAGAGAGAAGCCATGGCAATGGCTGCCTCTAAGTGGCTCAATCACGGGATTGGTGAGGTTTCGGCAGCCGAAGTTGATAAAAACGGAATAAGTGCGAGTCTGGAAAAGGCAGCCCAGATGGCTATCGATGCTATTGGCCAGAGCCCAGGCAGAATTTTGTTAGATGGCAGCCACAACTGGCTAGGGCTTCCAGACTTGGTTCAAACAAAGGTGAAAGCCGATCAGCAGTGTGCGGCCGTGAGTGCGGCCAGCATAATCGCAAAGCATTATCGTGATGAACTGATGCGAGAGTTGCATAAAATTCACCCAAGCTACGAGTGGAAATCCAATAAGGGGTATGCCTCTGAGGCCCACATCCAAGCGATTTTGTCCAACGGCCCAACCGATGTCCACCGAAAATCTTGGTTGACCCGAATATTGAATTCGGAACAAACCCTTTTCTAGGTTTACACTGACAACTAATGGATGAGCAAGAATTCGAAGATTTTGACCGGGAAGCAGAACTATCCCTTTATCGCGAGTATCGCGAGGTCATCAAGATGTTTAGTTATGTGATTGAAACCGAGCGCAGGTTTTACCTCGCTAATGAGGTTGAACTAAAAAGAGTCGAATCTGGCGCAGATTTCTATTTCGAGCTTTCAATGACAGATGTCTGGGTTTGGGACACATACAGAACTGATCGGTTTGTAAAAAGCGTGAATGTTCTCACGTTCAAAGATGTCAATGTGGAAGAACTGGGCAACCAAGAAATCGAAATTCCAAAAGAGTTCGCAATAGAGGATTAGTTGTCCACATTCTGCTTTTGATTGCAGTTAGTCACACCCTTGGGCGAGATGCTTTTGATTATGAAAGTATCCCCAGAAACCCATCACCGAGCCTTGTTGACAGTCGCCCTGCCGGCTAATGAGGGTAGGTTGCGTAAACACCTTTGGCACTACTCAGCCAAAGAGGCGTTCGAATTTATTTCCACAGCAAGTGCAGATCAACGTTGGTTGGCAATGGCCTTGGCTAGGTCACGCTCGAGACTCGAAAGATTTGACGCAGAACAATCGCTGGAGCTTTCGGAAAAACTCGGATTGGAGATTCACCACCCCAATGCTTTTCCGGGTTTGCAGGATTTGGAGCATCAGGCGCCATGGCTAATTTTTTCAAAGGGGAGTTTAGTGACGACCAGATTTAGCGCAGTTGTTGGAACTAGGCAGGCTAGTGATCTTGGGGTAAAAACAGCGCAGCAAGTGGTTTCAAGTTTTGAAAGCGACGAATCTTTGGTTTCTGGTGGCGCAAATGGAATTGACATGGCTTCGCATAACCAGGCAAAGCAGGAAAATAAATATCAATTGATGGTTGTTTCCAGTGGTCTGCACACAATCTTCCCAATCAGCACCAAGAGATTTGTTGATTCAGGTTTTTTTGGCGCGGTGATCAGTGAGCAGCCACCTCTTTTGAATTCTGGAAAAATTGGCTTCTTGAATCGCAACCGCCTGATTGCGGCTCTTGCTGAGAAGTTGTTTTTGATTGAAGCTCCGGTCGTCAGTGGCTCGATAAACACCGCTCAACACGCCCTCAGCTTGGGGAGGATGGTTTATTGCGCTATTGATGAAAATCCAAATTATTCACCTGGCGGGGCTTGGCTTGCTAGGAAGTCAGGAACGGAAACTATCGGCACAGTGGGACAGACCTTAATCTAAATTGAAAGTCTCAAATCCCGCTCAAGTATTTGCTAGTGCTTAGGCTTGGAGCATGCAGCAAGAAATTAGCGATTTCATTCGAGCTAAGCAGGCAGCGGGTCTTAGCTCGAACACCTTACGTGCATATGCAAATGATCTTCGCGAGCTAGCTGATTTCATGGGGTCCGCAAAAACCTCACTGGATGAGCTGGGAACTGATACTTTCCGAAACTGGCTATATTTTGCCTCCGAAGCTGGTGCGAAGAAATCAACCATTGCCAGAAAAACTGCAACCGCTAGATCCTTCGGCAAGTTCTTGTTTGAAACCGGGAGACTTGAGATTGACCCAACTGTCAGACTGCGCTCGCCTAAACTCTCCAGAACACTGCCCAAAACGGCCAACGCCAAGTTTCTTGCCGAGCTTTTGGGAAACCTAAAAACTTTGGCCGAAAGCGGAGACCAGCAGCAGAGGTTGAACTGGTTGGTTATTGAGCTTCTGTATTCAACTGGAATGCGAGTTAGCGAGCTGGCGGCCTTAAGAATCGACGACATTGATTTCACTCGACAGACTTTGAGAGTTACCGGTAAGGGAAATAAGCAACGAACGCTTCCATTCGGTGAGCCTGCAAAGGATGCTTTGAAAACATACTTGGAACAGGCAGAGGTTAGGGATTTCGTTTTACTAAATGACAAGCAAAAACCGTTGAGCTCTAGGGACATCTATCGGATTGTGGCAAGTCAGTTGGCTTCCACCGGGATGCAATTAGGCCCTCACTCTCTTAGGCACTCTGCGGCAACCCATTTGTTGGACAACGGAGCAGATCTGAGGTCGGTTCAAGAGCTTCTGGGTCACAGTTCACTGACTACAACACAGATTTACACCCACGTGTCAGTCCAAAGACTCCGTGAGGGATATGCGAAGGCCCATCCCAGGGCCTGAGACTGGGGTCGCCGGGGCCCGCAATCCAAGCACCCACAGAGGGTTTAGATACCCCCGTTGATCTCGAAACGAGACATGCACACAACCCTCACAATGTGACTGATAGCCATTGTTTTCACAGCGGCTCCCAATTAAGTCCCCCGCTTTCACCTCTTGCAGTTTTTCAAGACTTGAACAAACCGGCTCAAAACTGAATTTTCCATAGTCGGTTTGGATGGTTATCAGTTCCCTGTTGAAAACCTTGCCAACAAAACTCACTTTTCCACTTGCAGGTGTCCTGACCTCGGAGATTTGCATGTCAATCCCTCTGTGGCCAGAGCCAAAAGCCGCCATCGGTCTCTCAAAATCGTTTGAGGGGAGGATCAGTGAAAGTAGCAGTAACAGGTGCATGAACAAAGGTTATGCACAGCACAGCGGTTGCCCACCCAAGAGGAAATAATTGTGGAAACAACGAGGGTTCTGCACTAAGCTTGAACTACACCCCCAGGGGTGAATTCGCGTGTCTAATCAAACCTCGCTTTCTCAGTCCGTGCTTGTCACGGTGAATGCGAGCTAGGCACCAGGGATGGGTCAAATTGATTCCATCAGTAACTGAGAGGAGAACGGCTATGGCCGTTGTATCAATGAGGCAGCTGCTAGACAGCGGCGTGCACTTCGGGCACCAGACAAGGCGCTGGAACCCCAAAATGAAGAAATACATCCTGACTGATCGTTCAGGCATCTACATCATCGATCTGCAGCAATCACTAACCCACATCGACGAGGCCTACAACTATGTAAAAGACATGGTTGCCTCGGGTGGAAACATCTTGTTTGTTGGAACTAAGAAGCAGGCTCAGGAAATCGTTGCTCAGCAGGCTTTGAGAGTTGGGCAGCCCTACATCAACCAGCGTTGGCTGGGAGGTCTTTTGACCAACTTCAACACCGTGAACAAGCGTCTGCAGAGACTAAAAGAATTAGAAACCATGGATTTGGAAAACCCATCAGTAACGGGTTACACCAAAAAGGAACTATTGCTCATGCGTCGCGAGCGTGACAAATTGGACCGTTCACTTGGTGGTATCAAGAACATCACCCGAACACCAACTGCGCTGTGGGTTGTGGACACCAACAAGGAACACCTTGCCGTAACCGAAGCCAAAAAACTCGGCATCCCAGTTTTGGCTATCCTGGACACCAACTGTGACCCAGAGGACGTCAAGATCGGTATCCCTGGAAATGATGACGCGATTCGTTCTATCGAATTGCTGACCAAGGTGATTGCCGATGCTGCAGCCGACGGAATGGTTGCAAGGCATTCAGGTGGAGAGCAAGAAGCAGAGCCTCTAGCCGAATGGGAGCGAGAGCTCTTGGCTCAGCCGGAGACCCCTGTAGAGCAGACTGAGACAGTTTCAACTACTGCCACGGGAGACAGCCCAGTTGCTGAGGCCGAGGCAAAGCCAGTCGAGAAAAAGGCCCCTGCTAAAAAGCCTGCAGCCAAGAAAGCTCCTGTCAAAACCGAGGAAAAGCCAGCAACGAAGGCTGCTGCCAAGACTGAGGCAAAGCCAGCAACGAAGGCTGCTGCCAAGACTGAGGCAAAGCCAGCAAAGAAGGCTGCTGCTAAAACTGAGGACAAGCCAGCTGCTAAGAAGCCAGCCGCTAAAAAGCCTGCAGAAAAGCCAGTTGAAAAGAAGGCCCCTGCTAAGAAGCCCGCGGCTAAAAAGACTGAAGAGAAGCCAGCTGCGAAAAAGGCCCCTGCAAAGAAGGCTGCAGCTAGCAAAACCGCAGCCAAGTCAACCGAAGAGAAGAAGGAAGCTGAGTAATGTCTAACTACACGGCAGCTGATGTGAAGGCCCTNCGCGAGCGCAGCGGCGCAGGCATGATGGATTGCAAAAAGGCCCTGGACGAAACCGATGGTGATCTAGAGAAGGCCATGGAGGCGTTGCGCCTAAAGGGCCTAAAGGGTGTTACCAAGCGCGAAGGTCGTTCAACCAGTGAGGGACTTATCGTTTCTCGAGTCAATGACGGCAAGGGCTTTTTGATGGAGCTTGCATGCGAGACCGACTTTGTTGCAAAGGGTGAGAAGTTCATTGCCTTGGCTGACAGCGTCGCGGATGCTTTGGTCGGAAGTGATGCTAAGAACGCCGAAGAGGCCCTGAAGGCCCCAATGGGTTCATCAACAGTTGAAGAGCAGATCACCAACGAAGCAGCAATCCTTGGCGAGAAGGTAGAACTGAGAAAGTTTGAAACTGCTGCAGATGAGTCTTTGGACGCATACATGCACCGCACCAGCAAGGATCTTCCACCTCAGGTAGGAGTTTTGTTGGCATTCAGTGGTGGAGACGCAGCTGTCGCGCACGATGTTGCNGTCCACATTGCCGCCTTCTCACCGACTTATATGTCACGCGAAGACGTGCCAGCAGACTTGGTTGAGAAAGAGCGCTCAATTGCTGAGGAGACTGCTCGCAATGAGGGCAAGCCAGAACAGGCTTTGCCGAAAATTGTAGAGGGACGAGTCACCGGGTTTTTCAAAGAAAACGTCCTGTTAGACCAGGCATTCGCAAAAGACCCAAAGCAGAGCGTTGGACAGGTATTGGACAATGCTGGAGTGAAGGTAAGTTCCTTCGTTCGACTGCGTGTTGGTTCATAAAAAGCTCTAACCTAAAAATGGGCCCGGTTTCGCCGGGTCCATTTTTGTTTTCCCCCTAAACTAAACAAGAGCCAAGGAGGAGTTAACTTGCCGGAGAAAAAAAGAAGAGTTCTACTAAAACTCTCAGGTGAAGCCTTTGGTGGAGGCGAAGTTGGGGTAAATCCGGATGTTGTTGCATCCATAGCCAATGAAATTGCAGCCGGTGCGGAAAAAGCTGAAGTTGCAATCGTTGTGGGCGGGGGAAATTTCTTTCGAGGAGCAGAGCTCAGCAACCGTGGCATGGATCGCGCCAGAGCCGACTACATGGGAATGTTGGGAACTGTGATGAACGCCCTGGCTCTGCAGGATTTTTTGGAGCAAGCTGGAGTAAACACCAGAGTTCAGTCAGCCATCTCAATGGCCCAGGTTACTGAGGCCTACATCCCACTTAGAGCGATTAGGCATCTTGAGAAGCAGAGGGTTGTAATTTTTGGTGCGGGAGCAGGGCTCCCATATTTTTCAACAGACACGGTTTCAGCTCAGCGAGCGCTGGAGATTAAGGCCGACGAGGTATTGGTTGCTAAAAACGGGGTTGACGGGGTTTACACCGACGACCCAAATCTCAATCCAGATGCTGAGTTGATCGAATCTATCAGTTATCACGATGCTCTAATCAGAGAGCTCAAGGTGGTCGATTCCACCGCATTCAGCCTNTGCATGGATAACAAAATGCCAATGAGGGTTTTTGGAATGAATAAGCCAGGAAACATAACAGCCGCCATCAGCGGCGAACAAATTGGAACTCGGGTTAGCTAGAAAGGTAACTAAATGACTCAGCAATCACTTGACACCGCCATAGACAAAATGGACAAAGCGGTTAGCGCAACTAAAGAAGAATTCGCGGCAATCAGGAGTGGTAGGGCAAACCCGCAGATGTTCAGCAAAATCATGGTCGATTACTACGGCACGCCAACGCCGTTGGAACAGCTGGCAAGCTTACAAAACCCAGAGGCAAGAACCATAGTCATTACCCCTTATGACAAATCTGTGCTGGGGGAGATAGAGAAGACACTTCGGGATTCACCGAGTCTTGGCGTAAACCCAACCAACGATGGAAATCTAATTAGGGCAAGCATGCCCGAGCTTACTGAGGAACGTCGCAAGGAATACGTGAAGATAACCCGTGACAAGGCAGAGGCTGGAAAAGTTGCAATCAGAAACATCCGCAGGCATGCCAAGGATGAATTTGACCAGCTGAAAAAAGACGGCGAGGCAAGCGATGATGACATTTCACGCGCAGAAAAAGAGCTTGAGGCAATCACGAAGAGGCACGTTGACCAAATCGATGAGGCATTGAAAAACAAAGAGGCAGAACTACTCGAGGTATAAGTGGAGCTCAAAGCCAAATCAAAGACCCTATTACCCAGGGTTCTAGTTGGCTTTGGCCTTGGCGGGGCATTCCTAGCCAGCCTTTTGGATCCGCTGTTGTTTGTGTTTTTAGCCCTTATGGCAGCCATGGCTGGTACCTGGGAGCTCGCTTCAGCTCTGCGCCATGGTGGTTATCAGATCAGTCGCTGGGCTGCGGCGTACCTAGCACTGCCAGTAATCGGTTTCAGTTATTTCGAGGGTGCCCTCGGCCANTGGCTTAGTGTCTTAGTTTCGATTTCACTTTTGTCCATTGTGACTGTCACCTATCACGTTGTTGAGAGACAGGGCAGCAGGCGTCAACTGTTTAGAAACCTGAGCGCGGGTGTTTTTGTAGTTTTCTACGTACCACTGATGATGTCTTTCGCGGTTTTGATTATTGCCGCCGAAGATGGGATAGCAATTCTGTTCTCATTGGTGCTCACCGTGGTAGCCATCGACACTTTCGGATATCTGATCGGCAGGTTTTTTGGAAAAACCAGGTTTGCACCCGGGGTTAGCCCCAAAAAGACCTGGGAGGGCTTCTTTGCAAGTGTCGTAGGGGCATTACTGGTGGGTGTTTCGACCTCGTATTTCCTGATTGGAACAAGTCTTGGTCTAGCAGTCGTTTTCAGTTTGGCGGTGTTAATGGCGGCTGTGCTGGGAGATTTATCCGAAAGCCTCATTAAGCGAGACCTTGGCATCAAGGATATGGGGGACATTCTGCCTGGGCACGGTGGTGTCATGGACAGGTTAGACTCAATGCTGCCCGCTGCATTTATCGGCTACCTTTTTATGCTTGTGTTTTTATAGGAGATTAATTGGAGAACAGGATTCCAAAAGCAATCAACAATGAACTCGGCTACGAGCCTTCTGAGGTTGTTCAATTGCTTGCTAACGCTAACGATTGGCAATCTCTTTCCAATCAAAAGATGTCTTTAGTGGTCGGCGGTTTAGACATTGAGACAACTGATCGAGTTATTGATGCAGCAATTGACTATCTTCAATTAAACGGCGAAGTTACAACGGATTTGGAGCCAGAGGCTCTGCAGGACATGCTTGCTGGCGTGTTGGCTGAAAAACCTGGAGGAAGATTTCCCCTAGTGGGGGCATTTGAAAAAGGCTATGACGTAAAAACCGTGGATTCCCTTCTTTTGATGGTTGAGCACGAGCTATTTGGTGGAGATCAGGTGGACACCAAACTATTGCGCCCGGGTTTTATGCCCAAAGTGCGAATGGGTTATTTGACCAGCTCGGTGGATGAGGTTTTTGAAACTCTGGCTATCGGGATTATTGCCGGCAGAAACTAAGGGTTTTCTGACTGCAACTCTCAATGTAGAGTTGAGGCTTTGGAGGATTTCATGGCAAGACACGCTTCACAGAATTCAAGGCCTGGTCTGAGGATCAGCCTTGGGTTTTCACTAGCGCTTGGCCTAATAGCGGTTTCTGCAGTTTCTCCCTCTTTGGAGCAGCTTTCGATTGCAGATAATAAAACTCCTGATGCACCACCCCAAGTCTTAGTGAGCAACAATCCAGATCTTGATTTCGACAGAGCCCAGTATCAAATAATGAGCGGGCCAACAGCTACCAAAATACTTATTGGCCAGGCTGAAACACCTGAGCCTGGAACCGTCAAGGGTTATGCTCTGGAGCAAGTTTTGGAATATGAGTGGGATTACTCGGAGTATTCATGCTTGGCAAAACTTTGGGAGCGAGAGAGCAATTGGCGTCACACCGCAACCAACTCCTCCTCTGGCGCTTATGGCATTCCACAATCTTTACCGGCAGAAAAAATGGCCAGTGCTGGAAGTGACTGGCGAACTAACCCAGAGACCCAGATTGACTGGGGACTCAACTACATAGATCGTAGGTATGGTTCTCCTTGTGCGGCGTTGGCGCACTCTGATGTGCATAATTGGTACTGATGGCAAGAGGCAAGCGTCGTAGGGATACGCCAAAAAAAGAGTATCGAGAGCTTGATTACGAGCTATTGAAGATTTCTGCACCCCGAAGAGAAATAAACGCGGGATTGAATACGAAGTTCGAGGCACCAGTGGTCAAACCGATGACCCGGCGAAATTCTGGATTTGTAGAAACTGTTCTTTGGAGATTGAACCCGGCACCAACCACATGGTTGCCTGGGATGTTCATCGAGGTATCGAAACTCGCAGACATTTCCACAATCACTGCTGGAGAATGTTTCAAGGGAGGCTGGATTGAGTGAAATCAGAGCCGTCACGGAACTACCCAGTATTCGTGAAATTGTTTGGCTAAAAACAGAGGATGGCGAAAATCTCGTTGGGGAGTTGGCAAAAGCTGAGAACCCAACCGGCGATGTAATTCTATTTTGCCACCCACTTCCAACCCATGGTGGGTTTATGGATTCTCACATCTTGAGAAAAGCGGCAAACAGACTTCCGGCAATGACCGGAATCAGCGTGTTTAGATTCAACACCAGGGGGACAGAGTCCCCGCATGGAAAATCCTCTGGCGAATTTGATGGAGGTAATGCAGAGCGATTCGATCTCGATGCTGCATATAAATACCTCGCTGATAAATTCTCAAGAGTCTGGCTGGTGGGCTGGTCTTTTGGAACTGAACTGGTTTTGAAATATGGTGCCCAATATCCAATTAGCGGGGCTGTCTTACTCTCACCACCACTTCATAGAACCAGTGAGCAGGAATTAGTCAGCTGGAACCAAAACTCTGCGCCGTTAGTTGCTCTGATTCCAGAGTTTGACGATTTTCTTACCGAGAAACCCGCAAGAGAAAAGTTTTCTGTTATCCCTGACATCGACATTCAGGTTGTTGAGGGGGCGAAACATCTTTGGGTTGGGGAGACTTACACTCGAGAGGTGCTAAATCGAATTGTGGCTCTAATAAAGCCGGAATTGTCGCCATTGCCAACGGAATGGGACTAATCAGCGCATTTGCTGTCTTGGCATCCAAACCTCACGCAAGATAATGATGATGCTGGCCGCTACTGGAATCGCAACTAGTGCACCAAGCACTCCCAACAGAGTTCCTCCCAGAAGTGCAGCAATCACAACTATTGGGGCTGGCACGCTAACTGCTTTTTTCATGATTCTGGGACTTATCAAATACGCCTCTAACTGCAAATAGACCAAGTAGTAGATAACCAGCGTCAATGCAGTTGCGGTGGAATCGGTTAGAGAAACCAGGGTCACCAAAATTGCTGCCGTGATTGGACCAACCAGTGGGATCAAGGCCAGGATGAAGCTAACACTGGCGAGCAGCAGTGCAAATGGAGCGCCAATAATGCTTAGGAAAATAAAGGCCGATAATGCGTGAATAAAAGCCGTTGTTACCTGGGCGCTAACCCACTTTCCAACGCTTCCAACAACCTGTTCGGTTATCTCAGAGAATCGATCACGACGACTGGCAGGCACTAATTTATAGCTAAATTCTTTTAGTTGTTGGAGTGATGCCATCAAATAAAGCGTCAAAATCACAACGATGATTGCCCCGAATACACCGTTTACTATTCCGAGTCCGATTTGCAAAACCCCGCCNAGCAAATCAGACCAGTTTGAAGAATCCGAAAGATAGTCCGCAAGCGTAGATAGTGAATTTGAAATTACTCCGCCAACCTGCTGGTCAAAATCATTGATTACATCGAGATCTACCAAACCATCAACAATTTCGGGAGCGGCCAAAATCAGGTTGTTAGCCTCACGAATGACTGTCGGGATGATGTTTATCAATAGCAGTGTTATTAGCCCCACAAAACCAATAGCGACAACAGCTACCGAAGCCCATCTTGGCAGTCCTCGCTTGTCAATCCAGTTGACTAGTGGGTCAAGCCCAAGGGCAACAAATAAAGCCGCTGCGATGTAGGTGAGAATGGTGGCGGTCGTTGTCAGAGCTCCAGCGATAAGCAGAGCAAGCATTACTCCAAGCCCGCCTAGCAAACCTATTGAGAAGGCATTGCCCAGCTTGAAGTTGCTAATCTGCATCTATATCTCTCTCTTCGTTGATATCAATCCCGGCAAGTTTTTGCTTGAGACTGCGGATATATACTTCGATGCTATCGCTCTGTTGCTGCAATTTGCGCAGTTTTTCCCTGTGCTTCAACTCGATTTCTCTGAATCTTTCACTCGCTTCAACCTCAACCTCTGCCGCCAAAAGCTCTGCTTGATGCACAATTGCCTCGGCTTTTTCTCTCGCCGCGTTAACCTGATTTTGATTTTCAGATACTGCTGCTAGTTCCAAAGTTTCGATTTCAAACGCCAAACGTTTCTTGGTTTTTACTAAGTCATCAACACTTTTTTGAGCAGTGCGAACATACTCTTCAGCCTCGTGAATTGCCGAATCAGCGTTCTGCTTGAACGTCTTCTCTGCTTGAACCTTTTGATCGGCGAGGTTTTTTTCCAACGCTGCCAGTTTTTTTGCACCGATCAGCTTCTCTGCTGACTTGCTGTCTAGTTTTTCCAAAAGGTCCTGTTTGATTGCAGCCAGTTGCTTTTCGTTCTCAGCCTCCATCAATGCAAGCTCTCTTTTTGCTCGCATTCTGGTTCCAGCAACCTCTGTGGCCACCATTCCTCGAAGCCGTCCAGCATCTCTATCGGTTTCCTCCAACAGCTGTTGAGCTTGTTCCTTAGCATTGTTTACAATCTGCTCGGCCTCTTGCTGGCTTGATTTCAGCCAACTCTTCGCTCGTTTTTCAGCATCAGAAATCGTTTTTTGATACTCGGCCTCTAACTCTGCTCGGCGAGCTTCGATTTGTTCTTGAAATTCTTGCTTAGCAATTTCAAGTTCACTGTTTTGTTCACTTACTAATCTTTTGGCGATTTGTTCGGCATCGGAAAGTATCCTGTTGGCCTGCGCTCCAAGAGAGCTGTAGTCGGGATTTTGAGAGTCCTCAAGTCTTTTTTTGGTGTCTTGCTCGGAGCCCAGGGTTTGCTTCAGTTGAGCAGACAATTCCTGGTTGAGAGTCGAAAGTCTTAGGATTTCCGCGTTGAGCCGCCTGAGTTCGCTGTCGACCTGCTGGCGGTCATAGCCACGAACGCTAGATTCGAATTTGCTGTTGGCCTGCGACAAGTTTTCACTCCTGGTTAGTAAAATGCTTCGAGCTAGCCAAAAGTCTAGCGGGAATGGTTGACAATGAGATTTTTAGCAAGTGCACTTGTGTTCTTAATCTCTACTGCCAGCCTCCTGCAGGGAGTGGCGATGCAAACAGTTTGGTACCCAGAAACTGAAGTAAGACAATCAATCGTTTTTGGAGAAACCTCAAGATACGCTCTGTTGGAACCTGAGCTGATCGCTTCTTATGCCGACAGCGTGGATTTGAGAATTTCTGGCGATGGAGAGATAAGGCTAATTTCTGGACGTGAGAGCGATCTGGTGGCCTGGCTTGATGGAGCTAACTGGTCAAAGCCCTCGCTCAGGGTGAATTCAGAATTAGAAACATCAACTTTGATTGGCAGAAACTACCGGGGAGACAACCCACCCAATAGCGTTAGTGGATTTGATGTATTCATTGACGAGTCCGTGCAACAGCGTTCGTTGAGTGAAACAGTCAACTATCAGCCCGGGATTGCCTATCTGATTGCATCAGATGGAGTAAATCCTGTTCCCAGCAGGCTTCAAATGACGTGGCAGATTGAACCACCAAACGTTTCATCTGAACCTTTTTTCGCGGTGAGTATTGCGGGCTACCTATTCAGCCTGCTTTTGTTGGTAAACGCCATTCGCAAGCAGAACTTCAAGCCAAGAAGAAGGGGACCAAAACTCCCCAAGCCACCTTCGCCGAGGAGGGCAACCGCGAGCAAGCTGATCAACCCCGCACCAAAGAGAAAAGGTCGCAGAGCTAAGTTTGTGGCGATTGGTTTATCAACCGGATTGCTATTGGGTTGCGCACCTGAATATCCAGATCCGGCCTTGTCCCCGGATCAGCCTGAAAAGCAATCCGTTCCCTCTTTGAACAGCGATCAGTTTGAAACAATTTTGGATTCAATCGCAGACGTGGTTGCACAGGGTGACCAACAGCAAAATCGAGAGTTATTGGAAAGCAGGCTGGCAGGACCTAGCTTGGATTACAGGGGAGCTTTTTATACCCTCATGAATCGTTCGGATGAAATTGCCGCTCCTAAGCCAATTAGCTCTTCGCTGCAATTAGCACTGCCCACCAACACTGAGACCTGGCCCAGAACCGCAATGATGGTCGTTGGTCAGGGGACAGAAAGCTCTCCACTGCAGGCATTGTTTATTCGTCAAGAATCAGTGCGAGAAAACTATCAGCTTTGGTACAACATCGAGCTATTGCCAAATATCGATTTCCCGGAGGTGGCAGCGGTCGAAACTGGATCATCACCAATTGATGCAGACAGCGGATTTTTGAATTTCAAGGTATCCGGGTTGGTGCCAGCGATTGGCAATCTGATTGACGAGGGTCTGGATTCGGTGGCAGTGAATGTGATTGACCCCGATAACCAATACATCGCCCAAGCCAGCGGTAATCTGTTGGCTTTGAAAAACTCTTTGGACTCCGCCGTAGTTTCATCAAGACACGAGCTTGGCAATGAAAACATCTCACAGCTGGTTACGACTGACGCTGGAGCACTGGTTGCCTTTTACATGATTGATGAAACCTCGATTTCACCAACTGAAGTGGCCGAGGCAATTGCCGTAGAGCCTGGACCCGAGCAAGTGCTGCTGGGTAGTGAGGCCAGTGCAACTGGAATTCAGACTCGCTACGGAACGATGCTGTTAGCCCATGTTCGCTCCTCTGAATCTGAACGCAGAGTCCGGATCCTGGGTGCCTCGCAGGTATTGCTCAGTGTTACTAGGCTGGAGGGTGATGAGTAACATTACTGGCGGTCAAGATCTTTCTGGTTTGGGAAAGGGTGACAAGACCTTCCCACCTTTTGCAGTAGCCGATGATTCAAAACTTCGGGAATACATAGAACTTTCCAATCAATTGCCGATCATTGTTTTATTTTCGGCGAATAACGACTCAGAACAGCTGAAAGCGAACCTGACCGAGCTAATCAATCAGGGCGAGGGCAGGATTATTGGTCTGGAGATTGACATCGTCAATCAACCTCAGCTGGCGCAGGCTTTTGGGGTGTCTCAGTCGCCTTCCGTGGTTGCCTTGCTCTCGGGACAACCAGCACCGCTGTTTCAGGGGGATCAGCCCATGCAGCAGATATCTGCTGTCATGAGCCAACTTTTGCAGGCGGCTAGCGAAAATGGCGTGACCGGGTCAGTGAACCTTGGCGAGGAGCAAAAACCAGATCTTGCTTCGCATATTGCCACCCTGATTTCACAGGGCGACTTGGACAACGCTGAGTCCGAACTTGCAAAGGCTTTGCAGCAGGAGCCGAATGATCAACAACTGATTTCCATGAAGCGTCAGATTGAACTTATGAAGCGCATGGGGGAAGTTGACATCGAAAAAGCGGTTCAGATAGAGAGCGATGATCCAGATCAATTGCGCCAAAAATCCGATGCGTTGCTGGTTTATGGCAAGGCAGATGAAGCTTTGAATAACCTGCTGGATAAATTCGTGGCAGCGGATGAAGAAAATCGAGAGAAAATCAGAAATCACCTGCTGGAGCTGTTTGAGCTTATTGGCGGAAGCGAGCCGATTGTGTTGGCGGCTAGGGCCAAACTAACAAGCATGCTGTTTTAGGGTTAAGGCATGAAAGTCTTTTTGGACCATGCCTCCACCACCCCGCTGCGCGCGGTAGCCAAGCAGGCGTTGTTGGAAGGCTTGGAGGTCAGTGCTAATCCTTCATCCGTGCACACGCTTGGACAGCAAACCCGACACATGCTGGAAGACGCTCGAGATTCAATTGCTAAATCTTTGGACTGCAATCGAAGCGAAGTAATTTTCAACTCTGGTGGAACAGAGAGTGACAACCAAGCAATCAAGGGTCTTTTCTGGCAGAGAAACAAAGATAAACCTCGAAAAATTATTATTTCTGCAAAAACCGAGCACCATGCCGTGCTGGACACAATCGAATGGCTAGAAAAATCTCAGGGCGCTCAAGCTCATTGGATTGATGTTGATTCCAAGGGTGAGCTTGATTACCAGCAACTTGCTGACTTGATTTCTACCCGGGCAGACGAGATAGCGCTTATAAGCCTGATGTGGGCAAATAACGAAACCGGTGTCATCACTGACATTCGCAAGGTTTGTGAGCTTGCGAACGAGAAATCAATCCCTGTGCACTCAGATGCGATCGCAGCAGCCGGGCACATGCCCCTGAGCTTTAAAAACTCTGGCTTGGCGGCAATGACCGTCAGCGGGCACAAGCTTGGTGCGCCGATCGGGATTGCAGTATTGATTGTTGGCAGGTCAGTAAAACTCGAATCCTTGGTTCACGGTGGTGGTCAAGAAAGAGCGATGCGCTCGGGAACTTTGAACTATCCACTGGCACTATCCTTTGCTGCCGCCTTGGAAGAATCGGTTGAACAACTTGAATGGCGAGAAAAAGAGTTGGGAAAGTTGAGGGATTACCTAGAAACCGAGGTTTCCAAATTGATTCCTGATGTCGAATTCACAACAGCTAAAGCAAATCGACTGCAAGACAACTCCCACATGATCTTTCCTGGCTGCCAGGGGGATTCGCTTTTGTTTTTGATGGACCTTGCTGGTGTTGAGGTTAGTACCGGGAGTGCCTGCCAGGCTGGTGTTATCGGGCCTAGTCACGTGTTGATGGCAATGGGCAAAACCGAAGAGGAGGCAAATGGTTGCCTGCGAATAACTCTTGGCTACAACAGCACCAAGGCGGATATTGATGCTTTTTTGGGTTCAATCGAGAATGCTTATGCCGGTGCAAAACGCGCGGGAATGAGCGCGAGGTAGTTATTTCGCAAATACTTTTTTAGACTACTCGGGTGAAAGTTTTAGCAGCCATGAGTGGCGGAGTAGATTCAGCGGTAGCAGCAGCCCGTGCGGTGGAGGCTGGACATGATGTTGTAGGTGTTCACCTGGCCCTTTCCAGAATGCCCGGAACCCTGAGAACAGGTTCCAGAGGTTGCTGCACAATCGAAGACTCAATGGATGCGCAGCGTGCATCAAACAAACTGGGCATCCCGTTTTATGTTTGGGATTTTTCAGAGAGATTTAAACAAGAAGTTGTCGATGACTTCATTGCTGAGTATGCAGCCGGCAGAACACCAAACCCATGCATGCGCTGCAACGAAAGAATAAAGTTTGCCGCCCTTTTGGAGAAGGCGCTAGCTCTGGGATTTGATGCGATATGCACTGGTCACTACGCATCAATTGAGCATGATGAAGATGGAAATCCGGAACTCCACAGATCTCTAGAAATGGCTAAAGACCAAAGTTATGTGTTGGGAGTGCTCACCACCGAGCAGCTACAACACGCAATTTTTCCTCTCGGGAAAACTGCAAGCAAAGACCTTATTCGCCTCGAGGCCGACCAAAGAGGTCTAAGTGTTGCCAAAAAGCCAGACAGCTACGACATCTGCTTTATCCCAGAAGGTGATACTCGTGACTGGCTGGGTGATCACCTGGATGCAGAGCCAGGCAAGATTGTCGATCAGGAGGGCAATGAGTTAGCCGATCACGATGGAACCATTGGCTACACCATTGGGCAGCGTAAAGGCCTGAGAATCGGAAGACCAGCCGCGGATGGCAAGCCCAGATACGTTTTGGATATCCGCCCCAAGGAGCGAGAGGTAGTTGTTGGGCCGCAGGATGCCTTGGAAATAAGTGAGCTAAGTGGTGAAAGGTTTAGCTGGTGCGGAGCGGCTCCTGAAAATGCTAATCAGTGGCAGCCGGTTGATTGCCAGGTTAGAGCTCACGGTGACACTGTTGAAGCCGAGATGGCAATTATTGATGACCAAATGAAGATTAGATTGTTGCAGCCACTGATTGGGGTGGCACCAGGTCAAACCGCAGTTGTCTATCAGGGCACCAGGGTGTTGGGTCAGACCACAATCGATGAAACGGTGAGTGCCCAGGCAGCCAATGTCTAATCCCACCGAGCGCATTTTTGAGCTCAGGGAGCTAATCAAGAAATATCGAGACAGTTATTACACGGAAGACGTCTCGCTGGTCAGCGATGCTGAATATGACGGTTTAGAAAAAGAACTTGCTTCCCTAGAAGCCCAATATCCGGAACTCGCCTCTGGCAGCCCATTAGAAGAAGTCGGCGGTTCAGTTAGCAATACCTTTGATCCGGTTCAGCATCTGGAACCGATGATGAGTTTGGATAATGCTTTCAGTTTTGACGAGCTTTCGGCATGGTCTGAAAGAGTCGGGCCAGGTCCGTACTTATGTGAGCTAAAAATCGATGGATTGGCAATCAACCTAAGGTATCTCAATGGAAAGCTAGTCTCCGCAGCCACACGTGGCGATGGTGTTACTGGCGAGGACATAACCCTAAATGCCAAAACCATGTCACAGATTCCTCTGAACCTCAAAGGCGAGCATCATCCAGAACAGATTGAAATCAGGGGAGAGGTTTATTTCGCCCTTGATGATTTTCAAAAGCTGAACGAAGGCTTGATTGCTTCTGGCAAAGCACCTTTTGCAAACCCGAGAAACAGTGCCAGTGGCTCTCTGAGGCAAAAAGACCCAGAGGTGACCAAAACCAGGCCACTAAAACTGCTTGTTCACGGCTTTGGAGCATGGACTAATCACGACCTTAAGAGTCAAAGTGATGTTTATGCCCTGCTTGCCAAGTGGGGGTTGCCGGTTAGCGAGCGAGCAAAGGTGTTTGATTCTCTCCCAGAGGTTATGGAGTTTATTGATCAACACCTGAAGCTAAGGCATTCGCTAGAGCATGAGATTGATGGTGTTGTTGTGAAAGTTGATGACCTCAGCAGGCAACACCAACTTGGCTTCACTTCTAGAGCACCGAGATGGGCAATTGCCTATAAATACCCTCCGGAACAGGTACAAACCAAGCTCAGGGATATCAAGGTCAGCATTGGCAGAACTGGACGGGCAACACCTTATGCGGTAGTTGAGCCAGTGCTGGTTGCCGGAAGCACGGTTGAGTATGCGACCCTTCATAACCAAGATGTGGTCGCCGCTAAGGGAGTCTTAATAGGCGACACAGTTGTTTTGCGAAAAGCGGGGGATGTAATTCCTGAAATCTTGGGTCCAGTGATTCAGGGCAGAGATGGCAGTGAGAGAACGTTTGAGATGCCCAAAGACTGCCCTGAGTGCGGAACCGAATTGGCTCCAGCCCAAGCGGGGGATGTTGATCTTCGCTGCCCTAATTCGAAATCCTGCCCCGCTCAGCTAAGAGAGCGAATTGCTTATTTGGGCTCAAGGTCAGCTTTGGATATCGAGGCCTTGGGTTATGTTTCGGCAACTGCTCTGACCCAGCCTGAGTCCCCGGCTCCAGTTGTTTACAGCGAGGCGGATATTTTCGATTTGACGTTAGAAGACCTGCTTCCAATTCGAGCCTATGTTTTGGACCCTGACACGGGTGAGAAAAAACTAGATCAACAGGGAAGCCCAAAAATTGTTGATTACTTCAAGAAAAAAAATGGAGAGCCCGGGGAGATAGCTTGAAGCTATTGGCGAATTTAGACCAGGCCAAGCAGTCTCCACTTTGGCGAATACTGGTGTCACTATCAATCCGCCACGTTGGTCCAGTTGCAGCCAGGGCACTGGCGGATCACTTTGGTTCAATTGACCGCATTTTTGAGGCAAGCGAAGAGCAGTTGAGTGAAATTGACGGAGTGGGGCCAACTTTGGCTGAGAGCATCAAGAGTTGGATCGAGGTCGATTGGCACCGAGACATTATTGAGCGTTGGCGTGCCAGCGGTGTGAAATTGGAAATTGATGATCACCCGGGACCTGGAAAGCTAACTGTTGATGGCGTTCTGGCCGGTCAAACAGTTGTTGTCACAGGTTCTCTGGAAGGTATGACCCGAGAAGAAGTTGAAGAGGCAATCAGAGCAGCGGGTGGCAAACCTGCAAGCTCAGTTTCAAAAAATACCTCGTTTCTAGTTGCAGGTCCGGGGGCGGGTTCTAAGCTAACCAAGGCAGAACAGCTGGGGATTGAGATAATTGATCTGGATCAGCTCAGAACCCGTTTGCGGATCTGAACTGCTTATAAGCTTGAACTCACCGACTGAAGGTAATAAATGAGTGAAATAACGCCCGAGACCGTTCGGCACCTGGCATCGCTAGCAAGAATTTTGGTGACCGATGAGGAAGTTGAAAAACTGGCAAAAGAATTAGATGTAATTGTTGAGTCGGTGGCTACGGTGAAAGGTGCGGTTAGCGCTGACACCCCTGCTACCAGCCACCCAATTCCGATGAGCAATGTTTATCGAGAGGACGTGGTGAAGCCCTCGTTGTCTCAACAAGAGGCTCTCAGTAACGCCCCGGATCAAGCTGATGGCAAATTCAAAGTCAATGCGATTTTGGATGAGGAGTAATTGAAATTGAGTGAATTGCACAAAAAACCAGCCAGTGAACTTGCTCAAATGCTTCGAAGTGGAGAGGTTACCTCCGTTCAGCTAACAGAGTTGTTTTTAGACCGAGCAGAGAAACTAAACCCGCTAACCAATAGCTTTCTAAGAATCAATCGAGAAACCGCAATTGAGCAGGCCAAGCATGCAGATGAGTTGATTGCGGCAGGCAAGGCACCCAGTGTGTTGACCGGAGTGCCAATTGCGGTGAAGGACAACCTCACTACAACCGACGCTATCACCACTGCCGGCAGCAAGATTTTGGAAAACTATCTTCCGCAGTATGACTCGACGGTTGTTTCAAAGCTGCGAGCGGCGGCCATGCCGATTTTGGGAAAAACTAACCTCGATGAATTTGCAATGGGCTCCTCGACCGAGTTCAGCGCCTATGGACCTAGCAAAAACCCTTGGGATCTAGAAAGAATCCCTGGCGGTAGTGGAGGAGGGTCCTCATCGGCCGTCAGTGGCTTTTTGGCGCCGATTGCCATCGGTTCAGACACTGGAGGCTCAATTCGCTTCCCAGCTGCTGTAACCGGCAGTGTGGGCGCTAAGCCAACCTACGGCGCTGTCTCACGATACGGCCTCATTGCCTTGGCTAGCTCCCTAGACCAGGTTGGACCGGTTACCAATGATGTTTTAGATGCAGCCCTTTTGCAAGACGTAATTGCAGGACACGACCCAATGGATTCAACATCCCTAGTTGGTTGACTCTCTTGGTCAGATGGCGGATTTTGCCTCGAAGACTGATG